>Ga0098056_1000002_pt1 | contig 111595 bp, 120 predicted proteins | sample 17BtaG_FD_92583 | JGI IMG/M metagenome (GOLD analysis project Ga0098056, IMG submission 92583) | Marine viral communities from the Subarctic Pacific Ocean - 17B_ETSP_OMZ_AT15314_CsCl metaG | ecosystem: Environmental > Aquatic > Marine > Oceanic | place: Subarctic Pacific Ocean | collected...
GGGCGTTCATTATATGCTAACCCAGTTGCCATTTTTGCTTGTTCTTGCAACTTAAATTCTTTTGAACCTACTTCTTTTTCTTTTGCATTGGCAGCTCTTGTTGTATATTGAGTCTCTAAATTCGCAAAGCCAACACTCATAGACTTCTGTAAGTCTTCTTTACTTACTTCACCTGTCAAAACACCAGTTAGAGTTGAGAAAAAATTGCCAATGGTCCGGAGCTCCTTAGTTACAAAACGGTTTGTTGCGTTTAACTGTTCTATAGGTAGATTTTCGTATTCCGTTGCATCTGTTGCTGTACCAGCAGTAAGTCCTATACCTAATTTTTCTCCGAGGGAATTCATGCCTCCAGCCAAACTTTCGAGATGCGTCCCTAGCTGGGTTATACCAACAAGTAACGCTCCGTTAGCAAGTTCTTCTTTAACTGCGTCTATATTTGCGTACCCGAGGGTAACTTCGTCACCTTGTCCTTCGACAACTTGTTGTCCATCTGGACCCATCTTTGTTCTTACACCGTGTATATCTTTATATACAAGTTCCAAAGCGTTGGCAATATTGCCGCCTGCAACGCCAGTCTTTTGAGCAATCTCGTTAGCCGCATCTTGAATAGCATCGAGTTTAACAGATGTTTTAAAACTTTGCTTAAATGCATTTAATCCAGCGCCTACACCTGCAGCTGCTGAATCAGCAAATGTATCCCTTGTGTTTTCTATTGCGGCCTTTAATGCCGGTAAGGATTCTTCAAAAACATTAGCTGCATTAATACCAGCTGATTTCGTAGTTTGTCCCATATCGAGAAACGCCTGCCCCATTTCCGTTGACGCTAACTGCTTGGCTTCTGCAGATACTCCTTTAAACGAACCAGTAACACCGGCTTTGAATAGTTCGCCTGCTTGTGGCCCGCCAAGCGAAACTGCTTCTTCATAAGCCTCCATCATCGCTGTTTGTTGTTCTAGAGGCATTTTATAAATTGCCGCTTGGAATTGAGCATCGGCTGCTAGTTTCTTTCTTTGTGCTGATTGTTCTTTAATACTTTTACCAGTAAGCATACTTAATTGGGACATTTGATTAATATAGTTAGCGGTGGCATTCGCTTGCCCGGTGTCGTCAAGTTTCCGGAGATTAGTTGCTAACGCAGTTTGGCTATTCATATCAGCCATTAAATCAGCAGTATCAGATGTGCTTAAACCTAACATTCTTGTTACTTCTATATATGATCTTCCTGCATGAACGCCTTGGGTCATGCCTCTAGTAAAATCTCCCATAACTGCCATAGTTCTAGCAAATCTTTCAGCACCAGCATTAACTGTGCCGCCAAGAACTGATAATGCTTCAGCGTTGTTTCTCACAACAGAGTTGAATCCTTCAAAACCTAGTTTAGAAACACCAACTGCTTTAGTATACTCAACCATACTACCGCCAAAACTTGCACCCACTTTTGCTTGTTCTTGCCAACCTGCATATGCTTGATCACCAATATCTACCATCTGCTTCCCTAATGCAAATCCGGCAGTTCCGATGCCAGTTAATATCTTGCCCACTGGGCCAAGCTTGGCCATTAAACCCTTCATTGAGGCTGCCATTCCACTACCGCCTTTTGATGCTTCTTCCTCAATTGTTTCCATAGACTGAGCTATTCCAGCTGCCATTACTTGAGACTGTGCATTCATAACCTCAGAGTATTGTTGGGTAGCGCCGGCGGCAACACCTAAGGCGCCGGCTGCAACGTAAGATGCACGTGACTGTTGATCAGTTGCTGTCGTTGTGCCACCAAAACTTGCACCTAAATTATTAAGACTATCTTGTGCATAATTTGCAGATCTGCTTAACCCATCAAGGCTTGTTTTGGCTCTATTGGAAGATTTGCTAACGCTATTAAATAGTGCGTCTATGCTTGCTTTAGTTTGTTGTAATATTGCGTCGTCTGCCATAATTATATGCGTATATTATAAAATAGAGTAAATACCGCTACATTATTTATACATTATTTTTCGAGGATTCTAAATGAGTAACATACTAGAACAATATTATCGCCAACCTGAGATTTATATCTCAATTCCACATGAGGGAAAATTTTACCCTGAAGGTAGTTTAGATTTATCACCAACCAGCGAGGTGCCAGTTTATGCTATGACCGCAAAGGACGATATTATTTTAAAAACACCTGACGCCCTCATTTCAGGAGAGGCGGTAGCACAAGTTATTAAAAGTTGTATTCCTGCTATTTTGGATCCGTGGCAAATTCCTGCTACTGATGTTGATTTTATTTTAGTTGCTATTAGAATAGCATCATACGGAAACGACATGGAATTAGAATTTAAATGTTCAGAATGTGAGGAAGAATTTAATTATGCAGTCACTTTAAATCATTACATAGATCATTTAAGTCAAGCCAGTATGTCTGTAGAAAGTAATATTCTCAAATACGGTGAAGTTAAAGTTCATATTAAACCTCTATCTTATAAAGATTTATCTCTAATTCAAAGAAGAACTTTTGAAGAGCAAAGAGCCATTGAAGCAGTAGGAACTATGGAAGATAAGTCAGAGGAAGAACTAAAAGAAATATATAATGAAATATTAAACACTATGACTGAAATTAATATTAATAGCATATCATCTGGTATTAAAGGTATTGAATTACCAGATGGGACTATGGTTACAGATAAAGACGAAATTATAGGTTTTGTGAATAATGCTAGTGTAAAACTTTTTAAGAAAATTACAAATACTATACAAGAAATAAAAGATAAAACTGCACTAGAACCATTGCATATAGAATGTCCTAAATGTAACCATGCGTTTGACTCTCCAATAATTTTTGATTATGCAAATTTTTTCGCCTAAGGCTTTTATCATTAGGTTTTGAAGAAGTATTAGAATTAATTGCTAATTACGAGAAACAGGTAGAAGTCATTAAAAAAGAAATTTACAAATTTGCTTGGTTTATGAGAGGTGGCTTTACTATTAATGAAATGTTCAATACTTCTTTAAAAGAAAGACAATTGCTAACAGAGATTGTAGAAGAAAACTTAAAAATAACAAAAGATTCGGGGCTACCATACTTCTAATGGAACAAGAACTTATTAACGATTTAAAAGACTGGATAAAAACTTTCCTTGCTAAACCGCAAGCAGAGTTAGGTAATCTACCTGTGTGTCCTTATGCAAAGCCAACTGTAGATAACAATACAATTCGTTTTAAATTTGTATATGATGACTTAGAAGAACACTTGTTAGACTTAGGGCGTAACTGGACTGACGAGGACAATGAGGGCAAAGTAGAGGTTATCGCTATACTAACTCCAACTGAAAACTATTCTGAAGAAGAAGTTGCCAATATTACAGAAGCAGTAAATGACGAACTAATGCCACTAGACATTGTTATACTTGATGATCATCCGGAACGTGAAGAGCGTATAGGTAAATTAGTGTTAAACTTTGGTAAATGTATTTTATGTTTAATGGCAAGACTAAGTGTGTTAAACCATGCATCAGAACAACTTGCAAAAAACACAGACTATTATAAAAATTGGCCTAAAGATTATTTAGAGTGGGTTACGCTTTGGCGTTTTGAAGAAATTCCAGCTAGTCTAAAGAAGTTAACGCTTTAAAACTTCTTATTTTACTGTCACGCTTACACAACTCTTTATACTCAACAGTATCTTTACTCCACTCCATACCTGTCCACCATTCAAATCCAGAAATATTTGATTTATAGATACTGCTTTTCTCATACCCAGGACCTATATACAAATACTTAAATCCTTCTTGTTGTGCCCAATATACTTCGTGCTGTAGTGTTACTTCTCCGAGACGTAGTTCTGGATTTTTATAGTCCCACGCAAACATACATGTTTCAACACTTTTATGTGGATGCTCTACGCTTTGATCAATTTCAGGATAAAATTGCATCTTGGTAAACGCAACTATTCTACTATTATGATAGTAGATAAAAAACTTTGTTCTTTTAGTTTCGTTTAATGACCGTTCAAAGTCTTTGAAGTTATGTTTTTGTACGTATTGATTTAATATTTTACGCAGAATCTTAATAAGGTCTGGAGTAAGAGTTTCTACTAGTTCCCATTTTCCGTCGTATTCCTTCGCATCAACGCTATTAGTAATAACACGAGTGGATCGCGACATAAACCAATATTCATCATCTAAAACATCAATAAGAAATCCTTGCTCTATTGCTAAATGTTCTTCTTCTGCAGAAACATCAGTCAAAGATATCTCATTAATAATAATTTCTCTATTTTCTTGTTTTCCGAAAGATGTTTTTATTTGTTTCTGCATTATGAGATGAACTACGTTCATCTAGTTCTTCGCTTACAGCTCGAACTAAATTTATATAAATCACTTTTAAAAGAGTATAATACTATTTAACTAAAGTTCTTTTGATTAACTTTTTCCCGAAGTTCCGTTCACACTCCACCCGACTGGGTGAAGTGTGGTTAGACTTTTTCCTTCAGTCCCGACCTGTAAACTGTTGTGGATTGTTGTTAAACACGGAAGCGGTTGTCCTGTACTCCCTACCACAGTCTCCTGGCTATCACGCCAACAAACGGTATCTATTAAGTGCTACAGTTTCAACAAATAATAGACGCGAGGTTTTTACCCTCGTCTTTTTAGCCCTGAAATAATTAATACGCTAAATTTTTGTCATCATCTCCAGAATCCCAGTGTGCTTATGCTACACCGTCAAGGAGAGCGGGTCTTAACCGCATTGTAGATGTCTTGTGTCTGTGCCTAGTTTAGTTTTGTGTACTTGAGAGAAGCTTAACTTGGTCAGTGTTGTGAGCCCAAAAATTATCGTACTCACAAAAGTTCCAACCTTTATAGTTAATGTGCCTATTGAATTTTAGTGTGGTGTGCCTATCTTCTACTGCTATGTATTTGCCTTTTCTATTAAATTTCATTATTAAGATGTTAAAGTCTCCTTCGTCAGCAGGCTCTAACAACTGTGCTATCCAATCATCTAAAAGTTTTACGTCTTGTCCAAACAAATGATGAAATGGAAAGTCTTTATATGCCTTACACTCAATATTGAGTAAAGGCATACTTTGACCTGGAATGATATCTCCTTTAAAAGAACGTATTTGTCCTTCGTGTAAAAATTCCTTCCTTGCTTTGTTTACTCCACCAATGTAAGACCCGCTATGAGGTACGCGAATAAACGTCTCACTGTATAAATCAGATAAGTGTTTAGCAACGTCGCGTTCCCATGTAGAGCCTTTAATTTTTTGCTTACTGGGCATTAATTACATTGCGTTCTTTTTGTCTTGAATCTCAGCCCTGCGTGTTTTAGCTAATTTACCAATTTCGCCTAACGCTTTACGAGCGCGAGCGGCCGCGGCTTTTACACCCTTATCCTCAAACTTTGAAGATTCGCTAACGTATGTTTCGACTTGCTCTAAGATTTGCTCATGAATTGTTGACATATTGTTTACTCCTTAATGTGTAAAAATCTATTTACATGATTTCTATATCGTCACTGTAATTTGTGAAACCATTTTCTTTTGTAACTGTCAGAACGTTATGCACACGCCCGACCAGTTCATCTTTATGCGAGATAAGAAATACACTTTTATTTCTATCTCTACAAAATTTCTTAAGAATACTTATACTACCTTCTAACCCTAACGCATCCATACCACTATCAACTAATTCGTCAATAACTAGCAGGTTTATGTTGTCGTATAAGTGTTCCCAAACATCCCTAAACGCCCAAGATAAACTTAAAATAAGTCTATTTCGTTCGCCTCTACTAAGATTATCAAAGTCTAGATCACGCCCATACTCTGTAATTTCAACGCTTAAATCGTTCAAGAACATTACAGCATGTGGTAATCCAATCTTGTCTAAGTAATAACTTAGTCTTTTATTTAACAATGCTAAGTTTTGATCAATAATTCTTTTGCGAATAAATGAGTCCTTATTAACTAGCAATCGTGCTAAAAACTCTTGGTGCTCTCTAAGAGACACTAATTCATTTAATTTATTGTAATTAATTTCTTGTAAAACAGAATTTTGTAGATCTTCAATTTGAGACTTATACGGATCTTCTTCCTCTGCCTTCTCTACTAAAGTATTACGCAAATGCTCTAAACTACTATCATGCTTATAAGCACTAGCAATATCATCATAAAACGTTTCTTCGTACCAATCAATAGTACCAATTTCTTCTATTTTTTTAGTAACAGTTGCTAAGTTTTTCTCTTCTGCTTTAATAGATTGTTTATGCTCAGTTATTTGTTCTTCCAAATCCGCAAGCATCTTTTGGTGTATTTCGTCGTGTAATGCTTGTCCGCAAGTATGGCATGTTTTATCCTCGGTTTGTGATATATTCTTCTCAAACCGCGCTAACTCCTTGTTATATTTGGATAATAAGTTCTTAGAAGTTGACTGTTCTCTGTTATATCCACGCAGTTTAGACTCTAACTGCTCTATGTTTGCTTTTTTAGTGTGTAGTGCTATTTCCTCTTCAATCTCGACAGCTTCAAGTTCTTTAACAGCATTGTCTATTTTCTCAATATCTTTGTTGCGAGACTCTACCCACGCTTTTTGTTTTATGCCGAGACTTTTAATAGTGTTCTCAATATTCTCGTTTGCTTGTTGCTTACCTTTGATTGCGTATTCTTCTTCAGTAATAAGATCCTTTGTTTGTCTTATAATCTCTTTAAGTTTTTCTGCTTTCTCAGACAGCAAAGTAATACCGAGTAACTGCTCAATAACGTCACGTTGATCTGATACACGCATAGCAAGAAACGGCTCAGTGTATGTGTTAAGTGCCACAACGTGTTTAAACATTGTATGCGACATACCAACTGCTTCTTCTATTTGATCTTGCGTTTGTCTATTTTCGCCTTGTGCTTGATCAACCTCGTCATTGTTTGAATAATATTTTAAAATACCCGGTCGTCTGCCACGTTCTATACGATGATGTACACCGTCTTTTTCAAACTCAACAGTGACTAACATGCCTTTGGCATTTGTTTTATTGATTAAATTATCTTTTTTAATATTTGTTAATGCTTGCCCATACAACACATAACTCAACGCATTAACAATAGTAGTCTTGCCTGTACCATTACGAGCGCCGGCATCATCGCCGCCTAAGTCTAAGTTTTCACCTAAAACAAGTGTGAGATCCTGTCTGTCTAAACTAACTGCTTGGGTTTGGTTACCCACGCTCATAAAATTCTTTACTGTCAGAGATTTTAAGACTAACATTAAATGTTCCTATATATTTCTAACAACGTTTGTGGATTGTAATGCTCGCTTTCAATGTTGGCTAATTGGTCACTAACAATTGAATCGATGCTATCAAAGTTAAGTTGAATATCCTCATCAATAATGTCAAGGTCTTGTTTCTCTTTATTCGGTAATAAACTTAACTCGCGAACACTTTGCTCTTTTGTAAATGTTTCTTTGATAAAGTTTGCTTCTTCGTAACTAATGTCAATATCCATTGTTACTCTTGCGTATGTTTTACTATCTAAATACTGCGTAGGATTCTCTAACAGTTGCGATAGTTTTAGTGTTTTATATGATGGAGCATCAGGCCAAGCAACATACTCTGGCTCACCATCCCATTCCAACATCATCATGCCACGATCATCGTCCCACGCATCAGCATAGTTGTGTGGAAAGCAATTACCAATGTATATTACATTCTTTTGCTGTTGTCTTTTATGGAAATGACCACTAAACACGTAGTCTGCATGTCCCATGTCGTCAGCATAAAGTTCGCCGTGATCCGGCATTTGTACCATAGCGTTCATGTAAAAGTGAGGCAGTTCAAAGTGTCCAAAAATATACTTTGCTTTAATTTTTTTAATTTTCTTAAAGTCATCACCAACTAACCACGGAACAATAGCAACATTGCCCTCGTTAATTGTTTGATTTACAATAGAAATTCCAGGAAATCTACTAGCAAATTCAACACTGTTTAGATCACGACGATCTCTGTAGTAGAGATCATGGTTGCCTGTAATAAAGTAAAACTTCTCAAAAGATTTACCCAACTTTTCCAAACTACGCAAACTATAGTTTAACGTATGGACGTTAATGCTTGCTCGCTGGTGATGCCAGTCGCCTAAAAACATGCAAGTCTCGCAATCGTTTTTGTGCGCCGTTTCTATAAACCAGTCAATAAAGTCTTCACAATCTTGATTGTGTGTAGTTGAATTGCTTTTATTTCCGAAGTGTATATCTGTACAAACTGCTACTTTTTTAAATAGATTATTGTTACTCATATATAATTAAATATTATACTAAAGTTAAAGTAAATTGTCAAGTTTTTGCGTTTTGATTTTGCCTTGTGTAACTTGGCGCCATATCATTCATTTCTAATATATCATCACGAATGTTTTGGTTACGCTTTTCCATATTAAGAATCTTGGTAAACGAGTTAGTGACAATTGCTGTGTAATACGCAAATGGGTTTTGGCTTTTACTTTCATCAAATAGTAACCCTACTTGAATTAATTGTAATATCGCAGTACCGCGCATCTCATCATTATATGTGTATCCGCGCCAGTTAGATCTTGTGCCATAACGATCACATAACTTCATAAACATTTTAGCGAGGTTTTCAGTCATTTGACCATGATCCTTGTTAAAATATCCAGTTTCTAAGTCACCAATCCAGTGACTTTTGCCTACGCAAAAAAGTTCCTTATTGTCATCATAACGAAAGTGTTGATATGGCGGAAAAGGAAGTTTTTCATAGTGATCCGCTACACGCTTTGGTGTTTTAACCCTTCCGTGTTGTAAAGGAATATGGTCAAAAGTCATAACTCTAAACACAAGATCTTCTTTAGGAATCTTTTTCCAATTAATTTGAAAGTCAATAAGTCGAGGTTTTTTACGAGATGTATTTTCCTCTACTGCTTTTGCGTGTTCTATCTTGGAAAGTTTTGCCGCTCGATTACGCTTCGCTTGTGCAACAGATCTTATATTAATTTTTTCAATCTCTGGTACAATGATATCGTAATCAGCATCTTCTGGTGTAGTGTAACTACTGTAGGTATTCTTTGATTTGTGTATTTCTTCTAAAATATCTTTGTTTCTAAGGTAAACTGTTTTTTTATTGTTCATTTATGCTCCAATATAGTATTTATTATAATACACGTATATTAAAAAGTCAAATAAATAACAAGGCATACAGGAACTTTTTTATGGCAACAATACCATTTGGTGGAATATTATTAGGTAGCATTGCGGCGCCAATAGTTGCGTTTAGCGATGTAGGTGAGGATTGGAGAACAAGATTAACAGTCAACACTGACCTCTTGGGAGGACCAGTGCTAAGTCCATTGGCAGCCGGAAAAGGAATTATTTTTCCTTACACTCCGACACTGTTTGTTCAACACAACGCGGCTTATGGCGCGGCTGGACTTACTCATACAAACTATGATCATCCTACGTTTGAAAGTCATCAAATTGGCTCAATACAAATTACAGGACAGTTTACAGCAAATAGTTCTGCTGAGGCGGACTATTTAAGAGGAGTGTTACACTTTTTAAGAACTGTTACAAAAATGTTTTTTGGACAAGATGCGGAGCCTGTAGCAGGCACGCCGCCACCTGTACTAAGATTAAATGCATCTGGAGATTACATATTTTCAAATGTACCTGTTGTAGTAGAATCATTTTCGATGGAACTGCCAAGTAGTGTTGATTACATTAGAACTTCTGATGGTAAAACAATGATTCCATCAAGCACTACAGTTACTATAACAGCAAAGCCAACGTATTCAAGAAAAGCAACATCCAAACGTTTTGGACTGAAAAAATTCGCATCTGGCGGATTATTAGGAAGTGACAGTGAAGGAGGCTTTATATAAAATGGCAAAGACAAGATACAGTTATTTTGCAGATAGTCCTTATTACTTAACTCCCACTGTAAATAGTAGATTAGGCATAATGAGAAAGAGATCCTTTCCATTCGAAAACGACGATTTAGAATATCAAATTGAAGAGAGTTATAATAATCGCCCTGATTTATTAGCACATGACATTTATAACAATGCTAACCTGTGGTGGGTATTTGCGGTGAGAAACCCAGACACTCTAATTGACCCAGTATATGATTTTGTTGCGGGCGTAACTATATTTGTACCAAAAATAACAACTCTTCAAAAATCATTGGAGTTATAATATCATGTCAGGTGATCCAAACCTACAAATAGATCCTAACAAGCCCATTCCAGCACCTGATAATATTTTACATCAGTTCACAAACTACACTTATAAAATTAGTTTGTTAAGTTTTAAATCTTTTCAGATGTATAACGATTTGGCTGAAAACGGCAGTTGGGAATGGTGCCATGGAAATATTCCTTCTATATGTAACACATTAATATCTTCCGGAGGAATTGCAGACAGCGCCACAGAGTTTATACCAGCCCGGCACCCAGCCTTTGGATTGGATTTTTACATAGATTCTATGTCAATATCAGGAATGATGGGTATGAATTCCACCAGTCGTGCAACCAACGTGATGGATATGAACATGGCCATTGTAGAGCCAGCTGGCACCACATTGTTGGAAAGACTTCACGAAGTACTAACCGAAGACGGACCAAATTGGACAGAGAAACCGCTACTAATTCAAATTGATTTTCTTGGGTACGATGATGCAGGCCAGCCGGTTAGAATAAAACCAGCTACTCGATGGATTCCTGTCAGATTAGTAAGTTTAGATTTTAATATTACGTCAGTCGGTACTAGTTATTCAGTTGAGTTTATCGCAATGGCTGTGTTAGAAGGAAGTAACAATCCATTGACCCAAGCACTTAATTTAAAACAAGTTAAAGGAAAATCACTTCAAGACTTTTGTAAAATTCTTGAGAAAGAATTTAATAGAGAGCAAGTGGAAAGATCAACAGACAAAATAGGTGGTGCAGGACTAAAACCAAATTCTGCCGGAACTGTCGTCGCACCGAAAACACAGGAATTTCCTGATGAAATTGAATTTAAATTAGGGTCAGGTGGTGGCCCAATTGCTGAAAAGCTAAAAAATGCAAAAATAGAACCAAATGTTGCTAAACAAACTTTATTGAGGGTAGGCCCGGTTACTACAGCTCCTGGCGAGAGGGGGCGTCAAGTGCCTCCCGAGAAAAAATTTAAATTTAATAGAGACATAAGGTATTATGGTGAAGGTGAGAGAGGCGACTACAAGGTTGAGATAACAGCACCTGGGCAATCCATGTTAGCATTTCTTGAAAAAATAATACGTGATAGTACATACGTCACTGATCAACTAGAAGAAAACACCACGCTTGATAAAATGAAGGATGCTAGGTCAGTACTGAAAAATCCAGAAAACGGCCTAAATTGGTGGAAAATTACGTATGTTAAGACATTAAAAGATTTTGATAAAATACGAAACAAGTATGCTAGAAAAACAGTTATACAAATAGATCCTTACAAAGTAGTTGATCCTGAAGTTACTGGCGGGAAATCTAAACCTGGAGAAAACGGCCTTCGTAATCCTGCTAGAAGTTATAGCTATATCTACACTGGACAAAACTTAGATATAAGAAACTTAGATTTGACCTTCAACAATGCTTTTATAATGGCAATGTCGGGTATTGGAACATCAAACGAAGGTTCTGAAAACCCTATTATTGAAGAAACTGAAGCAAATGTGTCACCTGAGTCAGGGAATCAGCAAGATGGAGAGGCTGTTGTTAGTGGCGCACAAAGCATTAAACCAAAAAATAACAAATTTAATGCAGATGAACACGCAAACCAAAAGCAAAGAACTGGCGCCACGTTGATGGAAAATCTATACAGAACTCCTGGGTCTGATATGATAACTATTAGTTTAGAGATTGTTGGAGATCCTGGTTATATACAACAAGACGGTATTCTAACAATGACTACTCCTAATAAAACAGGAGCCCAAGGCGGCACCGAAGGACACGATCCAGCAAACGGAGCAATTCTTAGTGATCTTGACGATTCGCATTTTTACTTAGTGTTCAAAACTCCAAGAGATTATGATGAAGCAACTGGATTAGCAAACTTTGCTGAGAGTGATGGCGGTAGCACATTGTCAGGTTACTATAGAATTTGGGAGGTAAACAGTACTTTCCAAGGCGGTGAATTTACACAAGCTGTTGAGGCCACAAGAATTTATAATCAATGGCGCGAAAACATAGACAACCCTGAGAAACCAGGTCAAGAGTTAATGTCAGATGACGAAGCCGCAAATTATGATTTTGAAGATGCTAAAGCCGCGGCCGCATCAGCAACAACAACCGCGCCTGGAAGTGAAGCAGCCGTTGATAGCGCCGCTGGCGAATTTGACGGAACACCAGTGCAATCATTAGCCAGCCAAGAAGAACAAAAAGAACGCGAACTTGCATCAGAAGCAGCTGACAGAGAATGGGCAGGTGAGTTTGACTCAGTTAGTGGCCCTGTAACTGAAACAGCGTCAAATAGAAACAGTGTAAATCCACATGCAGATTTTAATACCCAAGCAATACAATCTTCTCCTCAAAGCGCACAAGAGTTTAGAGCGGCTGAAGCAAGATCATTTCAGTTAAATTCTTTAAACACAACGTCGGCGCAGTCAGGCACTACATCAGCAGTAATTTCCAATACTTCGCGAGGAACTACTCCTATGCGTCCAAATCCAGGAGACGCATCAGGATCTTTTACATTTAGTGCAAGTCCTGCTATTGAGAGTTATAGATCATCGCCGTCATTTGTAACTAGTACAGGAGGCACTGTTTTGACCGAGCCTACTGGACAATCGCTTGGCGTAGTTGGATTAAATCCAATTATTAATACAAGCAGTTATGCGTCCCAAGACCAAACTACTATATCAAATAATAACAATACTGAACGCAGTGCGAGAAAAGATGTTATTAATGCCGTGTCTGCAGGTGCGATAGCGGCAGCCGTAACTGCTTGGGCGGCCGGAAACTCAGCGAGTGAAAGTAGTAAGATTACACACGGTAAATATGGAAACGGTTATAATAGTTGGAAAGAACACGGATATTTGTCAGACATACTTCCAGTAAATCCTCTAACAGGACAATAGAACTTTAAATAACAATGGAAAAGCATAATGCCTCAAGCAAATCATCCTAAAAAGCCTACAGTAGGATTACCCACTGCTGGACGAGATTATACAGCGAAAACAGACCCAGGTCCTTATATAGGTATTGTCAAAGGATATGGTGATGACAGCGGTATGAATCGTATTGCGGTTTATATTCCTGCATTAGCACAACAGCGTAAATCCAAAGAATCAGGTTACGATAAGACAGAGTATGAATCTAACACTATACTTTGCTCATTAGCATTGCCTTTTTACGGAAGAACGAATGCATTAGCTGATAATAATGATCAGTATGAAATGACCACTAAATCATATGGTATGACCTTCCCTACACCTGATATTGATACCCAAGTTATGGTAGTGTTTGCAGAAGGCAAACTAGGAAGTGGTTATATTATCTCATATATTCCTGACGCATTAATGTTACATATGGTTCCGGGTATCGCCGCATCGCCAGCATTTAAAGGCTCAAGTTCTACTAAAGCAGCTGGTATAACTTCACCAAAGTTTGAAGTGCCTGTTGCGGAATATAATAAGTTAAGTACCAAGAAATTTGACAAAACTACTGCTTGGAAAAATGTAGAAAAACCTGTACACCCAATGTTTGATACTTTGCTTATGCAAGGATTAGAAACAGACTATGTTAGAGGACTTACAACTTCTAGTGTTCAACGCGAGAGTCCGTCTAATGTGTTTGGTATTTCCACGCCTGGTCCTTTAGATTATGACTTTGGAACAATTACGCAAGGACTTGTTACTGAGGAAAATAAAGAAGGATATGAGTGGCCTGTTAACAGAAAAAGCGGACATACTTTTGTTATGGACGACGGCGACAATAATGGTACTAGCCAGTTAATAAGATTACGAACAGGTACAGGGCATCAAATTTTATTAAGTGACGACGGTGGCACAGTTTATTTAGGAACTGCAAGCGGGAGTGCTTGGGCTGAGTTGAGAAATGACGGATCAGTAGATGTGTTTAGTGCTAAAGACGTTAGCGTTCATGCCGAAGGTAATGTTAATATGTTAGCAGATGTTGATGTTAATATACAAGCGGGCGAGGATATTAATCTACTAGCAGGGCATAACTTTAAAATAGAAACAAATCCAACAAATGCTCAAGGCAAAGGACACGCTCACTTCTATATAAATGGTAATTTAAAAGCAACATCAGTAGGCACTATGAACTTTAAGTCCACTGACTGGTTTAATATTACTTGCAAGGAAGCAATTAGCCTTACAAGCACAGCATGTATTTTTCTTAAAAGTGGCGGCGGAACAAAGTATCCTATTAAACTCAACACTGAAGCCGGAAACGTTGCTGAAGAAGCAGGCAGAGTTGCTATATATGAAAATAACTGGGTAAACAAAGGAGCATCCAACACGCACGGTGGTAAACGTTATGCTGTTGATGGCAGCTACTCTTATTATACCGCAATGCAACGAGTTCCAATGCACGAGCCAGATCCAAGAATTAACCAATCAAAGAAAAAGGAACCTAAAGCAGGAACCACCTCACATATTGCTGACAGTAGTAATTAATCTACGTAGGTTAATAGTAGTATATAATTAAAATAACTAAATATTAGTATGGCGATTACATATAAAGGCTTCAATACTCTGGGCAAAAACTTCTCTAATTCTTACACATTGACTGGTTTTGATATTGCAAAACAAGATCTTATGAACCATTTTAATATAAGAAAAGGTGAAAAGTTACAACTACCTGATTTTGGATCTGTGGTATGGGATATGGTTTACGAGCCCTTGAATGAAACCACAATAGAAACAATAAGACAAGACATACAGGATGTTATTGCTTATGATCCGAGAATAGAAGCAGAAAATATAGTGGTTAAACAATATGAGCACGGTCTATTAATAGAATTAAACTTAAAGTTTATTCCAGACCAGATAATAGAAAATTTGCTAATTGATTTTAACACACAAACAACTACCGCTACACTGAGTACAGCATAATGGCATTAACAACACGACAAAATAACATATACAACGCAGAGGATTGGCAAGTATTATACCAATCTTTTATTAACGCAGACTTTGAGAGTTATGATTTCCAAACATTGCGTAAGTCAATGATTGATTACATCAAAGCATACTATCCTGAAGATTTCAATGACTACATTGAAAGTTCAGAATTTATTGCGTTAATTGACCTCATATCTTATGTAACACAAAACATTAGTTACAGAGTAGATTTAAACGCTAGAGAAAACTTCCTAGCAACTGCTGAACGCAGAGAAAGTATTTTAAGACTTGCGAGACTCGTAAGTTATAACGCAAAGCGTAGTGTAAACGCAAGCGGAATGTTAAAGTTATCAAGCATCTCTACAACGGAAGATGTTTATGATTCCAATGGAGAGAATTTAGCAAACACTAGAATTGATTGGAATGACATTAACAATGATGATTACGCAGAACAAATTAATTTAGTATTAAATGCGGCAATGGTGAACACACAAAAAGTTGGTAATCCTAATAGTTCTAAAACGTTAAATGGTATCGAGACTCAAGAATACCAAATTAACATAGCAACTGGAACACTGCCAGTGTTTCCATTCCAAGCATCAATTGATGGCGTTAATATTGATTTTGAAATTGTTAGTGCTACTTTTGAAGGTTATGACTATGTTTATGAAAAAGAACCTAGCACTATCTCACCATTTAGTTTTTTATATAGAAGTGACGGCAAAGGTAACGGCAGTGTCAACACTGGCTTCTTTGCTTACTTTAAACAAGGTACTTTAAGAGCATCTGATTTTACTATTGACCAAGCAATTCCTAATAGACAAGTATTAATTAATACTAGTAACGTTAGCCAAAATGATGTTTGGTTATATGAGTTAGATTCTAACAATGACTTATATAGACTATGGACGCAAGTGCCAGCGGTAACAGGTAATAACGTGATTTACAATAGTTTATCAAGAGATATAAGATCATTATACAGTGTACAATCACGTGAAGCAGATCAAATTACATATGTGTTTGGCGACGGTATATTTTCTGATATGCCACGCGGTAGTTTTAGATCATACTTTAGACAAGGTAACGGATTGTCATACGACATTAACTCAGACGATATGCAAGGTGTAACGTTAAACATTAGTTACCTAAGCAAATATAATGTTCAACATACATTAACAATGGTTCTTGATCTACAACAGCAAGTTTATAATGCAGCCGAAAGAGAAACTATTGAAGATATTAGAACAAAGGCACCGCAGAGTTATTATTCACAAAACAGAATGGTTAATGGCGAAGATTATAATATTTTTCCAGTAACAGCAACAAACGAAATTATTAAAGCAAAGGCAGTTAATAGAACATCAAGTGGTATATCTAGATATTTAGATGTCATTGATCCTTCAGCAAAGTATTCATCCACAAACGTATTTTGTGAGGATGGAATATTATTCCAAGAATTATTTACTAACAATTTTGATTTTGAGTTTTCTAATGAAATGGATATATTGCGAATTATTCGCGATACTATTGAACCTATTCTACGTAACGTTAGTAGTAAACAATACTACTATAAAAATTACCCAAGAATATCAGTATCCACCACAACTTGGGAACAGTCAACTACAAGCACTAATATCAGCACTGGTTATTTTAAAAACAACATCGGCTCTCCAGTTCCAATTGGTTCAGGGGCACCAGACAACAGAGTGTGGTTAACAACAAACTCACTAGTTAAGTTTAATGCACCGTCTGGAAAATACTTTAAGTCAGATGGCAGTTTACACACTGGTGTAGTTGGTGCTCCAGGAACATTTAGTTCCATATGGGCAATGGTTAAAAACGTAGTAGGTGATGGCATGAATGGTGGCACCGGCAATCTATCCGACGGCTCCGGCCCAGTAACACTAACAGAAAAGATTGGTGATGGTGCAGAAGTAGCGGAAATTATTCCGCAGTTTGATACAGACTTGACTTCTGCAATTGAAACAGCAATGCTAAACAAAATATTTAATCATGAAGAGTTTGGCTTACGCTTTGATGCAACTACTAGAGAATGGATTATTGTATTAGCAGAAAATTTAAATACGACAAATGCATTTAGTTTTAGCTTTGCGGGCGACACTTCCGGACTACGTAAAGACTCAAGTTGGATGATACGTTTTAGTAGTACTGGCGTAATTTATACATCAACATATAGAGGTTTAAAATACAGTTTTGAAAGTGATTTGGAAACAAGATTTTACTTTGACGATTCAGTTAAAATTTATGACTCACGAACTGGACAAACATTAGCAGACCACGTTAATGTATTTAAAATGAATAGCAAGCCTGATTCTAATGACGCATTAGATCAAGATTACATTTGGCAAATTTACGGTTTAGACACAGAGTTTTCAGGAAGCACAAACACACGTAGAGTATTAGTTACATTTTTAGATAGCGATGACGACGGCATTCCAGATAATCCAGATCAGTTTACCACAGTAATTGATCCAACAGTTAATCCAAATAACAAATTAGTATTTTTTGAAAAGTTAACTGAGGCAGACGGTGGAGAACAATATAGATTAACTACAAAAGAAGTTAATTTAGATTACGATTTAGCAACAAACTTGCCAACAGACTTGTCAATTTTTAGTGACGGAGAAGTTATATACTTAACTCTAGATAAGAAGTTTAAAGTAAACAATTCAGCAGATAGTACATTGTTGGATAGCACAGATTATTTGGCATATATTGGTAGAAAAGACTTATACTTTAACTACAAGCATAACTCACCAAGCGACAGAAGAATTAACCCTGGGTTGAGTAATATTATTGATTTGTATATATTAACCCAATCATATAGTAACCAATTTATTCGTTACATAAAAGATAATACTGGTGTTGTTATTAAACCAGAAGAAAGTACTACAACAGAGTTATCGTCACAATTTAGTAATTTATTAGATTATAAAATGCTAAGTGATGAGATTATTTTCCATCCAGTAAAGTATAAAGTATTGTTTGGAAGCAAAGCAGATAGCTATCTGCAAGCAGAGTTTAAGATTGTAAAAAATCCACAGTCTTCAATCACTGACACTGAAATTAAAACAAAGGCAGTGAGTGCTATTAATGAATATTTTGATAGCGTAAATTGGGACTTTGGAGATACATTTTACTTTACAGAATTATCAGCGTATATTCACACTGAATTATCACCACACGTTGCAACAGTATTAATTGTTCCAAAGGGTACTGAGCAAACTTTTGGTAGTTTGTTTGAAATTGAGTGTACAAGCGATGAGATTTTTATAAGTGATGCTAAAGTAGAAAACGTTGAGATTATTGATGCAGTAACAGCATCTAAGATTAGAGCAAGCGGCACAATTACAACAAGTGCATAGGAAATAATATGGCAATAAGAAAGACTGTTAACCTATTACCTGGACAGTTTCAAACTGATGTTAATAAAAAGTTTTTAAACGCAACATTGGATCAGTTAATGTCCCCAGGGACTTTGGATGTTGTTAATGGTTTCGTTGGAAGGCGAGATGTTAACAACTTTGAAACAACTGATAGTTATGTAGTTGAAACAACATCTGATAGAAGAAACTATCAGTTAGAACCTGCAATAACAATTAAAAAAGATTTAGCAACGGCAAACTTAGAGCAATCTGCTTATGCCTTTGCCGCCACATATATTGACACAATTAACTCAGTTAAAGTAAAGGGCGGTAGTAGTTATAATCATAACAGATTGTTTTCTAGTGAATACTATGTGTGGACACCACCTATTGACCAAGATAAAATTTCCAGTTATACAAAATACTTTTGGTTACAAGACGGTCCAGATACTATAGAGATTGATCAAGAAATTAATGTAGAATCAGATTTAATAGGCAAAACAACTTTTACTGCTACTAGTGGCACACAATCAGTGGTGTTTTCCTCTGGACTAAAAGTTAAGTTCACTAACGCATCTACGTATCCATCATCATACCAAAACAAAGAATACCTGGTTGCAAATGTTGGAAAGAGCATTGAATTGATTGAGTGGAGCACTTTAGTCACACCTGAGTCAGCAGTTTATTCTCTAACTAAAGATTACATAACTATTAAGCCTGGCGCACTTGATGGCAACCAATGGAGTAATAATAACCGTTGGTTCCATGAAGATATTATTACCAAAACAGCAGAATATACAAACACAGTTCCTGTATTTGATTCAGCAGTTAGAGCAAAACGTCCTATTATTGAGTTTGATAAAAACTTAAAACTTTATGATTTTGGTACTGCTAAGTTAACAGATGTCGACTTAGTTGACACTTTATTTACAGATGCGTTCTCTGATTTAGAAGGACAGCCAAGTGCTGGTACTTACATAGACGGAAAGTTGGTTGAAGAAGGACAATTAATAGTATTTACAAGCGATGCAGATCCTTTTGTTAATGGCTTTGTATACGAAATACAAATTCTTAGAATTGCTGGTGTAGATACTATACACTTGGAAAAGTCAACTACTATCGCAGATCCTGTAGAGCATAATACACTTATTGCCAAATATGGCAATAATGCAGGAACACAGTGGTATTATAAAAACAGCAAATGGAATAAAGGACAAATTAAAGCAGGAGTAAACCAAGCCCCATTGTTTGATATGTTTGATGAGACTGGTGTTAGTTTTTCAACATATACTAACAGCACGTTCGCTGGTTCTCCAGTGTTCAGTTACGCAGTAAACTCAGCAGGAGTGGCAGACACTGAGTTAGGTTTTGCTTTAACATATAGAAACTTTAATAACATTGGCGACATTGTTTTTTACGATAATATTATTAGAGATAGTTTTACATATACTACTGATGTTTTAAACAATGTCACTAGCAGTGTAAGAAACGCAAAAGGCTTTTTACACAACTATAATAGTATTTCTGATTATACAGTAGAAAATAACTGGACAAAAGCACCGTTTGAGAGTAGACAGTTTATACAACAAACAATTTCAGTAGGATCTGAATTACAACAGTTTAAAATTACGACAACTCCAAAGGAAGAAACTAACGCAAAGAATTTAATTGTAAAAGTTAACGGAAAGTTGAAGGAGAAAGGAGAAAACTCCTCCACCACAAAAGATTTTTATATTTTAACAACTGATAATGTACAGTATGTTAATTTCACAACAGCCCTTACCACTGGTGACGTACTTGTTATAAAATCTTATACTGACGACACTACTGAAAACTTAGTAGATGGAGAAGTGTATAACATTCCTGTTAACTTAAATAATAACCCGCTTAATAATTTGGACGTAACAACAACATACACCCTTGGACAAATTAGAGACCATATCGGAACGTGCGTTGATAATAGTTTAGAATTTGAGGGCACATACTTTGGTTATAATAATACTAGAGACATTGGCGACATCAGTCTGTTAGGAACAAACATTGTTCAAAACTCTGCTAGTTTAGCAAAAGCAGGGTACATACTAACAAACAACGAATATGACTTTTTCACTTCAATTGACCACGCAGAAGTACAATACAATAGATTTAAGAACTTATTTTTAACTACTGCTGACAACCTCGAGTATGATTCAAATACATCTAGGTTTGTTGATTCTATTTTACAGACAATGTTCGCTGGTAAAAATAATACAATGGCATATCACAATAGTGATATGGTTCCGTTCTCAACAGATACAACAACTTTAACATATACAATTTTTGATATTGATAATAAGAAGTTTGAACTTAATAAAACTTACAACGACACAGTTCCAAGTGAAACTGGTGTATTAATATACAACAATGGTGTTATGCTGGTAAAAGATAGAGATTATACTTTCTCTACAACAACTCCGTTTGTTACATTGGCGGACAGTGTAACATTAGTTTCAAACGAAAAACTTGAGATCGTTGAGTATATTACTACAGGTGGTAACTTTGTGCCGCCTACTCCTACTAAGTTGGGATTATATCCAAAGTATGTTCCAAGTAAGTTTACAGATGACACATACAAGACATCAATTGATGTTATTCAAGGACACGATGGTTCCATCACACCAGCGTATGGTGATTATAAAGATGATGTTTTACTAGAGTTAGAAAAAAGAATTTACAACAATCTTAAAGTTGAGTATAATAGTAATTTACTTGATACATGTAACTTGATTAACGGTCATACTAGAAAAGTAGACTACACTACTCAAGAGATTAACAATATATTAAGTGCCTACATATCCAATTGGGCTAACAAAAACGGAATAAATTACATCACAAACTCAACTTACGACGTAAGCGATCCGTTTACTTGGAACTATAGTTTAATAAAGAATAAATTTGATTCGACACAATTATTGCCTGGCTACTGGAGAGGCATTTACAAGTATTTTTATGATACAGACAGACCACATACACGCCCGTGGGAAATGCTTGGATTTACAGATAAGCCATCGTGGTGGGAACTTACTTATGGCCCAGCACCTTACACAAGAGATAACTTAATATTGTGGCAAGACTTAGAGGATGGCGTGATTGCGTCCGGACCCAAAGCAGGCACATATGACAAATACAAACGCACAGGTTTAGTTGCTAACTATATTCCTACAGACAGTGCTGGTAACTTAATGCATCCTGTAGATGTTGGATTAATTGATAGAATTGATTCAAGTACAAGCGCAGATTGGGCAATAGGTGACGACGGTCCGGCTGAAACAGCATGGAAAAGATCTAGCAGTTATCCGTTCGCGTTACAGAAGTTGATGGCGTTAACAAAGCCGGCAAAATATTTTGAACTAATGTACGATGTGTCTAAAATAACCACAAACCTAGTAGGACATTATGTACACAAGGACACTGGGTTACCAATTGTTCCTAACGCAGTAAGCACACATGGGTTTGTTAACGCAGATGGTACTGTTGAATACACTGCTGGTTATGGTAACTGGATAGTTGATTATACAGTTTACTTGGGCGGTAGCACAATAAAGTTTAATGAGAATCTTAATAGTTTAAGTCTTAATCTTGCTTATAAAATGGCAGGGTTTACAGATAAAGAAAAGTTAAAGATTATACTTGAGCAAATTTCACCAACACGCTCTTCCAATGACGTGTTTATACCACAAGAGGATTATTCCTTTTATCTATTAGAAGGAAAGCCATTAGAAAGAATTAATTACTCGGGTGTGATAGTTGAAAGAACTGAGTCTGGCTACATTATTGATGGTTACTCTGTCGATACTCCTTACTTTAATGTTCTGCAAAGTATTACTACCTCAGGAAATAAAAGACAAGTTTCAGTTGGTGGAGTACAACTTGATACCGTTCCTTACGAGCCTAATAATGATTACGCAGCTGGACAAATATTAGAAACAACCTCTGGGTCATATTACATTGTTAATATTCCTTTTTCATCAACAGATGATTTTGAAAATGATAGGCAATATTTAACAAGGACTCAGCAAATTCCAACGCAAGGCGGAGTTACAGTATTACGATATGGAGATTTTAAAAATACTCCAACCAAAGTGCCTTATAGAACAGAATACAAAACTATACAAGATGTTTATGATTTTATTATTAGTTATGGTAGATATTTAGAGTCTACTGGTTTACAATTTGATAATATTAGCGATGATTTTGGACTAGTTGAAGATTGGGATCAGTCAGGAGTTGAATTTTTATACTGGACACAAACAAACTTTGGTCCCGGATCAATGCTTACAATGAGTGCTGGTAGCTCAGTTCTAAAGTTTAATCTAAGTAACGCACAGGTCGGAAGTTTAACTAGCGAGATTATTCCGTCATCAGTTATCAACCAAAACAAGCAAAAGATTTTAGTTCAAGATTTATTTTATAAGAGAGAAGATAACACATTTGAATTAAGCACTAGCCAAGAAGTAGATGGTGTATACGCTTGCGTCTTAAATCCAATACAAACAGAACATTTGTTAATTGTAGAAAATGAAACTGTATTTAATGATGTTATTTGGAACTTAACCACTGGTAGCAGACAAAACAGAATTAAGTTAGTAGGCTATAAGACAAGATTGTGGGACGGAACGCAACAATTGCCAGGCTATGTCTTATTAGATGACAGCGTTGATGATTGGGATGTTAACAATAATTATGAACTCGGCGAGATTATAAGATTTAAAAGTAAATTTTATGTCGCTAATATAAAACACGCTCCGTCGGATTTAACAGAACAAGGAAAGTTTGATTTTAGCAAATGGAAACTACTAGATGAAGTTAACACTGGCTTGCTTCCTAACTTGGATACAAAAGCAGATCAGTTTAGAGCCTTCTACGAGATTGAAGAAGATGTGAGGAAGTTTAGCACTGAGAAACTTTCTTCTAACCTAATAGGTTACCAAAGTAGAAAATATTTAGAGAATCTGCAGATTGACGAAACTGCTCAAAAGAAATTCTATCAAGGATTTATTAAAGAAAAAGGAACAACAGCGGTTGTTGATAAATTGCTCAGAGCAAAAGTTCCTGCTTTGGATACCTCAATTAACTTATACGAGGAATGGGCATTTAGAATTGGCGAGTATGGTTCTGTAGACAGCACACAAAGTATTGATTTTTACTTAGAAGAGAATAAATTTAAAGAAAGTCCTGACTTAATAGAGCTTATTAATGCTGACGAGCAATATAAGAATGAAAATATTACAGTTCGTCCAAGCGATCTTTACCAAAAGCCATTAGAACCATTACACTTTAATAAAAATATATTCTCTATAGAATCAGACACAATAGATGATAGACTAACCCTTCCAACAGCAGGGTATGTAAGAACTGACGATACGAAACATTCAGTTGTTAGCCTATCAGAGTGGGTTTCTTCTAACACTATTATAATAGAAGAAACAATTAATATCGAAACACAGTTAATTGGAAGAACAAGTTATACTACTAGTGGCTCTGTTACATTATATAATGGTGCCGTAGTAAGTTTTGATAGCACACAAATTATACCGTCCAGTTATAGAGGTAAAAACTTCGTAGTAACTGGAGTAGGTGAGTCTATAGTACTAACTGAAAAAACTGCGTATCTTAATTCGTTAGCAATTGGTGACAAAGTTTGGGTCTCTAGTGCTGACAGTTTCCCACCGCAGTTTAAAGAGGATTCAAAAGATTGGGCAGTATATAGAATTACTAACGCAGGGAATTCACCTATAAGTGTATCTAAAGATAACGACAATGAATTAACTGTTGCATTTTTGTATCCCATTGGTAGCATACTAGTAGGCGAATATATTATTTTAAGACGCTGGACAAGCACGTCAAACAGTGGAGTAGATTTTAGTGGAATTTACAAAGTAAAAGAAAACTTATCCTCCAACGGACTTTATGTACTAAAATTACACGCAACAACGTCACTGGAACCATACGCAAGTTTGGGTGATTCACAAGCACCTACTATAACACGCGGCGAGATGGTAGTATTATCCAATGCTCGATATAATAGTTCAGACAGTTTATACGGAACAGATGAACCAAGATATGGTTGGCAAGACGGTGATTTAGCATGGGTTGATGACTACGCTGATACAGGGAAATGGGCAGTATTAGAGAAAAAGAATCCTTACACGCTAAGAGAGCAAATATATCCTAACAGTAAAGCAATTAATACTGGATTTGGGCAGGCAGTTTCCACTAACAAAGACACTTCCACATTATTAGTAGGATCAGTGTACGATGGCACCTCAGCAGGCAACATTGAACAATGGACAAGAGACATCAAAACAGTATTTGATGTTAAGAGTATTTTTGTAAGTGGCGATGGTTCACTAACGTCAGGTTACTTAAACAACTCTGGATACTTGTTAACTGTTAATACTGACGGATTGCCACAGCCATCATCTTTTGGTACATTTCCAAATGATAGTAATTCTAATAGAGTTACACCAAAAGTTTTTGAACACACTATAAACATCCGTGTTGGAACAAATACCACAACTACTACTCCAAGAGAAATTGGAAGTGATAGTATTGGTATTACAGCAACTGGTGTTACTATTAAAAGTCCTATAGTTGAAGGAGAATTAACTAACGACACTGGCAGTGCCAAAGGAAAAGCACCATTAAATTGGCAATGGAACGCTGTAGTAAACAGAAGCAAATTAGGACTGGACAGTGGCGACGGACAACCGTTGGATGACAACCATTATAATTATTATAGTGGTAAGTTTTTAAGCCAATGGAATGACAGCGTATACTTAGAAAATAGTTATTATAATGATACTAATTACAGCGGCGATCATTGGAGACACGCGGATGGGCACTCTAAAATAATTGGCTATGCTTATGATGGTTATCCAATTTATGGACCTTTTGGATATCAAACTCCTACTAACTCTGCTACAACACCAGTAAGAATGACCTCATCATACTTGTTACATGACGCTCCTCTTGCTGATAGAGAATACAATTATACCCAATATTCTAAAGGATCTTTTATACAAGATTATTATTATTCAGATGGATCAGGCACGTTAGACAAACACAATGGACGTTATGGTGTAACTCCTGATTATCCAGACGGCACATACGCATACTTTTTGACAATTAAGGTAGATGGTTCTGTAGTTTATCCTTACGTAGTAGGACCAACAATGAAGGAATATCCTGTATTAGAAGCAGATACCGTTCCTAAAGATCCAGGAGGTAGTAATACACAGACGGTTGCCTTAGTGCCGGCAGACTTTGCTTTTGACAGTAATATAATTGACGGCAGTAAACTTCGCAACAGCGGACTTCTTGGGTGGCGATTTGATAATACTAAAGAACACGATTACGTTGTAACAACAGCACCAGGAAGTAATAGTAACGAAGGCTATGTTATTGTTTTAAAACAAAAAGATGATAAAACATATGAGGCATTTGATATACTTCGATCACCGGCGCCAGCAGTAAATGGATATTTTGGTTATGATGTTGCTCTTAGTAACAACGGAAACTATATGATTATTGGCGAGCCAGGAGAGTTAAAGGCACACATTTATGGACTAACAAATACTGTTACGACAACGAATAGTGAGTTCTTTAACGGAACAGGCGCAACTCCAACGTTTGCGACAACAATATCATACAGTGACAATAGAGAAGTTACAGTGTATGTTGATGGACAAATTAAAATTGAAGGATTAGATTATACATTAGGAGCAGGAACAATTACATTTGTTACCTTCCCACCATTAGGTTCTAACAATGTTGAGATGCGTACTGGAAATTATTTTTATCAGGTTCAAACTCTATCAGGAGCATCAGCAACAGACTTTGGTAGAAGTGTTGCTATAAACGATAATGGAGATTTTGCATTTGTCGGCCAGCCAGACAAAGCAGCCGGCGGAAAATTGCAAGTAGGAAGCACTAAAGTTTATGCTAAGTCACCTAACGAAACGTATAGCGAAGTTCAAGAACTTTCTAGTAACATAACAAGCGAGTTGGAATTTTTTGGTAAGCAAGTAGAATCAGGCGACAGTGGTCACATTGTCGCAGTTGGTGCCACAGGTGCAGATTACACCTACATAGGAGCAACTGCTGCCTTAGCGTATAATACAGGTGAAGTAGACTACTTTATTAATAATATGAAAGTAACTGGTACAATAACAGGAACAGTTGCTAATCCAACTGTTGGTATTGGTGATCAAATTGTTATTAACGGCACACAGGTTACATTTACAGGTACAGCATTGACTGATATTGTACAAGATATTAATGACGCAAGTATTACATTCATCACCGCAGAAAGCACTTCGGATAATAAATTAAAAATTACTAGTACTAGCACCACAACAAATAATAAACTTAGTATTACAGTAGGTAATACAAATGGTGTGGCAGTGTTTACAGCAATTGGTATTACATTGTATGAATTTAAAGCATCGTTAGTACATCCAGACGGTTTACAAAACGCTTATTATGGAGAAAGAATAAAGTTTAACGAAGACGCTTCTAAATTGTTAATTAGTAGTCCAGCAGGAAACTCAATTGTTGAGATAGGTATAGATGACGGTTTAACAACATTTGATCAGTCTAATACGGCAATTAGTGATATCCAATTAGAGTCAGGGTCTGCGTTAATATACGATATTAATAGCGATATGACAAACAGTTTAATTCAACGTTTAGATTGGAGAGAACGCAGACAGTATGACAAATACGGTTCAGGCATTACATTAACAAATAACACCGCGTTCGTTGGTGCTCCAGGAGATGATTACTTCGAAACAGAGACAACAATTGGAGATGGTGTAACTACAGCATTTGCAATAACTGGACAATATAGTACTGATAATATTGAAGTTACTATTAATGATAAAAAGATATTATCTGGCTTTACAAGCGACAATGCATCACCTAATAGCACAGTTACATTTGATAATCCACCGCTTGCGTATACTATTAAGTTTAGTAAGTATACGTCTAATACTGGTTCAGTACTAGAGGCGATTGACGCAAATAACAAAGGCTCCTGGAATGTTAAGCGACAACAAAATTCCAGAGTTGACATTGACACAATTAATCAAGTATTCACATACAATCAGAAAACTAATAAGTTTATAAACTATGTTGACTACTTGGATCCAGTAAAAGGAAAGATACCTGGCGTTGTAAACCAAGAAATAAGTTTCAAAACATTCTATGATCCAGCAGTTTATAATGTGGCCACAGATACTACAGTGACCACAGACTCAGATAACCATTGGGGACCTAACCAAGTTGGAACATTGTGGTGGGATTTAACAAACACCAAGTATGTTGATTATGAACAAGGTGATTTGGAGTATAGAAAAAAATCATGGGGTAAACTATTCCCAGGCACACAAATTAGCGTATATGAGTGGGTAGAAAGTGATACGTTGCCTTCAAGTTACGCTGTATATGATGGCGACGGAACTCCTAAGTTTGCGAGCGATAGTGCTTATGTTGAATACGTTAGAAAAGACGACGCAACAGGCTTACTTGAATCAGTATATTATTACTGGGTTAAAAATAAAACATCAATTCCACAAAAATCTAGAGCATATTTAGACGCGACAGGACAAATTAGATTTACATCACGTGGAAGAGAATTAGAGTTGCAAAGTTTTATACCAGCCGCAACAAGAAAACTTCCAGCCAATACAGTTGCTAACATGTTAAAAGATCCGGAAGGTAACGGACTTGCTTATATAGGTGTAGTTGCTCAAAACGCAATTGTTGGTTATAATTTAAATAAAAACCTAGTTAACAAGAATATTGTACTCAGCGTTAATTATGACACAAAGAAAAATAATATTCCTTTACACACTGAATGGCAGTTAATGCAAAGAGATAATAAATTGTCTAAACCAAATAGTTACTTGGTAACTAAACTATCAGATAGTTTAGTTGGTTTAGATATTACAGAAAAAAGTGTACCTGACCCAACAGTGCGTATTGGACAACGTTACGGAATATTAAATTATCCAAGACAAACAATGTTTGTTGACAAAGCAGGCGCTATTAAAATTTTAGTTAATTACTGTAATACAGTATTTGCAACTAATAAAATGGCGATAGACTTTGATCTAACTACTCTTAGCACCGCAGATCCAATTCCATCAACTGGCTACAATGAAATTGTAGAAACATATACAGAATTAACGTATATAAACACTAATACAGTTTCAGAAGGTTACACTGTAATAGTTAGGAAAGACGAAACAAGAGAAAATTATTGGACATCATATTCATGGTCAACAGCACAAGGATTGTGGAATTTTAATAAAAAACAAAAATATGACACAACCAAATATTGGGATTATGTAGATTGGTATGCTACTAACTATAGTAGCAACACAGTTATTGATCAAATTGTTCCTCTAAGAAACGATTTAGAAAAAATTACCACTGCTATAGGTGATGTGGTAAAAGTAATTAATAATGGTCAATCTAGATGGGAACTATATGTAAAAGGCTCTGATTCATATACTTTAATAGGCGAAGAAAATGCAACTGTTAAATTAAAGACAGAACTATATACATTAACAGAACCTCTACAAGAACTGAGGTACATCGTTAGTGCGTTACAAGACAATTTGTTTATTGATGAATTAGAAGAGCATTTTAATAAAGTTTGGTTTGAGTTAGTTCGTTTTGCACTACACGACCAAAACCTACAAATTGACTGGGCATTTAAAACCAGTTTTGTAAAAGTAATACAAACAGTAAGAGAACTTACTGAAATTACAAACTACAGTTATGACGTACAGGATAGTATAGAAAATTATATTAAGGAAGCAAAACCATATAGAACAAATTTAAGAGAGTATGTATATAGATATCCATACCTTGATGTAGCATTGACTGCGGTTACAGACTTTGATCTTCCAGGTTACTGGGATGCGACACAAGAAATATTCCGTTCACCAAATGTATATAACGCAGACGATGACGAAAGAATGCAGACTGGCCCATGGGTCAATTGGTCCAATCATTACACTAAGCATATTGAATCTATGACTGTTGTTGATGGTGGTAGCGGCTACGGCACAACTGATCTTTCAGAGTATGCAGAGTCATCATATGATACAACGAAGTATGATGGTAAAGAAACAACAACAACTCCTCCGGTAGTTATTATTGAAAGTGGTGCCCAATGGGAACTTGGATATTCATACACTAGCCTGGTAAGACCAGGAGAAGGTGGCGCGCAAGCAGTTTTAACTATTCCAACCCATAGCCCAGATACATTATGGTATTACAGTAGTGATATTAAAGACATGGGTTGGAAGGTGAGAGTACAGCCAGCATTACCCACTCCAGAAACAAAAACATTTGCTGTTACTGTAGTAGTTGATGGCGAAGGCAATCCAGATTTTTATATTGACGGTGTAGAGCGTCCTAATTTAATATTGTATAGAGGTTCAACATATACCTTTACGCAAACAGACGCAAGTAATGCCGCCAAAGGATATTTTAGATTCTCAGCATTAGAAGATGGTACACATAGAGACGGAAGCGGCGCAACCGCTGTTCCTGTAATGAAGTCACCAGGTTTAGATGAAGTAGAATCAGTCACTGTAACAAATCCTGGGACAGGTTATGTAACCACGCCTAAAGTTACAGTACAAGGCGGCGCAGGTAGCGGCGCGATAGTATACGCTAACTTAGAAAACTTTAAAGTAAGAGATATTTTAGAAACAATTAAGTTTGATCGTGTGGATGGCCCTAGACATGTTAAAACAATTGCTGTAGATACTGGCGGCACAGGATACACATCAATTCCAACAGTTACAATAACAGGAACTGTTTCAGAAATTACAGTAACAGAAAAGGGAATGGGTTACTCAGTGGCGCCATTGATTGTAATATCACCACCAGATGAGTTAAACGGAGTGCAAGCAACTGCGTCGTTGGTGTTAGACATTGATGGTTCAGTGACCAGTGTTACAGTAACAGAGCCTGGCAGTGGATATACTAAAACTCCATTTGTACAGTTTATAAAAAATAGCCCAACTGACCCTAATCCAATAACAGAAGCAAGGGCAACGGCAGTGAGCACCGGACTTGGTGGCACAGGCGCACAGGCAGTAGCAAATATTTCAAGCGGCGCAGTAGCAGGAATTACAGTCACTCAACAAGGCAGAGATTACCAAACAGCCCCTACTGTTATTATTAGCGGTGGCGGAGGTTCAAATGCTACAGCAACCGCAACAATTTCATTTACTACGTACAATAGATTAGAGCCAAATCATGAACTAACAAGTAAAAAGAACAGTGATCGTTTAACACTTTATTACGCAGGTGGGCAAACAGGCACAAACAGTGATAAGAACTGGAAAAACGAGCAGGTAAATACTCCAACTTATGAAGCGGTTATATCCGAATCAGGTTTGGAGTATAAAGCAAACAAGGTCCTTGGTGCGGAGTTTAGTTTAGAACCTGGTTATGACAGAGCCGCGTATGCTAGAAATGCTTTTGATGACTTTGCTATAACAGAAGAAGGCATTAGGGTTATCGCGTCTGTTGACACAGATATGAGCGGCGGTGATTTTAGCAGTACTGGCGGTGTTGACCCTGCTAATGTTGTAGTCGATGGTGATGGATTTGTTACAACATACACATCACATGCTCCTGAAGAACAAATTCCAGGTAGATTGTTTGATACACTGGATATGAAAGTGTATGAAATGCCTACTCCAAGAAATTCAGGTGTAACTGTTAGAAAGTATACGTATAATGGCAATGGCTCAACCACTGCTTACAATTTCAGTGACTTAGGCGGCTTACCTACTGCGTCATTTGGCGCAGAGGTATATGTTGATAACGTACTAAAAATTCGCTTAGTTGATTATACATTAGATTTTACTAACAACACAGTTAACTTAAATTCACCTGCGTTGAATGGACAGCTAGTACATATTGTTTTAGTTGAAACGGGCGGTGAAAACTTTAGTTCATTCCAGCAAGACTTTGTTGGTGATGAATCAACAACTGAGTTTATTGTCAATGTTCCATATCAATACGCGCAAAGTTTATATGTTACAGTCAATGGTGGCAATCAATCTTATACAGCAACTAGTTATTATAAGAGAACAAAAATTACATTTGATGCCGCTCCTATTGCTAATTCTAGAATAAGAGTACATACATTCAACATGTCTGGACTAGAAGTAACAAATCCAGGATCTAAATATGATCCTAGCAATCCACCAACAGTTACTATTAGTGGTGTAGGCTCAAACGCAGCCGCAACCGCAGTAGTTAACGACAACGGAGAAGTTGAAGGATTTATTATAACAAACGTAGGCACAGGATATACTAGTGCGCCAACAGTTACAATAGGCACTCCTGGAGCAGGGGGTGTGCAAGCAACGGCAACCGCATCAGTTTATGATGATAAAATTGGTATTCCACAACCTTATATTAGAGTTGACTCGGAAGAATTTACTCTTCCAACACTAACAACATGGCCTACAGATTACACATTAACTTATCCAGCACAGTTTATAGAGCAAGGTCCGGATTATGCTAAAGTAGTTGTATACTTAAACAAGACTAGACTAGCACCAGGTGACACAGAATATTACACTGGTGATGGTAGCACAACTGTATTTGCGAGTCCATCTAATCCAACAGTAGACTACGCATTAGCAACTGATGCAGACATTCAAGTACACGTTGGCGGAGAGTTAAAGACACTCACAACAGATTATACGTTTACAGGAACTCCAGCAAGAGCAGAAATAACATTTGTCACAGCACCTGCAGACGGCTTAGAGATTGCTATATCTGTTAGAAACGGGCAGTACTGGATTGAAAATGATCAAAGTATTATTTTAGAAGATGGTACAGGGTTATCAAGAACTGCTAATGCATCTACTAGTGATTCAGTTTTTGTACAGTCATATATTAATCAAAAGTACAGCCAAGGAAACACTATTACTATTGAGGGATCATCAATTGCAACCTCAACAGGACTTGAAAGGTTTGACACAGTCGTATATGATGATATTGCGTACGCCGGCGATATTAGCGTTTCTATTGCTACACCAGTGTACGATATTAGAGTAATGATGGAAGAATACAACACTAACTATGCTTGGGTATGGTTAAACGGAGTTTATCAAATAGCAAACCATGATTACTATATCACTAGTGATGGTTATTTGGTAATGACACCACTAAGTGGGTTGATATTAGCATCAGATAAGATCACAGTGACTACTATGCGCGGAGCCGAAGCTGAGCAAGGACAAGGTATTGGATTTAGAATTTGGAAAGATATGTTTGACCAAGTTGCATACTATAGAATTTCCACAGCAAATACAACAACATTATCTACAGATCTTGCATACACAGATTTAACAATTAGTGTTACTGACGCATCCAAGTTATTAACACCGCAACCAACAAATGGTATTCCAGGTGTGATATTCATTGGAGGCGAGAGAATAGAATATTGGGAAATTGACGGAAATACATTAAAACGAGTTCGTAGAGGAACTTGGGGCACAGGTGTCCAAACAACTTATAACGCACAAACTGAAGTTGTTGATGGAAGTAAGCAACAAGCAATTCCAGGTAAGACTGAAGCACATACTAATGTATGGTATGATCAAGGCACAAGTACAGCAACAAACGGCCAAGGTTTAGGTTTAGCAACGTCAGCACAGGCAAAATTCCTTAAGGAAGCACCGTTAACTACTCCAAAGGCATATTAATAGGATAAATACTTCAGATGGAAAATGAAAATAAACAAGTCAACGAAAGTGAAGAAAAACAAGATATGGAAACAAAACAACCTAATGAAATTCCTAGTGTGAACATTGAAGGTCACATTAAAATCTTTGATCCCGAAACAGAAGAGGTTTTTGTAGATAAGCGTAACGCTATTCATTATGAAAACTTTTCTTTAGCACTGGCACAGAGCGTCGCTAATAAGACAACAGGGTTTATTCACGAAATGCATTTTGGTAACGGTGGTACCTCAGTATCTACTACTGGTATCATTACATACCTACCTGCAAATAACTCAGGCAGTTCGGCAGACTTATACAATAAAACTTATTATAAGGTTGTTGACGATACTAGTAGTTCCAATCCAGATCCAACACGAAACAAAATGACTGTCAGTCACGTTGCAGGCACAGTTTATTCCGATATTTTAGTTTCATGCTTGCTAGATTACGGTGAACCAGCAGGTCAAGAAGCATTTGATAACTCTGCTTCACTAGACGGCACGTATGTATTTGACGAATTAGGCCTAAAGAGTTGGGAAGGTGTGTTAGGCGAGGGTAACTTACTTACACACGTAGTTTTCCACCCTGTACAGAAGTCATTAAACCGTTTGATTCAAATCGACTATACAATACGCATTCAAACGCTTACAAACCTAAGTTCCGCAACTTAAGGCACCGGAAAAGCCACTTTTCTTGTCTATTATTGAGTCTTTCTATAAATAGAATATAAATAATAGTAGCATATTATATGCAATGCCAAACATTTAACGGCGTAGTGCCGTGGCAAACATAATCGATTATAAAATGGAGAAATAAAGTGGCATATACAGTTAATAAAACGGATGGGTCAGTCTTAACAACAGTTGCGGATTCGACTCTAGACACAACTTCAGATCTTACCCTCATTGGTAAGAACTATGCCGGTTACGGTGAGATTCAAAACGAGAACTTTGTATACTTACTAGAAAACTTTGCAAATACAACTGCACCAAGTTCACCACTTGCTGGTGAATTATGGTGGGATACAGGAACGAGTACATTAAAAGTTTATACCGGAACAAATTGGAAAGGTGCGGGCGGTTTAACGAGACAATCAACTGCTCCTACTAGTCCCTCAGAAGGTGAGTTATGGTTTGATACCGTAAATGACCAATTATTTGCTTGGGACAACACATCATGGATTCTTGTTGGTCCTTTATACGCAGCTGGCGTTAAAACAGGCCCACTTGTAGAAACTATCACAGATACATTGGCGGCAGATCATACTGTAATTTCAATGTATGTAGCAGACACAAGAGTTGCTATTATATCTAAAGATAGTGTCTTTACACCAAACGTAGCAATTGGTGGATTTGCTACAGTAAGTCCTGGTTATAACCTTAGCACTACAGTAACAGATGCTAAATGGCACGGAACAGCAACTGACTCTGACTCACTAGCAGGAGTAGCGGCCGCCAATTACATGCGATCTGACACAAACGAAACAACATCAGGTTCGATTAGTGTTTTAAATGATAATGGTGTAGTAATTGGTGTTGACTCTGATATTACATTATCAGTGTCGGGTGACGATGTAACGTTTAAGAATAATACTAGCAATGGTAATATGTACATGAACGTTAACGTAGGTGGTGTTCCTACCAACGCCATTGAAATTGATGGGTCAACTACTGCTGTTACAATCGCAGGCGACCTAACAGTTAATGGCACAACATCAACAATTGACACTACTAACTTATTAGTAGAAGATCCATTAATTGTTCTTGCTAAAAATGTTGCAGGTACGCCTTCTTATGACGCAGGTATTATTGTTGAGCGCGGAACAAGCGCAAATACTGGTATGATTTGGGATGAGACTGCTGATGAATGGGCAGCCGTTACCACAACAGAAACAGGTAGCACAGCAGGTAATGTAACAATTGATAGTTACGCAAACATGCACGTAGCCACATTAACAGGTTTGGCAACTTCAGCACAATATGCTGACTTAGCAGAAAAGTTTGAAGCAGACTACGACTATGACGCAGGTACTGTTGTACAGATTGGTGGAGAGCGTGAAGTTACAATGTGTGAAACAACAGCATCAGAAGATGTGTTAGGTGTTGTAAGTTCATACCCAGCATACTTAATGAACAGTGAACAAGAAGATGGTATTCAAGTAGCATTGGCTGGTAGAGTTCCAGTTAAAGTTACTGGTTCGGTTACAAAAGGTGACCGACTAGTGTCAGCAGGTAATGGTACAGCAAGAAAAGCAACTGATAGTGAAATAACTGCTTTTAATTGTATTGGAAGGGCGTTAGAAAGCAATAAAAATGAAAACGAGAAACTAGTTCTTTGTATTGTACGAGTAGTATAATTAAGGAAAAGTATAAATACTGTTGTTACTTTTATAAAAGGCAATTATTCCTTTGTACGCTGTACATAACTTAACAAATGAATAATACTTTGAATTTAATTAACAAAATCTCGAGAAAAAACAGTAAAACCCTATAGGAGAATATAAGAAAGATGGCATACGTAACAGGTGATACAATTCTCGCTACACACTATAATGACTTTACTACTAGCGTTAACGCTATATGGGGGACTGGATCAGGTGATCATGGATACGGGCAATCAAACACAATTGCTTCTACTTCCGCATCATCAACCGTTACAGCAACCCAGTGGTCAACATTGTTAGCAAGAATTTCCTCAGCCTCATCCCATCAAGGTAGCTCAATTACAGCGATTAGCTCACCCAGCGCAGGTGATACAATCAGTGCATACTCCGCTCTATCAGGTAATATTACCACAATTGACACAAACAGATTGAACATTACGTCCCCCAACTATACAGACACATCCAGTACAGGCGATGGCTCTGCTAGTTGGACAACAAGTACAGTTCATGAGTTTACACTTACATGGGCAAGTGGCGACGAAGCAAGATACTATTTTAATGCAGGTGGTAGCACACAGTTCACATTTAGTAGAACAGGTGGCACAACACATACAAAGAATACTGAGTGGTCAAATTTAGCAACCGCATGTGGCACAATTATTTTTGCCGCACAAGGTACAACTAAGTCTGGCGGTTCTGGAACAGCAGATACAGAAGCAACAACAGTTGGTTATCATGACATGTCAACCTCTAATCAGTTGGTATTTAGACAATATGAAGGTGACAGTCCTTATACATCAAACTATATTTCTGTACAAGCAAAATCAAACGGTGCTCAGGGCGTAAACGGCGACAGTGGTAGTGTATTAACATTCACTATTACATGGGCTGATGCAGCCGCTGATAACTTTGATGATAGCGTTGACGGTACAGTAACAAATACTATTACACACAGAACACCAAACACTACAGCATTGAACAATGCAGCCTGGACAGGTGCACCAACATATAGTAGTACAGGCTTTACACAATCTTAATTAATTAATATTGACAATTAGAAGCATTTGTTATATAATGAGTATATGAGTGCAAAAGAAATTGTAAAGAAAAAGTTTAACCAAAAAGTGGCTCATGCAACAAAGCGTGAGACCACTTTGGGGTTACTCTCCCTCCCATACAACGGCGGTTTATTCAAAGTATCCTATGAATTAATTAGTTTTTGCGAACTAATGTCTTTAAGGCAACAAATTGCTGAACGAAATGACTTAGAATCAAATCCAACTGTTGTATTAGATCAATTTGAAAATCCAATTATAATTGAGGATCCAGTAGACTTTACACAAAAACTATGGCAACGGTATTACGAAGTAACCAACGAATACTATGCCGAACTAAACAAAATTCGACAAATTAGAAAACCAGATCAAATTTAATGCCCGATGATAAAGGCGTATTATTATTTGCGTATGATAACGAATCAATAAGTTACACAAATCTCGCCATTATTTGTGCTTTGTTAGTACGCAAACATTTACCAGGAACAGGAATAGCGTTAGTTACTAACAATCCTGTCGATGGACCGTTTGACCACGTAATACATATTGATGCTGGCAATAGCGGAAGAAGAACGTTTAGAAACCCCGAGGGAGAAGTCGAAGAACTTACATGGCACAATAAAACTAGACCATTAGCATACGAATTGTCTCCATTCCAAAAAACTTTACTATTAGATGTAGACTATCTAATGTTTAACAATTCGTTGCAAGGAATATTCGAAACACAAGAAGAGTTAGTATGCCATAAGAATGTGTTTGATATAACAGGTAAGAATAGTTTTATTGATGATAAGTTATTGCATTGGAGTAGCATACCCATGCTGTGGGCAACCGTGTTATACTTTACTAAAGGAGAAACTGCTAAAACATTTTTCGATTTAGTGAGTACGGTAAAAGAAAATTATATGTATTATTACAATCTATATAATTTCAAGAAAGGGCCATACCGCAACGATTATGCTATAAGTATTGCATATAACCTTTTAAGTTTAGAAGGTTATTTCGACAACTCCCTCCTTACTTTACCTTCTCAGCATACTTTAACAGATGTTAGAGAAGATGGTATGGTAGTTTATGAGTTTGACAACGAAGTATCGATGATACGCAATGCTAATTTACATATTATGAACAAGTATAGCATACTCGAACATGCTAATAGTATTATAAGATATGCAACACAGCCTACTTTAATCCATACACCAAATGAAGAGAATTAAAGATCACAACGAACAACTAGGATATTTTACTTTTGTTCAAAACAATGAGACAACAGACTATTTAAAACTTGCTTACGCATGTGGATTAAGTTTAAAGGCAACGCAACGTATAAACAAATTTGCCGTAGCAGTAGACGAAGCGACTAAACAGTGTTTAGAGGATAAGCACCACGAAGTGTTTGACTACGTTATAGACATACCGTGGGGAGATGAAAGCGAAGAAGATAGTTGGAAGTTAGGTAACGAGTGGAAAGCGTGGGCAATAACACCATTTAAAGAAACAGTTAAGATAGACTGTGACTTAGTGTTTACGAGAAACATTGACCACTGGTGGACGTTTATGCGTGAGCAGGAAGTGCTTATTGCTACAAACGTTCGCAAGTTAGATGGAAGCATTGCTACATCGCGCAAATACAGAAAAGTATTTGATGAAAACGAACTGCCTAATGCGTATAGTGGGTTTATGTATTTTCGTTACGGCGAGGAAAGTTTAAAACTGTTTAAAACACTTAAATGGGTTTACAAGAACTGGAATACTGTAACAGAGAATATTAAAAACTGTAGAGACAGTAAACCCACAACAGATGTTGCGTTAGCCATTGCGTTAGTATTACAGGAGCAAGAGTATACTGCTACTAACAGCGTATTGGATTATCCAACGTTTGTACATTTAAAGCCAAGCATTTTAGAGTGGCCCGAACAGCATAAGATAGAAGATGTTGTTAACATAAGTTATAGTGATAGCATTGGACTACTTATTGGTGTTGAGCCACAAATATATCCAGTACATGGTGCTGAATGTAAGGAGTACTTGGCTGATAAAACAATAGAGTACTATGAAAGGACTTAATGAGTTTTTAGAAGCATTGGAAGGCTTTGACTATAGTGAAAAGGAAAAGCCAGACTATTGCTTATACTATGATGACGCAGGTAAAATATACGAGGCATCGCCAGAAGAAAGAGAAGAATTAAGTTATATAAAAGTTCCATGGAACTGGCCAGAGAATAACTTTATCACTGACTGGACTGTCGAAGATGGTAAGTTAAAGCCTATAGAAAAACATAGCAGTTCAGCGTCAAAGTATAGACAAGTAACACACGCTTCGGAGTTAGATCATAGTCAACCAGTTTTAGTAACAGAGAAGGATCATAGGTTAATTAAACATGTCATTGATCCAGATCAGGTGATGTTTAATAGAGACGAAAGTTATTATCAATTACAATAAGAGAAACAAAATAGGAATCAATAATGGTAACAAAACACGCAAAATATCCTTGGGAAGCACAGCAAGGAGAAGTAATTAAAAACAAAGAATTTAAAGAAGCAGTTAAAATTTACAGGACTGTTAAAGAGTGGTGCCAAACAAACTGTAAAGGTGAGTTTAAAGTAGACGATAAAGTTTACGCTGATGGAGTTAGAGTAACATTTAGGCGTCCAACAGAAGCAAAGTTATTTGAGGAAACATTTAATGACTGAGATAGTTGATGTGGCAGATTTAGACTGCATCTACTTAACATATGATGAACCACAGAAGGACGAGTTTTGGGCTAAGATACTTAACATGGTTCCGTGGGCAAAACACGTAGATGGTGTTTATGGATCCGATGCGGCACACAAAGCGGCGGCAGAGGCAAGTGACACAGAACGTTTTGTTTTAATCGACGGAGACAATATGCCTGACCCGGAGTTCTTTAACCTGCAACTTACAATAGATGACGCTACAAAGGATTGTGTTTTTAGATGGAAAGGACGCAATATTATAAACGGACTAATGTATGGCAATGGTGGGTTAAGTTGTTGGCCAGTTGAGTTTGTAATGAATATGAAGTCACATGAAAACACTGATGGCAGAGATGAAACATTGGTTGAATTTTGCTTTGATGACAATTACAAGGCAATGCATAACTGTTATAGCACAACATATCCAAATGGATCAGAATTACACGCATGGCGAGCAGGGTTTAGAGAAGGCGTCAAAATGGTGTTAGACCAAGGCAAGCGTCCTGATCTTGACACATTTGAAAAAGCAATTCACGCACGTAACTACGACAATCTATGCATCTGGCAAACTGTTGGACGCGATATTGAACACGGCAATTGGGCAATATATGGAGCACGTTTAGGCACATTTTTAACTATGCTTACAGACTGGAACTATGTAAATGTAAGAGACTTTAAGTATCTCACAGAAATGTTTAACGCAGAATACGCATCTAAGGATCCAGAACAAGAAGCAAAGTTACTAGGCGAAATACTACAAAACAAACTAGGTATGCCTATATGCGAAATGGATGCTGAAGCAAGTAAGTTTTTCAAAGCACATTATAGCACACATACTAACTACGACATTATGATACAAGAGTTGGATGTAATACGTCAAATTGAAGGCTGGTAATGGAACTATATAAAGACAATAAGGGCGACAAAGTAGAAGTAAAAGACGGAAAATTTAAATCCGACTTTTATAAAAGTGCCGAAAATATTAAAGAGCAGTTAGACTCTGTTTCGCCATCCTTTTGTCTTGCTAAATGGAACCAAGTTAGTTTACATTTGCCAACAGGATATAATAATAGTTGCTATCATCCTCCACTCCATAAAATGGATGCAGAAGCAGTTAAAGTAAATCCATCCGCACTACACAACACGCAACACAAAAAAGAAATGCGTAAATTGATGATCAAAGGCGAACGTCCAAAAGAATGTCAGTACTGTTGGAACATAGAAGATACAGGACATATGAGCGACAGGCACTACAGAAGTGGTGAACCATGGGCACATATGGACTTTGAAACTATACTTAACACGCCATGGGATGCAGATAAGAACCCACGCTATGTTGAGGTTAACTTTAACCATAACTGTAATCTAAAGTGTAGTTACTGCTCACCTCAATTTAGCACGTCGTGGGAAAAGGAAACAAAACAATTTGGAGCATGGCCCACTAAAACTCCACATAACGCACCTGAACACTTTACAGGAAGCCGTGCTTGTATTCCCCACAGTCAATATAATCCATATGTAGAAGCATTTTGGAAATGGTGGCCTGATCTATATAAAGATTTAAAACACTTTAGAATGACAGGCGGCGAACCTTTGATGGATAAAAATACTTACAAAGTATTTGATTACATTAACGCAAATCCAAAGAGTGACCTACACCTCAACGTAACAAGTAACTTCTCTGTGGAAGATAAACTGTTTGACAAATATATTGAAGCGATTAAACCCATTTGCTTAGATGAAAAAGTAGAACACTTTATGCAGTACATTAGTGTTGATAGTTGGATGGAGCAAGCAGAATATATACGAAATGGCTTAGATTTTAATCGAATGTGGAATAACATCAATAGATTTTTAACAGAGATTCCATATAGAAACAGTGTTACATTTATCATTACGTATAATAATTTGAGTGTAACGGGTTTAGACAAACTGTTGTCAGCAATACACGGATTAAGACAAGCATATAGTGATACGTATCAACGTATATGGTTTGATACTCCGCTACTAAGGCAACCAGCTTGGCAGAGCGTACAGTTATTGCCAGAGTCATACCAAATGATTCATGATGATAATGTATGTTGGATGCTCGATAATATGGAGGACGAAAGCACAAGATTTAAAGGTTTTAAGGATTATGAAGTCCAACGTATGCAACGAGATTTAGCATGGTGGCAAGAAGGCAGTAAACTAGATGAGCAATATGTAAGAGATTGTAAAGCAGATTTTTATAGATTTTTTAACGAACACGATAAACGCAGAGGAACAAACTTCCTAGAAACTTTCCCGGAGATGGTAGATTGGTGGAAAGAATGTAAGAGGTTAGCACAGGCATGAGAAATGACTTTAACTGGCCATTATGGCATTGGCATTTTGAACTTACAAGTGCTTGTACATTAAAGTGTCCGCGTTGCTCTAGAACAGAAAAACCAGAAACATTAGTAATAGATAATTTAGATTTAAATTTTTTTAAAGAAAACTTTACTAAAGATATTTTACAAGAAACGAAAAGAGTTACTTTTTGTGGCTATGACGGCGACCCAATTTACAACAAAGAATTTATAGAAATATGCGAATACTTTAAAAGTAATAATCAAAAAGTAGAGTTAAATATTGTAACCAATGGTAGTTATAAAAAAACTGACTGGTGGTTAGAGTTAGGAAAAACCTTAAACAAATACGACCAAATTCATTTTAGTTTAGATGGCTATGATCAAGAAAGCAATGAGAAGTATAGAGTAAACAGTAATTGGAATAGTATAATAGAAGGAATAGAAACATTGCGTATTGGTCCCGTACGACTAGTGTGGGATATGATTTATTTTTCTTTTAATTATAAACACGTAGACCATATGGTAAATCTTGCACAGGAATTAGGCTTCGATGCAATGCGACAAACTAAAAGTAATAAGTTTAATTTCTTTTACGAGCACTACGACGATTCTTTAGATCCTATTAAAGAATATATTAGTGAGTCTGGTAGATACGAAAGTAATACAATACGTTTTACTGATAGAAAAATATACGACGACAGTTTTAAGACAGCAAGAGAAATATATAAAAAGCAAACACCAATTGGAGATATAACCCCGTATTGTTTTATAGGCACAAAGGGGTTGTTTGTAGACAGCAGAGGGTATTTTTATCCGTGCTGTTGGATTATAGATAGATATAATGATAAAGCATACGCAGAGTGGCAAACAGAAGATAAAAATATAAAACAAAGTGGATTAGAGTCCGTTTTAAACACTAATTATTGGACACAGTTTATAGCCAATATTCCCAAGTTAGATATATGCAAATTAAAGTGCAAATCAACAGAAATTAACGAAGAAACAGTAATGAGGTTCTAAATGACATTAAGAAAACCCGGTAGAGAGACTGATTTAGAAGTAAAAAAGTGGCTAAATACTAATGTAAGTCCATCTTTTTGTATGGCAAAATGGAGGAACGCTACAATATGGTTAGGCAGTGGAATGACGACAAGTTGTCATCATCCGCCCGCCCACGAAATAGATGTAACAGAACTTCAGTCAAATCCAGCAGCTATTCATAACACATCCCAAAAAAAGAAAGATCGACACAATATGCTAGTAGGACAGCGTCCTGCAGGTTGCGAATATTGTTGGAAGATTGAAGATATTGGGCCTGATTCGATTTCGGATCGTGTCCATAAGTCAGTCATTTATGACGAGGAGGATGTTAATTATGTTAAAAATAAGTTACCTACAGAGAATTTTGCTTTACGTACTCTCGAGGCCGCCTTTGACCGGACTTGTAACTTTGGTTGCTCTTATTGCAATCCTGCTTTTAGTAGCACCTGGGTAAAAGACATCAAAAAAGACGGCCCTTACGAAAATCTAATTAGCGATGGCCGTAATCATTTCACTCATTCCCACCCTTCCGCTCAATTATATAAAAAGGATGAAAACAATCCGTATGTTGAAGCGTTCTGGAAGTGGTGGGATGAGGAATTACATGAAACATTAGACGAACTCCGTATTACAGGTGGTGAACCATTGATGTCCGATGATGTATGGAAACTATTTGATAAGTTCAAAGAGGGCTCAGTTAAGCCAGACATGCGTCTCGCTATTAACAGTAACCTCGGAGGAAAAGACGATTTAATAAATCGATTCATAGAAAACGCACAATCTATTAAACATCTACATTTATACACGAGTTGTGAATCAATGGGTCCACATGCAGAGTATATACGTGACGGATTAGAATGGAACAGGTGGGTAGATAACTGCCACAAAGTTTGTACAGATGGAAATTTAGAAGGTTTCCATATGATGTGTACTATTAACGCATTGTGCTTAAACTCATTACCGGAGTTTTTACAACAGCAAATAGAATTTAAAGAGACATATGGATCAGATCGTCCTACGTTTACACTGAACATTTTACGTTTTCCAAGTTTCCAATCTCCGTTAATATTGCCAAAAGAAACACTAGCAGAGTTTAGGGGAGATTTACAAAACTGGTATAGTAAAGCAAAAACCAATCCACTGTTACAGGAGATGGAACGCAATCATGTAGAGCGATTAATAGACTACTTGGATGTAGTGGAAACGCCGCACAGTGATACATTTGAAAAGCCTGCGTTACACAATGACTTCTATCATTTTTATAAACAATACGATGAGCGTAGAGGAAAGAACTTTACAGAGACATTCCCACGCCTAGCAGACTGGTATAATAGTTTAAATGGATAAAGGATATCTAAGCGAGGATACACCTCACAACAGTAAATCATTATTGCTTGATAGAAATAAACAAAAACTAGAGCAACACCAATTTACTACAGAGCATTATAATTTACTAACGAGCAGTAAACACTTTTGTATGTTGCCGTGGTTACATTTACACGGCTGGACTGATGGTAATGCTTATCCTTGCTGTATGGCTGATATGGAAATTCCAGTGGGCAACTTACGGAAAAATACTTTTGAGGAAGTATGGAATGGCGAAAGCATGAAGCAACTTCGTCTCAATATGTTGCAAGACAAACCCAGTGACACTTGTAAAAAATGTTACGAATTAGAAAAGTCTTCTCTTTTTAGTTTACGTAATGAAAGCAATAGAAACTTTGCATATGCTGTAGATTATATAGACAACACATATGAAGATGGCAGTGCAGATCCAAACATTTTTTATTGGGATATGCGATTTAGTAATCAATGTAATTTTAGTTGTAGAATGTGTGGGCCACAGTTTAGTAGTAGTTGGGCAAAAGAATCAAACAGTATGTACAATCGTAAAGTTCCAATTATTAATTATACCCGCGGTAGTAAACAATTAAACTGGGAAATGGTAGAGCCGTATATAGATAACTTACATAAAATATACTTTGCTGGTGGCGAACCACTTATGATGGAAGAGCACTGGCGTTTAATAGATGAACTACTAAAGCGTGGTAAAACAGACGTAGAACTTATTTACAACACGAACTTTAGTGAGACAAAGTATAAAAAGCGTAATATATTTGAAACATGGAAGGAGTTTGAACTCGTGTCTGTGGGTGCAAGTTTAGATGCAATGGGAGCAAGGGCAGAGTACATACGTAAAGGAACTAAGTGGGACAATATTGTGCGTAACAGAGAAGAAATGTTATCTATATGTCCTACAGTAGACTTTTTTGCGAGTGCTACGCTACAGGCATTAAACGCATACCATATAGTAGATTTTCATAATGAGTGGATACAACAAGGATTAATAGAAACATACGATTTTCACGTTAATGTGTTGCAAGGGCCAGAGTGGTACAGACTAACTATTTTACCACAACAAATGAAAGAAGAAGTAGTACAATTATATGAAGACCATATAGAAAAAATAAACTTTAATGATGACATCATGAGAGCATCAAACGGGTTTACAGGAGCAATAAACTTCTTAAAACAAGAGGATAGAACAGACTTGCTACCAAAGTTTAGAGAAGAAATACGCAAGTATGACCAATACAGAAACGAAAACTTTGTTGAAACGTTTCCGGAACTAAAGGAACTAATGGATGGATTATAACGAGAAAGCACCGCTATATGTTAAACTAGAAGATTTAACAGACAACGAGCGTATTGCATTAACAGAGAACGAAGCGTTTTGTATATACCCATGGACACATATACACGCCTATCCGGACAGCACTGTACACTTATGCTGTATGTCAGATATGGACATGCCACTAGGAACACTTAAAGATACTACACTGGAAAATATATGGCATGGTGAGAAGATGCAAAGCATACGGCAAGATATGCTTGCAGGTAAAAAGTTAAAAGAGTGTAGCAAGTGTTACGAACAGGATCGCAATGGCTTTATGAGCGGTAGAGTAAGTGCCAATAAACACTTCGGGCATCACATTAACAAAGCAAACACAGTAGATCCAGAGTTTGAGATTATATATTGGGACGTAAGGTTTAGCAATTTGTGTAACTTTAGATGTAGAACTTGCGGCCCATTGTTTAGCAGTAACTGGTATCAAGACTATGAGAAGTTACACGGCAGTAAGCCTGACCATCCAAAAATAATCCGCTGTGGCGATACAAAAGACTTTTATCGAGAAGCAAAACGCCATATGCCATACGTAGAGCAAATATACTTTGCTGGTGGCGAACCACTTATGATGGAAGAGCACTGGAAGATCATTGAAGAACTAATACGTTTAGAACGCTTTGATGTAAAGTTAATTTATAATACAAACTTTAGCGAATTGCGTTATAAGAAACAAGATGTATTAGAGATGTGGAAGTTGTTTAATAGTGTAAGCATTGGAGCAAGTTTAGATGGAATGGGACCACGCGGTGAATACATACGCAAAGAAACTGTATGGGACCAAACAGAGCGTAACAGAGAACGCATGTTAGAAATATGCCCTAACGTAGACTTTTATATTAGTTGTACGTTAAGCATACTAAACAGTTTCCATATGCCGGACTTCCATAGAGATTGGATGGACAAAGGATTTATTAACGCACAAGACTTTAACATTAATATATTAATGAATCCACCACACTATCGTATAGACAATCTACCAAATAATCTTAAGGAAAAACTAGTCGCTAAATACAAGGAGCATATTGAATACATTAGACCGTTGGACGGCTTGCAACGAGCAACGAACGGTTATGAAAGTGCTATTAACTTCATTAATCAAACTGCTAACGAACAATTGCTACAAGACTTCTTAAAACTTACAGCACAAATAGATGCAATACGAGATGAGAATTTTAAGGAAACATTTCCGGAACTAATCCAATTATGAACGAAAAACTGAGGCAAGTTATAAAGCAAGCAGAGTCCTTTGAAAAAACTCCTACATTGTGTTATCTTCCTTTTATGCATATGGAAGCAGATGCTAAAGGTTGGCTCAAACCTTGTTGTATGGCAGAAGGGCCTGTTTATAAAGAAGGCACGGAAGATCCATACAATTTAAACAATGGCGATACTATTACGGATGCGTTTAACAGTACTGACATGCAACAGTTACGACAAGAATTTTTAGATGGCAAAAAGCCTGAGATTTGTAAGAAGTGTTGGGATGAAGAAGGCGCAGGTTTAGAAAGTAAGCGCATAAACTGGGCTCACTATTTCTCACATCACCTACCACAAATAAAAAATATATTTGATAAAGATGTAACAGAGAAAGATATTGCGTACTTAGATTTAAAATTAGGAACCATATGTAACTTAAAGTGTAGAATATGCGGCTCTTGGAGTAGCAGTAAGTGGGCGGAAGAAGAAATAAAAATGGGTATTAAGTTTTACGGTGCTAAGAAAGAAGATACAAAGAAAACACCCGCATACTATTATTTAAAGCAAGGTGAATGGCCGCGTAAGAACCCACAGTTTTGGGAAGATCTTAAAGAGATATTACCTAACGTAAAACATTTGGAGTTTACGGGAGGAGAACCGTGGATGATTAAAGAGCATTTCCAAGTATTAGAAACACTAATAGAAAGCGGCCACTCTAAAGACATTAATATACATTACAACACAAACGGAACACAATTACCAAAACACGAATACCATAATATTCTGCCACATTTTAAACACTGTAGAATTTCTTTTAGCATTGACGACATCGGCGATAAGTTCGAGTATCAACGTTACGGTGCAAAATGGGATGAAGTAAACAACAATATTCAGTATATTTCCGGAAACAAGCCAAGTAATATAGAAACAGAGATTTGCACTACTCTTAATTTATTTAACTTTCATAATTTACCAGATGTTGCTGATTGGATCAAAGAAATTAAAAATTTAGACTCTTGGTATTTGAACTTGATGCACTATCCGTTACATTATAACATTCAAATGCATACTCCTGAAATAAAGAACATTATAGCAAATAAGTTGAGAGCATACAACTGGCAAGAGTTAATAGACAGGAAGTTTGATAATGTTAAAGAAATTGATTCTTTTATTAACTACATGCATAGCACTGATTTGAGAAATATTAAAGATGATGAAGACCATACGGATCGTATGTTAACTGACACTGCGAGAGTAGACAGCATGAGAACTAAGACGTTAAACGAAGTAGATCCGGTATTATCAGAGTATATTGGTTACGAATACAATAAGTGCCTGCCACCTATGAATAACCAATGAATACAAAGCCCGAAAACATGTGTTTGGCGCCATGGGTGCATACTTACCTAAGTCCGCAAACAGAACGTAGATTGTGTTGTGCTTCGCGAGAACCCGCACAAAGTTTTAAGCAGTATATAGACACTGAAGCAGGCACAGGAGAATACAATCCAATAACGTTAGAAGAACATTGGAACAGCGAGTATATGAAAAGTGTGCGTAGAGCACATATGGCAGGAGAAGAGATAGATGCTTGCCAAGTATGTAACAAGAAGTTACTAAACACAGACGTATATAGAGATTACTTTTGGAATTTGTTTAAACACAAATACGACGAAGTAGTAGCAAGCACGGACGAAACAGGCTACACTACGATGAAGCCAGTAAGTTGGGACTATCGCTTTAGTAACCTATGTAACTTTAAGTGCCGTATGTGTGGCGATATGTTAAGTAGCAGTTGGGAAACAGAGCAACGTAGCAATGATATGATTAACTATAGCGATCCAAAGAACAATTGGATGGATCCAACTGTAAGAAAACAAATAAGCGAATTCCAATCGCAAGTAGTAGAGAAAGAGTTTGCCGATGCAGTAGCAGAGGGCAGAGTAGAGGAAATATATTGGGTAGGTGGTGAACCTCTAATGTTTGAAGAACATTGGAAGTATATGAAACAGATTATAGAACAGGGAGATGGTGGTAAAGTATACGCAAGATATAATACAAACTTATCTCGTATAGAGTATAAAGGCGTACATTTATACAATGACATATTATGTAACATACGTGATTGGCAAATATGTGCCTCAATAGATGGCACTGGTCCTATAGGAGAATATATACGCGATGGATTGGAATGGAGTAAGTTTTTAGATTACTATAAACAAGGTATGGCGGCACAAAAACATCCAAACCAAATGCGTTTAGACTTTACTTTAACTTTACCCGGGCTATACGAAGTAAAAAATATGTTTGATTTGAGTAAGGAGTTAGATACAATGTTATTAGCGAAGGTGACTTTTGCTTTTACGCCGGACATTATAATGAGTCCAATGTGTTTACCGCGTAACTTATTAAACGATAAAGTAGATGAATTATTAGAACAATGCAGGGAGGCAACATGGAAACAACAACCGCTAATAGATGTATTAAAAAATCTAAAAGAAAGACCAACGTTCGCAGAAGAATGGCCTAACGAATACGAGGAAGGCCTTTTAAAAGGCAAGCAACGCATGGAAAAAATTGACAATCTGCGTAAAACCAGTTATAATATTAATAATATTCTTCAAAGGGATATTTTAAATTGGTGGAACACTATATGAAAAAAGACAGTATCTTAAATTTACAAAAAATTAATTCAGTAATTGATATTAATTTTGATGAATTAAATAAACTCAATATGCCATTTTTACCTGAGATTAATTATATTTTCCATAAATTTTTTGACAAGCCCAATTTACAGTTTTCTGATTATGATACATCTACAGCGTCATGGGAATTTCCAGAATGCTATAAACTTCGATATTATTTGTATTATATATTATGTAAAAACATAATTAAAGATGCTACAATACTTGATCTTGGATCCAATCTTAGTTTTTTTTCTGTGTGGGCGGCGCAGATCGGTGCGAAAGAAATAACTTCAATTGAACCAAACATGCGTAGATCAACACTAGGAAAGGAACTTGCTAGTATATGTAACCTAACAGATAAAATAACTAATCATACAATGTCTATAGATTCTACACTAACTACCGTTGATAACGAATTTATTACAGTAGATAGGCACATACCAAGAAAGAATATTAATTTAGATAGAGTAAATGTAGTGTTTATGCTTGATGTATTATATTATTTAGAAAACGGTATTCATGTTATTAGGCATGTTAAAGAAGTGATTAGACCAAAATACTTATTTTTAGAATCAACGGTAAAGGATGATATTTTTGAAAACGGACACTTTGAGGTATGGAAACCTAAACAAACCGACGAATCCATGGAGTCATATACTTCAGTTACTGGTTTAATGCCATCAAGAAACGCTATTGATTTTTTTGTCAAAGACCAAGGATGGAAAGTAAAAAAATATTATGATTACCAGTCATTTATTGGCCGCGGAGAATCTCCACCGAGAAAAGCAGGACGTAAATCTTTTTATCTATTAGAAAATACATAATAAAAGAGAAACTAATCAATGAAAAAACTAGATGAAATTGTAATGACGTTAAGAACCAGACATTATAATACTATGGATGTCTATATTGATATATACGACACAGGGCTAAGCCGCAAATGGCTCACAGCATTAAACGGAATACTTAACGACAATTTAATACTCGAAAAGAACTATTGCTTTATGGGTTTTATGAATAGTAAACGCAACGGGCAATTAATACTTGATGAGATTAACGATACAGTGTTGTCTATTAATAATAGTTCATTAGATTACCATATAGAAACAGAACCATTTACAATGGAAAATTGTATCAACTATGGAGAAGTAGGATTCGGGCATTCTGGACTAACAATTAATCATGACAGATTTAATTGGTTACATAGATGGTTTGAAGAATTACAAGGAATAGACACTGGCGATTCATCCACATCAATGACCGAGCATTACCATAACGCAACTAAGGAAGAGAAGTATCACATTAGACAACTTAATTTATTATGCCATGAGTTTGAGACATGGGCGTTGACTAACCGTAAGTTAGTTCAAGCACCTGAATGGATGCAGAAGTCACAATTAATGTGCTGGCTGAATTCACCAAGATTTGATTTAGTAGATGAAGCGGACTTTGAAGGCTTCGGCATCGACTCATTACTAAAAGCACCTGGTGGTGTATATGTAGGTATAAACAAGGCAATCGGAAAATCACATTGGGAAGTTTTTACAGACGAAGGACCGGATAGTATGTTAGACGATGTGGTGACTACGTCGTGCAGAACACAAACAAAAGCTGCCGGCGATTTCGATATTAGTTGGTCCAGAAAGGCAGATTTTCCTCAGTCAATGGACCAGATTAACCAATTTGTCGCCTGGTTAGAGAAGAATGGATTAGATCCTAAAGACCCAACATTAACACTAGGACATCCACAAGTAGGACAGGTTAACTTACAAAAGTCTTTTAATACAGACATTCCATATTTAATTTGGTATGTAATGAATGATTATTTAGATGTTTATAAAATAAGAACATCAGACGCTAGTGCCACGTATGACTATTTTTGGCATGATGAGGATTTTAAAAATATGTCAATTAAGGAAATGCGTTAAATGTTAGTTATATCCGGTGGTGACAGTTTTACGTTCGGTGCAGAACTTCCGGATGATGCCGGAGGCCCTAGTGAATTATGCTGGGCTAATTTAGTTTCTAAAAAATTAGATGCCCATATGCATATCAATACAGCCTCCAGTGGTAGAAGCAATTCTTTTATTACTCGACGTATATTATACACGGTCAATAAGGCATTAGAGAATGGGTATTTACCAGAGAATATTTTTGTTCAAATTATGTGGACATTTGTAGCAAGAAGAGAATTTAAGTTAATCAACGGAACGTTAAATGATCTAATGTATAAACAAGATTCGGAATGGTTGGCTTTGGATCCATATTGTGCCACAAACGAGGCAAAATCAGACTGGTTTAAAAAGATACACCCCGACACGCCCAATTACGCAAGCACCAAGTTTTCCTTAGAAAACAAGTATAATATTTACAAAGGTGCGGGCGTAGTAGACTTTGGTAAAGCATGGTATAATATTGTTAGCGACGAAGATGACGTATACTCAAGTTTAAAAGATATATTCTCACTTCAAAACTTCTTAAAAATTCATAATATTAATCATATATTTGCTTATACTGGGTATCATGTTCCTAAACAATTATTTGAAGATGAGACTAACGAATACGTTACTAGTTTGAGAAAAACAATTGACCAAGATTCTTGGTATCATTTTCCCGGAGACTGGCCGACAAGCAAGTATATTGGTTTTAATGACTGGGGACTTATAAATAATTATGAATACGCTACATCACATCCTTTAGAAAAAGGACACGCAGATGCGGCAGAGTTAATTTATGAACACATTGAAAAGATATTATAAAAAAGCAAAGTATCAAGCCATGCGCCCTATTAACGCAATTAAACGCGAAATACGATATAGAAAGCGTTTAAAAGAACTAAAAAAGAGAGATCCATTTATATATAAATGATTATAATCGATTACCACGGTTACACCGTGCAAGAAGCGTATGAAGATATTCAAAACACTGTTAAAGATTGTCACGAAGAACGAGTTAAAAAACTTAAAGTTATAACAGGCAAAGGAGAAATTTGTAGAGAGTTTCCTTTCTGGCTTGAGCGTAACCCACTAGTTAGAAAAATAGAACAAACAAATGATGGCGGGTGTTTTCACTTATGGATATCAATCAAGAAAAAATAATATTTACTAACGGTGATAGTTTTACTTTTGGTGACGAGTTGGAAAAACCGTATAGTTCATGCTGGCCTTTTAAGTTAAGTGAGTTAACTAGAGCACAAGTTATTAATTTTGGCAGAAGCGGAGCATCTAACACTCGAATTGTTAATACAACTAAAAACTTTTACAATGATTTAGAAATGATTGGCTCAACTGGTGCAATCATTGCTGATGAGTCGCGATACAATCATAATCCTAACAATGCAATTGCAATAATACAATGGACCACTTATCTTAGAATAGCACCCGAAGAAGTAAAAACGCTACCACGCGATATTTCATCTCTACCAAATAAAGACGATATTGATCAATACTTATTAGATAAATTTTTTGTACAAGTAAGAGAGTTGCAGGAATTTTTCGAAGATAGAAGAATACCGTACTTGATGTTTAATGCGTTTGAGAATGAAAAAATAATACCTAGGTGTAATTCTAAATTTAAAGAACTTGTAGACGATAAGTACTTTATAGGATGGCCAAATGAGGCGGTAGTAAATTGGGTATATGGGTTACCACATGGTCCTAAAGGCCATCCATTGGAAGATGGCCATACTAAAATAGCAGAGATTATCTATGACAATATTGGGAGTAAGTTACGGATTTCATGACGCCGCAGCTAGCTTAATTGACAACGACGGCATTATACTTTTTGCAGGACATGCTGAACGTTACAGTAAGAAAAAACACGATAAGAATTTAAACCCCGGCCTAATAAAAGATGCTTTAAGTTTTAGTAATAGTCCTTTAGAAATAGTCGCATACTACGAAAATCCCTGGCTTAAGAAAACTCGCCAAGCATATTCTGGGCAGTGGGCAGATTTTTTTGATTTAGATAATATTAACATACGCAAGCAGTTACAAGAACAAACTAATTGCGTTGTGGGGAAAAACTGTAAATTTAAATACTACGGACATCACTTATCCCATGCGGCCGCCGGGTTTCAAACAAGCCCATTTGCTGATGCAACTGTAGTGGTCATTGATGCAATAGGAGAATGGGATACCATTACCATATGGGATGCAGAGTATGACAGAAACGGCAAAGCACAATATAAGAAAGTGTGGGGCGCAAAGTATCCAAACAGTATTGGTTTATTTTATAGTGCTATGACTGATCGCGTAGGCCTGCGCCCATTAGACGAAGAATATATCTTAATGGGAATGGCGGCATATGGGTTACCAATGTATACAAAAGATTTGATGGATACGTTTTGGGATATTAATGGTAAGAATATTATACGCATGAAAGAAAACTTACACGCTGGAACAGGCTGGCGCTCCGACGAGTTGATGGAAGAACAAGACAATTATGATATTGCCGCTTCATCTCAACAAGTATTAGAGTTTGTTGTAGGGCATATTATGGCCCATGCAAGGATAAGTTGTAAGTCTAAAAACTTAGTTTACATGGGTGGAGTTGCATTAAATTGTGTCGCTAATTCAAAGATAGCGAAAAATTGGAGCGACATTTGGATTATGCCTAACCCAGGCGATGCTGGTAGTAGTTTAGGAGCCGCCGCATTAGCATACGGTAAGAGGTTAAGGTGGGAGAGTCCATATTTAGGATATAACATACCAGGTCAATACCCTGAAGTAGAGTTGTTAAAAGAATTATTAGAGGGTAATATCGTAGGTGTTGCTAACGGTAGAGCAGAGTTTGGACCACGCGCCTTAGGTAATAGAAGTTTGTTAGCAGATCCGCGTGGGAAACATATCAAAGACAAGGTAAATGAGATAAAGCGTAGACAAAAGTTTCGTCCATTTGCTCCAATGATACTAGAAGAGAAAGCAGACGAATACTTTGAAATGCCCGCAACATTTGAATTTACGCCCAATCCAGACAATTCTGATTACGTGGTATTACACGGTATAAAGTTATTTCGTAACAGAACAAAACTTAGCTCACCTTATATGCAATATACAGCAAAGTGTAAACACCCAAAAGACTTCCCTGCCATAGTTCACGCAGATGGCACCAGCAGAGTTCAAACTGTAGGTCCTAATGATAATCCTGAGATAAGAAGTTTATTAAAAATGTGGGAATATTACACAGGCTGTCCTATGTTACTTAATACCAGTTTAAACATTAGGGGAGAGCCGGTAGTAAATAATTTTCAAGACGCAAAACGCTTTGAAGAAGCATACGGTATAAAAGTATTCACAATGGCTAAAGCGCCACCCCCGCCAACAAAATAACGCACCGCATAGTTATATGCTACTATTTAATATATCGTATATATTTTAAATATAATAGCATATAATAAAGTTAAGTAGGTTAGTGGAATTTCCTACTTAAATCAACGAGCGGGAAGCGAATGTCTATTGAATTTAAGATAGGTGTGGATTATAGTTGTAATTTAGATAAGAAACCTGATTTAAATGTTTCTGTAATTGACAGTAACGATAATCAATTACCTATAACAAAGTTAGACGACATCTCATACACTGTAGATATTCATGACTATGAACCCAACTCTTATGTTCTAGAACTAGAGCACACTAACGCAGTTTACCCACAAGATTATTTAAATGGTGATTTTGGTATTGACATAAAAAGTCTGTACATCAACGGTGTTGATTTAAATGATTTAATTCACAGACGCGGCCATTGTTATATGGATTGCACTAATAATTCTTACTATATTTTAGAGCAAATGAATAATAATAACTTTATTGTTGATGATTATAAACTATTAAACTATAGACACAATCACGTAAAGTATAATAAACCAAAAGTGTTTGACCATACAAATAACGAATTTATTGAATATAGTGGTGTCTTTATTACTGACTCTGGCTATGTTATTAAAGGAAACAAAATGTATTATGATGCAACCGCTGATATAAACTTTATTAAAGAACATTCCAATAACGACTACTTGTACGTATACGATAATAAATTAATGCACCATGTGCCAAATAGTTCTTGTTTAAATCTAAACGGTATATGGAAGTTTAAGTTTGAAACGCCACTCTACGGATGGGTCGTAGATAATATTTTTGGCAATGACTTTGTTTGATTGCGGACATGATGGAAATACTCTACAATAATCAGCATCCTGATGTCAATTCGTCTGGACACAATAATTATGGATTTTTACATTTTACTGGTATTTTGTTAAATCTAAAGAATGAAATTGAAGATTTATTAAGTTTATTGAATGACAATGTTGATCAGTGTATAGAAGCAATTAAGAGTTTAGACGGCCAATTTGCATTAGTGTGGAAAACAGAATCATTTTGTCTTACAGTAACAGACTTTAGTCTAATGCAATTCTTATATATGTCAGATTCTCATATTACTACAGCCCCTATAACTAATACTGCACCACTTCCGTCTAACAGTATACAAGTTTATGACAACGATCTAAATCTAAAAAGATCAATTAACTTTTTTGAGAATTATAGTAGTGGGGCAACAAAAGAAGATTTTAACTTATTATCCGAGTCTGTAGTACAGACAGTAACACAATTGAGAAAAAAAGGCTCGTTAACATTGTTACTGTCTGAAGGTATTGATAGTGGTTTTTTACATTGCGTATGTTTAAAAAATGGCGTCACAGTTGACGTTATTAATTACCAATGTTATCCAATATACGAACCTGATTTTGCTTTAGTTAAGAAAAGAAAGCGTATACACACACGATATGATAAATCAGAGTTTAAAATTATAATTGATAACAAAACGCATTATGATGGTGGAGAATTTGCACCAAATGTTGACACATGTATAAAAAATATTTTTTCTGAGAACATTGTATTGGCTGGGTTTAGTGCTGATCGCATGTTTACTGATAATGGGCATGAGGGACAGGAGTTGGATACTGATAATTCTTCTCGATGGGGAGGAATATTTCCGTTAGATTTGCACAATTACGAAAACTACTGGGTTAACGAAGATAACATTAAACTTATGACTAATTTCCAAACAGTGTTTGGAAATAAAAAAATTTTTGATGTATTCTGTACAAAAAACACAGTGATAGAGTGGTATAAGATAACTTCTTTAATAAAGAATACTCAACGTTATAAGCAGTGGATGATAGAATATAGCGAACAGATAAAGGGATATCCTAACTTAGTTGACAGAAAGAATGGAATTAGAATAAGTAGTTAATATGGAAAAGAATACAATAGTAATATACGGTGCAAAGCGAAGTGGTAATCACTTACTCCAAAGTTATTTAAAAAGCAAAGGAGAGGAGTGCGAGTTTAAGCATGAAGCGTCCACAGCAAAAGAACTGTATGACGAAAAGGGCAAGCATTTAATAATATTAGTGCGTTCTCCACGTGATCAACTTATCTCAAATATGTACTCTATGCAAAATGCATGGAGAAACGGCTATGATGTTGGGCACGTAAATAGACCACTCGAGGTATACGAACCACATGAAATTGCCGCAGATCATATAGCAAGAGCGTGTCAATATTTAAAAGCCTTTACAGATGACATGATACCGCTAGCGGCGAAGTATTCGTTTCAGTTCATATTATATGATACCATGGTAAAGAAAGAGTTAAATACTAATTATATAATGCGCGGTTCCGAATATTATAAAAAAACAATTAGTAACTATTCTCACATCACAGAAATGCTAGATAACACAGATTTAGAAAGTTACTGCTTAAATATTTGGAGAGTATTTAATTTACAACAGAAAGTTTTTTATCCTGAATTAGCAAACTAAATGTATGATATTATAAGCAGGGATGACGTCAATGATATTTACGAAGCAGCCAGCAAATGTAAAACGAGATATTTTTGGTACGTTGATCATGGTGTTGATTATACTGGGTTTGATTTCAATTGGGTTCCTGTACCATGGGAGTCCCAGTTCGTACATATCTTCCCAAGTAAATGGCAACGTGACGGCGGAATAAGATTAGTCAACAAACAAAGTCCTGAAGGCGAATTAAAATTCCATAATACAAAAAAGGTAACGAGAGTACCAACTACAAGAAATTGGGTACTTGAGGATAATACTGACTATACAGATTTTGACTTTAGTTGGCATCCGGATAGTCTAAATAAAGAATACACACACGCATTTCCTTCCCAGTGGCAAAGAGAAGGTGGTACTTATTATGTTACTAATCCAAGTGCGCCTAAAAAATATGTTTCTGACCAAATAACAAAAAGAACAAACTGTTTAGATAATTGGCAAATACCCAAAGGCGTTGATACAGATAATTTTGACTTTAGTTGGCATCCTGATCCCTCACACGGTGATTGGACATATGTTTTTCCTTCCTTATGGCAACGAAACAGTAACGTATTATACATTACAAATAATGATGCACCTAAAAAATATGTAAGTGACCAAGTTATTAGGCCGTTACCTAATAAAGAAGATTGGATTATTCCTAAGAATATAGACGAAGATAGTTTTGATTTTAGTTGGTTACCAGACCCAGATGATCCACCATACATATATGTATTTGGCACACAATGGCAGAAAGACGGAGGTCCAGTATATAAAGTAGAAGGTGCGACTGAAACAAGTTATATAGATACCCCGCAAGCAAAAGCGTTGCCCACTACAGAACATTGGCATACAGACAGTGAAGCAGATTACAGCACATTTGACTTTAGTTGGCATCCGGAAGAATCACAAAAAGACTTTAAGCACGTATTTGGATCACAATGGCAAAAGACTAGTAAAACGTTTTACTACACTGGCAATGATGCTAATCCAAAAGTAAACTACGTAACGGACCAACGTGTAACAAGTAAAAGCGATACATTACCGCGTTACAATATTGAAACAACATTAGAGAATTTAATAAACGAACATCCTACTGAACGCTTTTGGGCATTGAATCCGGAGATGGATTATAAGGAGTTTGACTTTAGTTGGCATCCGGATGCAAGCCAAATGGAATATGTTCATGTGTTTGGATCCCAATGGCAAAAGCATAGCCAAACATTCTACGTAAATGCTCCTGCCTATTTAAAAGGCAATAACCACTTGAATTTTGTGGGAGATCAAAGGGTAGTAGCGAATAGCACCTTGGATATCTTCTATATAGACAAAGGGGGCTCTGCTAGTACAAAACGCTATGATTCACTAGTGACGAAACACTCTCAGACGCTCAAGACGCGCTTCTTTGGGGATACCCGCGATACACTACTGCGGTGTGCTAAGAAATGCAAGACAGGGCGATTCTGGGCGGTATCAAGCGAAAACGATTACTCAAATTTTAACTTTGATTGGCATTGCGAACCATGGCAGAATGGTATGCTACACGTATTTGGCAGTAAATGGAACAAGTGGAGCAACACATTTTTAGTAAATGCAGACGACTTTATTCGCACGTTTGATTGGGCAGAGAATATTGAGGATGTTTATAATTTAAACTTCGTAGAGGATCAACAAGTAGAATTATTTGATGATAATCGAGAAATATGGTACGTTGACTTTGGAAATAACGAAGAATTCTCACCCAATTTAAATTATAAGAAAGCAAGATTCTTTGGAACATGGTTAGATACTCTTAAACGGATCGTTGAACGAACAGACGAAGAATATATATGGGTATGTGGTAGTATTTGTGATTATACTAGTTTTGATTTTGGATGGGAACCAGAGCCGTGGCAACAGAATATGTTGCATGTATTTCCGAGTAACGGACAAGTTGAAGGAGATACTTTCCTCGTTCCAGTAAAACTATTTAAAGAACAATTAGAAAGTTTAAAAGTGTTAGGATGGTTTGACACTGTAAACTATATTAAAGACGTCAGTGTTCCTCGGTGTAGTTGGCCAACAATTAAAAGTTTACAAGATTTAGATACTATGTATGGATGGATACTGCACAATAACCAGTCTCCGGTAACATATGACCCTCCTTTCTGGAAAAAGCCAGAACTTCACGTTTTTAACACAAGTGGCAGTGTATCCTTGGTGCCGCGGGACTGTAAAAGTGAATTTCGGACTCAATTATATGACTACCCATATATCTTGCGTCATGATGGCTTTAAATGTGAGGATAAACCACTAGATATAGTGTTTATTTCAAATGGCGAAAAAAACGCCAACGAAAACTGGAAACACCTTGTAAATATACATAAACAAAACGGGTGTGAAAACCGTTTATTACGTAGTGATGGTGTAGATGGTAGAACGCAAGCCTATCAAGCCGCCGCACGGTTAAGTGAAACAGATTGGTTTTATGCTGTTTTTGCAAAAACCGAAGTATTGCCGGATTTTAAATTTGATTTAAATCCTAATTACCTTGAGGAAACTAAACATTACATGTTACATAGTCGAAATCCGTTAAACGGATTAGAATACGGGGCAATGAATATTAACATGTATCATAAACAATTAACTTTAGATACTAAACCTGGATTAGACTTTACTCTTAGTAGTAATCATGACACTATACCAGTTGTTGCTAGTATTAGTAGATTTAACGAAGATCCATGGGTAACATGGAGAAGTGCTTTCCGTGAAGTTTTAAAACTTAAACGTGAAGTTGATCTAGGTGATCCTAGACCAGAAATTGCCTTCCGGCTTAAAACATGGTGTACTGTTGCAGAAGGATTAAATGCTGAATGGTGTTTAGCAGGAGCAAACGATGCTTTGGAATACTATGCTCAAGAAGAAGGCCAGTATAGTGCTTTATTAAATAGTTATGACTGGCCGTGGTTAAAGTCTTACTTTGAAGAACGCTACAATAGTATTACTGATCCATTACCTCTTGATACCGAGGAAGCGTTTTAATAAACGGTTGCTCTAAGAGCCAATCTAAATAATTTGGAATTCCAGCATCAATATCTTCAGTAGGGTTCCAACCAGTAAACTCTTTTAACTTATTACTGTTTAATGTATCTCTGTTAGGATAAAAACTGTCGTGCGGATAAATTTCTATGTCACCACCCAGTCTTTGCTGGATCATAGTAGCTGCTTCTAAGATAGTTCTTCCATTGCCTCGCGTACAATTAAAAATTTCGTTAGTGGTAGTCTCGTTAGTGGCACATACAGCAAACGCATCAGCAACATCAGTAACCCAACTAAAATCTAACTTATTGTCAGGACCTTGAACACGAATATTACCATTAGTTAATGAACTTTCTGCCATCTTACTAATTACTCTAACAATCATATCTCTAGTTCCGTATAAAGCACTAGGACGAAGTATTGTATAATTTAATTCTTTTTCCCTGTGCCAAATTTGACACATGCGTTCACCTTGTAGTTTATAACTTCCATACAAAGTTTTAGGATCTGTTTTACTATTTTCATCAGGTGCATCACTTTCGAAGTTACCATATACCATACTACTGCTGGAAAATAAAATCTTTTCTACATTGTGTTCTGTGCATAAGTCTAATGTTGTTGCTGTCGCTGTAATCATATTTCCAGTAGCATCAACTACATTACGTTTTACCATATACGCATTGGGGTAAGTTGCTAAGTGAATAACCACGTCTGGTTGAAATTCTGCAAAAACAGATGCCATAAAATTAACATCTTCAATCTTTCCAACAAATACATGATCTGCATTTGCATGTTCTTGTCTCTGATTCAGTATACATTGATATTCATCATCAGGAAAAATATAATACTGATGATAACAATCTACTACGCCCACAATATGGCCTTGTTTGCGAAGTATGTTACTGGTATGTGAGCCAATAAAGCCATGGCCTCCTAATATTAAAATTTTTTTAGACATTCTAAAACTCTTTCTATTTCATCATCTGTCATATAGGGACAGTTTGGTATTGTTAAACTTTTTTCTTGCAACGTTAAACTATTCTTAAAATCACTATAATTTACATCAAATATTTTTTCTTGAATAGGCAAAATACTGTAGTGGATTTGTGTTTGAATATTATTAGATCTAAGGTGCTGTGCCAGTTCGTCTCTCTTGTCACACTTAATTACAAACTTACTATACGTGCAATCTTGTGTATAGTCTGGAAACTCATATAAGTCTCTAAGTTCTTGTTTATATATATTAGCAATTTTCTGTCGTTTAGATTGGTGTTTTTTCATTAGGCCTAATGTAATATATAATGTAGCCGCTTCAGTACTGCTAATCATACTGTTTACGCCTAATCCTATACTAGGTGTTGAGTTATTGGATTTACCGTGTAATCTTCCTAACCTGGCTAATTCAAATACATCTTTATTTTTTGTAATTAATGCGCCACCACTTCCCATTGTAGTACAGGGTTTTGAAGGACTAAAACTTAAAACAGTAAATTCAGCATCATTTAATAGTGCTCCTAGACTTTGCGCCGCATCTTCCACTAACAAGAGATTATTTTCGTCACAAAAAGTTTTAGCGTATTTGTTCATTGAATTACCCCACAATGTAACATATAACATTACTCTTGTATTGTTTGTAATTTTTTCTTTGGCGTCAGATAAATCAATGCAATAATCATTACCAACATCAACAAAGACAGGTTTTAATCCCGCAAGTAAAATACTTGTTGCAGTTGCGATAAACGTATAAGCAGGTACAAGAACCTCACTGCCAGCAGGCAAATTTAAATTACGCAAGCCTTGCGTTAGCGCGTCTGTACAACTATGGAAGATTACCGCATTGTGTAATTTACTATTAGTTACTACTTCTAATCTTGCCTCAGCCAATTTGGTTATTTCACCACCTTGGCATATACCATTAGACAAAGATAAATCAGAAGTTCTTTGAACTTCATCTCTTATTTCATTCCATAACCTGTTAAGATTATTTGCTTTTACAATGTGCATCTTAGTAATTCAAAACTTTCTGCATAAGGGTAATTTGTATTAGCACTACGTAATATAGCAAGTGCGCGAGTTGATTCTAATATTTTGTCGTCAACGTCCCAGTATGAATTGCACCAATCCAATTTGTCTTGAATGTTATCCATTCCAACGAATACATTTGGATTATAAGATTTGTTATTGTTTATATAAGCACTGATTTCATATTGCAATATAGTGCCTGTAAACTTACGACTACTTGCAATTGCTAACTCGTTTACAATTTTATGGTCTTGGTGACTGTCGCCGTAATGTGGTATTAACATATAATCATATTGCTCTTTACCATAGATAATATCATCTAATCGGGCCACACTATTGTTATTTAATACTGGTCGAGTTTCAGAGTCTGAGAAGAATTCGTACGAGTAATTTAATTTAGAAGAGTTTTCAGTTACACTTGTTACTTTTTCTTTATAAAAGTAAACAATTTTAACAAAGCCTTTCTTAGAAAGTTCATTTAAAATGAACCCACCTGCTCCTAACTCCGCGTCGTCCGGATGTGGACTAAGTGCTAGAATAGATTTCCCTTCATTTTTTAAAGACTCCATTTTTGCTTAAACTCATTGAGATCACGTTTGGACATGCCGTACTGCTCTGCCACTGCTTCTTCAGTTCTCCAATCCTCTACTAGTTCATTCCATCGCTTTTTATCAATTAATCTGTTTATTAGATCAACTTCCATACGACTAGCAGTATGAGCGTTTTCAATAAAATCTTCATATGCTTCACACGACAAAGGAAACTTATCTTGAATTAAACTATACATTGATCTTGCTAATTCTTGTATTTCCCATTGTGCGTGATAATCTGCTCTTAATTTAACGTAGTGGAAAAAGTTGTTTAAATCTATTTTCCAATATAGTTCTGTATAGTTATTAAGAGGCAACACGGCACGGGCCAACTCTCTTGACAAACCTTGACGTTGATCTTCTTCAATGTTATAATTGTCATTTGGGTGTTCTCCCAATAAACTTAAATAATCATTGTAGTTTTCTCTACCAATTCGTTTAATAGTATTATGGCACATCGTTTCTTCAACTGGAAGTAATTTACCATCTCTTCCCTGTTTGTTGATTGAACTTTGTGGTTTAAGGTTTTCTTTATCAGGAACGTAAAACTCATCCGACATAATACTATATCTGCCAGAATATTCGTTCAAGTTTGCTGTTCTATGCCTAACGTGTTGCCTCATAACAAAGATGGGCATCTTTAAATGGAATTTTACCTCGCACATCTCGAGCGGTGATGTGTGTCGGTGCTTAACTAGATAGCGTATTAATGCCCTATCATTACTAGTGCCTTTGGTGCCGTCACCGTATGACACTCTTGCAGCTTGGACTATCGCATTGTCAGATCCCATTGTGTCAACGAGCCCAACAAAGCCATGATCCAAATACTTTACATAGTTTTCGTCTGTGTTAAAATTTATGTCTGAAACTTTAGTCATATTTACATTATATAATTGTAACTACTTTTTGTCAATAAAAATTAAAGATTTTTTAATGCATTGTTTGTTGATAATTGAATGTCTGTTTTAACCTTGTCAACGTTTAAAACATAGTCAATTGAAAGTACACCGCCATAGGCATCTATGCGGTATGTTAGTTCTTCTTCTAAGTCTCTTGGATCTACGCCTTCCTCTAAAAGATCGATGACACTTATTACAACTTCATTGTCATGCTCGTTGCGTAATACGAGATGATCTATATATTCGACGGGGACATTAGTGATATCAACGTCTTCAATAATGTCCAACCATCGATTCTTAAAAGAGTCTGTTAAGTAAACTTCTTTATGCTGAGGCACGGGCTTTGGAAGCCTTCTTCTTAGTAGTCTTCTTTGCTCTTGCTTTCTTAGTTGGTGACAACTCTTCTGCTTCAGCAAGTAACCGTTTCGCTTCTTTTTGCATAATAGCTGCCTGACTACGCAAGCCTTCTGCAATTTTTGAATCAGTTAATACACCGCTGTCGTCACTTTCTGGTGCTGATACTTCTTCTCCGCGAATAGCGGCATTAACATCAGATAGCGTAATAGCAGTGTTTGTGTCTGGTGTGAGAGCAACATCACTAGCAGGTAGTTTTAGAATCTTTTGACTAACATGTAAACTTTCTAAAATCGGGCGCCCTGCACCGTTCATTTTTACATGTAAAATTTCTGCTAGTGTGTTGGCTTGTTGGCCTTCTTCACTCTCTAAAACTGTAATTAGTGAATCATGATCATCTTGTGATAAAGATGCTGTTCTTGCTACTAAACAGTTATCTGGCTCGCCGGGGACTTCCCTAAAAAGTAAAATGATTTTGTCTTTAGTTGATATTTGCTTGCCAACGTGTTTCATATATTTCTCCGTTTAATATTGATTATTCAGCAGGTGCTTCTGGTGCATCTGCTTGTACTTCTTGTTGTGCTGGTTCAGTGGCAGGTAAGTGGTGTCTTAAGAACCTCATTAGCCTGTCATAAGTAACGCCTACAGCAGACATTTCTGCCGCGTTCCATGCACCTCTTCGGGCACCAACTTCGACGATCTGCTTAACAGCCAATAAATCTTTTAAATTAAATTCTGGTGCATCTCCTGCTTCTGGTAATGCTTCAGATGCCTCATTAGGTACTTCTACTGGCGTCTCTTCTGCATTTTCAGTATTTTCCGACATTGTTTGTTCTCCTGATAATTAATTGTATGAAAAGAATTATATTAACTACAATCCTTACTATAGTATTTAGTTTCACAGGTTATGCACAGGAAAATTCCGAACAAAGTGATCAAAATGATGGAAGAAATGCCGCACTGATTTGGTTTGTAAAAGAAGGTATAGAGTGTACATTGGCTAATGAAGAATTAAAACGCTTAATGGCGGTTCATTATGCTATGAATGAAATATTCCAAATAGATGTCACTAGTAACTCATACGGTCTAGTAGATGCAAGATTAGAAAATAACAGAGAACTATTTGATAGTTTAATTTTTCGCTCACTTGGAATTTTAGAGCAATCCGGTATACCAGAAGATACACTAGTGAAAATAGTAACTGAGCAAAGATTAGCCACATCTGCTAAGATAGCAGAGCGCAGGGCAGTAAAAGATCCAGCAACAATAAACGATGTTATTATAAAAACTTTTACATATGTTAAAAAGTGTAGAGCGTGGGCTAAAGAGCAGACTGGAGAATGATCTACTATTTGAGATCTTGTAGTACAGGACAAGATAATACGAAATAACTTGCCTCGCTAGGCTCTTCAAATCCAATAACCCATTCTAAAGACCAAAGCATATCAAACGCATTTACGCGCCCAATAATTGGGTGTTTTGGATCTACTGTTTTATTAATAGATATTTTGGTATCAAAACCAACCATTATCTTTTTAGCAATGCTATATCTTCCATCTAATGAAAGATAGATCCACTTGTCTAAATCATCAATTATTTGTTGTTTGCTCGACTCTATTTGGTGAGAGCGAATAGGAATAGTGATGGAAGTAAAATACGGAGGAGTAGTCTTACATCGTCTACTATTTAAGACGTTGTGGTGATTTACTGTTCTTGTATTATAAAGGCCCATTGTATACTATATATAGCAAAAATATTATAGAACCTGTTAATAACGCCATAGAAAGCGAAAAAAGAAACTTTTCAACGACGTTAAACACCCGCCAAGTCATTTTTAATTTAAAGTAGTCTTTCATAATTTAGTTTTTATCTACCACAACATTCCTACAATATATATTACTGTTAAGCCAGCGTTGAGTACAATAAGGCTAGTTTCTTTCCATAGTATGCCCGTCAGTGTCCACATACTATTAGCAATAATAAACATCCAGACGTACTGAGGATGTACATTAAATGCCGCTAATGTAGCCGCAAGTATTAATAACGCGGTACTTGTCCAAGCAAGTTTTTGATAAGGTTTTTTATTTTCCATGGGTTAATCTTCTCCAAGTATCTGTCCAACTAGTAACGTGATGCAACATGTCTTGTTCATTGTAGCGAATTCGTATTGCCTCTGCCAACGTGTAGTCGTTACCGCCGGGTTCCATTCTATCGCCAAAGAAACTAATGTCATAGTCATCGAAGTCCCAAATAATCTGCGACTTATCACAGCCTAACTTGGAAATATCCAAGCCAGTTTCTCCTCCTACAACTGCTTGGTATTCAGGAAACAGTCTATTAAATTCTTCTGCGATCGTGTGTCGTTCATTTGTTTTAACGTCCCATCTAACATAATCCGCACGTTCGTTAAGATTAGCGTTTCTACCTACCACGCTAAAGTTAATCATTCCAGGTCTGTTTTCAAAATGCATTCCTGTGCGTAATGGAAACTTACTAGCAACTAGTTTTTCTGTTAAGAAGTCGTGTGCTTTATTTTCAAGTTTCAACTCGTCTCCGTATATTTCGTCACCTTGCTCCCGCACACTATTACCGGAACAGTTATAGCAACGTTGGACTGTATTACAAATCTCCTCTCCTAACTGCTCTACTGTCTTAGGATAGTCACTACCCGTTACTAAAAATACATGTTCTTGTTTAACCCAATCAGTAAACCATTCGCTGAATTCCGAATTTATTTTTTGTCTGCTAGGAGTTAAAGTACCATCAACATCAAAAATGTAAGCACGTCTGCTCATTCGAATAACCTCTCAAATTGTGTTAAAGTGTTTTCATTGGAAGAACTATAAACCCATATGGGCTCTACAAAACAGTCCTGCATATGTTCTTTGTCACCGCCTTCTTCGTTCTTTGGTCTTTGCTTCATACGCATACCGATGACTTCTTGTAGCGGCATACCAATACTATCCATAAAGTTTGTCATAGGATCGCATACATAATGTCTCTTGTTCTTAATATTAGCATCAATAATATTTACTGCTATAACGCCTGTTTGTGGATTAATTAGACTTTTAGTTTTCTCTAGCGTTACAAACAAAAAATCATTTAACCAACTATCAAACTCTTTATACTTAAACCAACTTTGCGTTTCCTCTTTTATACCTTCTGCGTAGCGTTCTGTATTATAATATGGTGGACTAGTAAATGCTAGATCATAATTTAGTTCTGGAAAGTCTTTAATATCTTCTGCGGGTGCGTTAAAAATAGTTACTGTTTTAGCACCTTCATATCTAAACCATTCTAAACCATTGCATGCATTAAACTCCATTAACAGTCCGTCGTTGTTAAAAATATGATTGTCATAAAACTTACATTGCTCCATATATGTTTTATAAACGTTCGGATTTGGATCACACCCTACATAAGTTTCTGCGTTACTTGTCCAAAAACCTGCTAATCTATCTCCCCAACCACAACTAGTATCTAATACTGTTTTAGCGTTAAACCTGTTATAAACATACTTGGCAACTGTAGGTTTAAACTGTGTCGCTACATACGCACCTAGTCTAAATGCTTCTCTATACTTGGCTTCGTCTACATACTTTACAACGCCTTCGCGCCAAAATGTCCAGTTAAGTTTCTTTAATGCTTCTTCACTGCTCCATATATCTAATGGACTTTTATGTGACCAACCACTACATTTAAGTCTGTTCTGTTGCTGAAAGTAGTTACTAATATCGTTATAGTAGTGATTAATGTCTATAACGTCTTTACAGTATTTTTGAACAGAGTATTCGTAGTCATTAAACTTGTCTGTAATGGCAGTAGTATAACCATATAACAGTTTGTTATGGTCCATACCTTTAAGTTTTCTAAACCTATCTACTACATCGTTTTCAGTAATATCTTGAAACGGAAACGGAATGTTATTGTTGACAATGTAATGTGCGAACGCCTCTATTGCTTCTTTCTTTTCATATTGCCCTTTAAACTCTTGCCATTCATCCGCGGAAAAAACAGGCAACCCACTAGGACTTGCCTGCTTTTCTAATACTTTAAGTATTTTGTTTACCATGAAGCCTTATACTTTGCTATAGCGCGAACATCGTCGTTACCTCGTAAATGATCCACGTCATTCATGTAACTAACACTAAACTCAATATTGTTATGCTTATTGATGCCCATGTCATACTGTAGAGTATAGTCAATATGTCGTCCGTCAGGCTCCATATCTGCAATAAAGTCCGCAAACATCATCCCGCCCTGTTCAATGCGTAGCGGTTGGGTGATACCAAAGTTTAATCTGCCGTAATTTGCGTTTACACCAAAGCCCATTGCGTGGAAGTCCTCTACGTCTTTGACATAACCATAACTGCCGTTTGCTGTACCAAATGCGTAAGTGGCATTAGCACTAAAGTTCCATTCACCAATGCTTTTCTTACGGCTAATATTAATATAACGAGTAGTGGGATCATCGACATGCATCAGGCTTTGTCCAGGCGCCCAACCCATAAGGCTGTTATCAATACCAACCGCCACATCAACTTCTCCGTATCGCAAACCTACAACGGCGTTATCGATTTCCCCGTACTCGTCTGCTTTAGTAGCACCAAACGTCAAGGCAGTATTAGTATCAAAGTTAAATACGGGAACCATATTAATGTCGTTAAAAGACATTAATTTACTGTTATCTATAAAGTGTCCCTGCATGTTAAGGATCTGGTCTTTTACAAAACTTAACTGCCAAAAACGAGGGTCACGTCCTTTGATAACATCATGCATTGCGAACCTCGCATACCCTTTTCCAATTTGCTCTTCCTCTTCTTCCTCTTCTTCGCCTGGTACAGAAATAGTAGCCATTGGAGAGAGCAGTGTTCCAAAGGAACCGTCTTCATAAACAATAATCCAATCCATGCGCCCGTCATTGTTGGCGTGGGTTGGAAACAAGGCTCCCTTTGATCCTGCATTAGGCACGTTAGCAAAAATTGCACTACCGAGTTGGCTAAACGTTCCGTTACCGTTGTTCAACCAAATACCGCCATGTTGTGATCCAACACTGCCAGCATAGTTTTGATAATGATTGACATAGAGATCGTTTTTGCCATCACCGTTTAAGTCAACGAGCATTGGTGCTTGTCCTTTAGAGTGCGGAACAGTTCCACTTATTCCGAATTGCTGTTTCAAACTTACACCACCTGCACCAGTAGCAAAAACACGAATCCAACTATTGGTAGCACAAACGTCACCACATTCGTCATACACGATGATGTCACGTCCATTGTTATAAACCGCTCTCAGTCCTGCTACTCCTGGAATCGTATCTGAGTGTATCTGCATTAGTGAGAACGATTCCCCACCATTGTTCTTGTATACGTTAATAGCACCGCCTCTTGCTGATACGCCATCAAGAGCAAATGCTCCTCCTGCTCCGGCAAACCCTCCTCCTGATCTAACATCCATATCTCCAGAAATAAGTTCGGGATATCCGTCACCATCCAGATCCATAAGTGTTCCTGCGAAGGCACTATTTTGCATACGAATCTGTCCAAGATCACTAACTTCTCCGTTTACGTTTTGTCCTCGTTCACCAGGATTGAAGCCAAGATAAACCACCGTACCACCAGAGAAGCCAACAATATCCAAACGCCCGTCTTTATTGACGTCACCTACTGCCGATCCGTGCCAGTTGAAAACAGGTCCAGGCGCCGCATTTATTCCGTTGTAAATAAGAGCAGGATTCGTTGCTCCACCGCCACCATTACCTAATGCAATTGGACCTTGTGCAAAGTAGTTACCAGTCCATTCATTTACTGTTTCACTAGCGGCAACACCACCTGCGCGTGTAGGACTATAAGAGCCGTCTGGATTACTAAGAAATACATAAGGTTGGATTTTCACATCCCATCCCATTGGGCATCCATTTTGACAATAAACTCCATGAGCGGCCGCAAAAACCATAACATCAGTATTACCATCACCATTCCAGTCTCTTGCTACAGCGTTACCGTTGTCAGCAAAGTGCTCTACCCATCCAACCGATCCGTGCCCTTGTACAAAGTTATAGGTACTGTCCAATGCGTATGCTGAAACGCTGTAAACAGTTGCGATAGCCGCCACTGCTAATTTACTAATATTCATTTCGACATTCTCCTTAACTATAGATTGTTTCGTAATATGCATGAGCACCAAACGGTGGCTTAGGTGCACCTTCAATTCTGTGAGTATGTATGACCCAACACACATCACAGTAATTCTCATCTCCCCATGAACCCCACGGATAGCCATCTGTAAATACTAAAAGTTTTTTAGGTTCAATGCCATTCTGTTTCATATACTCGTATACCACTTCAAAACTAGTACCACCACCGCCTACAATTTCATACTCATTAATCTCGTGGAGGTTGTCAGCAGTAAAGTCTTTGATGCTGTATACATCAGTATCAAAACAAAATATTTTAACGTTGAACGTAGTGTAGGCGTCCATAATGCCTTTAACTTCGCTAAGGAAGTCGCGCACCATATCTTCGCTGATACTACCACTAACGTCAATAGCAACAACCAAGTCGATTGTATCATCAGGAACCATACCAGGCAACATCACGCCAGTGTGCCACGCCTTACGGCTAGGACGCATAAAGGAGTAATCACTCTTTACAAGGCTTTTGATCTGCACATCAAGTAACTCACGCCAGTTCATCTTCGGCTCAGTAAGTTCTTTGAGCATACGTCGAACACCAGCAGGTACATTGCCTGCGCCGGCATTTTGCGCCGCTGACATAATCGCTTCCTTCATCTCATCACGAATTTCTTTACGCTCTTCTTCGGATAGTTTAGGGCGGCCGCCTTTACCGCCTTCTTTACCTTTTCCTTCTCCGTCTCCATCATTACCTTCGTCACTGTCATCGCTATCCAAGTGATCATCGAGAACCGCATCAAGCAGTTCGTCGATATCAATTTTCTCGGCGTTTTCGTAGAGATCGTCATACACCTCTTCAAACGACATGTCGTAATACTTTCTGTCGTGTACAATAGGAACTTGATCAATAGCCTCGCCAATGCGATTAACAATCAAGTCGCCGTTGACACAATAGTCAGCGGCAATGTTAGACAGTTTAGGATCACGATCACCACGGCGTCCAATATGGTCGTATACAATATGAAGAACTTCGTGCCCAAACAAAAACTCAATCTGTTTAGGGGATAACTGCTCTACGAATTTCGTATTGTAGTAGAAACGACGGCCATCAGTAGCGGCGGTAGGCAACCATTCATCAGCATTTACGAGTGTCAGGCGTGTAGCCAGATTACCAAAGAACGGCTCTTTAAGCAGAAGCCCAATTCGGGCGGTTGTGAGTGACTCACGAACCTTTGCGTCAAGTTCGGAATCAGTCTCAAAGCCTACCTGCAAAAGCGGGTATTTCTCAGTTTTACTATTAGCGGTTGTATTTTGTGACATTTGTGTACTCGAGTTTTTACTTTCTATACTAATATTATAGCATTTATCTGCTGATCTGTCACGGAAAATAGTGCTGTAAGTGCTTGATTCGAAAAAGTTTTCTAAACATACTGATTCTTAGGAGTCATTGTGTCCTCGTTGAGTACTGTCTTGATGGCATGACAGTCTAAACAAAGAGTCTGCAGATTATCATCGTCATTATTCCCATGATCACCATCTATATGATCTACTGTTAATAGAGTACGTATTAGTCGATTTTTTATCTTAAGATCTTCTATTCGCTGTACACGGCTATCAGTTAGTGGAGTATAACCACAATGTTCACAGTGAGTTTTACGTTGGTGGCTATATACTTTTTTAGTAGTAGCCAGTCCTCCATATTCTGCTAGATTTTTTTGGTGATCCCTGCACAGATGCTCACTTCCAGGGCCTTGATAGGCTGTGAGAAAATTCTCACAGCCATCAATACTACATCGTGTTTTTCTGGCCTTTCTTAGTGCAACACCTTCTTTGAGAAGGTCTTTGTTTGGGTCACGTAAAGTCATTAACCTAACTCCTTCTTTTTAAAGTCATACTGAAATTTACCAGTGAAGATTGGCAACTTTTTTGAAAATCCTGCTTTAGCAATTGCTTGACAAATCCAAGTAGGAGCAACCTCTGTTTGATTGCATCGCTCGTTATATGCACTCTTAACCTGTGCATACTGTCTTTCATACCAACTCTGGTACGCTTCTTTAATCATCTTAGACTTTTTAGATGTATGTTTCCTCCAAGTATTCTCAGTAACGGCACCCAAATACTTTCCAAATTCACGCACATAATCATCGTCTACAGTAATTCCCTGTACGTCACATGCACGAAAAATGTGTGCCATGTTGTCAATTTCCAGAGGTTCTATAGGCTTGTCTGAAAGAAACATATTGTGATACTGAAAAACCCGACGTAGCACACTACTCTTCCACTTATTAACATCGCGCCCTGTTGCAGGAAATATTTCTGAAGGACGGGATACTGCGCCCGGCTCATCTGTATCTCCAAACTTTTCATGTGTAAAGAAACAGTTGAATTCTTCTAAAGCACTCTGAATTTCTTCGAAACGCACACTCCATGGATCTTTATCTCCGTTATTGCGTACAGACCAGACGTGTTGCATATACAAATCAATCTTGTCCAAGGGCTTAGTCATAGTGTCATCGTGAACGCCAATAAAACGTTTTCGCAATTTAGAAATGTCACGGCCTGGGTAAATGGCTACTGGTATCTCAAGTTCCATTGCTTCTTTTAAACTCATACCAAACGCAAACATAGCGACAGAGATCAACGCTAATGTCGTATGCTGGCCGTCCCAAATAGCAAACAAACCCTTGCGTCGATACTGAGTCTCAGCATCTGGATCTATGTCATAAGGGTACAAGCGAACAATGTTAACAAAGAAAGGATCAAATTTGCCAACAATATCTAGTATCCAGTCAGAATCAACTACACGCTGGATTGATGCATTAATGAGCATGTTCTTGAGTTTAACACGCTCTTTCTTATTAGCAGACATTTGTACCATGTCTGCATATATATCAGCAAATTCTTTATACTGTGGGTTACGATTGCGGAATTCCTCGCCTAGTTCTTTAAGAAAGTCTGGCAGGTCTGGATCTTTCTCAATGATAGCATCAATAAAACGTTCAACTAGTTCTACAATTGTATCTTCAGTAGTATTGAATTTTTCATTGAACTTTTTAGCGTAACTCCAATCGGAATGGTAAGCAGAGTTAGTAGGAGAAAGATGAGAAAGATCTTCGATATTCTCAGGTCGGGATTGCCCGACAACTTCTTGTTTTAGATGTGCTGATTGCACACCACGAAGGTGTAAAATAGTCATATTGTTTTCCTTGTTCCGGTTAATAGAACGATTAAAGTAAGCTCTAATACGAGCGTAACGCTCGTTTAAACGAGCGTTACTTAGTAAGACATTATTGCCTTACTATCTAAATAGTGTACTAAAAATTGTACAAATTGTCAATCTTTTTTTAATATTTTTTAATAATTAAAAGTCCCCCCGGAGTTTATCCAGTATTGCACTGGCTCCGGGGGTTCCCAAGTACTCTGTCAGCCTTCCATCGCCGAGATTACATACTTGCCGAAGCGTTTATGAAACTCGTCAAACGACTTGAGTTTGCCCGGCACCAGCGGAAGGTTATAGTTAGTGAGTGCCATCTTAGCACCCATCACCGTAACTTCTGTAAGGAAGTTATCCATCATAAAGCGGAAGAAGTTATCGCACATTTCGTGCCATTCTTTGCTCGGGTTAGCCTTTTTCGATTTATTAAAGGAATCCCGTAATTCGTAGCACATTGCGACAGTCAGCGAGTACATTGCTGATACTTCTTTGACATCCAGTTTCTTAACACTACCGTTAAGAATGTCAGTCGGATTAGGCAGTTTGCCGGAGTGTTTGCGATGGGCGTTAAACTTAATAGCCATCCCCTCGCCTACAGTACCAGCAACCAAATCAGTCACTTCGCCCTCAGACATTTCAACGTCATCTTCTTGATCGTTGAGTAACTCGCTCACAAACGTCCACGAGCGCGGAGTAGCAAAGGATCTCTCGTTAGAACCAGAATCGAAACTGTAGAGATCGTTCTTAGCGAACGTTAGATAACCTAAAACATCCGGATGAATCTGTCGCTCAACTGCCCATTCCTGCCAAGTGTCAAAGTCGGCAGTCACTTCAATATGTACGAAGCGGTTAGCCAACGGGGCAGGCATACGGTATGTCACACCGCGGTCAGTTTCACGGTTACCAGCCGCCACAATAACGACATTATCAGGCAGTTCGTAAGTACCAATTCTGCGATTAAGCACCAACTGGTAAGCGGCGGCCTGTGTCGCCATCGGAGCAGAGTTCATTTCGTCCAAAAACAAAATAATAGTTTCAAACTCCTTGGCAAGTTCTTGTGACGGCAAATCAACTGGTGGCGCCCAAGACATATTGTTTTCAGTCTGGTTGTAGTATGGAATACCGCGTAAATCGGTCGGTTCCATTAGAGCCAGTCGTAAATCAATCATGTAACCGTTGACTTCACCAGCCAACTGATTAACCAGATCTGACTTACCGACTCCGGGAGGTCCCCAAAGGAAGACAGGTCGCTTACGAAGCATCGCGCGTCTAATAGCCTTCTTGGCTTCCTTCAGGGTGTTAGTTCTGTTTTCTTGAGTGCTCATTGTACTTGGGTCTCCTTAAATTATCGAAGGTACTTCGGGCCATGCTCTGTGATAACGCTCTCACCACAGTCATCGCTAAAAATGTTACCACGTACACCGTTTTTGACAGGCGCTTTCCACGAGCCTTTTAAAATGTCACCGTTTTGCATATTAACAAAACTGTGAACACACTGGCCATCACGGAATATTTCTTTTCCGTCATTATCATAACCGCGGCTTCGCTTGATAACTTTCGCATACTTGCTACCGAAATGAACCTGAATATAATCTGACGGAGAATGAGTAAAGCCGGCCCGCTCAAAATATTCGTCCTGCAGTTTTTGGACCACATCCATATATTTGTAAAGTTGGTCCTTCATTTCTCTAACTGGTTTCATATCTTGCGTTCCTTTGTTTCTTTAGTGTATATAATATATTATACAGACTTTTATTGAAATGTCTAGAAATTGGCACGTCTAAGTTATTGATTTATAAAGGATTTTAAAAATATATTGAAATATATTGAAATATAAGGGTTTTTTAACGATAAAGTATAAAAGATTCGGGGGGCATTGCGCCCCCCGTTATTCCTTTGCAATCAGTGAGTACTGATTACTGACCGGCTAGTGCGCGGTAGCCTGCGGCTACTACTGCTCGAGAAGGAGTACCCAATCGATACTTGTTCACGACGCGACCTTTTGTGTCGGAATGTGCGTTCAAGTAAATTGCGTGACCTTTGAATCGAAGATTCTGAATCGTCGCACCAGGGTTACCTACACTATAGCGCGATGCGATCTGCGCTGAAGAGAGTTCCTGTCCATCTTGAAGAGCGTTAAGTACTTTTTCAGTCTTAGTCATTTTACATTTCCTTAGGCGTTATGCCATTATCAAGTTTAGCAGTATGGGACTGCTGACCCCTTCGTGATAATCACGAAATTCTTTAACAATGTATACTACTCTACACTACCATTGGGTTTTTGTCAACCCTTTTTACTAACTTTTTTGTAAGTTTTTCAACTTGTTTTCTAACTATGATACACTCATACTCTATATTTGTCAAGTATTTTGGTCCATTATTTTTACATCGGCGAATGGTACTAGAAAAACCCAACCTTTTTCATGGTCTTTGACTTCGTACACTTGGGTTTCCCTATCTATTGCTCTAATGTACCCTACTCTGGTCAGAGTTTTTTCTCCTACTACTGGCAAGTCGATTGTAGAGAATGAACCACCTGGCCGGCCGAATTCGTCTATAGGAAGCAATTTCTTATACGTGCATTTAGGATCGTTATTCATTTAGTCTAAATTCCCTGTGATTAATAACACTATCAATAAGATAGCTATACCGCTTATCCAAGCAAAGGATTGAAACAATCCTGTAAAAAAATCTGACGGATGGTTCGACAAGTAGTGAATATTAACGCCAATACTTAGCAGTGGAACCAAAAATAAAAGCCAATAAAACATACTACACTTCCAAGTTAGTATTAGGCACGGTCCAAGAGCCATATTGACCACAGTCAACTAACACTCTTGATCTCTTCACTTCCTTAATATACCCTGCCATCTTAGGCGGTACTTTGCCTCTGTGAGTCTTGCGTCCAGTTCTTACTACGACCTTGTCGCCTATCTTTAGTGACTTCATAATACCACTACCTTTCCGTCTACGGTGCATCATGATAGTCTGTTGGGCTGATTCAAGTTCTTTTAGGGTCATTTCTTCAAAGTCTATATTCATAAACTTTTTATAAGTGTTGCTCATCATAATTAATTACCAAGCGTCGTTTTTCCAAGTGTAATAGTTAAGCCTTAATTTGGCTACTTCCCCATCAAAGTTTTCCGTCAAATATTTGGTAAACTTCTTTGGAGTCATTTCAGGACAGTCGTCCGCAATCCAGATACGATCTACTTCAAAGTAAAGATCAACGTCTGACATTTTTTTGGGGTCAATTTTATTCATAATTTTTCTGCTAACGTTTTTTAACTGGGCCGCCTTTCATAATTCCAGATTTCATAAATTTACCGATCCAGGTACCAATTAGCGCACCTAAGCCAATGGAAACTGCAACCCCAACTCCATTTTCGACGGCTTTTTGCCGTTCTAATTCGGCTTTTTGCCGTTCTAATTCGGCTTTTTGCCGTTCTAATTGTTGGAAACGTAATTGCTCCAAATACGATCTTTCTTGTTCTAGTTTCAACAATTGTTGTTTTTGAATTTCCAACTGTTGTTTTTGAATTTCTTGTTCAATATCGTTACTCATGTTCTCCTCCAGGTCCTCGTCCATATCCACCAAAATATTGTGGCCTGCGTCTGGCAGTTTCAAACGTGCCAACGGTGATTGCAATTGCTCCAAGTAATGCTACATGAGCAACGGTACTAATACCAAATGCGGTCCAACTGCCCGTGATAATACCAAACACAATACACCACAACCATGCTAACAATTGCATAATCGTATGCCGTGTACGCAGGTCTGGAATTTGACTTAGTGGATTTTTATTATGATTCATTACCACATTCCAACAATCATATACCCATTCCCTCATTGATCTCACCTTTTTGAATATCACTTTGATAGGATAATAAGCGTCAATATCATCTCGGTATTCAATTGCATCAAAGACGTTATGAAACTTTTTTGATATCTTTCTGTCTCTGAAATATGCGGTAACTCTATACATTAGCAAAAGTTTCCTCTTGATTTATGACCACCAGCACTGAGTGGGGTACCTGCCCGATCTAGGGCATAGTGGTAACATGGATGCACCTGCTGAATTTCTTGGCCGTGCATACGCAATTCGATCTCGGGTATCATGGCAAGAATGTAATCGAGAATACGCTCATAACCGGTGTAGGAGCAATCTTCGGGGTTCTCAAAATGTTCTCCGTTCATTGCCTCAATTGCATACTTTGGATCTCCCATCACCTTCTCAATTGACTTGAGCAGATTGTAAGGGTGACCATCTTCAGTCTCAAGGTCAATAATCCAATCAGGGCCACTGTCACCAAATCGTTTTGGGTAGGGTGTCATAGTCATTATTTTAATACTCCGGAGATATGTGGCCATTCGCTCAGTTTACGCATAAATTTAGCAAACTCATTCGGATCTTCTGACCGAGTATCTACCCACTGATTCCAGAGAAACGCATCCCAGAAGGCAGGAACTTGAGGACAGTCCTGACTCATAAGGTGTTTGAACTCGGCCTGACTCATTGGAACCTTATATTCTTTCGCCATGTAAGATTTATTAATCATTACGCTGTCAACTCCTGAAGCATATTATACGCTTCTTGTCGTGAAAGACTCATGTTACGATGGTCCTTCTTAGTGATACAAAACAAGGCCCATAACTGCTTCTTGGTTGCCTCGCCTTCGAGATTGGTCCACTTCTTCGTAGACTTCTTTTTAGCCTTAGGCTTAGAGCCTTTCGCAGTCTTAGCCGGCTCGTATACATATGGCTGATCCCACTTGCCGAGATTGATGTCCACATACCAACCAACATCAAAGTAGTCCGTCATAATGTCGGAGTTATCGTGGTTACCGGTGTTGAGCAGTTTTTTGGCTTTGAGCAAAAACTCCTTGGCTTTACCAGTCCAATTATTTTCAATCCAGTATACATTAACCTGTCGGTTATAGTCATCAGCATTGCTGGATTTATTGAAATCAATGGCACCGGACTTAATAGTGAGCACTACAGATCTGTGATCGCGTACGGATAACGATCCTTTTAGTCCATACTCTTTCAGCAATTTCTTCATCTCTGGTTGGACTGCCTTTTTCATTTCTTGACTGTAGTATGCCATTTCTTTTCCTTTGTTTCTTTAGCGTATATAATATATTATACAGTATTTGGCAGAAATGTCACGAAAAAAGTTGCTCTAAGTGCTTGATTTATAAGGAGTTTTAAAATATAGGTGTATTTTTAGCCAAATATGCCCAAAATCAGCATTAATCCTCACGCTTTCCGGTGCCATAATCAATGACTACCGGAAATCTCGGGACACCGTCATTACTTAATTCAAAGAATCTGCAGGTCGCCCAATCTGGCTTTTTCTTAGATTCGAGCAATTCTCTCAATTGATTCTGCGAACCTCTAACGCCACTGCTAAAGGTTCTGCCATCTGGCAATTTCAGCGTAAACTTTTTAGCATAGCCGGTCCATGACCCTTGTCCTTCCTCAACTGCTACGACATCAAATTCTTCAGTAATGAATTCCTTTCGCTTCAGTAATCCGTTACTTCGTTTACATTCGTATTTGACATTCTGTCGGATCATTTGGCCTTCATACCCTGCCTCTGTATATTTGCCATACATTTCATTAATCTTGGCAGTGTCCTTACATTTGGTAGTCTTTACTAAAACAACGCCTGGCCCTTCAACATTGTCTACGAGCCATTTTGCTCGGTCGGTAAAAATCATATTCTCATTGTCACGATCAAACATGTCATAGATATGATACTCAACCAACTCAGCACTCTCAGCAATTTCCTCTGGGCGGCATTTTAGTTTCCTGACCAAACTGGTGATCTTCTGAAAGTCTGCTTTCAGTTTATGATTGTAAAGTTCACCATCCAGGACAATGTTTGGATTGGCTTTGATTATATGCTTTAAACTTTCCCAGATATGCGGGCAACTATTAATAGCCTTGCCGGCTCGAGTATGCATACCGTTCTTATCAACAATACATCGAATGCCATCTAACTTTGGTTGGGTGTACCCGCTATCAACTGGCTTCTTTGTGAAGTCGTGTGCTAACATAGGCTTAAACAACTCGTAACTATCAACGTCTTTTTTCTTGGCAAAGTATTCTTTGTCTGCCTTTTTGGTCCATTGTGCCTGCGCTTCAAACTCGGCCTGTCCCTTAGCCGTCGTTGCGTTTACTTTGCCAACGTTTTTAGCCACGCACATATTCCATCCACTAGTGACCTTTTCGCCGTCGACTAGTCCACTTACACTTCGAATGCCGGCGACATTTTCATTGTCAAATCCGACTTCCACAGTCCAAATACGGAGTTTGCCTTTACTGTCGCGTTTATATAACGGCTTTAGGCTTTTAACATTCTTCATGCCACTGCCCCGTATATCTGTTCATAGGATTTTTTACTACCATCCTTATAAACATACATGGCAGTACCATGCTCTGTTCCCCCGTTACCATCGAACACCTTGGTGTGAACAACACCAGTGATGTCAGCGTCGGCGTTTTCGTTCCAAGACCAATCTCGAGGAATATTCATCGTCGCTTGAAACCCGTCCTCGGTTTCGATTATTTTCCACGGATGTTCCCACTCCTCGCCAACGGGCTCAAAATCATCAAGGAGTTCCCAAGTGACCACATACTCCTCAAACGCTTCATTGGCGGTAGTTACCGCTTTTTCTACACGTCCAAGAATACCACCTGGCTGGGTAGCCATAATGGCGTCATTGGGAGACAAGTGTTCGACAAGATAAATCTCGCCACCCTTGTTTTTCCAACGTTGGGGGCATTCACCCTCACCGTCCCAAGCATGGGCGCCATAATTTTCGAGAATCTGTGTATAAATTGCGAGTTTCATATTTCTACCTGTTTCTTTAACCTGTATACATATTATGGCATAAAGCCGCAGAAATGTACAGAAAAAAAGCGCTCTAAGTTATTGATTTTAAAGGGAAAATAAAAACTTTTAAGAATTCAATGAAATTTTCATTGATTCTACTACTTTCGCAAGGGATTGTCCGCTTAGATAGAACATTGTGGCCAATTTTTCATCAAAGATTGAGATCTTCATTGCTTTCTGCAATTTACCCAATTTATTAGAGTGTATGAAATATGGGCTTGGAAGGTAATGGTCTAAGTCTAGATACAGATGCAGTTTTCCTTGATAATCATCTATGTCTAAATCAAACATATACTCTTTTAATTGCAACTCTTTTGTAATAGTTAGATAACCGGGTTTAGTGAGTCTCAACCCTTGGGTAGTTTCTTCTCTAATATTAAACCACCAAAAGTCGAGATATTTTTTTCTATTTACTTCGTTATCTTCAATATTCAACAAGTTAAAAAATTTTAATGTATAATCAATTTTAGTTATTTTGTTATTCACTTGGCTTTACTTTTTTGCCTTTGGACAATAAGAAAACTTCAAACTTGTCTGTTTTAAATTGGGAATTTAATTTTTTGGCTAAGTTGTGTGCGTGACCTGGATTTCCGAATGCCATCCGTTTATACTTTGGTCCAGGGTAATTAACCAATAAATTGCTTGTTTTAAGATTGATTGGCTGACCATTATAAAACACTGTCCAAATTCCTTCTACTTCTAATATTTGGTCTGATTTATATGTGTCTTTGTTAATGTGTTCAAGTAGAACAGTAGGTTTTGGCCTGCTCATAATTAATCTGAATCTCCATAATATAATATGTATACATTATATTTATCACAGATTAATTAATTTTTTACTTGAAGTCTCCAGCGTCAAACCTAACATCTATTACATTGTCCGCAAGTTTTTCTTGTTGCAGTCTGATAATTTCTTCTTGGCAAGAAGCAATGTGTGTTAAAAGAACAGCCAAACAATGCTCTAAATCTTGACAGTGTTGTTTACCTATTCTTAACTCACTTTGCCCGCTATGGCGAATGCCTGCTATCTGTTGTAGCAAGTTTTCAATAGGTCTTAAATTAAGTTGAGTGCTTGGCATACTTTAGTGCTTCCTTAGCATCCTCGGCAGTTTTGTAAGGGCCTTTATAACCATATCGATCCAACGTAATAAGTTTGGGACAAGAGGCAGTAGTCCATCCAATCTTAGTAAAATTAATAATGTAATGTCCCGCGCAAAACCAACACTTGCTATCTTCTCTTTTATTAAACATAGGAAGTTTTCGGTTAAGGTCATATATTACATTAAACGCCTTTTTGGAATTAATTGGATATCCGTGTACCTCTTTTTGAGTATATGTAGCCGCAACATCACTTGCTTGATGCTTAATAAAACGGATCGGATATTTGTCTAATAATGTTTTCTTAGAATTAAACGCAATTTTTCGGCCGTGGTCAGTAACAACATAATGAGAATCTCCAATTCTATTAAGTAGTCCTACGCTTTCGCCGTTTCGCGATAAAATCCAAAATCTGTCCTTAACTAATGGTTTTGCTAGTGTGTCTTCAGTCATTGTGTTCTTCCTTTGTTGGTACGCATCCAATAACAATATAATAGATAAAATTAACAAGCGGAATGAATACCAAAATAAATGCCCATTGGCTCCATCCTGCGTCTCGGTTGCGTCTTGCTAATGTTGCAATTGACGGAATAAAAACCCCCAATATTAGTATAACATAAAACGGGCCTGTCGCGACCGTGGGAAACAACATCAAATCGAGAATGGTTACAATAATTGAAGCAATAATAACAAATAAAAACAATCCCCAATATTCTTCTCTATTCGCTCTTCCAGTAAAGTCTGCGTATTTTTTAAGTGCTGTGAATAACATATTATCTCCCTATGTCCTTAATACAATCCTTACTAATAACTTGATAAGCACCTTTGTTATAAGCAGGAGCAATTGTGTGTTGTGTGGTTTTCATCGAATCTCTCTTAGGTGCCATTGCAACGCGAGAATTCAAAGAGGGCCAGTTATTGCTTCGCGTTTCATAGGAAGGAATAGTTAGGACTTTTGACGGTCCAATTTTTGTTCGCTTTCTACCAGCCACTGCTTGTCTACGCTTCTTACGCGCGGCCTTCACTTGTCTTTCTTGGTATGTGCTCATGTTTTAATACTATTAAATATTAGATACATTACTAGTATAAATGAAATATAGAAGATTGTCAAGATAAACGGGTTATCTTTTTCTTTTTAATCTTTCTTTTTATTTGAGGGAATTCTATGATCTTCATCTAGATGGCCAATATCTGCTTTAAGCACATCTCTATACTCGTCCCAGTATTTCTTGTGTGCTTCTTTATGGATTACTTTAGCAAGTTCTGCTTGGCGATCACGATACTCGCCCTGCTCAAGCCAGTACTCCTTGTCCGTGTATCCTGATTTATTAACCTTTGCCATGAACTCTCTTTGCTTCTTAATAAGTTCTTCGATTGCTTTTTGCTTTTCTGTTTTCTTCTTCGGCATTATGGATAACTTGCATTTAGTAAATCGCCAAACTTTTGAGATTCATCTCCTAGTTTTTGAAGATTGTGTTTACCGCAAAATTTCAAAAAGTGTACACCAACACTACTATTTTTCTTAGACTCTATCTCTCCAATAGTCTCGTCTATTACGCCACGAATCTCTTCGGGCTGTGCTGTAAGATCAACTAGTGTGCGATTACGCTCATAGTCGTCTTTTACACGGTGTTCTTCTTCGTTATGATCTACCCAACGTTGAAGCATCATATTGTTCCAAACATAACCTTTGTTATGTCTGTCCTCAAACGCCTCACGTAATACTGTTTTACGAACACGCGGATAAGCAGTGAAAACGTTATCGCTTGGATCACCTCGCATACATTTTTCAAACAATAACCATTCTGGATTAGGTATCTCTTTAGGCTCTTTAGTTTTCTTATCAATTACCATATTGCCTTTTTTATCAAAGATGCCTTCTATAGTAATTAACTGATCGCTAATGCCGTTATATTGTTTAACATTAGTGCCTAACAGTTGATAAAAGTCGCTGTCACTACTAATAATGAAGTGTTCGTCGTTTGGATGTCCTTGTATAAAACCAGCAATAAGATCATCCGCTTCAAGCACTGGATTTTGTATTACAGTACAGTTAGTTTTGTTTCGTAGGAATGTAGTAAAATCTTCGTACACTTCCCAAAATAGTTTATCTTCTTCCTGCTCTCTTTCAGTGAGTGCTTGTCGTGCTACTGCTCTATTCTTTTTGTATGGCTCATAAAAGGATTTACGCCAACTTCTACCTTCCAAACAAAATATAACGTGATCAGTGTCAAACTCTCTCCATACTTTGGCAACTGATGCTAGGGTTACGTGGATAGCAAGACCTAATTTGGTATCGGTGTCGACGCTTTTAGCGACAACATGTCTTGCTCTAAAAAACATATTAGCGGTGTCTATTAATAGATATTTCATCTAATTTTTTTAACCTTCTGCTTTTGCCATTGCTCTAGACCAATAGCGATTGATAATTTCTTCGATATCCTTTTCTGTAAACGAACTAGGAAGATCATAGCCCTTAACTATTAGCCAGATGGTGTTGGCTAATTCTTTATCTAATTTTTTGTCTAAATTACTAGACGACATATATAATTTGATTCCTGTAATTTAAAAGAAAGTAGGACGACTATCTTTGAATAGTCGCCCACCTTCTAAAAGTAAGCGATATTACTTTTTCGTAAATAGCCAATAAAGAACCCAAATCGCTACTAAGCCAACAAGTCCGTTGCTACCTAGTGAATTTACAAGTCCGATAATGTTACCTACAACATCGCCTGGCAAAAATGCTACACCAGGACCAAAAATAACTTGTAGAACTACTGCTAGTGAAACTAGAGCAACACCTACTTCAGTTAATTTTCTTACCCAGCCTAATGCCGTTTCAACGATATTTCCAGCCATATCTAACCTCCTTTGGTTGTTATGATATAATTAATTATATCTCTTTCAGCATAACATATTACACTATCTGTGTCAAGCGATTTAGTAGTATTCTAGTCCATCTTTTATGCCCATTTACGCCAAAATACTCAGTTCCTGGGTTAAAATCAATATTCTGCGCTTTTAACTGAGAAACCATAGTACCATTAGGGTTATATGGATCGATGAACGAGTCTCCAAAATCGTATTGATTTTGTGGTGTAATATTTAGATGCTCTTGTGTATTAAACATAATATGAATAACTTTCATATTTGTTAGTTTTTCATGTAAATCTATTACATCTCGGTGTGTGCCTGTGTTCCATTTCTCAAAACCAATTATTGCTACTGTATCCTCAGGGCGAGGTTTTCTTATAAGGTAGTCTAATGCGTGGAACATAATAGTTTGATTGTCCCACTCTGGTTTAGAGATTAAAAAAGTTCCTATCTGCATTACAGGAGAAATTCCTGCCCAAAAAGCATTGGCTTTATTGTCGGGATGGGGTTCGTCCCTTAGAGCAAGTTGCATAGGATCGTCGTCTGCTCTGAGATAGTCATTTACGCATTTAGCACCGCTAGTGTGAGATCCGCCAACGCATATAATAGAATTTATTAGGTTATTAGTTGATTTGCGAAACATTAATTCTATTTATATTCGCGCTTGCCGCCTTCGATATCCCGCATTTGTATGTTAACGTTACTGCCTACTACGTCTTCGTCGTATGTTTCCATAGCAATTTGCCTACATAAGTCTTGAAACCATTGATCTACTATTTCTTCGTCTGTATCACCTACTAAACCGTGTCGTCGCAACATTCCTACAAACGGTTCATTCCAATCTAATTCAAATGCACCATTGCGTGGGTTTTCACTGTCAATCTCTACATCAACAATAGTAAACCACGGCTCGCCTTTCTTTGTTGCTTTTTGTTTAGGTGTTAACCTTTTCTTAGTTTCTTTTAATGGTTCCGATGCTATTTCGGTTTCACTACCAAACATATCTTTTATTTTATCAAATACACTCATTATGTTCCCCATGCGTTACCAAACAGATCTGAATGTAGCCTTGGGCTATATCTCATACCATGTTTCATAACTGCTTCTGCTACTGTGATAGCATTTCCTTTATAATCTTCATATAATCCACCAACTGGCATACAATAAACAGGACACTCTACGCCTGCCTCTTTATATACTGCTACCGCCTTTTCTACTTCTATCATACTTTCTTCACTATCAATAACAAACTTAAAATACATATCAGATCCAGGCACGTTGAAGTATTGTGCCGCTACCTCAGATTTAATAGCATCTTCCCATTGTTCGCCGCTAGGCGATAGTTTAGGCGAACAAGACCATGTAAAGAAAGGTCTATTGGATTTTTGCCATTGTAACCAAGAGGTGTAGTTTCCCATATATTCGGCAAACTCGCCTTTTAAACTTTTGGTAGTGTTAGTCTCAAATGTAACATTTTTTAAATCTTGCATACGCTCGTGTGCAAACAAAGCGGGATATATCTTTTGCCACATCATAGGCTCACCACCCGTAATAACCAAATGTATGTCTTGCCCATTTGGCATCATCCAACTACCATTAGGAGTTATCTTTAATAAGTTATCTACCAATCCATCTAAATCTACATCAGTTGCTAGATGTTTAAATCGTGTATCCCAACTTGCGTAACTATCACAACCTGTGCTTACTAGTGGTAAATCATCAAAGTGTGTATACTTAGAAGCATCTACATTAAGACGCTCTTCGCTTAGTTCACCACGTGGCATACCAAATCCTTGACATTTTAAGTTACAACCAAATAAACGTAAGAATACAGACGGCACGCCTGTAAACTTACCCTCACCTTGTAAACTATAAAATATTTCAGTGTATCGTATTTTCATTGTTTCTTTTTCTTTTCTTTATCTGGAGTGGATTTTTTCCAAGCATCTCCAAATAATTCATTTAATGGTGTTGCTTGGTGTTCTTCTCTACTCATACCCCAACTAGGTCCTTTTAAAAATCTTTGCCATTGCATTCTAATCTTATCTTCTTCTTCCCTCCACTCTTTCTTTTCTTGTTCTAACTGTTTAGGAAGACTATCTACTATTTTAACAGATTCTACTAAATTGTCAACTACTTCTACAATGTTTGGGTGCCTAAACCAACTATAAAACCAGTGTTTTTCAACTAGTTTTTTGAGACTATCGTTTATTAATTCTTTCGTTTTATCTATATCATCTTGCATAACTCTCTATGCCTCCCTCTCTGTGTATGTCCAATGTTAGGCAATGCAACCCGCCGTCCCAAAAGAACCTGTGTCTAAATGGAGTTACAATAGGTTCTACGTTGTGCTTTTTAAACCACTTAAATAGTTCTTCATTTTCAGTTAAGCATAGTACAGTCTCAGGATTAACCATTAGTACGTTAACATCCCATACTGTTTCTTCACAAAAGCCTACCCATTCGCTAAACCACTTGTCTACGTAGTCAATAAGTTCGTCGTTGTGTTCCTCACCAGGTATCCACCACTTGCCTTGAACTTTATCTTTAATTTCTAAAAATGGAGACATGTTAGACCACTGCGTGTCTGGCAAGTAAAAGACATCCCAGTTTGGAAAATACTTTTTAAATTGCAATGCTTCTCCATTAGATACAAATGCGCCGGGTTTTATAGGTGCGTATATACCATCCGAATGCCCGTCGTTAAAAGCAGTTATGATATTATAACTGTCTTTAAACTCGTTTCTAAACCATTTATATGTTGTGTTGGGCAATCCATCTAATATAATAGTATCACCTAGTTTAACAATGTTAGGCCCTTGGTTCCAAAAATCAAATCTTGTAGTGTTATCGACGCCGTAATCATTAATAACATTGCCTTTATACGATTCTATTTCCTCATATAAAGTCTCAAAAAATAATACGTTTGCCCTGCCTGGTCCTGCTATTTTATTATCAGTTAAACAACTTAAATCTCGTTGCCTTAAAATATAGAAATTGTCATTAACAACAACCTGTTCATCTCTCGGAAACAACGGTGGTTTAGTTAGGAAACCTGGATTTTCATATATGTCGTAGTCTTGTAAGTATTTTTTAACTCCGTCGTTGTCCTGCAACTGTGGCATGTCTTGTAACACTCTGTTGACGTCAACTTCTAAATTACGGTCAACAGCATCACCACCAACCTTGTAAATATTATATACTTGATCAAAGTCAAACACACGCGGGCGTTTTACGGTCACGCCATAACTTTCTAATACTTCTTTAATGTTCTCTAAATCTTCTATAGTCTCTTCAGTGATTTGTCGTAGAACATTTTTTACTTTTGTATTATCAACGTAGTCAAAGAACTCCGGACGATAGCAATCGCCTAGCCAACATTCTTTAAGTGGCTGGAATCCTGTGTTACAATTGATTACACCCATCCAGTAAACCCTGCTTCAGGGTTATGATAGGTTGAACTGTTCTTGTCATTTTCTCTTGCTTCCACGCTAATAACCCATGCTCTGCCGCCTGTTCTTTCACGCAACCATCCATCAGCATAATTGCAGATACGCATAGCAGTGCCTTCCATACCTGGTCCTTCCTCTTGTACAATCAACTTACATACACCTGCGTTGTGTAGCATTTGGAATGTTTCCATATATGGATCATCGTGATCAATGACAAACGTATGATCGTAGTTTTCTTCTAACCATCTTTTCAGTTCTTTTAAATCGCTGTAGTCTACAAGAAACCCTTCCTTTGTCATAGTGTGTGCGCCAAATGTAAAATGGAAACTACGACTATAGCCGTGTATCATAGCGCAGTTTCCATCATGCTTATGCTGTCTATGGGCACATGGAAAGTTGTAAAATGTTTTTGTAGATGTGAATTCGGGTAACCCGCTCATTTATTTTCTCCTTAGTTGCAAATTTCTCTGTTATATAAATCTATTACTGCTTCGTTTGTTTGTGGATTTAGTACCCATCCACCATGCTTATTCATTATATCTCCGTAATTGACTTTTGGATGTCCTAATATACCAATACAGTGTCCTATTTCGTGTGCTAAAGTATTATATAAAGCACCACATTTGTTTAAATCATTATACATTAACGGATTTAAATAAATGTTGCAGTATTGCATCTGTCCATTATGTGTCTTCCATTCCGAGTATGCACAATGATCATTATTGTAGGCAAATCCAGCAAATCTTATCTGTCCAAGTTTACCATAATTAAAAGTTAAACCGGCACCTTTCCATATAGCACCAGCATTTCGCCATTCTATATTATCGACACTGATGTTAATATTTTTACTTGGCCATTTTGCACCATACAAACTATTAACATCAACGCATTTAGACACTCCAATTGTAGAAGAACCGCTACACCCTGCTAACAATGCTATAGCGAATCCTAGTATTTTAAATAAATTTTTTCTTACCATAAAGAAAGGGGCAGGGCAAGCCATACCCCTTATCCATCTAAGCCTTTACTTTGCCTTGTAAGTATTTTAATAAAACACCATACGCTGGTAAGAATACAACTAATCCAACGACAATCTTAGTTAACGTTTGGTTAAACGCCACTGCTGATAGCCAATCTGCTGGGTAGAACGCTGTATAAAAGAATGAATATGTATCAATAATGTTTGCCGCAACTGTTGAGATTGCAGGTGCCGCCCACCACATATCTGTGTACTTGTCGCGAATATGTTGAAATACATATACATCTAACGTAGTGCCAACGCCATAGGCAACACCACTTGCTAAACCAATTCTCAATGCTTTTTCCATTGGAGCACCGCCAAGTGCGATAACTGCAATACTAGCAATAATAGCAGGAATAACTGCCATTGCAACTACTGCTCTACCGGTTTGCTTACCTAACATACGAACTGTTAAGTCTGTAGCAATAACTACTAACGGAAACGTAAACGCGGCCGCCGCTAGTGGAAACTCACCAAAGAACGGTAAAGCCGCCCCTGGGAATAAGTTAAATTTGAATTGTACCAAGTAGTTACTGATAGCAATTACAATGGTGTGCATAATCACTAGATTACGTACTAGTGTTTTGTCAACACCTTCTAAATATTTTGATAACATCTATTTCCTCCTTAATTGAATAACTAATGTTCTCATTACCAATTCTTATCACTCCACCAATTTTCCCATGGGAAAACTATCCATGAAGGCGATTCTGTCTTATTAATAATAAGAGAAGAATAAGATATATTCTTAAAACTACTGCCTTCATTATTAACTAGTGAAGAAAATCGAACATTGGAACCCCACACGCTTTTCCATGGCACTCTGCCAGGAATTCCTGCGTTTTCCCAATCTTGTTTTATCCAGTTAAACGTTGCTCCGGAATCATTAATATCATCAACAATAAGAATATTGCGAGGATCGATGATTTCTTCGTAGGTAAAACTGGAACTGTCTATGCCGACGGCATCTGTCGCCATTTGCATGTTTGTTTCTGGGTCGCCTCCATCTCTTAATCTTACATCCAATGTATACATGTTTGTTTTAAGATAGTGGCTTAACATTGTAGCAGGAGTTAGTCCTCCCCTTGTGATGCCCACAATGTAATCAGGACGCCAATTACTGTCATAAATTTGTTGTACTAAATCTAATACTTGTGACTTTATGTCTTGGGTATTTAGATGTATCATTTTCATATGGTATTTAACCTTTTTCGCTACCGCGGCGCAAATTCTTGCTGTAGTTTAATGTTATCAAAGAATTCTTTCTTTGTGCTTGCATCGTCCTTAAATGAGCCACGCAATACAGTAGTTTGTGTTAAACTAGAATGTGCCATTATGCCACGATTCTCACAGCACCCGTGTGTTGCTTGTATATAAACTCCTACATTTGTAGACCCAGTTGCTTTCTGTATTTCATTAGCAATAACATTGTTAAGTTCTTCTTGCAGTGTTCCGCGTCTAGCACACCATTGTGCGATGCGTGTATACTTGCTCAGTCCGATTAGTTTATCTGCGGCAATAATACCAATATACGCAACACCTGCTACTGGTTGGTGATGATGTGAGCACATACTTTTTAATTCGCTTCTTACAACAAGCATGCCTTCATAACCTTCTTCTAAATGGTTAGGAAACGCTGTTGCGTTAGGCATAGGATCATAACGCCCGCTCATAAGTTCGTTTACGTACATCTTTGCTAAACGCCTAGGTGTGTCTTGGGAGTTAGGATCGTTATGCCTATCAATAAGTAGACAATCTATTACTTCTTCGAACTTCTCTGTAAGTTCTAAAACAAGTAATTCCTTGTCACTTTCGTTCATATACTGAGAAATATTATCGCCTGCCCAAAAACGTCCGTTATCTTCAAATATTCTATTTCTAATTGCTCTACTAATGCTCATACTTTCTCCTTATTATTATTATATTATAAAGGTTATTTAGACAAATGTCAAATATAATTGATTAAATGGCATTTTTTCTGATCAAATTATGAATCATAATATTAGCATTCAGATAATCTTTCTTTAAAATTTCTACCTGTTCTTTTAATTCATTTTTCTTAATTATGTCATATCTTGCCATTAAGTCTTCAATGAAGTTCATTAGTTCATCTTTGTGCTTGCGGTAATTTTCTTCTCCATCAGTCCACACACTAGGATACTTGAATATATCCAAGTACATTTCTTTATAACTTGCTCTGTCAGGAACAATAGGTATTGCTCCTGCCAAACAGCCTTCCATCATGCTAATACCTAAGTTTTCATGTAGACTGCAACTAAAAACAGCCATTGCTTTTCCCATAACTGCGTAATAATCTTCTTTGCTTAGATTCATCTTTTGTGTTATGTATACCGTAATCTCTTGGTGATTGCTTATATCCTCCACAATAAATGGTTGTTTATCCTCATTGTATCGATGCGGCCACATAATCACAAAGTCTTTGCTAGTATTGTAATATGGCTCTAATTGTGTAATTATAGGGTTATGTGGTTGTCCACTTCTTATTGCTTTTGTCGATCTATGATTTAAATTAAGATTACGTAAAAACATTTCTCTATGGAAATTAGTAGCATAATAGTTATAATCCAATGCGTGATACCACGCTTGCTCTTGGACATTACACCACGGCTTTGACATTTTAAGACCTAAAATATCAGTCGGATCGTATGCGCCTGCATGCCATATTCCGTGTATTTCTACAGGTATGTCAAGCAGTTCGCTCATATACTTGATGGGCGTTACAATAAAGTTCCATGCGTCAGTGATTAAAAATTTATCGCCGGCTTTGATTTCACCGCGACTAAACATTTCACTTACTCGCGCAGTTTGGCTTGCCTTGTATTGGTTAGTTTTTCCAAAATCAAGGAACGCACCGCTTGTGGTTTTATCTTCTAAAGTAACTCCATCAATGTTCTTGACTACGTAATCAGCACCGGTGCGCTGAATTTCTTCTTCAAGAAGTAGTGGAATATTGTCATACCATTGTTTAGTATATCGTTGGTCGATAGGTTCTATGGGTATAATGTAAATTGTATTTGTCATGCCTTAAACCATTCTGGTTGTTGTCGGTTCTTGTTCCACGTAGCAAACGCGGCTTTTTCTCCCATATAAAAATTTCTATATGATTGTATTATATCGTCACACTTATATTGCTCTGGCATACATAATGGAAGTTGAGTAAGTGGGCCATCAGGAATACCCGCAGGTGGTGTTTCTAAATAATCAAACAACTCCCAAGACTTATGCATCTTTTTATACCTATACAAATATTCTAATAACATCTCATGCCATAGTTTAAAATGCCATTTGTAGTTTTCCTTTGTTTCCATTGTCCACAACGTACAAGGATGTTTGGCGTGTGCTACTTTGTATAGTGTTTTTTCTTTTACTCGATCTGCTAATTTAAAATACTTTACCATACGTTTGCCAGAAACAGACGGCCGTAACTCTTCAGTTCCTTCTAAAATACGGTGTGCAGTCGATAACATCTGACCGCTCTCAACTGGCATTTTTACAGCATGTTTATCACATTGCATCTCTGCAATTTCTCGTTGTGTTTCAGCAACACCAAACATATTCATTGATATAAACGCTCTATGTCTTGTTCCTCACACAGGTCACCATATTGTATTTCTATAATACTTAATTCCTTATTAGAAGGATTAATTAATTGATGCCATTCGCCTACTGGTATGTGTAAGTACTCGTGTTTACGTAATACGATAGTCCAACAATCATGTTCTATTAACTCTTCTCTCCTAAGAAGGTCTCCACGAGAGCAAGACTCTTGATAGTCGGTCGACAGAATCACGCGAGCAATGCCCTCATTTACAAGCCAAAATTCACTTCTATGTTTGTGACGTTGGAAACTTAAACAGGTATTAGGCTTTACAACTAACTCTTTAACTTTAGTATTTTTAAAGTTAGCAATAATGTCGTAAAACCCCCAAACTCGTTCAACTGTGGTTCCCCACCGGCCTACCTTACCTTCTGCGATCATATCTTTGACCGTTTCGATCGGAACGATGGTCATTTCCTTTTTTATGATACCTAGGCTTAAAATGCGGATATCCTGGCCAATATCTTGCCTTTCCGGATTCTTTCCATCGAAGGAAATCACTGTAAGGACTCTTTTCCTTATACAAATGTGCCTCATCAAAGACACGCCCAAATTGACGACAGAAGTCGCGATACTCGTCCAAATCTTTAAAGATTTGTTTAACTGCTGGTTTCATAACAGCACCTTTATTTTTATTATATTAGTTAATGTTATCATAAGCGATGATAGGGTAGACGCAATTGCATCCATTTTCGTCATCTTCGCTTACATCTATTTGAACTTCTCTACCTTTATAACGCTCATTGATTGCTAAGTAGAGATCGTCCGCTATCATTTCACAGGACTTGTAGTCTAATTGTAAAGTGCCTGTGGAATAAAGATTTTCTAACCATCGTTTAAATTGAATAAATTCAATATCACGATCGTCATGAAACACTTCAATAGCAACTTTGAAGTGGAATGTGTGTCTATGCGGGTATCCTAAAAACGATACGTCATACTCATCACCCGTTGCTAATGCCGGATCTTCCAATGCGGCGGGATACTTGTGTATTCCTTCTTTGGTAAACTTTACCCAAATCATTTTAGGCATCTGTTGTAGTTTTTCTCGTAATAGAGCCTTGTGGTGTTCTTCTACGTTAAAGTCCATTTTTATTCCTTAAATGGTTGTGTTGATATAAGATGTTCTTTGTCTGTTTTGTCACGCCAGTCATCGCTTCCTGGCATTGGACCTTTTGTTTTTGTAATGTTAGGCCACTCTAATGAATATTTTCTATTAAACTCTAGAAAGTCAATAGAGCCTGTTTGTTTATAATCATTGTCAGGATCAATGGCACCGATTGGGCATTCTGGTTCACAGACACCGCAATCGATGCACTCATCCGGATGTATGACTAATGTATTCTCTCCTTCGTAAAAGCAATCAACTGGGCAAACTTCTACACAATCAGTTAGTTTGCACTTGACACACTTTTCATTTACAATGTAAGTCATAATATAAACATTATACTATGACCATTTGATTGTGTCAAGCAAAGAGTCATGATTTTTAAGGTAGCGTATTTTAATTTCATCGTTTGATATACCGTCCCAAACAAAATCTTCGCCATATATTAAACCAAGTTGTCCTAAGTGATTGCATATCATCGCAATTGCTTCTACTGTGCGATAGTTAGCATTTAAAGCACCGCCTTCTACGCTATTTCCGTTTGATTCTCCGATCCATCTATCTCGGCGGGTTATTTTATTTACTTTAAACTTCCCTAGTTCCATAATTATTTTTACACTTATGTTACAATCTTAATAAACGGACCTAATCTCGTCAGCAATGCCATATTCCACTGCTTCTTCGGCATTTAGCCACACATCTTGTGGTGGAAGTAATACTTCACGAATCTTCTTTTCAGAAAGTCCAGTACATTTTTTATAGTGCGTAATCATACGATCTGTTGACATTTCGAACTCACGTACAACTGCAAATAGTTCGTGTTCCTTACCACGTGATCCCCAACTATATTGGTGTGATAGAATAGAAGTATTAGGAGTAATAATTCTGTGTCCTTTTTGCCCTGCCATAAATGTAAGCACACCACATGATGCAATCATTCCTAACCCTACAGTTCTGACAGGAATAGCAGATCCTTTCATAACATCAATAAGAGCAAAAGCCGCATGTACTGCGCCGCCTGGGCTGTTAATCATAAGTGTTAAATGCTTTGGTCGCTGTTTCTTTGGTAGCATGTTTTTCTCGAGAATAAAGCGAATTGCTACCGCACATGATTCCTCGTTAAATCCAGTCATAAACATATGTATATTGTTGTCATATAGTGGGTCACCTGATAATGGTTGACCTCTTGATCCAACTGGCGGTCCTGCTGGGCCACTCTTGTCTTCGTTAACTTCTTCTTGTGTTTGTACTGTTGCTTTTGCTTTTTTGGCTGCCATTCTATTGCTCCTTAATCGAATAGTTCGTTAAACGCTTTATTTGCGCTGTATTTTTCTTTTACAACAGGTTGCTCCATTCCCATAGGTTCTATACCCATCTCGTCTGCCATTGCTTCAGAGGTATGTGTGCCTTGTATTCTTGCAAACCATTTGCTGTATTTTTCAATTTCTGCTATAGCATTGTTATAATCTTTATGTTTAAATACGTCATTTACGACATCAGTAAACGTTGCTCCATTAGGAGCAACAAGTGCGGACGGATAAATTCCACTGTCGTAACACTCATTTGCTTTTTGTGTTGCTAGTATATGCATGTAGACATTATGTCCCATTTGTAGTGCATAACTAAAACTATCCCAACTCGTTCTCCCCTCCTTTCCTATTTTATTTAAATCACCAGGACCATACGGACAAACATCTTTCATTTCAAGTAGTTCACTAATCACACTTGGTTCCCATTTAGCATCTGGATAATGTATGTTGTAGTCAAAAATTCTCGTATCCGTTGAATATTTTTTATCATCAATAGCCTTGATCATTTTATAAGTCCAATTACCTTTACGTAAATGTTCTGTATGTATACTAGTATATATCGTTCCGTAAGCAGTTGCTAAAAAAGGCGATGCACAATCATACGACAATGTGATATTAGGATTCACTGTTTCTCGTAAATTACGTTGGAAGCAAGTTAATACAATACTCCATAATAGTTCGCCAGTTCCTAAGTAATGCATCCATTCTGTTTTTTCTAATAGGCCATCCTCTCTCATTCTAATTAAACGCCGCAATGCTATTTCAACATCGCGTTTGTTAATAGAACTTAATGCCCAACCTTCAAAGTCTGCCTTTTCTCCAGTGCTATATGGCTTTACTGCGTCATACCATTCCTCACATTGAGCCCAATTATTACCTTGTAATACGTTAAGAAACTTTGTAGCACCTGGCTCTCTTGCTTGGGAAAAGAACTCATTGTTAATAAGAGTTCCTTGTAGACACTTTTGCCAAGTATCAATACCATGTTTGTCAGCATGAGCAACACTAAAAGTAGGTAAATCTAATACCATAGAGTAATCAAATGTGCCTTCTAAAAATCGCAAAACTGTTTCACGAAGTTTATCAGTCTTTTGATCTACGCCATACGGTTCTAACCATTGTCCTTCCCAAACTCCTTTAGAGATTTGGAAACCACCACTGTCACCAACGAGAACATTGTTTGGAAATGAGTCTCTGTTTCTTACCATATCTTCCTTAGGAACGAACTTTTCCAGATCCATATTAGCATGTCCTGCGGAATATAGTGCCCACGGATACTTAAAGTATCCTTCATCCATATTAAGAAAGTTTAGTCCTTCGATGCCGTTGGTAAACCTAGACGGAATTCTATCAGTAGGAACAAATTCCTCATATCTTTGTTTCCCTATGTATGCGGAATAGAAAGAACTAATCGCTGGCAAGTATGTTGCGTAATCTTTCTGCGTATCCCTAAAATCAGATCTCATTACTTACTCTGTGCTGGAAGAATGTATCTGTATTTTGCTAATCCGCTATCTACGGTAATCTGCATTGCGCCTTTGTCGCTTAGAGACATGACTTTGTCACCAGTTAGGTTCAGTATTTTTTGTACAAACTGAACTGGCCATGACCAACTGCCTTTAAGTGCAGTGCCTACGCTAGACTCAAATGTAAATTGTCCTGCGTGTGTGCTGTGGTCACCAAATTCAAATACCAAGTTTTTGCTATCAGTTTTAACAGTAAACACATCTTCTTCTGAGTTTACTTGTGCTTGCCAAGCAAACTTTTGAATAGAATGTACAGATGGTTCAAACTCAATATCCCATTCTGATAATTTGAACTTAGCACTTTTTAGTTTGTTTTCAATGATTTCAGCGTTCATAAATCTGTAATCGTTCTGAAAATCTCCTTCCTTATTCTCAAAATGAATGCCTGTCGGTACTACGACTCCGTTACGTTCTTGCTGATTGATCTCCAATTTTGCTTCTTCTTTGTAAGCGGGAATCTTTAGCAGGGTATCTAGTTTATTTAGATTAGGCATACCGAACGTTCCGATAAATTCAGCAATAGGATCATGTGTATCAGCAACCATAACAACTGCTCTACCTTCCTCCATTGATTCAATCATAGTGCCTTCTTCAGTACCAGATACTTTTACAATATCTAAGAAACCTAAAGAATGCGTGTGACTAATAATGTCTGTTAAAATGTCTTTCATATATTACTCCTAAGTAATTGATTATTATATAATATTTTGTGTATTTTGTCAAGGCAACGGCTCTTGAGAAACATTTCTAAGGTATCCAAGACTTGGAGTGTCCTTAATACCTTGTGGTAGTTCGCCAGGTTTTTGTATGACTGCCCAACTAGTTCTAAATTGGTAATGGCCATCTGATACTAAATCAAACCCATTTTTATTTGCCAATCCTTCTAATAGTTCTTTAGTCATATAGCAATAATAGTTACTCTCAAATTGTTCTGCTATTTTTGCTTGCAAACAATCTGCGTAACTGATAAACGCTATTCCGCCAGGCAACAGTAAGTTGTAAATGCTGGCAAAGTACTTGTCTATCATATCGTAGGGCAGGTATTCGAAGTAGTTCCAACTAAAAACAAATGAAAATGTTTCCTGTGGTAATTGGCCAAAATTAGCATCTTCGTACTGATATACTCTAACTCTTCTTTTATAAACTTCTTGAAATTGAGCAGTCACTTCTTCAACAACATCTAAATCCTTACTTGCAATGAAAAAAGGATCCATGCCAGTCATATTTTTAGTCCATATATCACTACGCGGAGTTATTTCCAAACCAGGAAATTGAAAATTAATTTGCTTTTTAATGTTAGTTAAAACTAATGATTTTAATTCATCGTCCCAATGATTATCGTCTATTTTCTTTAATTTTCCATATTTTTTCACTTCATAATTATCATAACTGCGAGAAAGATTCTTTGGTTGAACATTCGAATAAAACTCTTGTTGTAGTTTTTCGTTTCCTGCATCAAGTTCTTGTTCTAATTCTATAATACTGTTTTCAAAAAGATCAAAAACATTAGTATCTAAATCAATCTTACTCTTCTTAAGAAATTGTTTAATATCTTTGTAGTTTTTTCTAATATCATCTGTATTGATGTTATCGAGCAACGCTTTTTCTTTAATATAATCTTTTAGTTTCATAATTCAAATAAATCATCAAACGTGCTTCTGGAGGTGCCCTGCCGCAAATCCCAGTTAAGAACATTCAATAAATTTCCTACTTTTTTGTCAATAATTGCTTCTTCCATTGCTGTGTGATCAAACGGAAGATCTTTGAACCACTGTGGTAGCCGTTGCTCATCAATAGGATATGCAACGCTTGTCATATTTAACGGATTGTTTCTAAGTTTGCAAACAATTGTCTTTTGACCGTCCATAATCTGCATACTGTACTTGTCGCCGTTCATAACTCGTAATGTATTCCAGTTCATTGCCGCCCTAACGTGCCCGGGCATGTTTGCCTTGCCTTGTCGTTCTTCTTTTTTTGTGTACATTGTTAAATTATTCACACGCTTCGGAGTACCTTTATCCCAGCCAGGCTTGTCGGCAAATTCATATTTAAACTCTTTAATTTTAGCAATCACTTCTGATTCCTGCACTCCTGTAAGCACATCAAGCAATAATATATTTAGAAAATCTTGCATAAACACTGGAGTATCTGATCTCTTAAGATCCATACCCATTGCTTTTACCTTACCAGGGCCATCTTGGTCTGTGCGTTTGCCTTCTAAATCATATATAAGTGCCGCGTAACGTTTTTTAGTAATATACAATCCGCTACTTGCAACAATTTCCCTGCCGCATACAATAATCTCACCTAATTCATTGTTACAATTAAATGTTTGGTTCATAAACGCTGGAAAACTTTTGTTAACCTCATCTGCTACTTTGTCGTACAACTCGATAACCGCTTCTTTATCCCATGGGATATTTCCATTGTCTATATCTTCTTTGAGAACATTATAAGCAGAAAAATAACAAGAGTCAGTATCGCCATATATTATAGAGTCTCCTTCGTAGTCGTACTGGCCTGTTATAATTTTATTAATATAACTCGCCATATGCTTAGTAATAGTTCTACCAGATAGCGTAGTGCTTTGCCCTAGTCTCTTATCAGAGAACCTACAGTAAGGATTAAGTAACGCACCATATAAACTGTTTAGATTAATTTTCTTAACAAGTTGCCTTTTATCCCAAAAAGCAATCTCTTCTGGAGTCTTTGCTTCTCTTAGTTTGCTTTGCATGACTTTACGTTCTGCATACCACTTCTCCAGTAATCCTGGAATAATACCTTTCTTGTCGTTTCTAAACAATGTTCCGTTTGCTGTGAGGATAATCTTATTATCGCTATTAAATACCATCTTGTGGACATCAAAAGCAGTCATTACTTCTATTTTACCATCTTCCCAGTCGACTGTAATCTCTACATTCTTTTCCCGACCCATTACTGCTTCGTACTCAAACGATCCAAATAGTCCTTCCCAACTGTCAGCGTGAGATTTACCATTATCTATAATAGTTTTAATATGGTTTAATGTCATTGTAGGACGTAGTTGTCCAATAATAGTTTCGGGACTCATATTAAGTGCTCTTAAAGCAGACGGATACAGAGAGTTAATATCTACAGATCCGATCCATTTATGTAGTCCTTTGCGAGGTTTAGCAACCCAAGCACCTGCCGCTGATGTTGCTTTTTCACTATCTCTGTCTGGCTTATTAGGAACAATAAGTCCTTGGGCGTGGGCGTCATTAATAATAGCCTGTTCTGTTAACGCAACTGCTCCCATTGTTGTAGGAAGAAGCACTGTGTTTTCATGTGCCAACACATTAGCGAGGTCAATAAACTTTAGTTTCTCATCCATACGCACAATAAGCATAACGTCTTGCCTGTTGTATTCAATAAACTTCTCAAAGTCTCTGTTATACAATTGGTCAAGTGTGCCTTCGTATGGAATTTTTCTGTCGTTTAGTTCATATTCGGATACAGTATCAAGCGAATAGGAATGCATTTCATGATATGTATACTTGCGATATAGTTCTAAATAATCTAAATGTACTCTGCCATGTAATTGATATCCTTCCTGCTTACCTCCAAACTTCTCATATTCGTATTTTTTAGGATGCAAGTTCCATAAGCAATACCGTCGAGTGTCATCTCTGCTTAACACCTTAGTAGTTCTATTAATTAAGTATGGTAAGTCATACCCTTCACTGTTCCAACCAGTGATAATATCAGAGTCTTGTATAAGATCAAGAAATGTTTCAAGTAATTTCTTTTCATCTTTATAGTCAAAGATGAAAGTGTTATCAAAGTTTTTACCAATACTGTTGCCAATATCTTCGGGCATACCTTTAGGACGTAACGCAAGTGTTATTAATTGTTCCAATTGAGACAAATAAACAGTAATAGCAGTAACAGGCGCAGTAGGATCGCTTGGCTCACTAAATCCTTTTTCCGGATCAAAGTCTGCCTCGATGTCAACATAACAAATATTTAACTGAGGGGATTCCGCTCCAATGTAGTTTTCAGAAAGACATCTAAATATTGGATTAATATCACTCTCATAAACCTTATTACCGCGGTTTATTTTAAGTTCTCTAGAGAACTCTTTTTTGCTTTTAGTGTGAAATCGACTTACAGGAAAGCCGTGTATAGTTTGAAATTTGCCGCGGGGGTCATCGAAATAAAAAACATATTCTACTGGAAATTCTTTATAGATGCGTTGCCCGTCGACTCGCTCAGCGACATGTATTTTGTCATGATCTCTGTCTAGGTAAGCGTCTACATACATATAATATATTATAACAGAAAACTTGTAATTTTACAAGTATTTTAACTTTCCTTCTACTATTTCTTTTGCAACAATATTTGTGGGTTTATTTTGTATTTTACTTTGAGACAGTAAGTCGTATACTTTTGTGCTAATGTTCTCAAGTTTTTCTTTTACAAGTGGATGATCCCATTCAGTTTTGAGACTGGCCGTTATATCATGTGATATATTATATGAAGAACATACTTGTACTATTCCTCCACAGTTTGCCAAATAATCAGGAACATATAATATTTTGCGATCTTTTAATATTTGTGATGCATCGCCGAGTAACTGATTGTTTGCTCCGCCGCATATTATTTTTGCTCTTGTCTCGCTCGCAAATTGTTCAGTGATCATACCGCCTGTAGCACAAGGAGCATATATATCAACTGGAAGTTGGTTAATTTCTTCTATACTATCACACCATTGTAGACGAGACGGACTCATGCCATCAAATTTCAATTTATTGAAACGCTCTTTTGCTTTATCATAGTTCTGCTTGTCAATGTCGTACGCATAAACTGTAAGGCTAGGTTGCATTGATGTTAAAAAGTGCGCTAAACGACTTCCTACCTTTCCTAAACCAATTATTGCTACAGATCGGTTCAATAATGCAAATGTGCTTGTGGCGTTCTTGCGGCCAGCGTAGTAGTTAAATGCTCCAGTTATTGAATTATACACTCCATAAGCAGTTGCCCATCCTGAGTCTTTACCGCGGTAACCTAACGCATATTGGGTATGCTTATGTAACTCTAACAAGTCATCTTGCGTAGTTCCTATGTCGCCAGCAGTATAGTAAATGCCGTTTAAACGATCCAATGCTTCAGCAAATGATTTCCAAAACTCTGGACTTCTTTTACCTGCTCTTGAATTAATGGTGGTTTTTCCGCCACCATAATGTAATCCTGCAAGTGTATTTTTATATGTCATTTGCCTCGATAAACGCAACGCATCGTAGCGTTGTTCATCAAAGTCTTTATATTCCATATAACGGCAACCGCCGATAGCAGGACCTAACTGTGTGCTGTGAATGGCTATACATGCATCTAATCCGGTAGTGGAGTCAGTAGCACGTACTACTCGTTCATATCCGCCAATTGCGTAGTCAGTTAATTTAATCACTAGATAACCCTAGGGTTACGTTTAGAGTGTTTTACCAACCGACTCTAAGATGCCTTCTAATTCACCAATATCAGTAAGTTGTTCTTGCCAGTTAGATTTATATGCTGTACGAATCGCTTTGTTTAATACAGCTGGCTTTACGCTCATTTCTTCTGCGATTGCTTTTACTGTATCTCTCAAGCCTTCTTTAAGATCGTCTACCTCTTGCAGTACGCGAGTCCCCTCGTTGACTAGTTGTGATAAACGTGCTTTTTCTTCGGGTGTGTAAACTCCTCCTGCCATTTTATGCCTCCGCCTTTTTGGTTGTTTTCTTTGCAGTCTTTTTTGCTACTTTCTTAGTAGTTTTTTCTTTTGCTGGTTTGGTTTCTTTTAATAAACTAGCAATTGATTTTTCAATTTTAGCAAGCCGTTCATGGACTGCCATCATTTCTCTTTTAAGATTCATCGAGTTTTTCCTTTTTTATTATGTGACTAATACCTTTTACATCTATGTATATTCCGCTTGTAAGTTCTAAGTTTTTATTATCACCACTAAACCTACCTATTTCCTTCTCACCGCTTGGAAAATGTTTGGTTCCTTCTTCAAATAATCCATTAGTAAATTCACCGTCTAATAGAGTCTCTCTAGTCAATTCGTCAAACATAATCATTTTTCCAAATCCGTTAATAACATCGTTTTCGAATTGTCCCTCGTATATTGTTCCGTCTAACATTTCATATACGTATACACCGTTTTTTGGCTCTCGTTCTGCTGGATGTACTTCTATCCATCCATCTTCTTGGTGGAAAATTGAAATTATGTCGTTTGCGTCTATTGTAAAAAACCATTCAGCATTGCTTCCTATCTCAGTAGACATGATCGCGTGGGAAAAATTATTTTGTAGTATTTCGGTTATATTCTTAGTAACGCCACTTACAATATATTGAGTCCGGCCATCTTTTGCTAGTATTTTTGAATTATTTAAATGTATTTCTCTTACTCCAAGAGTTTTTTGATCAGAACAGGAAATACTTACGTAGCTTTTATCGTCACCGTCGATTTGCAAACCCTTATAACAAAGTGTTTCTTCGTCATCTTGTAAAACTCCATAGTCTATAATTTTACCATTGAGTTTAATCTTATACCAAGTATTAGAGTTGGGTTCTTGTTGTAATTTTATTTTTAACATTATATTTCAAACACCGCCTCGTAGTAAATATCATCAGATGACTTAAACGGTATATGAACATCATTTGCTGTAATAGCGTGTAATTGTATTTCTGCTAGAGCCACTTTAATATTTTCTATAACTAGATTGTGTTTTCCCTGCTCTAAGTTCACCTGAATCTTCTCGTCTAAATAATTTCCATCTTGTTTTTTAGGCGTTACAGCTCTTTCACTAATAAGCAGGCCGTCTAACCAGATACGAACAACTGGGGGTTTAAAATCCCATTCGCTATCGATATAAAAGTGTAGTTCTGTAAGTTCTGACATATAATGTATATATTATATATTCAAATTTGTTTTTTGTCAATGGTTATCTGGCATTTAATGCGGGAATGGCAATCTTTTCGATCCATGCGTCTCTGTCCATATCATGACTGCCTGGAGTGCCTAAACTATCAAAATCTACAGCATCAACAATACGATCTGCGTTTATGTTTGAGACGCTTTTTAGGGCTCTGCCTTTTAGCGTTGCTCGCATAATAGGATCTTGTGCTGGATCTTCGTCCCATATTGGATTGTCCGGATCTATAGTAAGTCTTACAATAGATATTGGTGTTTGTTTATGGTCAAAACGCATCTTACTTGCCCAGTTAATAGCATCTTCTGGATTGTCAAATGCAAATACGCCAGCATCTTCGTTATAACGTGAACCGCCTGGACCTTTTACCCAGTTACTTGGATGGAACTGCTCTAAACCTTTCTTTTTAATGTTGTCTACATTCTTTGTGAAAGTAACGTGAAAAAGAAAGTCTGGTAAATCTGATAATCCTTCGTAAATATCTTTAACATACTCGGTATAAGATAGACTAGGCTGATAACCAATCTTATATTTGTTTCCGCCTTTATGCTTCTTAGTGCCACTGTTATGGTTTTTAAGCAAAGAAGAACCTACGACTTGACTCATTTTCATATTAGTATTTATACTCATAATACTATTGACTTATTTTACGATAGCATATATAATATATGTTATGAGAATTGAAACAGATGTTAAGTTAGATTTTAAAGATGTGCTTATTCGTCCCAAGCGTTCAACGCTAGGATCCCGCAAAGAAGTAAGTTTAAACAGAGAGTTTAGATACAGAAACAGTGATTGGAGGTATAGTACTATTCCAATTATGGCATCCAATATGGATGGCGTTGGTACGTTTACTATGGCCGACAAACTTACAGAGTTAAACTTGTTTACGTGTCTTGTAAAAACTTATAATACAAAAGAACTTATTGATTACTTTAAAGACGCACATTATAAAAAACTTAATACTGTAGCGATGAGTATTGGAATTACGGATAGTGATTTTGAAAAGTGGCGTGAAGTTAAAAAAAATACAGAAGTGCGTTATGTGTGCATTGACGTAGCAAACGGATATTCAGAACGCTTTAGTGAGTTTGTAAAGAAGTTTCGAGATGAATATCCACGCACAACAATTATTGCCGGCAACGTAGTGACCGGAGAAATGGCAGAGGAGTTAATATTAAATGGTGCGGATATCGTTAAAGTTGGAATCGGTCCTGGTAGCGTATGTACTACTAGGCTCCAAACTGGGGTTGGCTATCCTCAGTTGTCTGCTGTTATTGAATGTGCAGACGCGGCTCATGGGCTTGGTGGGCATATTATTGCTGATGGGGGATGTACTAACCCTGGTGATATTGCGAAGGCGTTCGCAGGAGGTGCTGACTTTGTGATGCTTGGTGGTATGCTTGCTGGACACGATGAAGGAGAAGGCAATATTATTACCAAGCAATACGCAACGAATGAACTCTCTAGTAAGAGCAGGCTGGTAGGCAGTCAATTGTTCGTCACAGAAGAAAAAAAGTTTGTACAGTTTTATGGTATGAGTAGCACTGCCGCTAATAAAAAACACTTTGGTGGATTAAAAGAATACAGATCTTCTGAAGGAAGGGAAGTACTAGTTCCGTATCGTGGTGCGGTTGCTAATACAATTCAAGATATTTTAGGTGGAGTGAGAAGTACATGTACTTACGCTGGTGCTAACAAACTTAAACAGTTATCTAAATGTACCACCTTTGTACGTTGCACACAAACACATAACGGAATATACGAAAAGAATACTATTGGCAATTAAGCAAGATCATTGCCAAAAATATTATCTGTGATCCACCCATAGAGTGGAGTTTTAAATGCTAGTTCCCATATTCCGTTTTGGCTTAAACAAGAACTATTCGGTATGTGATGAATTAGTTTGCTTTTATGAATGTGTTCCGACACATTTTCTATTAATACATTATCAACGCCGTTGTATGTAAATTTAGGAATGTAAACCTCACCTTCTACAAAAAGATTTTTATTGTTTGCATGTTTGGCTATAAAATAAAGATTATCAGTAGTATCATAATATAACTTATTACCTTTAATAACATAACCATCATCAGTTATTAAGCAACCGTTGAATTCAGTATATTCTTCTGTCTTGTTATTAAACACTTTTGGGTTGTTGCCCACTACTTTGTCATGTCTGTAATTTAAAAGTCTATAGTTTTTATTACTATTGTTAACCTCATGCGGGAATATATCTACAGAGAAATTGTCATTGTTTAATTGTTCAAAGATATAATTGATATTTTGCGTACAATCTAAATATGTATGCCCTCTACGATGTATTAAATCACAGATGTCCACTTCACATAAACTAACATGATCTATATCAATACCAAATGGTCCCTCATCATAATCACATGAGTGATCAGCACCAAGATGTTCGATAACCAAAGTATATTCATTCTCTATGGTATCTTCTATATCAACAGTTGACTTAAAATGATAACCTTTTTCCGGAATTCCAGTTTGAACATCATGTTCGATAAGAGTGTTATACATCATATCGCCATTTGGTATATTACCGTAGCGATCAATGATGTAAAATTTCCAGGTTGGAATTTTTTTAGAAGTGCAATTGTAAGTTACACCAATTGACAATGTGAATGGCATGTTATTGTAAAAGTTCTTCTAAAAGCCAAAGATAAAACGGACATTTAAATTCAATACTATAATTACTTTTATGAACATTTAAATATGTAGTAGACGAAGTCCATATACATTTTCCGTCTATTACAGCAATCTCATTCATCATATCATTATTTCTAAGATATTCTATAAATCCGTCTGTTTCTATTTCAGATTCAGGACATATTTCTGCTACTGTTACACCGTTATCCCACAATACAGATTCAATTGAAATTTCATCAATTTCAATGTCGACAATATAAAAACCATAATCTTCCTTGCCGCCAGTAAAACGATTAGTTTTAAGTAGATCCCAAACATCTTGCATATCAGACTCGTATATAACTTTTATAGTATGGATGTCTTCCTTATCATCGTCTACTTCGATGTCATATTCTTTAATGGATATCTTTTTTCCGTCTTGCCAGACTGTTGTGTGATTTGAAGGATTGTCTAATTCAACGTTTTCTTCTAATACCGTGTCGTTTAGCATTATAGTGCAACGCGGAAATGGTAATTTTCCGTTTAAATCGTCAGTTAGTTTGAAGTATATTTTAAGTGGGATTGTTTCTAAACTCATTGTATTATACGTGCTATTGATTATTTATGAGTATACGGATACTTACTCAAAAAAAAAGACATAGCTTGTGACTATGTCTTTTTTGTGGTGTAAAATTATTAATTATTCACCAATGCCTAGACCATCATACCATTCGTTAAAGTTGCCTGCGTATGCAAGAACAACAACACTACCTAGTTTTACTAGTCCGCCATCTTCCCATGGATTTGCTGTGTAATATTGCTGTGAACCACCGCCAATATTCAAATCTGTAGTAACAGTTCCGGAACTCGTAATTGTGCCGTCAGCAATGTTAGCTGCCGCATCTGCTGTTAAAGGATTATATATTGTAACAGCATGACTTAAAAAATTATTAGTTTCATCATGTGAAACGTCGTCAACAATAATATTGTCAAGTTCTCCGTCCGGATTTAAATTCTCATCTTCGCCGCCAGAGTGGCAAATTTCAAATTTATATGTGTGTGGTCCTGAACCAGCACTGTCGTCATTAATTGATGTTATTGCTACAGATAATGGATTTGAATCAGGTTGTACTTCATTTACACCCAACTCGCCTTGGATAAGAACGTCATCTTTGTATACTTTGATGGCGTAATCTTCTGTAGAGGATTCATATTTTTTAAAATTAAAAGCAATCGTGCTCATGATTATTTTCCTATTGTTTTCGCGAAAACCAATTCTGAGTAAACTGGCTATAAGTAATATTTATCTAAATCTTAGATAATAATGTATGGTCGCCATTGAAATGCCAAAAACCAGTGTGTTGCAGATCTATAGACTTATCTACCCACACTTTAAGTCCTGCGTGTTGAACACTTCTGCAAAAACTATAGTCTTCTGTTAAATATTGACCTGTTTCGTCCACAGTACAGTTAAAAAAGTCGTATTGGAAGTCTGTTTCGTCGCCTAATCCAATGTCATCATGATACTTAGTAGCACCTGCTTCAATGAGTTTCTCAAATACTTCGCGTTTAATAAGCATAAAGCCTGTGCCGGCACTGTCTGCTTCTACTAAATCTTCTCTACGCTCACCATCCTTTTTAATATTTACTACATACTTGGGTGGAATAATCTTTTGAGGATATACACCACACGCGACATCAACATCGTGTGTTACTAACTTAACCACATCCTCTGGTGTCCAACCAATGTCTGCGTCTACAAACATTAGATGACTGCCGTTACCCATAAGAAATTTAGCGGCGCAACTATTACGCCCACGATTAATATTGCTTTCATTGCTTAGTGTGTCTATTTGGAATGCTAATTTATTCTGCATACCAAACACGGTCCATTTAATATAACTTTGGAAGCATGACTCGCTTATTTGACCACCATAACAAGGCGTACAAAAGTGTATATTGATATTCATATTACGTATAATTCTACATTAATGGTATGCTGTACTCATATAACGTGTACGTTCATTTTAGTGTTATTTCTACAACGAGATCCTTGTCGCCTTTAATTATTCTATGATGGCGATTTTTCGGTATTACATAAAGATTACCGTGCTCTAACACAACAGGAAGTTGATTGTCTAACTGTAACTTCCAGTTAGATCCTTGTAATACACGAACTTCGCGTTCTTCACGATCACGATGCCAGCATAGTTCTTCGCTGTCTGTGTCGTGTTTGAAAGTTCTGTGTATTGTGTACGGATTTGTATATTTTTGATTGTATGGTTTTACCACCACTGTCCACCTTTAATACCTAGTGACTTATATCTTGGTAGTCTGCAACTCCAATAACTTGCTGTAGTTTTGTCGTTGCGATTTTTGCAATCATGTCTTGCTACAAAGTTACGAACGCGGTCAGGGTCGTCTGTTTTCACACTCATGCCTTTTGCACCAAAAGAAACTTTTTTAATATTGCCAGTCTTTGGATTTCTAACGTATACATAAAACTTTTTAGAACCGCCTCTTTTTGGCTTATTAAGTTCTACATTTTTACCGCGATAATCTGCTTCACTTAGTGATTTGTTCTTTTCATAACAATCACAATGTTTGCACTCTGGCCCACATTTACATTCTGTAACAGGCACACCGCAACATTCTGTTGAACACATTTCAACTGCTTCTTGAACAGACTCCATAGCATTACCTGCTTCTAGTTCTGCTCTCCAGTTTTCTTCAAACTCTTTGGCGGCGGCTTTACGATCTTGTACGCTAAACGCATAACCAAATTCTTGTGCGTAACTTTTGGCCGCGGCAGTTGCCCAGTACAACCATAACTTAGCGGCAAGTTCGGAATCATATACACCTTTCCTCCACTTGCGTGTTAAGTTCTTCATGATTGATTCCTTTTGAGGATATAAAGAGCCGGTGTTGTCTGCGTAAAGGACTAGTTCGCGAACTGCGTCTTCATCTTCGACCGATTCGCGAGTATATCTTGTTTTAATATCTTTTGGAACTTCTGATTCAAAACGAGGCATTCTCCATAATACGCCGCGAGTTGCTTTTCCCTCATCATCAAATGTTATACCATGTTTTTGCTTAAAGGTTTTAAACAATGCACCATATTTTTTAAGGTGATCTGGATTAACCCTAGGAATTGGGTTGGCTAGTAGAAAGGTCCAATGATTTTTACGTGCAGTTTCATGTATAATAGGAGCTACACTGACTCCTTCGTATGTGTGAAAAAATTCAAGAAATTCTTTTAACATTCCGGCTACCTTTGTTTCTTCCGGAGTGTATGTGGGTGCAAATAACTTATGTTGACGTTTTGCATCTGCCGCATCTAACTGCGGTGATCTAATAAACTTGCCAGAGCGGTTTTTAAGAAGATCATCTTCATCTTCATCTTCTTCTGCGATTTCAATAGGAACATCTAACGAAAAAGTTTCACCTTCTACAACAATACATTGGCCAATGTCGGTCTCTAATAGTTCTTGATCTTGCCAATCAAGTTCAATTTTGCCTTCATTATATAACTGTCTTACTTGGCTGTAAAACTCTGTAAATGCTTTTGACCCGGGGCGAAACAAACATTCCGTAAATGGAATACCGCGTTCGATATGTTCTTGTATTGTTTTACTTACTGTGGAATGTAGTGAAAATTCTTTTATTCGCATGGCATAAATCCTTTTATGTATTTATGCTTCTATATAAATTTTAAAAGATAATATCACCACTGGTACATTTGATTCTGTTAACTGTTGTCTCTTTAGCACCGTTGAATTTCCCCACTCCGTGCGACTTAACGTATGCTGTAATAGTCATCTTATCGCCGACATCAGGTAATGTTAGGGTGTGATAACCTGCAAAGAACTTTACAATGTTTCCGTTCTCGTCCTTGGTTGTAATCATATATGAATCATGTTTGGATAGATATCGTTTAGAAATAACACTAAGATTAAACGAGCATCGTTTGCCTACAGTGCCAACATATTCACTAGTTTCAGACAACTTTCGTTCATATGCGGCTTGTTTATTCCATGTCACATTAGAGAAGTATGTTTTTGGTAGCGCGGCAACTAATCCCAACTCCGTGCTGTCCATTGTCTTAGTGCTAATTAGTTTATACACCTTTTCATCAAACTCACTGAGAGTTCCCGCTATATGTTTAAATAACAACCCTTGGAAATGATTGACCATTGCTTCTGCCAGCGCACTATCTTCTTCTTTGATATGTTTGCTTTTATCATCACCTTTAAGAATATCAAACAAAGAAAAAATTATATGATCTCTGTTTGCCAGTGTTAGTACAGCTTCGGTGACATGAACTGGTACGCCGTTGTCATCAGTCACTACTTGACTATGATCTAAATTTACGTATGACATATATGCGTCATTACTCTTAATATGGCTCATACCGTTTTTACGATATGCGGCACACGATAACTCAATACAAAGTCTGGTGTCTAAGAATCGCTTTTTACTTCGAAGATCCTTGTAAATTTTATAAGCCACTACTGGATTTTTAGTGCTTGATCCTTTAATTCTTTGGTTCATTTTAGTGACGTCCGCTCTTTGGTAAACACTATACTCTCCTCGGGACACCGTAACGGCCGTCTAATGTAAAAATGTATCTCCGCCCATTTACACCATAAGAGGCAGTCATACGAATTGGTGTATCGAATCCAGAGGTTTCTTTTTGGGTGTTAAAAATATGAAGGGCGTCCATTAAAGAATCCTCATATACTTTGGTCTCTCGAGGACTGCCAGCGATGTTGCGATACTGTATTGTCCAATAATCTTTCTTATTCATTATTATGCTCCTTAAAGTGATTTGATAAGTTCATTAACTTCGTCTTGAATAAATGGTTCGGCTTCAACAGCCCACAAAACAAAGTTAATCTTGTCATGAGATACTTCTTCGTTACATGCCTCAATTAACTTCTTTGCTAATTCTTCTACCTTAACCATTTAAGTCATACTCCCAGTTCTTTTTAGTATACCATTTCTCTACTACAGGCAATCCGAATTCGTCTTCGTCTACGGAAATGTAAACGACAGTCTTTTTGACATTGGCGTAGCGGTATCCATCGTCTACCCAAACCTTATGGGCAAACTCTTTACAAAAGTCAAAGTCGTCATCGTTGACGGAGTATTCGAAATAGTTGCCTTCTTCCTTTTCAATGAAGCAACCAATTGGATCTTTGGTAAATTTGTAGTATGCCATTTATCTTCCCTATTTCTTTAGCGTATATATACATTATACAGTATTTGACTAAAAAGTCACGAAAAAAAGTAACGTAAGTGTTTGATTTTAAAGGAAAATAAAAAATTTAATAAATTTTAATGCTTATTTTTGTAAATATTGTAAATATTTGAATATATCTGTGCGATCTTTGAAGACCTTAGGTATAGAATTAATTATTTCAGTAAATTCTTGATAGCAGGGATGTAGTTTTGATAAAATATTTTTTTCTGTATATTCTGCATCGGACCAGTGAGAGGGTTTTCTTAAAGGTATAAAATATACATTATCTATACCAATGTCGTCTAGAAATAACTTTAAAATTTTGGGTATTTCTCGAAAATTGTCTTTTTGCAATATGAACACCCCGCTAACTACAGGCCTATTAGGAAGTTGCATTAACCAATTTATATTTCTTAAAAGTTGATTCCA
>Ga0098056_1000004_pt1 | contig 85507 bp, 129 predicted proteins | sample 17BtaG_FD_92583 | JGI IMG/M metagenome (GOLD analysis project Ga0098056, IMG submission 92583) | Marine viral communities from the Subarctic Pacific Ocean - 17B_ETSP_OMZ_AT15314_CsCl metaG | ecosystem: Environmental > Aquatic > Marine > Oceanic | place: Subarctic Pacific Ocean | collected...
GCATCTTTAATTTTACCGGTGATCTTAGCGTAGTTTCTTGTAGCGCCAGTATCACTTTCACCAGAGAACTTAATCTGTCCAATATAATCACCATCAGCAGGTGATGCAGAGTCTCTGTATATCTCTAATTCGGGTGCGGCCGCTGATCCAGAGTCTGTGCTAGTAACCGTAAATGTTCCTGTGGCAGTAAAGTCTGTAATTGTTGGGCTATTGATGGTAGGACTTGTTAGTGTTTTGTTTGTTAGTGTTGCAACTTTACTTGCTAAGTATGTGTTCAAGTCATCAGCAGTAACTTGCACCATTGTGCCGTCATCGTTTAATACTAATCTATCTGCATCAACTACTGTTGTTGCTGTAGCGGCGGTATCACCATCGACAATATTAAGTTCAGTTGTTGTTGAAGTGATACCATTTAGTGTGTTTAAATCGCTTGTATTGGCGGTTAATCCTGTTAATGTGTTAAGTTCTGCTGTCGAAATAGTAGCACCATCTAGTATATTTAACTGTGTTGCTGTTGCTGTAACTGCTGTGCTACTTAGTTCTAAACTAGAGGTATTTAATGTAGCGACTTGCAAGTCGCTATATCCAGCAATAGTTACGTTACCGCTTGTGGTTCCATCTTCTGTAGTGCTAATAAGAACAAACTCATCTGCACTTTCGTCCCATATAAGTGCAACATTTGTTAATGCGCCTCTTTCAAATACGGTTCCAATGTCGTTAGTATTTGTACCAGACTGGTCACTGTTTATTCTGACAAGTGGATCTGACACATTATGTACGTCGTAGTTAATTTGTGCTGATAAAGGACTTGTTAATGACATATTATATTCCTGATGCGCGGTCTATTACTACCGCCTCTCGTTTTTCCATGCCGCGTGTCCAAGCCGCCGCTCCTAGTATAGCACCAAATGCGATGTGGAATAATCCACCACCTTGTAGTGTTAGTGAACTCCACTGTCCTTTAGCATACATAATTGCTAGTGCTTCGGACTGTTGCTCGATAGGCATTTGTAATACATAGCGGAAAATTTCAGCCAAGTCGTTTGGCTGTGCTTGTATTAAGTAGGGTGCTACAATGAAGTCAAAGATACATATTGACAAATATGTAACTGCGGATAATGGTCTCCACATACTGCGAAGCCATTTAGAAATAGGACCGTTTGAATCGCCTGGGTTTGGAGCAATAGGTGTTACTGTTATGTTATCAATTTGCTCATGTTCAATAGCCGTCGTTCTTGATCTTGCCATAATCTACCTTAAATGTCATATTAAATGTAGTGTATTTCTCCTGTACATCTACATCGGTAATCGTAATATTAGAGTCTTTGCGTGTTATTACTTTATTGACACTCTTGGAGTGATTGACTACACCTTTATATATAAAAGTACGATCTATTTTTTCTTCGTTTATTACGCCAACAAATAATGTGTTAGCATTACATGTATTTAGTATTTCCTGCGTATATTTCTTTTCTATATCATTGCTATTAGAAAAAGGATAGCAATTTGTAATACAAATTTCACCTATATGATATGACTGCATATGTCTGCCAGTCAAACTGTCACTTTCCTCATAATTTTTAAACTCAGTAACTGCACATTTACAACCAGAACCAATTGTGGGGTATTGTCTAGTAGTAAAACATAGACCTATGGTCTCCCAATCGCTACTGTCAGTAGGTTTATAGTTTGTAACATACTGCATTGGCACATCAAATGTTTTAAATGCTACTGGATGGGGAAGTTTTTGGAAGAAACACAAATCGTATTCTTTTATATCGATTGTGTATATAAAGTCGTCTAGATCTTGCCACAGATGACTAGACGTCAGTACTTTTAGGGTTTTGTTCATCGGTTGCATCCTTTAATGAGTCGACATCAGATTTATTAGCGATGTGAGTCAAAAGGTTGTCAACTTTTCGTTGAAACCATACGCCCATTTTGGTGTCTTTAAACCACATCCAAAATGCTGATGCTATTATGTTAAGGAGTATTACTCTGATTAATATCCACATATAGTATTTATGCGAATATTAACCAGTGTAACAGTTAGATGAGCTACTTTTCGTTGTTTTGCTTGTAGTATCTTTCGTAAGCAACAATAATCGCTTTTTGTTGTTGAATTAACTTACGAAGTGCGGCTATATTCATGCTTAGGTTTTCATAACCCTTATCTGTTAGACCGAATATAGCACCATCGACGTTGTTCTTTTCAAGTTTGTAAAAAACTTCTTCGTAGTTATCAACAGTGATAATAGTCCATTCGACATTTTTCGCCTCAAATGGTTTAATTGATGGTAATTCTATATCAATTCTTTCAACAGGTTGCACGACTACAGGTTTATTACCTTTTTTAGGAGTTAATGAGCATCCTTGCAAAGCAAATGTAGATATGATCAAAGCAACTGTAAATAATTTGATTCCTTTCATCTCTTATTCCTCCTCTGGTGTGTAATTTGGGTTGGCTAGTGAAGGGCATTCAGAGTTGATTTGACTTGGTTTTACTGCCGCCATTTCTGCTTCACTAAGCGGGCTTCCGCTTAATATTTCAAAACACCTCAGTGCATTTTTGGATGCGTTAGTAATGACCTTACCAATTGGTCCTGGTTTATTTTCAGCAAGTTTACCGATATCGCGTGTACCGAAATACTTAGATACTTTGTTAAACTTCTTTTCAAGTCTGTCATAACTATCTTGGGCGTTATCAAACTTTGTTTCAAGATCGTTTAAAACTTGTGTCATAAGCACACGATCTTGCTCTGCTTGCTTACGTGCTTCTTCTGCTAAGGCTAATTGCGTTTCTTTAATAGCCATTTCCGCAATCATACGTGCTTTTTCTTCTTCGTTATTTTGGTACCATACGTAACCACCGCCAGCACCTGCAAGAACGATTAAGAGTAGTATTGAGTTAAATCCAAACATAAATAGAGTCCTCTTGTTAGTATACTAAGTATACTATAAATTTATTGATGTGTCAAGTATTTACTACTTAAAGGGGATTCGGGCGTTGATCTTGAGTTGTTCTAACTCTTTTAGCATAGATTGCTGTCTTGCCATGAACAAGTCATAATCTTCAGCATTTAGAGGAATTCTAGAGATAAGTTCTTGATAGTTAAGAGTTTTTTCGCTTTTATAATGCTTAAATGAAAATTTTTCAACACTGGTAAGTCTCTCTAAACCATCTAAAACTTCCTGAAACATTGTAGGGAAATTTTCGCTTCTTTCAGATTCTACAAACACAACAAAGTCGCCGTCAATATTTTCACTTGATACATTATCAGCGTCGATTATTTCCGTATAACCTCTTTCTAAAAATGAAACCATATCTTCACTTGCATTTTTAGTTTTAACATAAAATGCTATAACAATAATATCTCTATCGTCACCTACTTTACTTTTGTGTTTGTCAACACGAACAATGGAGTTTACTAATCCTGCCAAATCGCCTTCGGTAAGATCTTCGTTTAACTGATTCATTATATTAGTTCTTCTTCCATTTCAGGAGCGGCCGACGCTTGATCTAAGTTTTGCTGTTCTGCTTCTTCAACGTCTTGTAGATCAATAGTTTCTCCAGCGTATTCAACAGAACCACGCTCGATACTAGACATTAAGTCTCTAGGTATTTTAATAGTAACAGTCCAAATTGGTGATTCAATTGTTTTAATATCTTCATAATTCGTATTGTCACCCACAGGGCGTCTTGGGTATGATTCTAAATCTTTAACTGGCCTTGTTAAATTTGTTTTCTCATAGGTAACAGTAATACCATAATCTAACAATCGTTTTGCTCCTAACGGATTAGGCATTAGTTTATATGGCCACATAAATGCACACTCTACAAAATGTCTGCCATGCGCCGGCCCACTAATCAATTCGCCCTTTTTCCAGTTATCAAAAACGTATAGATCAAGGTTGTCTAATACACGCTCAAAATCTAATAGATTTTGTAGTGCGTTATCGCTCATGTAAATATTTTTGGTATTATCTAGAACGTCATACAGTTTAATTCTGTTATCTTGCTTCATATACTTATTTATACTAATTAAAGTATCTACGGTAGTCTCTAGGGCCGCCGTACCAATGTACTTCTGTATGTAAGTTTTTAGTATTAGCCTTTAATATATGCTCTTCCCACCAGTCTGGATGCTCTACTGTACAATGTGCGTTTTCACCGTTAGGCAATATTTGTATAGCGAGTCTTGTACATATAGCAAGATATACAAATTTCTCTGCTCTTTCAAACATTTGCGTTAGTGTTTTTGGTATTGCTACCGCAGGAATATGCTCTAATACGTCAGTTGAAATAACACCGCAGAATGTACCATCTGGTAACGTGCTATGCTCTGGAAATCCTGGATCATACAAGAATATATTTTCATCATCAATATTAAAACGTCTATTAGCATGGTTATCAGTGTATTGCCTACCCTTACCACATCCATAGTCTAATACAGTTTTAGCATTGTGCTTGTTTACTAGTATCTCAATTTGAGGTATTTCTTTACCTAAACTTACTCCAGGAAACTTATCACTGTCAGTGTGTGCTTGTTTGTATTGTTCTATATATTTTTGTTCTAAATCCATTTTATTACACCATAAAAATATTATTAGCGTTTCCTGATTCTATAATTTCCCTGGTGCGATCTGTTTTTAAACCTGTTAATAATAGTGTAGTTCTAAGCGTATTAGAAGCATTTGCTGTTGCGTGAGGGACATTAGCCCAATCAAATGTATGACAATCACCTGCTCTCCAGTTTGTATACGTATATGTTCCGTACTGATAAAACTGACCAGGTTCCCAGTCAGTAAGAAATATTGCTATTCTGCAGATTTGTTCTGGATCTGATGGCTTCCAATCCCATAGTTTATCAATATGCCTGTTAAACATTTGCCCAGTGTGTTGTACGTGACTGCGATATTTTTTCTTTAATCCTTCTGATAGGTCAGTGGATTGAGTTAATGCAAAGTAATCACACATAGATTCAAGCACTGGTAAGTTTGAAAAGTCGTCAAGCATGTTAGATAGTTCTAACTTGGGATTGCCGTGACCTTGAAGAATATCATATTCTTCTTGCTCAAGCATCGGAGACACATCATCATAATCGCCAAAATACTTTCTAGTTTCCCAACTAATTGCCTTGCTCTCATTGATAATTGTTTGCATTTCTTGTTGCCAAGATTCTGGATTTGGAAATCTTCCTAAGATCTTAAACCACTCGCCTTCTTTATCTTGTCTTTCATTATCGAAATGATATTCGCTGTTTGAAACTGTCCAATCCCAACTGCTTTTATATGTAGCAGGATCTGTTAGTTTTTTATTCCAATTTGTAGTGTGCATTATGTATAATCAAGTCCTTTGTCTTTTCTTACTATACTATTTACTAAAATACCAATACTAATTACAATGCAAATAAGAAAAATAGGATGATTGTATATATTAAACAGTTCAAGCCATCTAAAATCTGCCATTGAACTGAGACCAGGCTTCCATTGCTTATATCCATATAGTTGCAATGTTCCCCAAAAATACTCATCAATCTTAAATGCTACAACATATGCGACAAGAATAGCCGGCCTACTTATGTTAAACATTTTACATACAACACCAATCGCGCTTAGAATGGCTAATAGTGCCAAATCTTCCCAACCACCTGTATATTGCATATTAGCGTAGACAATTACGCCTAGAATAAATGTTGCGTAAATCCAAAAAGGAACTTCTAAGATTTTTAGAATATACTTGTATAAGAATATACTTAATAATGCTACACCCACTGTTCCAAATATATAACCAAATGCTAAACTGTTTGTAAACTGTAGATCGTCTAGTAGACTAGGCGTGCCAATTTCCATACCAAAATACATACAAATTGCCATAACCATAGCCGCAAATGGTGCGGCTGGTATTCCAAATAAACACGCAGGTATCATACTAGATACTTTTTGTGCGTTGTTTGCTCCTTCACAGCCTAGCAATCCAACAGGGTTGCCTTCACCAAACGGAACTTCTTGATCATCTTCTTTGTGTGCCGCTTTTGTGGCGCCGTATGCCAGGAAGTCGCCTACTGCTCCTCCTACACCTGGTAATAATCCAGTAACAAACCCGATTAAGCCACCGCGTATCATATCTTTCCAATTTTTTCTAACGTCACCAAAGCCTTGCTTTAAGCCTTTCCAGTAATTACCTTCAAGTGGTGGCGCCGCTGATTTTAATTGCCTTCTAAATCCGTCTAATAATTCTGGAATTCCAAACAATCCTGAAAGCAACACAACCATTCCAATTCCATTTTGTAAGTATTCCCAACCGAAAGTTAATCTTGGATTACTTACGACATCTTCTCCTACCATACCCACTGCTAGTCCAAATATAATAGCACAAGTGCTTAGGAAGATACTCTTGCTGGCTACAAAACCTACGCAGGCTAATGCCATTGTCATAAATCCTAAAAACTCCGGGCGTCCAAATAATACTATAATTTTTCCATAGTATGGAAGTAAAAAGAAAGTTAATGCCGCAAATACGACACCATTAAATGTTGAATCAGCAATAGCAATTCCCATTGCTCTCGCCGCCTGGCCCTTCTTTGCCATTGGATAGCCGTCAATAACACAGGCCGCTGTTGTACTTGCGCCAGGTATACCAGTAAGAATACTAGTATAACTATCAGCACTGGCGCAACTTGCTACAATAGCAGTTAAAAAGACCAATCCTAGATAAGGATCAGCCATAAAGTATGCGCCCATACTAAAGACAGTTATCAAGGCGGTAGTAACACCTGCTATAGGAATAATTCCTACTAACATTCCATAAGCGGTGCCAACTAACGCCCAGATAACATAATCCATAATTTTAGTCTAAAAGTTCAGGCTTATAAACTGATGGGAAACCATATGCTTCTTGGTTCCATCTAACTGCGTCCCTAAGGGCTTTCTCTGTAATTAAAGATTTTAGTGCCGCCAATAATGATGGACCATCTTGAATCCATGGATATACTCCTGTCTTTGCGTAAATCTCTGCTGATGCAACTGGATCATTAATCATCTCAGTTACGGCCGCTTTAACTTTTGCCGCATTTGGATTACCTTTGTTCATCCAAAGTGATTTTTGTATTGCATCACGCCAGTTACGAGTAAGTTTATATGCGTTATATAAATCGCCTGAAGGTCTTTCGCCCCATAGTGACTCATAAACATCTTCAAACTGTGTGTTAGGAAAGTTTGGATCTGCAATTTGTACATTGTTTTCTAGATCTAGAATACCGTGTGTAAACCAAAGTTCGTTGCCAACGATGCCTTCGTAAAAGCGTTTCCAAGCCGCTGGTGATTCACGGGCAACATCAAATTCGCCGTTTTTAAATCCTAGGCGCTTTTCACCGCCTGATACACCGTTGACCCAAATGACACGCTCTCTCCAACATGCTAAGTATTCATCGACAGTATTGTCGCCTTGTGGTCCACATAGTAACATTGCAACTGCCGCCGCATCTGGTTCAAAACCTGAGCCGCCCGCAATTGTCCAAGTTCCTTCTTTTTCTTGGGCACCTGCGTGTTTACCTAGTACAATGTCGTTGTTCATTGAACCAATTAGTTCATAGTCAAAGTAGTTGTAATCAACCTTGTCTAGCAAGTATGATACACCATTACCACCGTGAGCAACCATAATTGTTTTGTCATCAAAACGTAGGCTGTTGTGGAATTTATTAAAGCCAGGAATATCTCTTGCACCTGGAATATGGCGTACTACTACTGGTTCACCAATGAACTTTTCTAGGTTTTTTGCAATAATTTCGCTCCATACCGAAGTACCCTTGCCAGGTGCTTGGGGAACAATTAAAGTATAATCAGCTAATGCTGGTAGTGCGATGCCCACCGAAAGCATAAGTGAAAGAATCAAACGTTTCATCTAATTTCTCCTTATTGAATAATGTTGTTTAATGTCGGCTCGCGACGAGCACTCGTCGCGAGTATTGGGGGATAACTCTAATGAACTTCTTTCGGAGCGTTATTAAAGTTAGTAAAATTATTTATCAATTAGTACAGATTTACTATAATTATTTTGACCACCATTCAGTTCCAGGCGTTGCATGTTCTTGTATCTTAGCACGGGCTATTCTATCTAACTCTGTCTCTTCAACAGGGGAGACGTACTTAGCATTGGCATTGGCTTTTAAAATTTCATTAATTAATGGATTGTCGTATGCAATGGGGAAATCTAGTATCTTACTAAGATATTTTAAATATCGATGTTCGTATAGGCATAGCATTTCATGACTAATATAATCTGGGTTTAGATTTCCTAGTTGTTGGTCAATTGCTTCGAGCATATGCATATAAGTTACTCGACTGCGTAATCGTTCTTGTTGGGCTTCTAATATGTTTTTATCTCGGCCAATAATTGCCACTTGAACTGACCATCCGTTTTTAGTTGCCCCATTAATAAATTCTTTAAACGGAGGTATTGTTGTTACTCCATTTTGAACATAAGGAACAGAAATACTGACGCAGGCATATTTATAATTTCCAAAGTCCGCAGTGTTCCATTCAGATGGATTATTCCAGAACTTATTAAAAGGTTCTAAATCGTGTGCTACCCAATAAGTCTCATTAAGTTCCTTCCAACCAAAGACTTCCGGATGCAACTCAAATACTTTGCTGTACATGTGATTTCCGGACCCCTGTGGTCCAACTAATAGCAATAACTTTTTATTATCCACTCTGTTACTTTGACCAAACAAAATACATTCTATTCTTACCATCTGTGCGTAAATCTAATACAGTGACACCTAAAAAGTCTGCTGTATTAATAATAAATGTAGGTGTCCAAGCATAAAATTGTATCCAGTCGGCCTCCATTGGATCGTGCATCAGGCCTGGATTAACTCTAAAGAATATTTTACCACCAGGCGAGGTTAAATTAACTACATGCTCTAACTCATTAAGTATTTTATTTGTATCGCCAAAGTTAATAGAGCCTAAGCACAATACTACATCATAAGTAACATCAGGATCGTAATCCATAATGCCTTGCATAACGTCTGCTTTTGGATTGTATGGATCTAAACCTGTCAGATTATGTATGTTTCCTCTAAACTCATTATATCCGCAACCAACATCTAATACATTCTTTGGATTAAGTTTATTAACTTCATCAATTAAAGCAGGTCCGCTATATTTGTATTTTTTAAGTTCAGGTTGCCATACTCTAGAAAAATATTGTTCTAATACTTTGTCGTCTACTTTATCTACTAACTCACCTATGTGATTAAACGAAACATCATCTACCCATACATTAAAAATACCTTGTATGGATTGACGTAGTTTATATTGGTCGCGTAGAATTTGTGGAGATGTCTTAAACATATCCTCTAGTTGTTTTAGGATTTTTAAATTCACAGTACACACACCTTTAGATCGTTTTCTTTGTATATTTGATAAGGATTACCATATGGTAGTGCAATGCCCAAGGCGTAACTTAATTGTTCGTTGTCCTCAACATTCCATTTTAGTTTATGTTTTTTCATAAATGCCTTTATGTGTTTGTTTTGTAAAGCAATTTGCTTCTTCATATTGGCGTCATTTTTATACCAAGCGTAATTCGGATACTTGATATCAAATCCGCCAGCTTCTTTCCACCAATCAAAGCAACTACTGTTTGATCGATATACTAATACTATTTTAGCATAACTCCACGTTTCATGCAAGTAACCTAAGCCTGTTGCGAACGTGTGGCTCTTAATAATTCTATACTTGCTTTTGTTCAGTATGCCTTTAAATGGTTTATTAAATTCTGCTTCGTTTTGTTTATCATCTCTGCTACTAATATCGTTAAACCAATTGCCGTATTCCATACCTGGATCAAAGTATGATCCACGGTGTGTTGCAACACCATGAGTGTATTGTCTTTCTTCAGATTGGTCTGTACTATCTATTGTTTTAGAACTGCTGATATTTGCCGCAACGCTACTCCAGCGCGAGCCTGGCGCGCCAGTAAGGAAAATGTAACTCATACACTTACTTATATATGAGTTACATTATTTCGTTAAACTTTGACTAGTCTTCGTCGCCGTATATTCTTAATACTTCTTCCACAACGACGTGGCGTCTAATGTCTTGTTGCTCGAACTCTATGGATCTAATATGATCAGCATGATATTTGTTTAACAAGTGCTGAAACTCATATAAACCATTATCTCTCATTCTGTCACTTTGGTTCAAGTCACCAGTCACTACCATTCGGGAATCATCACCTATGCGTGTTAATAGCATTTTCATTTGGCTTCTTGTAGCATTTTGCATCTCATCTGCAATAATAAATGCCCGCTTAAATGTTCTGCCTCTCATATATGCTAACGGAGATATTTCAATAATATCCTCATCAATCATACGTGAAATATTTTTTAATGAATAATACTCTTTAAATACGTCAAAAATTGGTCTTGTCCACGGTTCCATTTTTTGTTGGATTGTTCCTGGCAGAAAGCCGTGTTGTTCATCCACTTCCACTGCTGGTCGTGTTAATACAATTTTATCTATTTTATTTTCTGAAAATGCTTTAAGTGCGGCTAAACATGCTAACATTGTTTTGCCTGTGCCTGCTGGTCCTGATGCAAATACGATTGTATTGTGCTGGTTTAATAATAAATCTATGTAATCTCTTTGGTTAGTTGATCTTGCCTGTAATTTAATGTTAGGCTTTTTTATATACAGAGTTTTTCCGTAATATTTTTCAAACTCAATGATATTTTCGTCCATTAAGTCATAAGCGTTGTTACTGCGACGTTTATGACGAGTTCTTCGTCTTGACATTTTCCACCTCGCTTAATTTTAAATTCTACACAACACAGTGTAGTAAAAATATTTAATGTAGAACTCGATTAAATTATAGTGCAATATATTCATTATAAAAGTTTAATAAATAAATTTTAGACACCCATCCTTTAATAAATATGCTATGCACTTAAAACATCTTATAATCTATGATGATCTAGATAACTCTGACGAAGAATACAACGAGCGTGTAAGAGGAATTACAAGCCATTATATATGGGACCCAGACGGTTTTGATCTGACTACAACTAATAACCTTAGTAACACGCTTAAAGAACTCGCAGACAAAGTAGTAGAAGAAAACAAGTGGGTATTAATTAATACTACTGGTCATGCGATACATACTAACTCTGCAGATTTTTACAACTTAGCAGTAAAAAAATGCGAAGAAGCAAACTCTCCATTAATGGGTCATGTATTACATAATCCTGCACACGACTATTTTCCTTATCCGTACTTACATAATCAATGCATAGTATTAGACTTACTTGTTTGGAAGGAAGTAGGCTGTCCAGAATTCGAATGGGTCAACATTGTAGACGATAGGCTAAACAACTTAGTTAGAAGTGTAGAAAACTTTCACGATGAGTACACGCCTTACTGGGTAGGTCCTGATAAGACAGATGAAATTGTAAACTTAGAACACAGAGAGTTTGGCAGTGTAGTAATAGAAAAACTTGCAGAGGCGGGCTATCGTATTATTAACTTCGACGACGAACTTAGAAGGCAGAAATGGCATCTATATCCTAATCATGAATATGAAATTCTTAATAACTTTTTTAAAACAGGAGAAATAGATAAAGAGTCTAATCTGTATAAAAGTGCTATACGTGATGTGTTATGGCAAAAAGAGTTTTTAAGCAAAACTGTTTACATACTTAACACAGAAGGAATCATAGCTGCTCCTATTGGGCAATGTGATGATATAAAAACTCCAATGGACCATTATATTGTAGTTGCAGGAGGATTTAAACCTGCACTACTTGCACATAAATTTGGTCACCATAAAAATACAAAAATAACAGTTATGGATATTAGCGATGCAGGTATAAACTTCCAAAAGTATATGAGAGAAAATTGGAATGGTGATCTTACAGTATATCCCCAACGTATTCTTGATTTCGGCAACGCTTACCCTGATTATGATTTAGCGTGGTGCAGTTGGAATTCTATGGAAAGTGAGATAAACAAGTTTTTAGAAGAAGTAAATTTAACTTCAAGCGAGTTTCAACAAGCATGGCAAGAATATTGCAATATAGAGTGCGACTATATTAAAACAGATTTTCTAACCGATCCTAGTAAATTAATAGAGGAAATTAACACAGGAGAAAACAAAAACTTTTATATATGGGTTAGTAATGCATTTGATATGACTTGGACTGTTTTCATGTTAGGACAAAAAAACACGATGGATAAGTTTGATTCATTACTAAAGCATTTTGAAGAATCTAAAAACAATATTACTATTGAGGCGCAGAATCAATATAGGACGTATAACTGTTAGGAACCACATTATTCCAATATTCGTTTGCCTCACCGCCATGTACAATAATATGATATCTGGTTTCATTACTGCGATTCCAAACACAATGTTCATAACTAGTATTAAATGCCATAGCACCTCCTGAATCTTTATAAGGAACTATACCTACTCCCTCGACAACCATATTACAATCCTTTGGATTGTTAAGACTAATATTAACCGCACATAAAGACCAATCATCTGCATCATTGTGCGGTGTTATATAACCGCCAGGGGACAATCGCATATAGCGAAGTCTTTGATAGCATCCATATGGAAACTCATTTTTAAAATACTCTGCTGTGATAGGGCATAAATCTGCTACTTCTGTCCAACTATGTTCTTGTCCTGCGTGTTCAGGATATGATTGATCCGAGTCTGTTTTAGTTGCGCCGTAACCATGTATACATAAACTTGCCCATCCCACGCTATAATCATCTCGATGTGGAACAAACATATGGTCTACAGACTTTGCTTCTTCTAACATTTCTTTCCACGGCCCGTCTATCAATAGCGGGAGATAAGGTGTGGTTTTGTGTTCAAATTCTTTAGGAAAAGAATATGTAAGGTTAACGTTAGTATTATAAAATTCTTTTAAGTCCATGCATATATTTATACTAAATAGATTTATGCGCCTCACTGAAAAGAATAAACACGTTTATTGCCCGGCGCCGTTTCATGAACAGATGGTTGATTCCGATGGAACATTTAAACCATGCTGTTCTGCTAGACACACTATTCGCAATGATGACGGTACAGAAGCCAATATTGCTAATAATACACTAGAAGAGGTTTGGAATAACAAGCACATGCAGGAAATTCGTCAAAATATGATTGACGGAGTCAAACCTTCCAATGACATGTGTGAGAATTGTTATAGTCACGAACGACAAGGTACTGGCAGTAGTAGAATAAACGAATTAGATGAATACAATGACTATGTAGATACTCCTATTGTCGAAGAACTTCCCGATTACTACGATTTAAGATTTGGCAACTTGTGTAATTTACAATGTATAATGTGTGATCCTCACTATAGTTCGAGATTAATGACGGAACAAGAAAAAGTATTTGATCTATTAAAACAAGAAGAGTTTAGTAACAATAATTTATATTCTTGGTATAAAAATTCTAATACCATATGGAATAGATCAGATGCACAAAAATATACTTGGCCCACTAATAATAAAATTTTTGATCAGATTACGTCGCAAATGGCAGAATCGAATTGTAGAAAAGTCTATGTTAACGGTGGAGAGCCTACTTTACATAATAAGTCACTAATTAAAATGCTCAAACTATTAATTGAAAATGGGCAAGCAGAACATATAGAACTTTGGATTAATACTAATGCTACAATTGTTGACTTAGAGTTTTATAAATTGCTTAACAATTTTAGACAGATACGTTTAATGTTGAGTATAGACGGTATAGAAGAATCATTTGAATATATCAGGTATCCTGCTAAGTGGATTATAATAGATTCTAATATTAAAAAAATTACAAATTTTATAGCAAGTTTAAAAGACGTTAATAAGTGGAACGTAGAATTTCAACCTACGTTTCAACTACTTAACCTATTAGATATTAATCGAATGATCGAATATTGGCTAGATGTAAAGAAAAATATAAATTGTTCTTTTACTTTAAATAAATTAAATAATCCACCGTGGCACGATGCTATAATTGCAAATGATGCCATTAAAAAGAGTATTAGTGATGAGACCCATTTAATACAAAATACTGATCGAGATTTTTTAATAATAAAATCCTTTTTAAGTAACAGTTTAATGCCTCAACATTCATTAAATGAAAATAATCGCATAGAGTTACTCGATAGTATTGTAGCAATACACGAAATCTATAAAAAAACTAGAAATATAGATTATCTAAATATGTGGTTTTATAATACAATAGAAAAATTAAAATAAGTGCTTATAATACTGCCGAGTTGTATTCTTAAATACAGTACACGGAGAAAACAATGAGTTTTTTAACCAAACATATACGTGATACAGAAAATCCACAAACATATTTGCAACACTTTCGCGTTGCGTTTGTTAATAGTTTGCGACTACTTTATGCGGCAATGCTTGGTATTATTCATGCATTTTTTCCGTGGTGGTTTCCTTTCAATACATCTACCGAAATAATCAAATGCTTTAAAATTATTGTTCGCACTAAACGACATAAAGCAGAATTAAACGAATATCTAGGTTCAGACTACGTATTAGAGAAGCATTTACAAGAAGAAAAAAGTAAAAAGTAGCAAAACAATATTTTATATATTTTTAATTACTATATCTTTTAATACGTCTGTTTTATCGACATAACCAGTTTCCGTGCCAAGACTGCTAACAAATCTTTCTCCTTGTATAACTCTGCCTATAGGCATGCCACATTGCAAGGGCCCAGGTGTTATGCCATTTTCTTCTAAAAAGGTTAAAAAATCTGGGTATAACGCCCAGTCTCGTTTGCCTATTGAAAAGGATCCAGAATAATATATGTTATGAGTTATATCCCATTCTTTTGGATCGTCATAGTCATAGTAGGCCCTGCTATAATCTTTTCCCTGTATTTGGCATAGCGGAAGCCAAACATCATATTTTTTTACATCGTTGCTGAAAAATTTAAAATCTTCTCTTGTTATTGTTTTTGAGAAATATTGCGCCTGATCAACAGGTATCTTAAATTCAACAGTGTATTCATTATAAACACTGTCTGTATTCACTAGTTTCGATAATCTCGGATTATCCAAATGTGGTTCTATATTATGAACTAAATCATTTATTTCATGTAAGCATTTTGAAAGTATTTTGAACTTATCTGTATGATTTTCTGGCAATTCAAAGGTTATATTCGAACCAAACTTCCAAGTAAACACTTCCTCGTCGTCATAGGTTAATGTCCTGTGACCCGTTGTAAAGTGTCTATGTATATCGTTTAATAACTTTCTGCTAACTTCAAATGTGTTATTTTCAAAATCTACTTCACGTGACGGAATAGGAAAATCCATTCCTATCATATTAATTGCATTAATGGTTTCTTTAAGTTTCTCAGTCTTTTCGTTAAGATCCTTATTATACTGCTCGACATCGTTCGGGCCCATTCCGGAAACACCGAAGTCTCCAGTTGGATAAGTATCACGCCTAGTAACAAAATGACTTAATTTGATTATTTCGCTTAACTGGTTAAGAAAAAGATCCATCCATGGATTATCAATTAACTCGATTACTATCTTATCTTGCGAGTATAAATTTAATTCTAAGTATTTCATAATAAATGGTACCCGGAGCCGGACTTGAACCGGCAAGGCCATTACAGCCGATGGATTTTAAGTCCATTGTGTTTACCAAATTTCACCATCCGGGCATATGTGTTTTAACTATTAACTTGTGATAGTTCTATAATTGTTGCCGCAAGATTAATTTCAGGATCGGCTGCAAGTGTGTGATTAATTAAACCTTTGCGTATAACAAGAATCGCCTTGTCTATTCCTTCGTTAGTATTAGACCAAAGTTCCAAATTATCATACATCCAGCGATACATGTCATCTATCTCATCCGAACGTATTTGTTTGCAAAGTAGTTCCCTTGCTTCTCTAAACTTTCCTGCTTTAACTAAAGCAACCATATCTAGTTTATAATCACTTACACTAGAGTCTTCGTCGCGTGAATTAGTTAATTTGCCTGTAGTGCTGTTCATTTGCAGTAAGTTAATACACTTACGCAAATCCGGATATGTTGCTTTTACATAGTTGTCCAACACATCTAGTTCAAACTCAACCTTTTCTTCTAGCAATATGTGCGCCACTCTAGCAGTAAACTCTGTGGGATCAACCTTCTCAATGTGGAAGCCTTGGCATCTACTGTGTAGTGCGGGTATAATTTTGTTTGGATAGTTACACGTTAGTATAAACCTTGCTGTGTCATGATATGTTTCCATAACACCACGCAACGCCGCTTGGCCGTTGGGCGACATATAGTCTGCCTCGTCAAGTAGCACAATCTTAAAATCACCAAACGGAAGTGTGCTAACAAAGTTTGTTACTTTGTCGCGTATACTGTCGACAGAGTTTTCACGACTTGCGTTAATCTCTAGCACATCATATTGATCAATGTCAAGTGCTGTAATTAGTATTTTAGCAAGTGTTGTTTTACCAACGCCCGCCGCACCACTAAACAATAAATGCGGAATTGCACCGCTTTTAATCCATCCAGCAACTTGTTTGCGTTGTGCGTCATCACGAAAAACATAATTGTCTATTGTGTCTGGTCTGTATGCTTCAGTCCACAGTTTTTTCATCTGTTGTACCTAAAAATTTATCGATGTGATCTTTGTAATGTCCATAAAAGTAATTAAACAGAAAGTCATATTCAGTGGACATGTCAAAACTATGTCGCTTTTGTCTAATAATCTTTTTATTTTCTAAATCTATTACTATTGATGCTTCTAAGATCTCTTTGTCAGTTAGTTTAGTGCTTAAAGAAACCTGTTCATCCCACGCCATATTTTCTTTAAGATAACCTTTTTTAGCAGATTGCGAAGGATCTTTCGGCTTGCCAATATATTTTACATATAAAAATTTACCTTTCATAACAGTATTATACGCTCCTTAATTATATTTGTCAAGTAACTCTTGAATACCGTCTGGTACTCCGTGGTCGTATTTGGGATACACAACAAACTCAACGCTTCTGTCATTATGATAACAACCTGCTTTTACCCAGTCATAATCAAAATCAGTATATTTGACAAATGTTATTATGATATCGTATACGCCATCAAATTGTGTTGTATTTTTAGTTAATTCTTCTACGCACTCTTCCATAGTATCAAAAGGTTGTGCTATTTTAAATTGCTTGCCCGTATTAATTGGTGAATACCCTATTAAGTAGGCTAATATAATAAGTTTAATCATGTAAATATTCTAAAAACAGTTTTTTATATTTTTCCTTATAAGGAACATGTTTCTCGTAGTCAATACCTATAGGTATAGTGTGATTGCAATTAGGCAAATTGTCATAGTCAAAGATAGTATGTTGTATGTTACTAGTAATATCTTTTATTAGATCTCTATCACGTTTATAAATGTTAGTATGCTGTCTAATGTCATCTTCTGTTATGTTTAAAACAAAATTGTCTGTTTCAATTTCAACAAATTGCTTACCTTGCTTGGTCCATCTACCAAATCTATTGTCAGGAAACCTATGCGGACCTTTCCATTCGTTTAACTCACAAAACATATAACTTAAAAATGCATCCCATGGATTTCGTTGAGCCACATACACATGATAATCTTTAAGATAGTTTATTGTTCTATTAGTGTCTTTTATTTGTCCGCAATGAATTTTGAGACAGTAATGGCGATTCTCTTGTTTTCTATTTTCTAAAAATTGAAACTTTTGTTCAGTTTCTTCTTTACTGTCTGAAATATTAAAATATTCACCGAGTCGTCCAGCAATATTACCACTTTTTCGCCATGCATGATGATACAAGACTCCCGAGCCTGTCCTAGGACTAGACAGTACTTGGTAAACTGGATAACCCATTACGCAAGTTCTTTATATTTCCTATGATCAGAATATCCGCCAGTGCTTGCGTTGTCATACTCCGGTGGACGAGTGTCGCTAACTGCGAGCACTGCTTCTGGGTCAACCATTCTTACTGTTTTGGTTTCGCCATCAACCGTTTCTATTTTAATTCCGCGAGTCCAACGTCCATGATCTACAAGTACCCATTGCTCTGGACTAACATCATATTGCTCAGGTCCGGTGCGATATACTTTGCCCCATCTGGGTCTAATGCCACGCTCCTTACCATCGTCATCCATGATGATTATGCCATTTTTTGTTACGGTTTCTCCAGTGCTCATATCTTCGACAATAATTCTGTCGCGAATAGCACGTAGATTACCACTTAATCGATATGTTTTATTATAATGTGGATCTTGCCACGGCTCCATGTTTTTCTCCTATTATAGATCGAGACTGTCTAAACTGCCAGTTACGGCTTTTGGTAATTTTTCGTCCTCTTTTGCTTTCTTTTCTTCAGCAATAGTTTTTGCTTTTGCCGCCGCTTTAGAAATTTTCTTCTCTAAAGCAGATTGCGTTTCTAAATCAGCATCTGTAGTTGTTTGGTCTAAAATACTTTGAGTATTTTTCTTCTTTGATGATGCTTTCTTTGGTGAACTGGATACTTCCGGACTTGGTGTTTCATCAACACTCATGGCAGCTGATACAGATTTAGGTGCCTTATCTTCTGGTGAAATTCTGTCTTCAGTGATATGTCCGACTGTAGCGTTTTTAGCCACTGCGTTAGGATTAGCTGCATAGTAATCAGACACTGCGTCATTTTTACTTTTTACTACTTCGCCGTTAGGACCAATTTCGTCACCTCTGGCATTAACTGGGTTATTGCCGACGGCAAGTGTTTGTTCATTCTTCATAACCATTGCGTCCATATCAATGACCTTACCGGCCGCTGTTCTATATGTTTTTCTTGCTGTATTATCTCTAGCCATTTTATACTCCTAAAATAATATGTATACATTACTATTTATTTAAAAAACTCATCGGGGTCTAAATTATATTTTAAACTGTCTATCTTATGAACACCCAATAAGTATAAAACATGGCTTGCAACGCTAGATCCGCGTCCGACACCCCATACAATGCTATTTTTACGCATAGTGTCTACCATATATTTTAAAAAACGCAATGCATCAAAAAAGTCAATACGTTGGTATTCTAATAGTTCGTGTCCTACTCTCTGCAACTCTGTATCACTACTACACAAATCTAACAAATATTTCGCAATATCTAACTCTTTATATTCTTGCGGCATATGCCAGTTTTGCTGATATTGTTTGTCAAATTCTTCTACTGTAATATCAGGCTCTTTATATTCTGTAAGTTTTTCGGCATCAATATACAAACTTTCAACTGCTTTGTTAAATTTCGTTACTTCTGTAATATTAATTTTAGTTAAGTCAACATTGGGATTGTTATAGAGAACCTCTACAACTTCTTTCTCATTTAGAACGTAATCGCCGTACTTATTCATCATTTTTTTACATCAATAAGATCGTCGTACTTGTCTTTACCTTCATCAATTGCCGCTCTGTGCCGTCTGCTCATTTCTTCTTGGTATTCTTGTAATATTACTTGTATTTGATTAACGCTATTAAACATTCCCGCTGACGCCGCTTGCGACAGTTTTTTCTGTAAACTGTTTAGTTTTTCCATTAGGTCATCATCTGACAAGTCAGATACCTTTTCTATTAACGGATTGAACATATTAAACTCCTGTGTGCCCGAAGCCTCCCTGTCTATTTGTCTTTTGGCTTGGCGGGGTATCTATTTGCTGTAAACTCATATGAGAATCTTCGTGAAATTCTAACTGGGCAATTCTATCGCCCTGTTCTATTCTAAACTTTTCTCCGCTGACATTAATTAGCATAATAAAAGTTTCATGATAGTAATCGCTGTCAACAACACCTTCGCAATTTGCTACTGTAATTCCATTCTTTAATGCCAATCCACTGCGTGGGTGTATACGAATACTATAACCCTGTGGTATATCAAATATTAAACCAGTTGGAATAAGGCATCTATGGTTTGGCTCGAGAATTACATTGTTTACAAATTTTGGTGAGCCTTTCCAAGCATGGTGGGCGTCTAAGTCCACTGGTCTATTGTATTTGTCGAAACTTTTTACATATTGTTTGTGGAAACAAGCGTGAACGTCATAGCATGCCGCTTGGTCTGTTGCCCTAACTGGTTCGTGTGCTTCGCTTGATATTTTAAAATAATCAACTATTAAATGTGCGCTCATAACTTACAATCCGTCCTTTCTTCGTTTAACTGCTTACTATATATATTCCTCCACTTCGCATAATATTGTTTATCTGAATACGGTATAGGCAGATAAGGAAACATCTGCTGTACTAATTTTTCTTCTAGTCTAGTTGCTTCATATTCAGCCCAAACAACACATCTTGTGCTAAGTAATCCATGCATCTCTTGATCATAGTGTATTGATTCATGGACTACTGTGCCTACTCCGTATGCAGTTTTTAGATCAAGTGTATCTCTAAAATAGAACGAGCCCCATGAATAAAATGCTTCGGTGTCCACTGATGCTTCACATCCTGAAAACAATTCATTTTGGTTAACTGCCTCTGTAAACACGCGACAAAATAATTTTCGGTATTGCGAATCATTCAATATGTGTACTTTTATTTTAAGATCTCGTATTTTAGGATATTGAGAATATACATTATTAACTTCTAATGTCTTTATTACTTCAAGTATAATATTATGAACTTCTGCTCGTGTGGATGCTAATTCACTGTCGCTCAAAGCGAATGAGTTAGATGTCGCTAGTAGCAGAATAAGAATATACTTCTTCATACTATTAGTATAGCGTATTTTGACTTTAAAGTCAAAGATATTGTTACGCTAAGTGCTTGATTTTAAACGCTAAATTAGTTTAGATAATAAGGAATCTTAACGGTAGTGCCGTTTAGATCAAGTATCAAATAACCTTCAGGTGTTGCTGGTAAAGCAGACCCTGCGCCAACGTTGGCGGCTGTTGCTAAGTTACCCGCATCTAAAGTTAGTATTAAACCACCTGTGCCGTTAGGAGCAATCTCTAATGCTTCGTTAGTGCCTGTTGTAATAGTAGCATCTGTTCCGTCACCTGCAAACTGGACAGCACCTGTGCCATTTGGCTCTAAAACAATGTTTTGGTTTGTTCCGCTTGTTTTAATTGTGCCATTACTGGAACTTGACATCTCAATGTCAGCATCAAAAATAATATCACCTGCGTTTGAGTCTAATGTTAAATCACCTGCGGCTGTTGTAATTGTAGGCGTTGTGCCACCAATTAATACTGTGCCTGTGCCATCTGGTGCAATTGTAACACTTGCGTTTGATGCAGCTGGTGTTTGGATTGTTGGTGTACCGCCGGTGCTTAATTCTAATGTGTCTGATTGTAGTGAAGTTAATCCTGTTACAGTAGCATCTAAATTAAATGTAATTGTATCACTAGCACTTGATGCTGTAGTAATGTTTGTTCCGCCAGTTAGGGTTAAAGTATCACCGTTAATAATTGTTTCGCTTGTGCCACCGTCTGCAGATAAAGGAATGTTAGCAATCGTTCCACCTGACACTGTTAAGTCAACATATTCTTTTGACGCTAGTGAGTTTGTTCCGAACCCTGCTCTGTCTTTATATCCTGCTGGAACGTCAACAACACCTGTACCATTTGGTGAAATTGTTAATGATTGGTTTGTTGCCGCTGTGTTAATAATTGCTGTAGTACCTGCAACAGATACTTCACCAGTGCCGTTAGGTGAAAGGATAATATTGCCGTTCGTGTCTGTTGATGAAACTGTATTCCCATCAAGTTGCAAGTTATCTGTTTTTACAGTACCTGTGCCGTCCGGTGATAAAACAATGTCACCGTTAGTATTATACGCACTAATAGTGTTGCCATTAATCTGCAAGTTTCCTAGTGCTGTATCGCTTTGTGTTAAATCCTCAACTAGGATTACAAGACCTCCGTCAATAGTACTGAAGTCATAAGCATATGTTCCAGTTGTTGAGAATGTAATTACATTGGATGACATACCCTGGACAGTCTCGTTACCCAATGTAACTTCTGCTGGCAATGTTAACGTATGCGCTACGTTTGTAATGGTAACAATAAACCTTACTCTACCGCCTTTTCCGGAACTAGGCAAGTTAGTAAATGATAACGTGCTAGACGCATTTAGCGTTGCTGAATGGATTATGCCAGTGGCACTGTCTAGTGCAACTGCTCCACCGACCGTACCCAGTGCGTTCACCGAGTCTGCATTGTTTTTCATTATTGCTTTACTAATAATACCAGTAAAGTTAAAGTCGTTTTCAGCAGTTAAACTAACTGAGGTTGTTTGTAATGCCTCAATTTCACTCTTTGCTGATGTAAAATTTGTTTTAATATTCGTAAAATTATCACGGAATCCTTGGCTGTCATTATCTTGACCAGCTACTGGATATGTTCCGTCAATATTGTTTGGGTTTATTGAACTTGCCATTTTTATTCATACACTCCTGTCTGCGGGAATTTTATGTATTTATCCTTTTCGCCCACTTTATGATATGTTTGCGGGGCGTATTCTTTAAATATCACATAATACTTATCGTTATTTAGTGGTACGAAGTCAAAGGTTATACTCTTAAACTGTGCCACATAGTCCTTTACTTGGGTTAATCTTCCAGTAGTACCAACATTTGTACTATCACCAAATATTGCTAATTCATCTGATCTGTCAATATAGTAATTTAGATTAAATGTACTTGTTACACCGTCACCCGTTATTGTCTGCGTTACATCCATAAACTTCATATCATCGCTATCAAATGTAGTTGTGTCTGTATTCCACGTAGTATAAACTCGAGTAGAATACGTATCAGCGTCTATATTATATGACAATGACAAATCTTTGTCCCACTCATATCTGTCAACCTGAAATAAGAAATTGTTCGGATTAAAGTTAGAACGCTTAATTAAAAATTTAATTCTTTCTGCTTCTCCAGGTTTAACATATGCTAATGGAACTACAGTTTGATACTGCAAAATAGATCCGTCTTTTTGTTCAGTAGACATCCAACTTGGAAGAGATTTTGCTTCACTTACTACTTCGCCAATTCCAGCAAGTAATCTATCACGCATGTTTTTAAAACTGTTAGGGTATACATCATATGCTGGATCCCATTCTGTCATATCCACAGAATAATCTGCAATACCAGGCCCGTCGTCTAAACTTGCTCTAATACGTCCACTTGATGCATATATAGGTGCAAAATCAAAACTAGTTCCACTTAAATTAATTAAAGTTTCTTCTGATGCAGATAATTCCTGTACTTCATAATAAATTACCTCATATTCTTCTTTTCCATCAACGTATGAACGGGCGCTCTTTAGTTCCCCAAATCGTAAAACTTTAGTATAATGGTACTCATCCATCTGAGTCAGATAATCTTTTAAGTACTTTGGATTAAGGCCTGATTTAACTAATATTCTTATATCACGCTGTAATCCAAAACGCTCGTCGTTTTTTCTATACAAAGCATCTTGATCAAAAATGTTGAAGTCAGAGGTGAAATCCTGCCACTCTGCTCTATCTTTAAAACTTGGTAACGCTATACAATACACATCTTGCCATGGTTTTGCCTTTAACGCAGAAACAGTAACGCTGTAATTTTGCGTATCACTAATACCAAAGCCGCCGAAGATATTTGCTTCTCCAATCGCACCCGAACCACCACCTCCAGTAAAGGTAATTGTTGGTTGGTGTGTAAACCCTTCGCCTTCGTTTGTGATAGTCACTGAACTTACAGCATCACCAGTTAAAGTGCATGTTGCAGTTGCCTGTATACCACCACCTCCGGTTATTGTAACGTCAGGAGCAGAAGTATATCCTGAACCACCTTCGATCATTGATATTGAAGAAAGTGGGCCTATAGCACTGTATGCTTCTGCTGTAAAAGTAAAACTACTATCCCAAGTAGTAACAGTTTCTAGTTTACTATCGGTTACTGTAAATGTAGTAGTTCCTTTATCAAATGATGTTGTATTACGAAAAGTAGTTCTTCCAACGATTGCACCGTCTTGTTGTAATTTTAAACCTTGCGGTAATTCCCCTGCATCAATAGAACGCTTTAGTCTAATGAATAAGTTGTCGCCTCCAGGAGAAACTGCATCAATTTTTAATTTGCTAGGCTTTCCTGATATAATTGTTCCTAAATTTATACTACTCATGACCAAATTACCTCAGTTTTGGAATCACCCTCAATACTTAAAGTATATTCTATATAAGGTCCATAAATTGTAATTGCTTTGGGAGGACTGTAATCATTATCAGTGAGTGTGTTCAACGGACGAACTGAAAATGTATAATTTATTTCAGTTGCAGTTTGGGATGGTATAGTTCCGTATATAAGACATGATCCTTTGCTGTCAGTTGCATCTGCATCATATGCCCCATCAAATGTAAGCATCGAAGGAAAATTACCAGTTTTTTCAAAGGCAATAGAAGGTAAATCTTCCATTAATTCGCCTTCTAATTTTTCAATATAATAATTATCATGTTTATAGGATCCAATAGTATTGGCAAGAGAAGACATCCACGGTCTAGCAAACTTATATACATCTGCTAACCACATATTATTAGTAGAATCACATGTAATGTTACTTCCAAGATCATCTTCTTCTGTATCTGCGGAACCGCCTATCAATGCATGTACTATAATGTTAAACTGCCGTGTTATGGTGTATACTCCGTCAGTTACCGTAACAGTAAACACATAATCAGTAGTTTTTGAAATTTTTGTAATGCGTCCTGTTAATGCACCGGTTGAACTATTTAGAACTAATCCAGGGGGCAGTAATCCGTCTGTTACTGTGTATGTTAAGTCATCCTCATCAGAGTCAGTAGCCGAAACACTAGTGTTTATTTCTTCACCATCGTGAGTATCTAATAGTTTACCTTCTGCGGTCGCCCAGACTGGCGAGTCTGGACCTGCAACTGTTAAAGTAAAAGTTCTGTCCGCTATTAAACTTTCTGCATCTGTTATTCTAATAACAAATTCACTAGTAATATTTTCACTAACTTCGTATGGAATACCTTTTACCTTACTGCGTTGTGTAGGAATTCCGTCAATTAATCCTGTAGCTGCCATAGCAATGCCACCAGGAAGTTTTCCGGCTAACAATGAAAATGTTAAGCCAGTGTTGTTACTTACTTCTTCAGGATCTCTGCCTACTAATTGTAGATTATAAAACTCTTGTTCTTGAATTGTGCCTAGGCTGCCTGCATCAGTTACCCAATATGGTGCGGCCATTAATTATTTTACCAAGTTGCTATTGCTACTCGGCGCCAAATTGCTGTTGAACCGTCATACGCCGCTGTGCAAATATAAAAATAACTTGCGTCGTATGCAATTTTGCCTGCAAAATCTCCTGCGGCGCCTGTTGCAGCTACTGGTGCTGAATGAGTCATATATAACTCATCAAAGTTATCATTTACTTTGTCAAATGCTGTACGTAGTGGATCACCTGTGCCATCATTCGCTGTTGACCCGATGTTAATTGCTTGTTTAGCCATTGTTTTTGTCGTCTCCGAAACTAAAATATATTACTAGTATTTAGTCTATTTTAGTAAGTTCGCCAAGTGGAGCCAGTATACATAACGCCGAATGATTCTCCGTCTGTTGTTTTAGCTAAGTTACTTGCGGAGCCGTTAATAGTGTTTCCGTTACGATCCACAGTAAACGTGTTTGAAGAGAACGCACCACCTGCGTCCATAAAATATATTGCTTCGCCAGTTGCTGGTGATCCAGGTAGTGTTGCTATAACAGTGTTACCGCTAGTGTCTACGCCGTATCGCCCTGTTGATGAAGCATTGAAATCAGCTGATCTAATTAAAAATCCTTGCTCACCACTTCCTAATGCTCTAACTCCAATTCTAGCACCATTGGGAGGAGGAGAAGTAAATGTGATGCTTGCGCCTGATATACTATATGCTGTGGTTGGTTCTTGCACAATACCGTTGACTGTAACAATTGCAGTTATAGTTGTTGGTGCTACAGTACTCATAGTAAAGATTGTATCAACACCATTTGCACCAGTAATAGTTTCTTGCCCAACAGCAATAATAGGGTCTAATGATGCTGAAACTATCCAATTGCCAGCACCAGTACTGTATCTTAAAGCAGAATTGTTTGCAACACCAGTTGTATCAACATTGTTTAGATCGCCAATATTAGTTGCGGCAATTCTTGTGTTTACTCTAGCATCAGTGTAATACATTGTACCACTTGATACTGTTGCCGCTGGATCTTCTGTTACATCAGCGGTTGATTTAGTTGTCAATCTTGTATCAAAGTCTGTATTATGTCTTGTTGTAGTATAATAAAGATTACTTACTCCTTCTGAAACGCCATCAGTATCGCCTGTAAATATCGACGCAGTTCCCATATCAACATATGTAGCACCATCGTTTGTAAACTGCCATTTGTCTGTTGTTTCATTCCATAGCAATTGAACATTTGTACTAGTTCCACGCTCAACTTCAATACCACTGTCTAAACTTGGTGTTCCTGCTTCGTCTGCATTTAGCACTATAATGTTATCGCCAATTGTAACTGTGTTTGATTCGACTGTAACAGTTGCGCCTTGTACTATTAGGTCACCGCCAATGGTAATATCACCAGCTAATGCATTGGAGATTCGAGCATCTGCTCGAGCATCTGTAAAATATTGTGTTCCACTGACGCCTGTCGCGCCAGGGTCTTCAGATAAATCAGCGGTTGATTTAGTTGCTAACCTTGTGTCAAAAGCAGTGTTTACTCGAGTATTTGTGTAGTATAAGTTTCCACCTTCGCTAATGTCATCAGTTGCAACACTAGTATTGGCCCACGCCGCTCCGTTCCATCGTAACAATTGTCCCGTCGGAGTCGCGCCTGCAATAGTAACATCAGTTAAATCATTTAGTGCGCTCGCCGCAACAGTGGATGATGCTTCCCAGTTACCTGTGCTAGAGTTATATACGAGCGTGTTTCCATTAGCCACGCCGGTTGTGTCGACGTTGCCTAGTTCGTTAAGATCTTTGTCATATAATTCTTGAACTGCACTGTTTAACTTGCCGAACGAATCTCTAAGAGTGTCGCCAAGTCCGTCGTTAGGGTTAACGCCTCGGTTAATAACATAATCTGGTGGGGTAGATGGCATAAATTATAAATCCTTTATTTCTAGTATTTATACATTATTTTAAATCTACTCTGTATTGATGTTGTCCATTAACCACATGTAAATTGGGGTTCTAAAGTTAAGAGTAAACACGGAACCGTTAACGTTAATTATTTTTTGTTCCATAGAACTCTTCCAGTGGCAATGCCCGTTAACAATTGAGATTTCATGTAACATATTAACTTTTCTAAGATATGCGATAAATCCATCACTTTTAAACTCTGATTCAGGGCATATATTTGCGGTTAATTCACTAATATAGGGTAATATATATTCCAAAGAGACACGGCCGAGTTCTATATCCTTAATAAAGAAGCCATGGTCAGCATACTCATTAATCAAGTGTTGTTCAATTTCTTCATTACGTTTTGATTCCAGCAATATTTCTAAAGTATGATGCTCATTAATATCATCATTTATTTCTATCATATACTCTTTAACTGAAACTTTTCTTCCTTCTTGCCAATCAAAGGTTACATTACTGGGATTATCCAACTCAGTGTTTTCTGATAATGTGTTGCCGTCAAATATCGTAGTGCATCTAGGCAACGGAGCCTTGCCATCTAATTCATCTACTAGATGATAGTAGATTGTTAACGGTACTATCTCTTTGGACATTACTTTTCTGATATTCGTTCGTCTAATGTTACTAAAATATTTAGATACTCATTGCCTCTAACAATGCCTAACGTAACTTTATTTCCAGGAATTTGTAATGCAAACCAGTCAAAGAAGTCACTGGAGTTTCTAATAGCAATCTTGTCTACTTTTGATATAATATCATCTATGTGCAAGTCTGCGAGTTCTGCAGGTGAACCAGGCTCGATTTCATTAACAATAATACCACGTGGTAAATTTAAATCGCTGTTTTGTTGCAAGCCGACGCCTAATCTTGGTCTACGCACTCTGTCATATTGTAGCAATTCACTGATAACATGAGAAGTTACTTCACTAGTAACAGCAAAGTTAAGACCAGTCTCGTTAGGAGTATCGCCTCTCGCACCAGGCCCAATTATCATTACGTTAACACCAACAACTTTGCCGCGTAAATTAAATAATGGACCTCCGCTATTTCCTGGATTTACTGCTGTATCTGTTTGTACTAGAGACTGCCAAATATTATTAAGTTTTCTGTTTAGATAACTTGTTACACCTTGCGTTACAGTCCACATTAAACCATGAGGATGTCCAATAGCAAATACAGGCTCTCCAAGACGTGGTAAAGACGGAGCAAAAGTTAATGGCACTATATTCATAATATCAGAGTCAGGGTTTATAATTTCTAATATTGCAATGTCAGTATCTTTGTCTGCTGAAATAAGGTGGGCCTTGTATGCATGCCAACTCTTATTTTTTAATCTAACTAAGTACTCATCTTGAACCCCGCCATCGATTACATGATGGTTAGTAACAATAAGATTTTTTCCAACAAAAAATCCAGTGCCATGTCCTCCTTGCTGGAGTTCTTGTTCCACTGGAATAAAGTTTGACTCTTCCAAAAAATCATTTAATGGATTATTATTTTCTTCTTGATCTTCAGGAACCGGGACTATTTCGGGCACGGGCCCGTCTACTTCTTCTACATAATTCATAGTTGTAATAGCCACAACAGAATTTATAACTCTAGGAATAATGTTCTCTATTCCAAGACTTGTTGTATTGTATGTAAATGGTTCAGCAGAATCCTGAGCCCAGGTCCACTGCTTGGTATTTGACCCCAATGCAGGGGTGATTAATAATGCGGCTAATGCTATAGCAGTTGCCTGTTTTTTTAGAGTCATAAAATTACTCCTTTAATTATTTATTTAACCAGCGAGTTGTAACAAATAATAATAGCACACTATTAATAAATAGATTGTATGCCAAAACAATTCAAAGATAGTATTAAAGTTGACAAAAATAAGTTTAAGTACACTGTTTATTATTACCCAGGCAGTGGTGGAAACATATTTGCGTGGCTATTAGGACTTGCCCATGAGTCTAGGTTAATTAACACTGCTCTTGAATGTTTTCCGATGGTCCTACAGTCAGACACTCGTACATTAATAGACGATGCAGGAAATATGTTATCCGGTTGGTGTTTATATGAAAATGTTCAATCTTTGAATCCATATGCAAAGGCAGTATTTTTAAATGTTAATTTTAAAGATTCACAAATAACTGATTTAAACGGGACCATGGGCTCATTAAATGGGTTAAATTCGCTGATGAAATTAACTGAGCTTTCCGGTAAGCATTCTAAAAATATATTCTTAACAATGTCGTCTAAATCAAGAATGAGAGCGTGTTATGAAAAGGGCTGTCGACCATGGAGATCAACTGATCACCGCACATGCAGATCAATTATAAATGAAATGTTAGCACACAATATGTATCAAAATACAATATTAACCGAGTTTAAAGGTATAGATTATTTTTTAGACTACACTGATTTATATACAGGCGCATATCTAAAAAAGATAGAACAAATTACAAAACAACCAGCAACTGATTCATCAATCGAATCTATGGAAACCTTGGTTAACAGATACATTCAACTAACTCCGCTCAAGTTACTAACAAAAATTAAAGCGGAACTAAATATATACAATAGCAAAGACTACAATAGTATCAATCTTTAACGCAAACATCAATCAGTTAGTTTTCCTGTACATAGGAAATCAAATTGATGAATCAGATAGAAGTACAATATTGCGAGGAAACGTTAGCAGTCATTGAACTGAGAAATCATCCGTTTATAGATGAGTGGTTTGAACATTGGAAATACGTAAACAATAATTATCCGCTAATGGCATGTCCATCGGAATGGCCGACTAATCTCAGTAATCATACTACAGCGGAAACAATTATAGAAAACATACAAGTAATAAAAGACGCTGGCAATAAGTGTAATAAACTTACAAAAACTCACATATTCCCTTATACTGAAGAAACGTTTCCAAGTATTGACGTCTTTTTAAAAAAAGACTTAACAGCCCAAAAATACCTTAACGAATTTCATCGATACTTTACCACTGGCGTTCAATATCCACATACTCGTGATTTATATGATAACGGTATGATAAGTGATCTAACATACACTAATGCTTGGCTTGCAGAAATTCAAAAAATTAACCAAGCAGTACACAAAATAGACAATGCCACAATTACTCCTAACGTTAAACGTTGTCCTGTGATTAAAAGATTAAATTTTGGTTATGAAATACATAATAAAGATATGTATTTACAAGAATCTACCTTTAAAAAAATTTCTAAGTTACAATTAGTATCCGCTTCAGACGATAGTAAAGAATGGAACGTTTGGATGGCAGTAGATCTATTAGGAAAAGATTATCCTACTGGATTTATAAATCATGATGATGCCAATGCATGGGATATTGACTATTTAAATACATACACTGGCACGTTTACAATATCAACTAACAATATTACTTACGTTGACATATGTAAATCTGATGGATTCAGCGATTGGCTATCATTATATAATAGAGAATATAATCCAACTATGTGCGGTATTCCGTTAGGCAAAACAACATATCTTAACAAAGAAATTTTGTCGTTTGGTTACGATAGTCGTAAAATAATTCTACTTTCGATATAAATCGCGAAGGCGGTAGAGAAGATTACTTCAGTTAAAAAAATACCCGCTTAACGCGGGTATTTTAGTATTAGTTTAATGTGTCCCCGGCCCTTAAGACCACTAGCAGTCCACTTATAATTATAATGTGTTATCTATGTATTAATAATATAAATTTATTGTTTATAAATTTTATTCATCTTAATTCTCGTTCTATATCTAGTTCATTTTCTTTTAAGTTTATCTCATTGCTTACCAGGTAAGCAATATATTTTGCATCGTCTATCAATATATTTTTTTCAACTATATCTTGTGTGTTTTTGGCTTTTTGCAAAATGCTTTGTAGCGTACTAACTAGTTCTAATATATCATCAATATTATGAGCCATATCCAACTCCTATTGTATTATACATCTTATAATATTTAATTAATTATCGAACCTATCCTCCAAAATACGATTTAAATCCTTTATTCCTTCAGACACTGTCTTTTCAAAAAAGAAAGGAAATATTGAGTGAACAATACCAGCAAGTGTTAGGCATAATAAAACCAATGCAAAACGCAATGCGTTGAGCATATGCTCTAAATACGTTTCACCGACATCTTCCGGATGTTCTGTAAACAGTTTTAAAATTTTTTTCACAGTCTTCTACTATTTTGGAAAGTAATCTGGCCACATCACTTTTACAATGTTAGTTCGTGCTTTAACGTTTACGTCTCCACCATTTCTTGCTAACGCAGATACCATTATATAAACTGTCTCACCTTTCTTAGGTCTCCAGTTTCTCAATGGAGATTGTTTAATATGGTCTCCAGCAAGACTTTTAGCATTCTTCTCATAATTGCCAACTACAAGCCATTCCCACGTGGCTCCATGCCACTGTCCATTCTTATAAACAAAAACCCATGGATTAGCATTTACTTCTATATCCTTTGTACCAGAATTATGTCTAATAGTCTTTCCTGGCCATTTATGTGTGTCGGCGAAGTTCATTCTAATAACACCTGGTCTTGGAAAATTAACAGCCAATTGGCTTGTTTCTTCCCAATTTTTAACATTTGTATGTAACCAGTTAACATCGTTTAAATCCAATGGTGGTGGAACAAATGTTGTGCTGGTGGCTGTTTCTTGACCTGGTGCTGGCCCAGGTTTAGTAACTGCATTTGCGGGCTTTGGTGCCTTACGTGCCGCTTGCTTTTTCTTCTTTTTCTTTTGTTGTGCTATCGCAATGCCTGCTCCTGCTACAACTAGCAACACTATTAATACTTCAAAGTTTGCTGTTAAATCGTTCAGTAAATCCATTATTCTGGTCTCTCTGGTTTTTCTGCGTTAGGATCTTGTCCTGGAATGCTGGCTTGTCCCCATTTTGCGAACGATAAAAATAGTTCTTCATGTTGCGGGCTAAGTTTAGCATAGCGTCTAAGTTTTTCACGCTCTTCTTTACCTTGTCTATGTTGACGCGTATCATCAGACATCATATAAGTCCAATCATGTTTATTTAATAAATCCCAAAACTCTGGCAATGCCATGTTTTTTTCGTCTTCAATTTCTCTCAATCTCATTTCAATATTCCTTTCTTTCGGCACTACACCATAGCCAACAGTTCTGTCCCAGTCTCTCTGACTAAAGTAGTAGCCTTTATCAATAGATTGAGTGTATTTGTTCGAACCCATCTGGTATAGTTCCTACTTTCATTAATGATGCGACTTTATTGTCATTCACGTAATAATCATAGCAGACATCTTCCGCTACGATATTAATATCTAGTCCAGAGCCGGGAAAATATTCTTCCCAAAGCCTTGTTGCTTTATTAAGCGTTTCGACCTTATGAATTGTTAAAAATTCAATATTACCTTTAAGGTCTATCATTTGTGCGTACATTCTTCTTCCTTATATTTATTTATAGATGCTTCATTGTCTCGTAAGCACCTTCTTTTAGCGTACCTGTATCCCAATCCAAGTAACTGTCCATTCCAGTGTCACCCACAACTACTGAAAAGTCCTTCCATGACCCATCACTGTCTTTATAGTTTATATTGACTGTTTGGTCTTTTAGTTTTTGCCCAGGTTCGGACGTAATCGTAATGTTAAAGTCATCATCGCTAACTCCAATCTCTTTCAAAGTAGAAGTAAAAAAGTCTCCTACCCACTTATCATTGCCGCCTGCCATATATCCATAGTTCTTATTTGTGCTAATAACTCTACATTTCCCGCCATCACCAGCACGTTTAAGATACATTTGGTTCCATCCCGTTCCTGTGCTATTGGTGCCATTTTGAATAGTATTACTTCCCATATCATTCATTTGGCTTAATAGTACATCTTTTGGCGACTGCCCTTTCTTTGGTTTGCTCAAATAATTGGAACGAATCGATCCTTCTTGTGCTAATTTTGATGTGGGTCCTTGCTTACAAAAACTTTCACCTTTACTAGGATCATTTATATTAGACTTAGACGCTGTTGTTGATACTCCAGATGAACATTTTGGCAAAAAGGGTTTAATTTCTTCTGTTGCCGTACATTGCCATCTGCTACAATCAGACGGGGTAAATGTAATAGTTTGACCATGCAACTCTGATCTTGCATTTTTACCAAACTCTACAATCACTAGCCCATCTTGAACTTTAACATTATCAGTATATTTGCCTGAAATTTCAAAAGGCTGTGGCACTGCCGCGTCAATATTGTCTGTGGGCAATCGTTGTTCTATTTGGCAAATGAGAGACACGCTAGAACGTGCTGGCCCGGTAATTATGTATCCTTCGGATATCTGAGAACGTAATACATATTTTCCATAAACAGGCAATGCGATTGCGGCAAGTATACCAACAATCGTGACTACGATCATTAATTCAATGAGGGTAAAGCCTTGTTGATTTTTCATAATTTTACAACTGATGAAAAGGGATTGAATTATCGTCCATTATAACTTCTTCATGATCTAGTTCGAGTACATTTGCAACTCTCTCAAGATCCATACCAGCAGATAGCAATTCACAAATCATAGCAGTATCTTTCTCTATTTGTTCACGCCTTTGCCATTCATCCATTTTATCTTTCCTTATCAATTACCCAGTTTAAAAAGGTTGCCCAATCACATGCAGGATCGGAGCGTTCGTATTCTAACCACTTTTTCCAATATATAAAAATCTGCTCACTATCCATATAATGTACCGCTTTCAATAATGCCTCATCGAACTCTTCCAGAGTCGTTGGTACATCTAATACAATTGTTCTATTGTTGTACATTGTACTATTATAGCGGATTTCTAGGTATTTGTCACGAATTTAGTTACTCTAAGTACTTGATATTAAAGGACTTTTAATTACTTTGCTTTTTGTGCGTCTAATAACTGTGATATTAAGGCATCTTTCTTTTTACGACGGTCTAGTTCAACACTAAATTCAGCACGACCGAGTTCTTCTAGTTGAACTTTTGTAAGTTTTCCTAGCGATGCTTTTGTGTGTTTTTTGCTTTTTGCCTTCGCTGTAGTCTTTTTCTTAGCCGGCTTTTTAACAGGTTTCTTAACAGATTGTGATTCAAAAACTGGCCCCGGTGTTTGTGTACTTGGCTTGAAGCCAAATAGTGATTTGATAAACTCAAACATTGATATTCTCCATATAATAATGTGTTATTATTTATATTATGATTGTTGGGTTAAACTCTAAGAATGACTTCGCTTTCCCAGTCACCAAAGAATTGTTCCCAACTTCTATGATCGATCATAATGGGAAACTTCTTTCTATTTGCTAGTAACTGGTGATAGTTTGGCTTAAAGGGCCACCATTTTGGCTCCCATTGTCCTACCGGGTCTTTATTTCCTTTTAGTGAGTTACAATTAGAGCATGATGATACAATGTTTTCCCACGATTTTTGACCGCCATCTCGTCTCGGAATAACATGGTCGTATGTAAGTTCGCGTATTGTTATAGGTGTTTCGCAATATACGCAAATGCCATGGTCTCTATAGAACAGTGATTCACGCCTAAGTTTAAGTTCGTTTTTAATTTTAACATAGGTATTACGAGCAATAACACTAGGCCAATACATATCCAACGTTGGTGTTTGGATTTTTCTATTATAGTCGAACACAGAATGACAACTACCGTTGAAAATTCTACCCACAGCGTCCTCCACTGGAACAGTGTGCAGTGGTAGTAAGGATATTGGCATGTAAGAGGCATTAAGAACTAGTGTTCGTATACCTAGCATTATGTTCTTCCATTCATTTATTTATTTACTATGATAATATATTATAATACAATAAAAATGATTAATTCCAACCAACCTTATAATCAATCTCCATTAGACTTTTCATCTTTTCAATCTGTTCATTTGACGGAGAAATTTGTGTTTCCTTATTTCCTGGCCGCATGTGTTGTTTTATTATAGGATTTCCGGACCAAACTCGTAACATGGGTAAAAGATGGGTATCCACTTCTTTATGATTGTAGATATGTGTAAATATTCTTTTATCATTTCCCAAGTGTGTTGAGTTCGGACTACAATGATCCCAAACGTTTATATTGCTCTTTTTGCAAATTACATTGTAATTTTCTAAAAACATGTCTAATGAGGTTTCTTTTATAAATTGATGTGCAATGCAATGCGCGTATCCACTGGATAATTTTTCGATTGGATTTCTCCATATTGCTATTCTAAAATCACATTCTAATAGTTCTTTCTCATAATTATTGAATGGTTTTCTTCGTCCTATGTAACTGTCTTTTCCAAGTAAATTTGTAAATTTAGTATAGTTTGGAAGTTCACCATTCTTATCAAACTTCACACCACACGCCTGTAGTATATAACTTATTGTAGAAGTGCTGGCACACTTAGGATTTCGTATAACTCCAATGTTATATCCAGCAAGGTTAAATCTCAATAAAGCCATAATATTTTAAATGGTAGGACCGAGTGGAGTCGAACCACTGACCCCCACATTATCAGTGTGGTGCTCTAACCAACTGAGCTACGGTCCTAATTAATAATTTAAATTTTATCCAATGTAGATACAATATGTCTTATAACACGATACGGGTCTGCATTTGATGCCGGCCGCCTATCTTCCAAATAACCATGCCAATTATTTTGCAATGTATAAATCGGAATTCGTATACTTGCACCACGGTCACTAACGCCATAACTAAATTGGTCTATACTTTGTGTTTCATGCAAACCAGTTAAACGCTGGTCATTATCAGAACCATATTCTTTAATACCAATTTCATGTACTGTTCCTAAAGCATTACACATACTACTCATTAATTCTTCACTGCCTGCATCTCGCATTTTGTTATTAGAAAAATTAGTATGCATACCACTACCATTCCAATCAGTTTGTCCTAACGGTTTAGGATGGAAGTTAATCGAAACTCCATGCCATTCTGCAATTTTAATAAGAATATAACGAGCCATCCACAGATCATCGCCTGCTTTAACACCTTTGCCCAACACTTGGAATTCCCATTGTCCTAGTGCTACTTCTGCATTAGTGCCAGTAATACCAATCTCTGCGTTTATACATGCTTCTGTATGTCGATCAACAATTTCTCGTCCAATGACATTGTCACTACCTACGCCGCAGTAATAATCACCTTGTTCTCTTGGTTCGCCACTTTCGGGCCAACCCAAAGGACGACCATCTTTATACATGAAATATTCCTGTTCAAAACCAAACCACCATTCATCACTGATATTTTTTATTGCATTGCGTGTATTGCTTGTATGTGGATTATTATCTGCATCTAGTACTTCACACATTACATAAGTTGCTGACATATCATCGCCGGATATCTTTCTTGTAGCATCTGGTCGAATACGATCAAGCATAAAATATTTGTTTACTGGATTCAGTAAACAGTCTGAACTTCCACCTTCTGCTTGTTGTGTCGATGATCCATCAAAAGACCATTTTACTGCACTATTGTCAATTTTTACTTTACTTCTTAGAGAAGGCTCAGGATAATATCCATCAAGCCACACATATTCATATTTTTTACTCATGTCATACCTTTTAAAAATGGCGGAGAGGGAGAGATTCGAACTCTCGAAGGGCTATTAACCCTTGCTGGTTTTCAAGACCAGTGCATTCAACCGCTCTGCCACCTCTCCTTAAATTTGGTGCCCGAGGAGGGACTTGAACCCCCACACCTTTCGGTACTGGTACCTAAAACCAGCGCGTCTACCAATTCCACCACTCGGGCAATGTGTTAATATTATTTACTGCTTACAGATAAAAAAAGGCAGTAATTAGACTCTGTACTCCGAAAAGAATTTATAATTGGGTCTTTGGGTATATCGTCTAATACTGCCTAAAAGCATAATGCTTTTTATTTTTTCTGGTTTACAAAATCGTAAAATTTTTGTGCTGTTTCCATTATAGTATCTATATTAGGAACAGAAGGCATTTCTACTTTTGTTACAATTTCGTCATGTTCCTTCTTAATGGAAGTCTCAAACTGACCCCATTTTGCATAATAGTCGTTTTGAACAAAGTCCTTAGCCATGCCAAGTAGTTCTGCTCTAATTTCATAACCATTTTTGTTTACTGTTACTTGTGGCAACTTGGCGGCGTCCATCCATGCTTGCCAAGGTGCTTGTGATTTAGATTTCGTATTACTCATACTAGTTTCTCCTCTGTGTGTGTTGTGTTTTGTTTATCTTCGAAGCATTGCTTCGTTGTTAATGCCTTTGTCTCGTCTTTGTCTAGCGATTTTATCTTCTTCAATTAGGCGGTAGTAATGATATTGCCAATCATTCTTATACTCTGTTTTTGCCCAGCGCATATATGAATCATTGTAATCACTTACCGAATCGATTAACTTATTACCTAACCATAGACGAAAAACATTGCCAATCATTGTGACCATTGCTTTCCTCCTATTTGTGTGTCTGTGTTTATATATTATAAACGAAACTTAGTATTTTGTCAATAAAATACCGCCTTTATTTATACTCGTAATTTACAGATGTTTCATTTTCACGAAACACAAATGCGCCGTTCTTTATGTGAAATTTATGCGCCATTTCTGTCTTTGGCGATAACGTAACAAATCGTTTTAAGTAAGGTTTAGAAGTCCGTAGATAATTCTGCATTAGATCTATCATATCACGCCCTGCTCCTTTCTTATAACTCCAAATAGTATAAAAAATAGCGTTATGTAAGCCAGCCATCTTATTTAAATCACTTACTTCTGCTGGTATGTCGTCACAATACGCCACGCACACAACTGCGTTAAACGTGGTATATATTTCTCTACCGTGTGATAATCTAAAATCCAATGACAGTTCTGGTCGCACAGGATCGTCAGCAATTGACATCCTTTTACCTGTACTCAGCATCCATGGCCATTCGCTATGGTATTGTATTCTGTTAAAGTCCCATCTATTACAATCTCTGATTTGTTCCACTGTTAGTCCTAGTTTAAAAATGAGTAAGCATTATAACATATTTTTGATGCGTTGTCTATAGATATGGATAAGAAGATGTGTGAACTAGTATAAAGTTCTTATGCATAATTCCGTGCTTTCTAAAGTTCACTGATGTATGAAATTGCTTTTTATTAAAAGCAATAGCAGTATCTTTTTTCCAATTAAGAATTCCTTCTACTTCCAAATAATCTAATATACATTTCTCATCATAATAGGTGTTCATATGGACATGATTGTAGTCACTATAATCTAACCCATACTCGTTATTATGTAAACTCCAGTCTTCTGCTATTACGCCATTAAAAAAATAATTTTCTGTTTTTTCTATTAGTTGTGCGTTGCCTGTTGCTGATTGCTTAAAGACAATAGTTTCGTGATGCTCACCAAATGTTTCAATTGGTAGTATAACAGAATATCCTGGGCCGTCATCGTGTGATGGATTATGGTCAAAGGAATAATAAACTTGTTCGCCTTCGACTTTAACAAATTCACTATCTACATGTATTCCAACAGGAATGTATTCTGTTTTTATGTAACTAGAAAAGTCAGTGTATTGTATTTGTAGATAATCCAATAGTTGGTTTATTTTATCGTTATACTCTGAGTCTTGTGGGCACCATCTTTCCCATAACTCAGTTGGCTCAGTTAAGCCATATAAGGACAGCATATCCTGTTCATCTTCAATCCAGTTACTATCAAATTTATGTTTATTGTCGTTAAAAAAGGTAATAAAATAACTTGCTAGCTCTGAAGGAAGCTCTTTGCTAAATGCTAGAGGTAAATTATTCATGTGTTATAACCAAGTCATTGTAATCTTCTTGGTAATTTATATTATAAAATTGGCCAGTAAGATTATAAGCGTATATGCGCTCCATGTTATTTATTGCGGTTTGGTAGACAGACGGAATGTTAGTTTGTTTGTTAATGTATTTTACTATTTCTTTCTTAAATATTCCATATCCTGTGCCGTGCCAATTATTAATAATTTTGGTAGGCTTCTCTACAATTTTTCTTATTCCACCATCATTGCTAAACTGTAATGAAAAACACTTTTTAATTCTTTCTATAGGGGCGTTAGTGCATGCTCCAATTACGCCCAAAAGTGGTCCTGTATTAAACAACGCTCTATCAAGATGATTATAATAATCAATCATGCCTTCCATATTATTATTGATCGCAAGTTCGTCTCCAAAACAAGTTATAACACAATCGTCTACAAATTCTATAGCGTCTTTAAATGCGTTAACTACACCATTGTCGCTATGTAAAAAGTTAACTTGGGGGAATGAATTGCCAACTTCTGCTACAGTCTGCTCGCTATCGTATCCTGTTACTACAGTGACATCATCACAGTAACTAAGTAACATTTCTATATTATAAAATATTAATGGCTTGCCATCGTAAAGTAAAAGACTTTTATTAGTTGGATTACTAAACCTTGTTCCTTTACCGCCTGCAATTACTATTCCTTTCAAGTTACTTGTGACTCCCATATTGCTTCTTTTTGTGCTGGGAAATCACACTTTTCACATTTGTTTAGAAACAGTCCTTTCGCATGGTTTTTTCGTATATTAATGTATTGATCACTATTAATAATGTCTTTTAAACTGTTCTCGTTTAAGTTTCCTAGTATATACTCTCCATCACTATCTAGACAACATAAACTAATTCTACCATCCCATAGTACAGTGACACTGGACCAAAGTCTATGGCATAAAAAATGTTTATTTGTTGTACCGTTGCCCCAGTTATGTAAACTAATATTGTTTACTTTGTCCAATGCGTTATACTTTTTAAACAGATTAAAAAACTCTTCTTCTTCAGAGGGTGTACTAATACCCGAGTTAATATAGTCAAACTTTACGATATCTAAGTCTTTAGGGTGTTTTAATAGTTCTTCTATATACTTAAAAAACCTATTAGCAGACTTATTAGGCCTAGTTAAACTAAACTCTCTAAAAGGAGATATAGAAATAAATGCTTCTGTTATTCCTCCACTCTTCCACCTGTTTAACAATTTAGGAGTTAAGCCATAACCGTTTGTGTGTATATATATTTGGTTAAACCCAAACTGTCGTGCTTTACTTGCTATTTTCGGTAAGCGTTTATCCAGTATTGGTTCGCCCATAAATCGCAAGTCCAATTTTTTTATACCCATTTCGCTTGCTTCTTTTAAAACACCATATGCAAAAGTATCGGACATAAATCCTTTTTCACGTTCCATTTCACCATATGTGCAAAATGTACATTCAAAATTGCAATAGTTTGTAGATTCAAGTCGCAAAACTACAGTAGAAAAGTCTTCTAATATTCCAGTGCTATTGTTTCTTTTATGATTCCATTCTAAAGGAATTAGATGTTTAACTTGTTTATACATTAATGCGTCAGTGGCGGAGAGAGTGGGATTCGAACCCACGAAAGGTTTCCCTTTAACGGTTTAGTAGACCGCCGCCTTCAGCCGCTCGGCCACCTCTCCTTAAATATATTTAATAATATGATCATATTATAAATATGTTTATGACTGAACCAATATATTGCACTGTTGCTCAAGCAGGCTTATCCACTCTAGAACTGGGATTTGCATCAATCTGTAATCAACACGTTGATTTACTTAGAAAGCAAAACGGCGAGTATTATCGACTACACAAGGATAGCATACAAGACGCGTGGAATAGTCAAGAAAGAAAAAAAGTAATAGAAGAAATGAACGCCGGCATATGGCCAAAGGGTTGCGAGCAATGCAGAGTTGCCGAAGCCAATGGCTACAGTAGTCAACGATTGGACATTAATTCTGAAGTTGCTGAACTGGCTGAGAAAGAAAAAATTAAAGTCGAACCACGTTCAGATCAGCCCATTGCGATCGTTCTAAAGCACGGCAACGTATGTAATAATGCTTGCAGAACCTGTCACCCAACTACTTCTACTAAGTGGTATAAAGACTCGCACAAAATGGAGGGAAGTAATTTACCTCTCAAAGATTGGATTAAGCAGAACGAATTTAACTTAGGCCAAATAACCTACGATGAAAATAACAAGGACATTCGTAATGTGTTCTTTGGATTGGACAATAAAAGTGGGTGGAACGAGAATGTAATCTTTTGGGATTTATATGGTGGTGAACCGTTATTAAATAACCTAACATTTGAGTTATTAGATCACAGTATTGCTATTGGTGTAGCGAATAGACAACGATTTGGCATACATACCAACTGTTCAATATATAATCAAGACTTTGTGAATAAACTACCCAACTTCGCGCATGTTAATTTGGGATTGAGTCTAGACGCAACCGGCGAGCGTAATGACTATATAAGACATCTAAGTAAATGGCCTGTAGTTGAAGGTGTAGTGCAACAATATTTTGAGGCGTTTAAAGAACACGATAATGTTACACCCACCATAACAATTACACAACAAATTCTAAATATATTTTATATGCCCGAGACATTTGATTATATTGCGGAAAAGGGTTGGGCAGAAAATTATGGCACAGGGGGTATATCTTGGGGTAATAAAGTATACGACAAAAAGGAATGTAACATACATTACTTGCCTGAACCTATTAAGAAAGTAGTTAAAAAGAAACTACTAGAGTATAAACCCAATGGTCGTTCGTTGTCTATAGATTGGCACAATGAGGTTGATCAATGTATTGCCGCAATAGACACACATCCCGATGACTATGAAGAACATCGGGATACATTTTGGAAGGTTAATAATAGATTAGATAAAATACGCGGGCAATCATTTAAAGAAACAATGCCCGAGTATCACAGTTTATTTGAAGAATATTATAAAGGCGTTAACTTAGATTAGCCTTTACTGCCTCAATAACTGGCTCCATCTCTTCATTCATTTCCCAGTCTTTGATAATATTACCTTCGCCGTCGATTAAAAACTTATGGAAGTTCCAGTAGACACCACCGCCGTTAGCATTTTCGCCTAACCATTGCCATAGTTCTGTCGCTGTATCATTTTCGTTTGATTGCACGTTACTCTTAGCCATCATAGGAAAAGTAACGTCATAATTGTTTTGGCAAAACTCTAAAATCTCTTCGTTAGTTCCGGGCTCTTGACCACCAAATTGATTAGAGGGAAACGCAACAACAGTAAACCCTGCGTCTCTGTGTTCTGCAAACAATTTTTGCATATCTTCATAATGCCGAGTAAATCCACATTCACTCGCTGTATTAACCACTAGTGTTAACTTGCCTTCGCATAATTCTTTCATGCTAACTTCATTGCCATTTATATCAGTGGCGCTGTAATTGTGTAAACTCATGATTTCTCCTTATTGAAAAATTGGAGCGGGTAGAGAGAATCGAACTCTCATCTATGCGTTGGCAACGCACTGTAATAGCCGTTATACGATACCCGCTTACAACTGGCGGAGCGGACGAGACTCGAACTCGCGACCACCGGCGTGACAGGCCGGTATTCTAACCAACTGAACTACCGCTCCAAACATTGGCTCCGAAGGTTGGATTCGAACCAACGACCAAAAGATTAACAGTCTTCTGCGCTACCACTGCGCCACTTCGGAATATGGTGGGTCCTGACAGGATCGAACTGCCGACATCCGCCGTGTAAAGGCGGCGCTCTCCCAGCTGAGCTAAGGACCCAAATTTGGTGGAGGATACTGGGATCGAACCAGCGACCTGTTGCTTGCAAAGCAACCGCTCTCCCAACTGAGCTAATCCCCCAAATTTAAATTTGGAGCCCGCGGTCGGATTCGAACCAACGACCTGCTGATTACAAATCAGCTGCTCTGCCAACTGAGCTACGCGGGCATACATCTATTTACTCTTTTTCTTACCGTGTAACGTATCTTTTAGATAATCTAAAAACCACGGATTATCTATAAACACACCCATTAACCAATTGGATATGCTGTTTACTGCTTGTTCTTCTGATTCGTCCTCACGCAACGGACCACCTGGTTGGTTTAGAGACGAATGATATAATATTGCATGTAAAACTTCATGCAATAAAGTATTTGCTTTATCCATATCAGGTGCTTCTTCCTGTATCTCAATCTTATTGGTTCTGTTATTATACTGTCCCCAATAATCCGAAGTCTCTTTTATAAAAGATGTTTTAATAATATCAATGTCAACATCTTTCCAACCTACTTTTATTTTACTAGGAATATTAGACATAATGCCCTCCTGTTTATTATACTTATTAACATCATTGGCCTGCCCGGAGGGATTCGAACCCCCGACCCACAGCTTAGAAGGCTGTTGTTCTATCCAGCTGAACTACGGGCAGATTTGGCTGGGGTACAAGGACTCGAACCTCGAATGACAGAATCAAAATCTGTAGTGTTACCATTACACCATACCCCAATTTGGTCTCGGCAGAGAGATTCGAACTCCCGACCCTCTGCTCCCAAAGCAGATGCGCTACCAGGCTGCGCTATGCCGAGTTTTTTCCTTTATTTTTCTTTCCAGGCTTGCTATTATTTTTGCGATCTTCACTAATAATAACAGGCAATTTATATCCTCTTCCACTATTGCCTTTTTGTGCGACTTCTTCACATCTACTAAGGCTAGCAATGCCTAGCAAGTAAATATCTCTAGCCAAACCCTTTAACTTTTTCTTTTCAGCATTCCAAAGTTTTGACTTCTTTCGCTGTTCTAACTTCATCATTTTGTCATAAACAGATGTGTCTAACATTTTTTTACCTTTGTGTTGTTGTTATATGGTACACCGTACGAGAATCGAACTCGTGTTGCCGCCGTGAAAGGGCGATGTCCTAACCGCTAGACGAACGGTGCGTAATTTCATATTTATAATAATACACTATTATTATGGTTAAGTCAAGAAATTGGTGGTTGGGGCTGGATTCGAACCAGCGTACCCTGAGGGAACGGATTTACAGTCCGTCGGTTTTAACCACTCACCCACCCAACCCGGTTAAATTAGTTAGAGACAATTCTCCAACTGCCGTCTGCTTGGCGACATGCCGTACCGTATGCTTGGACCGTTTCTCCGCCCACAACAATCTGCTGAACAAACTCTCTACACGGAACGCCCTGATTAGTAATAACCGTAGCAGTAGGCATAACCACTCCGCTATTTCCTGTGTTTGGATTGCTCCAGTTAGTAGCAACCTGATCTGGTTGATACTCTAATGATGATTGCATTGACTGCCCGGCGAGTAATCTATCGCGTTCATCTAAACGCTGACCCACAGTGTTACCTACTAGGGCACCAGTAATAAGCCCAAGCACCACCCACAGTTCTTTGTTGGTGCTGTCTTTTGCCAGTCCGTATCCTAGACTACCGCCTAAAATAGCACCCAGTCCTGAAGTGGCTGTTTCAGTGGAAATATTTTGCGCTGGCGCAGAAGTTACTAACAGCATCGACACAATTGCCGATAATACTACTCTTTTCAATTTAATTCTCCTTAATTAACTTTCTATACTAATTAGTATAACACTTTTTTAGTATTATGTCACGGAAAAGGTTGCTCTAAGTGCTTGATTTTATTGGACTTTTCTGTTGGCAATATCTGACTATTCAAACCTGTCAAAATCGTCCCAATCATCTTCTAACAAACTACTAACAGACTGTTCATTATGTATACTGACGATTGCTCTAGCGAGCAATGGTGCCACTGTAACTTGACGTAATGTGGATATTTCTACAGACCTGTTTGGCTTAATGGAATCGGTTGTAACCATCTCAGTCAAGTCACTGTTATTAATATTATCGCTTGCCTTAGGAGATAACACACCGTGAGCAATATATGATCTAACTGTTGTAGCACCACAACCCAACAAAGCAGTAGCGGCGTTACACAATGTGCCTGCGCTGTCTACAATGTCATCTACAATAATACACTGTTTGCCGTCTACATCACCAACCACATTCATAACTTCACTAGCACCTGGTTCAGGGCGTCGTTTATCAATAATAGCAATGTCTGTGTTAAACTTCTTAGCGTAACTTCTTGCTCGTTCAGTACCACCAGCATCAGGACTAACAAATATTAAATTTTCTGCTGGTAATCTTTTTCGAATATCCGACACTAGAATAGGTCGGGCGTATAAGGTGTCAACTGGAATGTCGAAAAATCCTTGTATTTGTCCTGCATGTAGATCAAGCGTTAAAACTCTGTCTACACCAGATGTTGTTAGTAGATTTGCCATTAGTTTAGCACTAATTGGTGCTCTACTGGTCATCTTTCTGTCTTGTCTAGCATAGCCATAATATGGCAATACTGCGGTAATTCTCCTAGCACTGGCTCTACGTAACGCATCTACCATCACAACCAGTTCCATAAAATTTTCATTTACTGGACTACTAGTACTTTGGATTACAAATACATCTTCGCCTCTCACGTTTTCAAATATTTCTGCTCTCACTTCTCCATCAGCAAATCGTCCAATATTAGCCTTAACAAGTGTTGTGCCAGCATATTGCGAGATACGTTTTGCTAAATCAAGATTTGAGTTTCCTGAAATTAGTTTCATTAGTTTCCTCTATCATTAATCGATAATTTGCCAAATACCTTCCCAGCCATAAGACGTTCTTAATTGGTGTCCGCTTGGATTCCACGGCACTGGTTTAAAGAAAATCTCTGGATGGATAGGCGTGGCGTGATTGAATTTACCCGCATAATACTCTCCATTAATCTTACAAAGAAAGTGTTTATCGAATAATTGTTTTTCTTGATCATCCCTTGTACAGCCTAATATCCAACCTAAATTATATTGTAGCAGTTCCATCTACATATTCATCCATTATGTTAGTAGTATTTACTAACTCAACGAATAATTCGCCTTCTCTTCGAAATGCTTCGTCTTCCCACGGTAGATCTTTATAATTAAATTTTTCGCTCTTTGCCCTATGTAACCATTCTATTCGATGAGGTGGCTTACCCGGTCTATTCCACATTGTCGTGCCGTCATCGAAGTGTTTTAATCTACTCTGTGCGAACTGTGATAAATGGACCATTTCATGCGCCAACGTCAATAACATTCGTGTCGTACCTTGCCGCGTACAAAGGTCTATTTGAAATTCTCGTGGGCGCGTCATATTGTCGTCCAATATACCGCACCAGCCTAATATATTTTCTGTTTCGTAGGAGCGGTCCATGTTCTTATAAAGGAAAATATCTAGGTCAATATTCTTGCATAAATCTTTACGCATGAGAGACTTACCGTAGAACTCAGCAGAATCTTCAAGCAGTTTGATTAGTCTTTTATTTTGAGTCCTGTAGCCTTCGACGTTTACTAACATCTTACCTGCCTCCATTATTCTCAACCTCCAAATGTTGCAGGAATTTAGACAGATCTTCGATGTCCTTCTCAGAGAAAAACGCCGCTGTCGCTTCTGTAACTGCTCTGGAGCCGAATACGATGACCAAATCGGCCATCGTATCGTACTTATCCCAGAGTTTATTACTCGTCATCTTCTTCGTCATCTTCATCTGGAACGTTCTGCATTTCTATATGGCCGTTATAATAACGTTTTGCTTGCTCGTTATCGTTGGCAGTTAGAAAATCTAGTGCATCTTCCCACGTTCCAAAGTGTAGATCTTCTAGCGGACCTTCCAATTTAACTACAGATCCGCTTTCTGCTTGCTCGCCAGTCCATGTAGCAATGTCTGTAAAGTTCCAACGAAAACTGCCCACTGAGTGACCAATTTTTTCGCCAACCCACGTAACCCGTTCAGAAATTTGGTTAAGAGTCAACCCTGGTGCATTTTCTAATACTTGTTTTGGACTCCAAAATCTAGGATCATTAAGATTTACTGCGCTCATTACATATCTCCGTCGTTAAATGTTGCTTTATGTTTAATGTTACGTTTGTAACTGGTTTTTTTGTTACGCTGGACTTTGTGTCCGTACGGCGTATCGTTGTCAAACAACTGTTTATGAAAACGTGTTTTGCGGCTATGGTTTACTTTATTTTTCATAATATCATTATAGCAAATTTTGTATGATTTGTCACTTATAAAATTGCTGTAAGTAATTGATATATTAGGAAGTAAATCTAAGGTCGTCAATAACAAGGCCATCCAGCCACTCATTGTACTCTGTTTGGGCTTCGTCGTCCACGTAGTGACATTCATCACACTTGGCAAATGGCGATTCAAACCATCCTCCGCTAGCGGCCGGATCATGGTTTATAGATTTTAAATCCAAACAAGATTCACAAATATAGTAATCTTTGAACTTAGTTCCAGTTTCTGTTTGGCTAGTTTGTTGAAAGATTTGTTTTTTCATTACTAATCTCCTTAGTCTAATAAGTCATCGTATGTTTCAAAGTTAAGCATAAATGCTCTGGCCTCTTTTTCAGTTTCAAAAAAGTTGCCACCCATACACTCTCCATCTTCAAATCGTTCCACCCAATAACATCCGACAGTGTTTTGATTATAGCAAACCTCATTGGCTAAAATCGTTAATCTTGCTTGTCGCTTAGGCATTTTTGTGTATCTCTGCGTGTTTACATCGTTGTCTATATACATATCCTGGGCAATTACATACAATCTTATTGCCCATGCGTTCGACCATATATGTAACGCCTGATGCTGATTTGGATTCGTAGCGGCCCAGCACTTCTCGAACAGTAGGCTTGCTAAGAGTCTTGGTATGTTCCTTAACTCTTGCGTTAGCCCACGCTCGAAGTTCTGTGATGTAGTCAGTCATTTTCGGTTTCTATTATGCGTAATAGTTCGTCTTTGGAATATATCGACAGCCAAAGTCCTCCGGCGGCGAGTAATGTAACCACAGTCCATAATACCAATTCCATTGTTAGGCTCCTTTTCTGAAAAATCTGTATTCGGGTCTAGGTGAATGGCCGAGTAGGTCATAAATCAGAAAGTCGGCCCTTGAGTCAACTCCACCAATATGCCAATCGTATTTGCCACGTTGGGAGGCAGTGTGGTCTATCTCTTTCCAATCGTAGAGGTTACAATACACGTAGTCCTCTACCTCACCTTTCTTGGTGTAAATCGTAAATTCAATGTCCCAACTATTGTGAGTCTTATCAGTGTCACTGCCATTAGGTTCACCAAACAACTCAACCAACTCGTCATAACTGGCACGGATGTAACCGAGCATATGTGACCCGTTGACAAAATCGTCAGTGGGTTCAAATGATGCAACCGTATCGGCCTGTGGGTTTATCCATCGTTGTGTCATTATACTGCTCCCTGGATCGAACGATCCCAATAGGTCTCCTGAAACACATGGGAAGTAATGCCACACTCTAACATCTCACCACCATCCATGTCTATCTCATATGCTGTGATGGTGAACTGGGGGTTTGACCCGTTAATCTCATCATTAAAGTAGGACATACGTTCACTGTGGTCCATATTGGCATCAGCACCGATTAAGCGAAAGTAATTTTGCCCATTGTGGGCATCCATGAATTCGACGCAATAAAAGTAGGTTGACTTGTTTGACATGATTATTTCCTTCGTTTCCTTTATTTCCTATACTATTAGTATACAGTGATCTGTCAGAAATGTCACGAAATAAGTGCGTCTAAGTGCTTGATTTATAAGAAGTTTTAAAAATTAAAGAAAAATAGGGGGATTTTTACTAGTTATAAAGTGAGCCTTCTTGAATTTGGCGTCTAATTGTAGCAGGGTTTTTACTTGATAGTAAAGGAACATCCATATCCAAAGCATTGTCAGTAGGTTTTACTTTCTTTGGTTTTTGTTTACTGTGTGCTACGTGTGGATTAGCAACGGTGGCAATGTTACCACTAGTAGTGGCTCCCGCTGTTGCGGCTTCAAAGATTTCAAACTCTTTAAGTCTCATACTGTTATTTATACCTTAGTGTCTTTTATACAACCACTGTGAAATAGGAATATAAGGATAATCGTCCCAAATAGAGTCTTTCAAGTCATCTTCTTTTTTAGATTCTTCTTTCTCTTCTTGTGCTGGAACATGCCCAGCGTTACTTATAAACTCCCACTCTTCTTCCGTATACGGCCACATCTTTTCTTTTTCCTCTGTGTGTGTTTCTGATACCATGTTGCGAGTGAATCCGCATTTATTACAAACGTAGGTAGAGTCGTCGACTATATAACCAGCGGTTGCTTCACATCGAGAACATTGTACAAGTGTTCGCTGTTTTTTGTGTTTAGCCATTGTTTAGAACATGGTGATTAGGCAATTCTCCATCTTCACCGTGCCATTTTCCAACGTGCTCTGTTTTAAACTCATGTTCTCTGTCTAGGTATTTCCACTCGAGTTTAGTAGCATCCCACGCTTCGTTAATTTTCTCAAAAACTTGAATTGGTTTAAATGGTCCACACGTATATACGTCTAACTGTAATAATGCTGGACTTGGTTCATCCCAAATGTGCATTGCAATATGACTTGTTTCAATAATAGAAACTGCTGTAATACCAGCGTTTCCTTTAACGTGAACATACTCACAAAACGGACCAGCGAGTAACTTCATGTCAATTGTTTCGATTAAGTTTCTAACCCAATCTTTTGTTGCTTCGACGTCGTCAGCGCCTGGAGGGTTTTTTATTTCTGCTCTAATGAGTAGATGCTTGTGAATTGGTAACGCCATTGTACTTTCCTATATTTTTGCTAATATCGCAATAAGCAATATGATAATTAAGAATAATTCTCCCGCTAAAATAGTATGATACCATACCCATTTCGCACGATAAATTTTTTCTTTATTAAAAGTTTCCTTTAATTCAGCAACAAAGCCCTGCTCTTTTGTAGGGTATTTTTTAGTGTTGCCTTTACCAAAAAGTTGCTTCATATTTGATATTTATAAAGAATTACTAGAAGATATAGTTTTCTAAAATTCCTTCTCTTTCTACTTCATTCGTAACACAATGAACACCTGTGTCCCAAAATGTTGTTGCTCTCATATCAACTGAAACACACGTAATACCTCGTTTTTCTAACTTATCAAAGAGATCAACATTAGTGCCTGTAAATAATACAGTCTCTTCATTAATGCTTAAACTGTTTAACGAGAAGAACGTTTCCTCTGTGCATGTTTGTAAAAAATTATCAAACCACTGTGCCAGCACTGGATGAAACCTTTTATGCCTATGCTCATGTATAGAGGATTTTGGCGATTTTTCTACAATTATTTTTTCCCAATTCTTAAAGAAGGCGGGTAACTCAGTCTGCAGACTAGTAATTAAAAGACCTGGTCGAACAAGGAATAGTTGCGAATCTAAATGGCTTTCTGCTTCAATAAAGTGAATTCTTGCTGAAGGATTTACAGACTTAATCCAAGTAATGTATTCGTCGTTGCCTAACTTGTTTCCTTCACGACCAAAATATCTAGAAATAATAATATCGTTACCACATTTTAAAGAAAGCGTGGGATGATATAATGGTCTACATAGTTCTTCTGCATTAAATGCGTTCCAGTCTCCTTCATAAAAAATGTTGTCTGTAGTTAACTTATATGTTTTATCAAAGTTGATTTGTTGTAAGATTTGATCACACGAATTTAAAAGTCCCAGTTCGCATTCTCCTGAAACGTTTCCTTTGAAAAGACTATTGCCATATATTGTATGCGTGTCTCTAATAGCCAATGGCGGGGTATTAATAGTATAACCATTATGTATTGCAAAATCACAACTACTTCTCCAAGTCTTAACACCAAATTCTTGCAACAACTTATCTAAGTTATCTAACTCTTGCCTTGATTTATCAATTATGTTGATAAAATAGTTTTTATATCTACCTCTCAAATTTGTATAAGGAATAATATCATCAGATTTAGGCAACGTCCCAATGACACATGATTTTAAAGGATTAAACTCGGCCCATATGCTCATAAGAATATAGAAAATATCCAGTAAAAGAACAAAAACCACAGCATATAGTTAAATATTTTATCAAAGAACGAACGCTGAGGTGGCTTAAACATATTTTGTCTATTCTCGTATGACATAGTCGCTTCTAACACTTTTACAAAATGTTTTTGTTTAAGTCTGCCGTGCAACAAGATTTTTAATATCGCTTCATCTAATTCTATTCTAACTGGCGTAGGAAGTTTTGCGGTGTTGGTAGGCATAAGAGAAAAGTTACGCGACCATTTGTTCCATGGATCGCCAATCACACCTACTTGTTTATGGGCGTAAACATATGTCTGTTCATGAGTATATCCTTGTACTGCACTGATCACTTCAATTAATTGGCAATCTGTTAGACCATTAACTAATTTCTCGTATGTTCCGTCTATTGTTTCCATTAATGGAAGGTTCCTTTAAGTTTTTCAATTTTTTCATTAAACAACTTTTTATCATCCGAAGAAAGATTTTCTACGATTTTTACTTCATCCATAAACTGTTTAATAATTTTTGTTTTAGGATCTTTCGGATCTAAGTCTAATTCTAAATCGCCAAAATCCAAATCTTCTTTAGGCACTCTAGGAATTATTAATAAAAATAAGGTATATAATTTTATGTAAGTCCTAGCATACAAGCGAGATTGCTTCCTTGCCGCTTCTTCTTCTGTGTCCTCATCGGTAATCGTTAAATCTGCATTATCTTCATCTGGATTTTCGTATAACCAGTCTTCAAAAATTTCCGCTACGTCAGCGAATAGATCTAATTCGCCCATTGTTATTTTTATTTTATCTGGGCCAATCATTTTGATTCCCAAGGTTCAATAATGTCAGAGTCTAACGCCTTGCCGTCGGTGCTTCCGCCTTGGTTATCTATATATTCACCATCGTAATATATACCAGTAACAAGGACATCGTCGTTAATTTCACATATATCAAAGACAACTTTTGATGGGTCAAACTTACCTTTAATATCGATAGTGCCTTCATAGAATGTACCTTTTTCAGTATGTACACTTGTAAGTGTATATTCTTTAGACCTTGGCATGATTTCTTCTTCTTGTACCATGGTTCCTTCTTCGTTGTGGTCTTCTATAAATTCGCGGAGATTTCCATAGTAGATATTATCTAGTTCGTTGGCTTCCCAACCAATACTATCCATTTCAATAATTTCAAGTTGGGCAAGATCTCGAGACACGCCACACTCATGGCCGCGATCATCATGCTCATACCAATTTCCCAATGTTGCATATTTTGGAATTTTAATTTCAGGATTTTCTTCAGCGAACCAGTCAGGACTTCCTACGTACTCGTAAAAGTAGTCACTCATTTCTTCTGATTGCCAAAACTCAGCACACTTTTTGGTAATTTTACCAAGTACTATTTCGCCGCCGTATCCGGTTAATATAAACTTAATGTTTGCCATAATGTTAAAATCCTCGATAGTTAAAGTTATAAGTGTTACTGATTATAACATTATTTTAATTTTAAGTCAATATGTATTAATGTTTGATTTTATTGGGTTTTTGATAGATTACTAAGTTTTCGTTTAGTTTGAGGGTTAGATAACTCATCATTAGCATCTTGATATGCTTGAAGTTTGTGAATAAAAGAAGATGATGGACTTAAAAGATCCATAACAAAGTTCATATTTCCTTGCTCCATCTCGCTCTTCATATTTTCTAGATCACGAGCAATCATCTTTTTAAACCCGGACATTGTTATAGTGCCATAACCACTTATGGCTATGGTTGGATTAGAGGGATCAAAATTATCTGCGGTATAATCAATATAACCCTTGTCTTCATTTAAATCTGTTATTTTCATACTATTATTTAGTAGAAGTTTGGTTTTTGACAAGGCCTAGAATTAGTCTATATTGATCCCAAGCATCTTGTAGTGCTGGGTGTTCTTTACGTAATTTTTCTTCTTCGTAATGCTGTTGGCCTAGGTCTAGTAAGTCATCATATAACAGCCATCTGCCATGTTCTTGTGTTGCTGGTGAATCTGCTGTGTCATCATTGGTAGGAACCAATATTTCCTTAGTAGTACCCATGGGCACTCTTCGAGTGATAGTTTTCCCATTGTCGGGAGTTTCATAGATATATTTTTTTTGAGTTTCTGATCGACGAAAGAGTGCCACATGGAGCCCTACCAATTAAAATGAAATATTTACATTTGCGCCAGCAACTGTAGTACCATCTTCCCAGTCGCTATCGAAAGGCATTTCAGCATATGGTCTAATGGACAATGACTCTGTCATATTAATAGTCCAACCTAAGCCTACATCTGTTCCTAGGAAAGAATCATCTGCTTCCCAGTCCCACCACATTCTTGTGTATGCATCAAATCCGCGCCATGTAATACCAGCATATACGTCTGTGTCAAATTCTGTTTCATCAATATTCCAGTTCATACGTGGGCGTAGTGTAAACATTCCCAAGTCTGCTGTAATATCAGCACCAACTACGTAATCTTTGCTGTCAGCATATTCTGCCCAGCCAGTAACTGAAATACCTGAGGTACTACCTTCACTTCTTGGTTGTGCGAAAGACATGCTAATACCAATGTCTGTGTCGCTATCAGTATAGAGCGCAACTGGTCCGCCACCAATGCGGAATTCGTCTTTGTCTGCGTAGTTAGCACCTCTCTCGTTATAACTTACAAACCAATCCACAGTTTCAATACTAACACTTGAAGCTGTGTCAGCCGCATTTGCTGTGCCAAATGCTAATAGTGTTGCCACTACGGCATACATCATATTTTTCATTGAGATCTCCTTATTTTGAAAAATATTTTTAGGTTAGTAACCTAAAAATTTGGTCTGTAGAAGTATTTTTTTACTTCCACATTAGTAATGGATTCCACTAAAGACCTAGCATAAAAAGATTTATATTCATCTAATAAATCGTTTGCTTCTTTTTCCGTCTTTAAATTCCAAATTTCCTCACACATTGGAGAATGTGATGCGCCCCACGTAAATGTAAGTAACCATCTTTCTTCTCCTTTGTGTTCTGCCAATTGATTTCTAAGTTCAGTAACTAAGTCCTCAAGATCCTGTAATTCCTTGCTGTGTGAATTATCTATATAACTCTCATCAACAATGGTAGATCCGGCTGGCAGAGAGTTCATATAACTCTTTTTGCCTACTTGTATATATGCCGGCGGCCCACACTCTATCTTAGAAACTGAATTAACAAATCCAACAGATTTGTGACCATCTAGCACTTCCCAAATATTAGGATCTTTTAATTTGTAACCCCGTCTGTGGCAAGTTAAGTAGGTTGACATTCATTATCCGCGTTTAGTAATCATTTCGGTAATGTTAGCAGGACACGGTGCGTAATGACTAAACTCCATACTAAACTGTCCGCGCCCACTTGTCATGCCGCGTAAGTCGCCAATGTATCCAAACATTTCACCAATTGGTGCTTCTGCCCAAATGCGTACCATTTGCCCATTAACTTCTTGATTACTAATCATACCCCGACGTCTGTTAATATCGCCAATAACATCACCAACTTTGTCCTCTGGAGCAATAACATCTAGTTTCATAATAGGTTCTAGTAACTGTGGACCTGCTTTAGGCATTGTTTGTCTAAAGCCACCGCGAGCCGCTAGTTCGAACGCAATAGCACTAGAGTCAACTGCGTGTGATGAACCATCTGTTAATGTTACTTTAAAATCTAACAACGGATAACCGGCGATTATGCCAGATTCTGCTGAGTTTTTAAAGCCTTTCTCAACAGCAGGCCAAAACTCACGTGGCACGTTACCACCTACAACCTTAGATTCAAATTCAAATCCGCCGCCAGTTGGTAATGGTTCTATGGTGTATTCAATGTCACCAAACTGACCAGAACCACCTGATTGTTTCTTATGTACGAATTTGTCTTCTACTGTTTGCGTAATAGTTTCTCTGTATGCTACTTGTGGTTTACCAATGCTTACTTCAATGCCGTGTGTTCTTTTGAGAATGTCGCACTTAATGTCTAAGTGTAGTTCGCCCATGCCTTTGAGAATAGTTTGTCCACTCTCTTGGTCTGTCTCAACATGGAAGGACGGATCTTCTGCAACCATCTTACCAATAGCAACACCAAGTTTATCCATATCGCCTTGTGTCTTTGGCTCAATAGCAATACTAATAACGGGAGCAGGGAAGATCATAGGCTCTAGTACAGCAATATTCTTTGGATCGCAAAGTGTATGTCCTGTTTGTACTGTTTTCATACCAAGCAATGCGATAATATCACCCGCTGTCGCAGTATTAAGTTCTTCTCTACTATCGGCATGCATCTCTACAATACGACCAACACGCTCGGACTTGCCCGTGCTACTGTTATAAATTGTATCGCCTTTAGAAAGTTTACCAGAGTAAATGCGTGTAAATGTTAACGCACCATATTTGTCATCCGAAATTTTAAATGCCAATGCTCTTAGTGGCTTGTCAGCATCAACAATTGCTCGTTCTCCAGTTTCATTACCTTCTAAATCTACTTCTGGCTGAGCCTCAACTTCAGTGGGGTTAGGCAAATAGTCAACAACCGCGTTCAATACATTTTGGACACCTTTGTTTTTAAATGAACTTCCACAGAATGTAGGAAAGAAATCACAAGCAATAGTGCCTTTACGAATACACTTTTTAAGATCTTCTTCGCTAATACTATCCGGATCTTCCATCCATTGCATCATAACCTCATCGTCTTGTTCAACTACTTGTTCTACCATCAAATCGTAGTATTCTTTCGCAGTATCTGCCAAGTCAGCAGGAATATCACCAATAGTATACGAGGTTGGATCTGATGAGTCAGACCATATCCAAGATTTTTGTGTTAAGATATCTACCAGTCCCACAAAATCATCTTCAGCACCAATAGGAATCGCCATAACAACCGGCGTTGCGTTTAACCTGTCTTTAATCTGCTCAACAACACGAAAGAAGTCTGCACCAACTCTATCCATTTTGTTAACGTATATAACTCGAGCAACTTCACTATCGTTAGCATATCGCCAGTTTGTTTCGGACTGTGGTTCTACACCTCCGGATGCACAAAACACTCCAACGCCTCCATCCAACACTTTTAGTGAACGGTATACTTCAATAGTAAAGTCTACGTGTCCAGGTGTATCAATAATGTTAAAGCGATGGTCGTCCCAAAAACATGTTGTTGCGGCTGACTGAATAGTAATACCGCGTTCTTGCTCTTGTTCCATAAAGTCTGTGGTAGCGGCGCCATCATGCACCTCGCCTATTTTATGGATTTTGCCTGTTAGTTTTAGAATCCGCTCTGTAGTTGTAGTTTTGCCTGCATCAACGTGAGCAAAGATTCCTATATTTCTGTATTTTTGTAATTCTGACATTTATAATGCTCCGGAAGTTTTTTATTTATTAGCATCATAAATTATATACTACAAATATGGTTTTGTCAAGTGGATCGATATTGCTTGTATCTTACAAATTCTTGTTGCCTAACACCCTCTGTAAATACTTCTTGTTGGCTAAATGCATCTAGTTCTACGGAGTATCCCCAAATATAAGCAATGTAATTCAATACATCTACAGTTGAATCATTAGTTAACTCTCTACCGCTCTTCCCTCTATACATATGCAATAACAAGGTTCTTTTGTCATCATGATCGAAATCTCTTACTTGAATATCTGGTATGCGATAGTTATAGTCATATTGTCTTGCTAATTCCTTGCGTATACTTCTATAACCTGGATCGTTGTGAATTGCTTTTACCTCGTAATGAGGATCAATTCTTCTATCTCCAAGTTGGAATAATTTAAAGTCGCGTATAACTTTTGGAGATAAAAACTGTAGTATAAAACTCTCGTCTCTATAGTTCTCAACAGTATCAAGTATTATCTCTTTCCAGTTACCGCCAGCAACATCCGGAAACCATTCCTTATCTTCTTTAGTTGGTTCTTCGCACATACGTTTAATGTCTTGAAATATTGCAAATCCCAATGCATACGGATTAATACCACCATAATATTGTTTGTCAAATGTAGGTTGATTAAGTACGTTTGTATGTAAACGTAAAAACTCTAGCATGCTCGCCTCACAAATTAAACCTTTTTCGTGTAACCGATTCATTGTGTGATAATGTACAAAGCATGCATAACCTTCGTTCATTACTTTTGTTTGTCCTTGTGGGTAAAAATACTGTGCTATCTTACGCACAATGCGACATAGTTCGCGTTGCCAGTCTGTTAAATTAGGAGCATTTTTCTCAAGAAAGTATATAATGTTTTCCTCTGGCTTTTCTAAATGGACATACTCTTTGTCTTGTCTCTTTTTATCTTCTTTTTTACGTTTAATAACTGTAGTGTCCCACAATTCATTAACATGCTTACGCAAGTATTCTGCTCTCTCACCTGCTTTCTCTGCTTCAGAATATGAGTTAAGTTTTACTGGGCGTTTATACTTGTTAATGCCGTAATTGCGAATAGAATGTAATGCATCTAAAAACATTTCTACTTCGTCTAGTCCATACTTTTCTTCGCACTTCTTAACAAAGTTTTTAGCAAACACAAGGTAGTCAATAATTGCTTCTGCGTTTGTCCATGTCTTAAACAAATAATTATTTTTAAAGAAGTGGTTGTGACCAAACGCGGCATGAGCAATAACCAATGCTTGCGTAGTCATTGTGTTCTCTTCCATAAGGTAGTTAACGCATGGATTACTGTTAATAACAAGTTCATATGCTAAACTTGTTCTACCTTTTCTATATTGGTTCTCATAATGTGCCCATGCTTTACCATTGCTCCAATGGTTGTAGGACAATGGCATACCGATACTTGCGTAAGCATCTAACATTTGCTCAAACGTTACTACTTCAAGTTGGTTCATGTAAGTATCGCAACCAAGTTCATTAACTGCAATATCTTCACACGCATCATATATCTCACTTACAAGTTCAAAACTCCAGTCTCCTTGTTGTGTATATAATAGTTTACTCATTGTCTTTATCCTTAGGTAAAAAGAAACTTCTAAAAACGGGATATATATCTTTGCTTTCGTATACTCTACCTAGTTGCATGTTAGAAAATTCTTGCGATATCTCGTAATACTTTTTTTCCATTCCAATGCCGGCCGAATATCTAACGTCAGCATGTACTTGTCCAGCATTTGGTACAATACAAAGGAATGTAAAATATTGTGCAACTGGTAGTAGTTGGTTCTTCATAACATCTTCTACAAGTTGATTATCTGATGTGAAGTTATCACCATCACTTGCTTGGCTAATGTAAATATTCCAATGTGTTAAATCGTAACGCTTTTTAATAATTTCACTTGTTAATTCAAGTGCAGAACTTACTACTGTGCCACCGCTCTCTTTGCTATTAAAAAACTCTTCTTCTGTGCATTCTTTAGCAACAGTATGGTGTCGTATAAACACAATGTCTACTAAGTCATACTTCATATTTAAAAACATATGTAACAAAATAAAAAAGCGTTTTGCTAAATCTTTTTCACGCTCTTGCATAGATACTGATACGTCCAATATACAAAACATTACTGCCGCGTTTTTTGGCTTTGGTACCTTAGAAAAGTTATTAAACTTTAGATCAATTGGATCAATAAACGAGATAGCATTGTATCTTGCTCGTATTCGCTTAATCTCTTCCTCAATCTCTTGCAGTCTTACGTACTCAGGAGTCCTTGCGTCTTTGCCAGGAGGCAGTTTACTAAAAAACTCAAGTATCTTATCACGTTCTTCTATAAGTTCTCGTAACTTTCTACCTTTAGGTTTCTTTAAGGCCAAGCGTCTGCCAATACTGCGTATCATGCTTTGCTCTAAGTTTAGATTATTTGGAGATCCTTCGTTAACGTATCCGGATCTCTCTACACTAAACTCTTCAATACTTTTCTTTTGCTTCTCTAATAGGTTTGGTAGTTCCAAATCTTCAAACAGTATGTCTAAAAACTCGTCTTTGTTTATAGAGAATACAAAATCGTCCTCACCATAAGCATCATCCGAACCTTCACTGCCACCACCGCCTCCTTGGCCGCCTGCGGGTTTACGAATTTTATCGCCAGGATTATACTCTTTATTACCAGGCAGAATATAATCTTTCTCGCCTGATTTAGGATCATATTGAAACTGAGGTTCTTTAATGCTCTTAGCAGGAACTCTGACGCGACCACCAGATTTTAAATCTCGTACTGATCTACCTCTAATGGTCTCGTCTAAGTTTTCTTTAATAAACTTTTTTGACCGTTCAATGAAGCGTTGTCTATTGGAAAGGTTCTTTCCCTTAGGATTAGAACGCCTGTCAATAATGTGTTTAGACATTTTTAGCCTTAACTTGACTTTTGAGTCCGCATATACCACTCCACAAGTCTGCGTACTTGGCGATCTGTGTAGCCTTTCTCCTCCATACGATTAACGAAGTCGTCATGTTTCTGTTGATCTTCTTTATTTTGTTTATTACCAAAGGAAATAATAGGTAGTAATTCCTCAGTGGATGCGAACATTTTCTTTTCAATAATTTCGCGTAGTTTTTCGTAACTTGACCATCGAGGATTTTTACCTTTATTCTTTGCTTTAGTTCTTAATACAAAGTTAACCACTTCACTACGGAAGTCTTTAGGATTAGCAATGCCGGCTGGCTTTTCTATCTTTTCCAATTCATCGTTCAATACGTCACGGCTAAACAGGTTGCCTGTGTCAGGATCTTTAAAGTCAATCTCTTGTATCCAGTGATCAGCATATTCAATATAGCGATCAAACAAGTTTTGTCCATAGTCGCTATAACTTTCCAAGTATGCTTTCTGTATTTCATTACCAATAAAGTCTGCGTACTTTGGTGCTAACCATTCTTTAATAAAGTTTGTAAGTGCTTTTTCCTTTTCCTCACCAAACTGTTCGCGTCTAATTGCTTGCTCTAGTACAAACATTAAGTGTACTGGATCAGCCGCAATCTCGTTTGTGTCGAAGTTAAACACTTGTGACAGTATCTTAAACGCAAAACGTGTTGATGATCCGGACATGCCTTCATCTACACCTGCTACGTCTTTATACTCTTGTAATGACTTTGCTTGTGGATCTGTGTCCTTTAGATTCTTACCATTATACACTTGCATTTTAGAGAATAGATTGCTATTCTCATGCTCGCGTAGTCTGCTTAAAATACTATACTGTGCTAACATCTCAAGTGTTTGTGGCGCACATGGATGGGCTACTAATCCACTTGACTCTAACATCTTATCGTAAATGTTAATCTCTTCTTCAATACGCAAGCAATATGGAACTTTAACAACATACACACGATCTAGGAACGCTTCGTTGTTTTTGTTGTTTTTAAATGTTTGCCATTCTGACTCGTTACTGTGTGCTAGTATAGTTCCGTTAAACGGAATAGCACTAATACCTTCTGTACCCATATAGTTGCCTTCTTGTGTGGCAGTTAACAATGGGTGTAATACTTTAATAGGTGCTTTGAACATTTCAACAAACTCCATTAGGCCTTGGTTGCCTTTACACAACGCACCACTAAATGCGTATGAGTCTGGATCATGTTGTGAGAAATATTCAAGTTGGCGAATGTCAGTCTTACCGACTAGCGCACTGATGTCTTGGTTGTTCTCATCACCTGGTTCTGTTTTTACAACAGCAATTTGTTTTAGTTTACTTGGTTGTAGTTTAACTACAGTGAACTTTGTAATATCTCCGTCGAATTCATCTAACCTTTTGACTGCCCACGGGCTCAATAATCCTGTTAGATAGCGTTTAGAAATTTTATATTCTTTTTCAATTTGATCACCATACTTTTCTGGTGAGAATAGAGATAACGGACTTTCAAAAACAGGGCTAATAACGTCTCCTGCTTTCAATACGTAAATTGGATGTGTCTCCATAAGTTCTTTTAGTCTTTCTGCGATACTTGATTTACCACCGCCTACTGGGCCTAGTAAATATAATACCTGCTTGCGCTCTTCTAAGCCTTGTGCGGCGTGTTTAAAAAAGCCAACAATTCTTTCTACGGTATCTTCTAATCCAAAAAAATCTTTAAATGCTGGATATACACGTAATGTTCTGTTTAAGAAGATGCGTGATAAACGCGGATCTTCTGATGTATCTATATGCTCTGGATCTCCGATGGCAGCCAACATTCTTTCTGCTGACGTGGCGTATGCTAATGGATCCTTCTTGCATAAATTTAAATATTCTTCTAGGGAATACTCTTGCTCTTTATGTTGCTGATAGTTAGCAGAGAAGTCCTTTAATAGTTTACTTGCCATAAGGTAGTTGCTCCTTTTTTTATGGGTGTTACATATATTTAGCAAAAAATAAGACTATAATGTGTACATAATAAATAATTGTACAGGAATTCAATGATTACATTTATAATTAACACTCACTCATCCACGTCTAATAATATTTCCAACGGTTGCGGTATAGACGGGCAAAAAGAAATTCTTCATCATATTGCAGGATCCTGCAATATGATGCATCATATTGCAGGAGATGGAATTATATCAAAAGCAATTGGTTATAAAACTATAGAGCATAGTATTACTAGCACTGAAGGGATGCAAATAAAATCTATAGATGACGTTGATTTTAATAACGAAGATACTTATGTTTACCCGGTGTTTACAACAGAATTATTAAATATGTTTGGATTTACTCACCACTTGATTTATAAACACAATGAGGAAAGTGGGCATACAGAACCCAAAAAACTAACCATTGATCCTGTTTTTAAGTTTCTTCCTCAACAAGTTATAGAAAAAGCAATTAAGAAAGAGTTGTATATTGCCGTAATGTCTATATGCGAAGGAAAGGCATATATTGAGGGTTGGGAAAGTGTTAGTAAGGCTTGCGACACGTATAATATACCTGAGTCTCAAGTAATTCTTGTACTTGGAGGCAACCATAGTAATTACGATTATAAAACAGAAAACTTTAAGAATAAAAGTTATATACATTTAAACTATTATGCATTAGAACTAAGTTGTAAAATAAGAACAGGCTACACAAAAGTATTAGATAATTTAAGTAGCGAAAAGAAAAAGCATTATATATGTCTCAATTCACAGATCAAACCACATAGATACCATATGGTATCTAATCTGTTGCATAATGGTATATTAGAGAATGGCTATGTATCTTGTCAAAATTACCAAAGTCACGTAAACAACTTTTCACAAATTAAAGATGTATATGCTATGAAAGAAACATTACGAAAAGACGGTGCAAATGTGTTAGAGTTTATAAAATTTTATAACACACTTCCCTACATTGTAGATAGTATTGATGCTAAGAACTATAACAATGCTTTACACGCTCCATGGACCTATGATCCAAAATTGAACGACCTTAGTTTTAAAACCGCTATTGATGTTACTGCTAATCAAATTGACACTTATTACAAATCTGCAGTTATCGATGTAATTACCGAAACAGCAAATAGAGGACACCATGTTAATTTTATAACTGAAAAAACATTTAAAGCAATTATGCATAAGATGCCTTTTATTATTTCTGGTGACAAAGGCAACAATAAAGAACTATTGCGTCACGGATTTAAACTATATGATATGTTGTTTGACTATTCGTTTGATGAGTATGATTTATATGTTGACAGAAATAATGCTATTGTAAAACAACTTAAAAAATATTGTGAGATGCCGTTAGAAAAGTTTGCTGATAGAGTTAAGCAGAATGATGTACAGAAAGTAATAGAGCATAACTTTAAGATACTGGAAACAAACAACATCTGGCTTAACTTTTATAACGATTTAAAATTACTAATTACATAGATTTTATCTTGTTATCAACAAATTTTTCCAACCCTTCATATGTGTCGTATAATACGTATCGCCATGCGTCAAACTCTGCAGGATAAGGATAGTCTTCAGGCTTGATAAAAATAAAAGTAACATTATAAAAGTGTTTAAATAACAACTCAAACTGTTTAATCCATTTTGAAGGATCTCTTGGACCTTGCTTTTCGTTTCTATAATGCTCTGTATTTTTATACATATTATTCGTACGTTTTTGTCCTTTACCCGAACCGTAAAAGTCATATCCTAACAGCATAATAACATCTGCTTCTTCCTTCAAAGCAGTATAAACAGCATATAGACCACTGCTCCAATTAATCGGTTGCTGGTGTAGGTCCAATCCAAAGTAAGGAAGATCAGGCAACACTCTTACTTTATCTTTTGCTAAGTAGTGTGCCCAATCCTTGCGTGTATAAAAGTTAGAGCGTAAGTGTGCGCCGTTAGTAACTGCTTCTCTTGCTCTAAATTTATTACAGCATATTAAATTGTCAACGTGATTGTCACGCCATATTGCGCCGCAACCGTAAAGTGGTCCTATGTCGCGCAACTTTTGTAAATCATAACCTTTGCGTGATTCGCCGTTGCCAATACAATATGCTATCTTTTTCATAATCGTGCAAATATTTATATGATGTTATCACAATATGCTATTTTATAAAACCACAAAATTTAATTAAATAGTAAACATAAGGAATTTATCATGAGCGATATAAAAACTGAGGGGCATAACGCCGCCGACGAAGTAAACAGATCCGCAAAAACTATTGAAGAACTAGTATTAGGTTCTAGCATGGATGCGACTGAGTTTCTTCTACCGTGGATTGCTGTGTTATTAAGCGTTATAGTTGCTTTAATGATTAAAGACTGGACTGCGGCACTAGTAAGAGGTCTACGTTTTAAATTCAGCCCTGCTTTTAATCCCGGTGATGTTGTGTTTATTGACGGTGATGAAGCGGTGATCGTATCTATAGGTCTTATTCGAACTATATTTGAAAAGCAAGGACCTCGCGGGACTGTATGGCATTACGTTGCTAATGAGAGACTTACTTTCCTAAAACTTGAAAAAGTAATTAAGCCTACTAATTAAAATCGTTTATATAATCAAAATGACGAGCACGTTCTTTTTCTAACAATTTTTCTGAATATATTGTATCTAGTATATTACCAACGCCTAAACACTTAATATTGTCAATAGGTAAATCACCACATGATAGTTTAAAAAAATGAATTGCTTGTTTATAACTTGTTGCGATTGTTATGTATACTGTGTCGCCGGATCTAACTTCGTATTGCTGTTCCATAAAAGTATTTACACCTGGGTAATTAACTACCCAGGTGTTTGTGATTACCAGTCAAAAGTATAACTTAAAAGAAACCGCTGTTGATCATCACTATCTTTTTCTACATTTTGCCAACTAAAATTTAAATTTTGTCGTTCAGTTAGTTGAAAAGTCTTTTTAACCGCAAACATTGACATCTCGTCACTAGCCTGAAAGTCAAAAGTAATGTCATAGTTAGTACCAATGTATGCAAATACACCAACTGCTACTAATGCGGCGGCAATATAGGCATAATTGTTGTTTTTATCTTTTGGCTCTGCAATTGGCTGTGGTTCCTGCCCACAAAGCGTGATACTGCGCCCATTACCTGTTCCTACTGCACCTGCCGCACATCCAGCATCTCCCATTGCACGAGCAGACGGTGATCTACTTTCTTTTGCGTACTCAGATAACACAACTGGTAAGCCAGTTCTAGCAATTGCATCTTTTACCATTGCTTGTATTTCGGCTGCACTTCTGTTCCAACCTGTTTGTAAGAATACATAATCTGCACCCGTATAATAGGCCAAGTTACCTCTGTGGCCACCAACGCCGGTAGTCATATGAACAGCAACAGGTTTATTAGTTTTGGTTTTTAAGTGTCTTACTAATTCGTTAACCGTTGCGGCTGACCAATACTCATCACATTCTAAACATACAACATATGCTTCTATCTGATTGTCAAATCTTGCAACCATGTTGTTAAAGTGCGCTTTTTGTGCGTCTATTGGTTGTCCAGTAATACCCGGACTGTCGTCTGGGGTTAACCACATAACTGGTTTTAATCCTGAGTTAATTAGTTTTTGTATTTGTGCTTCCCAATCTGCTTGTGGTGAGATTTTACTTAAATCGAATCCGCCGGCGTTGTCGCCGCCATTGCGACTATAAATGTACATATGTGTGTCGCCATTGTTTTTAGCGCCAGCAATATATCCACCTTTGTTAGCGTTTGGGTGCAGGTAGTTAAGTGTCATCCAGCCATTATCTTTCATTAGAAAACTAGCGCGAGAACTGTGAAGAGAGTGGGCCGGGTCATAAGCAAGCGTATTTGCTGTGCTTAATAACATCAATATCGAAACAGCCAAAGCTGTAATATACTTTTTCATATAAAGTCCTCATAGATATACTATAATCATTGATTACTTCATAATTGATGTTTTGTTTAGTTACAGTAATTGTATATTGTATTTATACTATTCGGGCGTTGTTTGTTGTACAACTGTGCCGAATTCACCCCAAGCACCAGGTTCGCCAGAACTAACACAAACCCATCCAACAGGTTTGCCGTCGCCAGGCTCAACATTCCAAACAATTTCGCCGCGTGTATGATAGCCTGAATCAGGCATAATTTTTGAGGATGACATTGTAGTTTGTGAAAATCTAATGTCGCCGTGTACTTCTAATTTAACTGTTGGAGCAATTGTTCCAACACCAACATTACCATTTGTTGTTATAGTTAATTGTGATTGTCTTTCGGACGCTAGTGCATCTGTTCCAAAATGTAAATTTGTTTTTCTTACTGTACCAATATAACTTTCGCCTTTTTTACCATCTACTATTAATTCTGCACCACCGCTTGTAACAAGATGCAAAGAAGCAACAGGCTCCAAAGTATTAATACCAACACGCTGATCTAATGTATTAACGTGTAATGTTCCATAGCCACCGGTTAAGTCACCCATGACTGTTAATTTTTCTAAATTGCCAACATTGCGTAAGTTACTATGGACTACGCTTGGACCTAGTTCATTACGAGACAGAACTTTGTCTCTGCCCATATGGATAATATTACCCTTGCCCATATGTAAATCATCTTCAAATTCGCTAGATGAGAAAACATAATGTAAATTTTGTACAGTAAGTTTGCTACTTACGGTCATATTCTTTACATTAATATTTGAAGCATCTATGTCTGTTGTGTAAATACTATCTACACTTAACCCACCGTCGTCGATGTGTAAAATTTGTTGTGTTGCTTCGTCTTTAATACCAGTACTACTAAAGTTAGTAATAGTGCCGCCGTCAATGTAATCACCAGTTAAATCATTACTTTCAAAGTGTAAGTATGTTGCTGTAATTAAGTCTGGGTGTATTAGTGTTTCTAAAGATGCAATGCTTCCCATAATAGTTACCTGGTAATTGAAATAATATATTGACTCTCATTACTATACATTGGTTTGTAAATAAGTTTTTTATGCACGACAAAGTTATTCCAACCTAAGGCAGCTGTATGGTAAGCCAGTTGTTTAAAAAACATTGCTTGGCGGTCAACTGTGTTAAACGCATGGAGCTCATTTGTTGTTTGATTAATAGCATATGTGTGGTGAATCCATTTCTTTCTGTCCACTTGATGCCATTTTCTATTTGAGATAAAGATAAACTCTTCGTCGTCATTTCTCATATAAAAAGGCTCAGAAAATACTTTGCTATTAAACTTAATGTTTTTATAGTCCATTAATGTTGTTAATAATATGCCATCTTCTTTTAGCAGATCTAGAGACTGGCCTAATGCACTACGCTGATCGTCCTCACTACCATAAAACGTATAATATTGATCCAATGCTAAGACACAATCATATGCTTCTATTTCGTCCATATGGAATTTCATAGCAAATGCATCTAAAGGCATATCGTATGCAGTAACGCTGACATTAAACTCAGCACATAACGCTGTCGCATATTCGTGTGCGTTTTGGTCACTGGAAACATAACTAACGTCTAATCCATTCGTCGCAAAATCCACCAAAGATGGATGCCACTCAAGGCTTATGATACGTTGTGGGTTAACTGAATTTTCTTCAAATGCTTTTTCAATTGTTTCTGTTTTACGATTGATTACTTTTTGAATTTTTTCTTTGTTAATTAAAGTTTTTACTAAACTATAAAAATCTGCCATAATATTTGATCGTCCAAATTATTCTTAAATATATTTATTAAAAAAATGCAGAAAATGTGCTAAGAAGTTAATAGTCCGGAAGAAATAAACTCCAATCCAGCATATCTACCGACATATAGATCATCTGTAGGAGTTTTTTTAAATAGTTTAATTGGTACATTTGTGCCTTTGATTGCTACTTCTAATATCTTATCGTTTACACGTAGAACATCGGCGACAGCTTTTTGTTCGTTGTTTGTACAGGTTAGTTCTACTGTTTGCATCAATCTTTGTATTCTTCGCCCATTAAGTAGTCGTGTGCTGTAGCAACATAATCCAATGCTTTTGTAATTTTGGATTGTACCCACTCAGGCATATTCTCATTATCATCTAACATTTGTGATAAATGTTCAGCGTGTAGCATAATTCTTGCTAGTTGATTCTTAGCCATGTCACCTTCGTAGTCTAGTTCAGGATCGGCATGTGCATGTGCATCCATGTCATATCCTTCTTCTACTTCATCTTCATCTTTCTTTTTAGGTTTGGCTAATCCCATTGCCTCTGCTTCTTGTGCATCAAGTTGATCTTGACGGGTTTTATAACCACCAAACAATCCACCTTCGTTATCGTCATCATCTTTGGACCAAAGACTAAAACCTTCTTCAACGCCAGCCAAATGCCTAATACGACCAAGTTCGTTATCGTCAACTTCAACACTTTCTGATGTTGCTAACATAGCACGTTTTACTGCTGGATGCTCGGATAAGCCAGGAGCAATACCTTCAATTGCTTCTATTGCGGCTGTTAAGTTGCCACCTTTGTAACGTGGATTATTTAAAATACCAAAAGCCATTTTAATTTGTTTTACAGTAAACTCACTATCTTCTCTTTCATACTCGGATTTACGAAGTGTGCCGCCGTCTGTTTTTTCTTCTGATCTGCTCTTAAGTTTATATTCACTTGCTGGGCGATCATCAAAATCATCAACGCTTACCATCGCTTCCGCTAGTTCGTCATCTTCTTCTAGTGCTTCAAGTTCTTCTAGAGTAAGTTCTTCTTCAATTTCGTCCTCTGCGACAATGTCTGCAGATTTGGGTTTGTTAATAATGTCTAATGTTGTTAAAACGCTTTTCATATCCATGCTAAATTTCCACCGTAAGTTAATAATATAGTATTGTATTTATGTAAATAAGTATTAAATATAGGTATGAACGGCATGGAACACACTATTACACTGACGGAATCAGCAATATCACAGTTGCTAATTATAACAAAAAATCACAATGCACACGATGTGAGATACTTCTTAGATGGTGGTGGTTGCTCCGGATTGCTTGGCAAATGGGCAGTAGGAACCGGAAAAGAAGATGGTGATTTTACTTTTGACTTAGGTGAGAGTAAGGAACTACTAGTGGATAGTTTAACTGCGTCATATATGAAGAATGCCACTATAGACTACACTGGCGATTTCATGCCAGCATTTAAAGTAACTATTCCGGATACTAATTCTTGTGGGTGTGGCGAATCTTTTCAGATACCCGACAATTAAAATTCAACTAGCGACGCACGTTGCTCGGGACTTTCTTTAGTAATCATATTATAAATTTCCTCCCAGTTCTTTGCAAGGGGAATATCGCCCTTATAATCCCAGTTGTGTCCGTGTTCAAATATAATACTACGCAAACCTAACTGCTCGCCAACTTGTGCGTTTATTACCTTGTCTTCAACCCACCAGCATTGTGTATCTTTATATGGTGCTAATGCTTCATCTTTATCAGCACCAGTGCCTAGGCAAATAACTTTTGCAAAAGTAGTATCACCATAAAGTTTTGCCAAGTTTCTCTCACGTAGTTTACCTGCGTATGGATCTGTGCTTAGAGATGTTATAGCATGGAAAACATAACCGTGTTTCTCATGTAGTTTTTTAATATAGTAAACTGAATCGCGCAATGGTGGTAAAAAGCCAATGGACGCACTTTCATTAAAACTTGCTGTAAGTCGTTTGCTTTGTTCTTGTGTAATGCTAAATCTTTTAGCAATACTATATAATTGCTTGTGTTCTTTTATTGGAGTGTGCCCGTGCTTTTCCATCCAAGTGTGAAAGGCAAACTCCCAATCTAACAAAACGCCGTCGACGTCTGTTAGTATTATTTTGTCTTTTATCATGTCTTTGTATTGTTTAAATGTTTTTATGTTGTATGTGGGTATTGTAGTCACTATTCAGTAGATGGCTTTGTTGTAGTTTTATACCAGCCTGTTCCTTTTAGTATAAAGTTAGACAGTGAGATAATTTTCTTTAATGTTTCTTGATCGCAATGCGGGCAAAATTTTAGCGGTTCGTCGCTCATTTTTTGCATTATTTCTACTTTATGCCCACATGTTTCGTTTTCGCAAACGTATTCGTATGTAGGCATTATTCTTCACCTTTTCCCTCTAGTGCATACGATTCAATGTCTCGAGTAAGTTGTCTCACATCTTCTGCCGAGTAAGTATTCTCGCCTCTGTTGTAAGAATCGGTTACCATAATAACTTTTCGTGACAACTCGATCCATTTCTCAACTCGGTCGTTGTTTTTAGTTTCGAGTACATTTAGTTCCATAGTAATTACGGGAGTGTTTTCCTGCGCCATGTGTTCAACAAAAAAATCTGGATCATATAAAACACAATCCGTGTGTCCTTCTTTGTCATTTAAATACCATACCCTATGTGTATCGCTCATGATTACTCCGATTAGTTAAAGTTCTTCTTCGTGTTTTTTTGGGCCGTAAACTATTACAAGACTGTTACATTTAGGGCATGACAAATTTGTTTCAATTAGATAACCATACCATTCCATATGTTCATCGCAATCATTGTCGCCGCCCCAAATTAATTCTGTCCCGCAGTGATAACAGTTCATTATGCCATTAACTCTGAGTACTGGTCAATTGATTGGAAGTCAAACTCATCTGGACGTAACGAATTACCGTACTCAATAACCATTAATTTACACGCCTTGCGTCTGCTTTGATTTTGTAATGAATGAAACTGTCCTGCAGGAATATAAAAATACTGATGTCCATCTAAAACACGTTCTTTGATATTTCCCAATGATTCTTCCCATGCGTAATAAGCAGTACATTGTCCGCTCATAACAAACCAAAATTCACTTTTCTTCATATGACGGCCTAAGGACATTTGGTGATCTGGTTCTAAACTTACTTCTTTAACTCTACAGTTATCATCTTGATACACTACATTATAGTATCCATAATCAGTATAATTCATACCGAATTTATAGTTGCGAATAAGTTGGCTGGATGAATTCTTTTTGTCATCTCCGCCAATACTAAATGCAAATTCAATATCTTTTACTGATTGTTCTGGAACATTATCTTTTCCACGGTCGCCACCGTTTGCAAATATGATAGTGTCATTTGGGTAATGCTTTTTAACTTTTTCTAATGCATCAATGGCTGTGTTGTCTGAATCATTAAATGCTAATACGTCATCTACCATTCTCATATTTTTAAGAATAAGAGAACGCTCTTCAAACATCATAAACGATCTGCCTTTTTTACGGCTTAGCCATCTATCACTGTTTAATGCAACGATAAGAGTGTCGCCGAGTTGCTTCGCCTCTTGAAGTAAGGCTATGTGTCCTTTATGGACCGGATCAAATCCGCCCGAGACTACTACTATTGTTGCCATATTATATTTATTTAGATTTTATTTTAGTATTATAACATTATAGTATATAATATAAAATTTGTCAAGTTTATAAGTGTTTGTCTAAATTGCGCTCGAATTCACTTAATCGCTTATATATAGAGCGTAATTCAGTAATTGTTGTCCAGTTATGTAAAAATAACGCAAAACCACCGTGTACTTTTTGGAACGCATTTGAAACTTGAACCACTACTCCGAGCATTACTAATCCTGTGAATAAACTCGGCCCAACAATAAGATACGGAACAATGACCATTGCCTGATCATATGTAATCATCCAAGTATCAAAGTAACCGTAATGTAAATAAAGACGTTGGTAGTTAAAACGTATTCCTGTAAACAGACTTGCGAGTGTTTCTGGTTGAGCATAATTTACCTTATCGTCCTCACCAAATACTAAGTCTTTTCTAAACGCGGCTTCAACACGTTGATTATTATATTCTAAGCCTGGTAACTTAATACCAACAAACCAAGAAATTATTAATCCTCCAACTGACACTGCTAATGCGACCCATACTAGCGATCCTGGAATATCACTAAAGAATGGAATTGATACTGAAGAACTTAACGCCCACAATACTGGAATAAATGCAACGAGTGTCATTAACGCCCGCACAACTTGCAATCCCAAACTTTCTACGATTCTAGCAAACCGATTGCAATCTTCTTGAATACGTTGTGATGCACCTTCAATTTCTTCTTCAACATTGCGCCAACGCGGAATGTAGTCAAATGTCATTGCCTCCCGCCAACGAAGTCCGTATATTCGGGTAAACCATCCAGTGAGAACTGCTAATATCACATACGGAAATGCTAATACAGCAAACGAGGGATCGCCATCGCTAAAATATTGTAAGCCTAGTAATTTTTCATAAAATAAAGAAATGCCTTCACTAGCATTATTTTTATATTCACCAGACTTTTGTAGTAAGTCATAAAAGCCACCATACCATGTGTTTATCGCTACAGTTAATTGCACTTGTAGCCACAATGATATAACTAGCAAGGATCCACCGCCATAAGCCCATGGCGCCCATTTTTTGCTTTTATAAAATGCTTTAATCATGATCAGGCCAGTCTCTATACAATGCATGTTGAATATCGTCCGCTACAAATTGGTTAAACGACTTATGCTTTTTGTCTATCTGGCCTTGGGCTTCATCCAACGTATACTTGTCATGTCGCGCTACTCGATGGAATGCGCTTTCTAATTGCGCCATATCTTTTGTTTCCATCATGATATGCCATTCAGGTAAGTCTTGTATACTTCGAAACCCTAGTTTACACCGTGTAATTCTAAATGATTGTATTTTTCCTTCTTCTTGTAATTGAGACAAAAATTCTTTAATGCCATCAGCAAAATCTATGTCGCTAATATCACCTTCAATGTTGGCCCAGATATGATAGATATCCATTATAATACTTAGTCAGATTAAGTTTGCTATAAATATTTTTATGAAAGGAGAAATCGTAGACATAACCAGAATGCGTACAGCAAAAATACAAGAAGAAAAAGAAGTTGAACAATTGTCAAAACGATTAGATGAACTTAGAAAAAAGAAATATTTTATTGATAAAGAAATAGAACTTATCGAGTTTCTACTTAGTAGTGCAAAAGAACGCAATGACTTTTCAGTAGAAAAGTTATGTAAGTTAATATCAGAACTAGAAATTATTGACAATAATGAATAGCGTTAGTTTTGTTTTAGGAAATGGAACCAGTAGAAAAGATATTTCATTAGACTCTCTAAAAGATATCGGTACCACTTATGGGTGTAATGCATTATATAGAACATTCTCTCCACACTATCTTATTTCTGTAGATTCTAAAATGGTCCATGAGATAAACAATGCTGGTTACCAACAAAAGCATAGCGTATGGACAAACTATAAAGAAGAATATAAAAATTTAAATGGCTTTAACTATTTTAAAGAAGCAAAAGGTTGGAGTTCCGGACCTACTGCACTTTGGTTAGCAAGTCACCATACGTACGATACGATCTTTATATTGGGTTTTGACTTTATTGGTCTAGACGGTAATATTAACAATTTGTATGCTGGCACATCTAACTACTTAGATACTGATGCTAGTGAAACATATTATGAAAATTGGATCAATCAAACTTCCACTGTCATTAAAGAAAATCCACAAACAAATTATGTAAGAGTTAAAGACAATAATTTTGTTTCTAAAAAATTATCATCATTTATTAATTATGAAGAGGAATTCATAAATACATTCAGGGAGAGAATGTTTGATGAACCAATCTAGTCGTATATTTCTTATTTACGGCTGTTCTATGTCTAACGAGTCTTGGTGGGCACAGGATGTCATCCGCAATTGGGGATTCTATTCATCCAACATTATTTTTTACAGACGCACCAACGACATTGATAAGTTCAATGAAAGGTTTGAAAAAATGCCAAAAACGTTTCCGATTATTTACACTGTAAACAATGGCAAAGAAGAGTTAATCGGAAACTATGATAATCTTTTAAAATACTTAGCGGCGGGCCGACATAGAAAGTGAAGAACGATCAAACGGCTCCTTTTCTAAACCATATTTGTTTAATATATAATAATATAATTCCAAATATTCCTCAAAGCGAACTATAATATAATCTCTTCCTTTTCCATCTGTAGCCTTACGATAGAAATCCTCGGGTCCTGACGATCCTTTTGATCTGTTAACAGAGGAACATGCTGGAACATGATTCTCACGATCATTGGCGAATTCCTCCCATCGAGATTTTGGTAATCCTAATACACACGCTTCTTTCAAACTTACGACATGATCAATGTCAATACTACAACATTTATCTGTATACCACCCGCGTGTTTCGTCGCTTGGATACGACTTAAATTTAAACTCATGTCTTGTATTTGTACAATCAGGCTCGCTAGCCATAACAGTACTGTATGCTAATAATGCTATCAGCGCCGTTACTAATATTATTCCTTTGGTAATAATTTTCATACTAACATTTAGTGGGGGCGACTTTGTTAAGAAGGTGTCGCCCCCGAAACCCCCTACGCGACTGCTAATTAGGCAGCCATTGCGTAATCGTAATAATCGTCATTTGCGAATATTTTAATTTGCTGTTTTTTAATATGGAACTGCTCCCATATGTCGTCCATTTATCCTCTTCACCCTGTCGAATGCCATGACACCCCCGTAAAAAATTTGGTGGAGGTGGCGGGAGTCGAACCCGCGTCCAGAATGCGTACTTTCAACTTCATACGACAATATCATAAATTTTCATCAACCCTAAAGCCACCAACTGGCTTACTTTTATTTTAATTTCTTTTCTTCGTACCAAACGTGCTTTCTTACTACCGGATCATACTTCTTTAAACGAAGTTTTTCAGCCCGTCTGTTTCTTGTTTTTGTGTAATAATGACCAGTGCCTGCTGTAGACACTAATTTTACTATTGTGATTGATTTGCTAGTTGGGTAAGACATTAATATTGATCCGTTTTATTGTTTGCGAATGCATGATTAGAAATAACGTGTTCTTTTGCTTCTTTATCACTAATTACTGGTAATTCTAAACTTGCATACTGTGCGTGACCAACGTTATACCAACGTGATGAAGTTTGTGTTGTGTCAAAGTGTGGGACTTGTGTACCATTATATACGTAAGTACATGACTCATTGAGTGCTTGTTTTGCTTCTACTTCCGACTCTTGTAACTGCACACAAAAAGCATAAAAAGATTCTGCTTTTTCTACATCACCTTCTGCAAGTTTGAGACACTCTAATTTGAGCGTTGAGTTGTCCATAGTTAAATCCTATTTTGTCTCGTCTTCCCAAATTTTCCAAGCACCATATGCTACAGCGGCCCATGCGGCCCATTTAATTAGTGGGGCGAAAAGTAGAACTACGACACCAACACCAACTAGGAATGTGCCATCCCATGTTGAACGTTCTGACCATTTGGCTTTAAGCCATGCGATTGTTGCATCAAACATAATAAATCTCCTATTAATATATTATTAATATATTATTTATCTGCTTCTATTTTAACCTGCAATGGATAATTATTATTACGTGCTAAGACAGTAACCTCTATTCCGTGCTGTTCCGCAATTTCATAAGGTAGAATAGCCACAATAGCAGAGCCTTCTGAATCTACTTTATGCGTTAGTTCTTGTGATTCCTCTAATGTGTGTTTAAACGTAGTCATTAGAATATTGATAACAAAGTCCATTGGAGTAACGTCGTCATCTATAAAGATAACTTTGTACAATGGGGGTTCTTTTAAATCAAGTTGTTTTTCAACCTTAACTGCGACATCAGTCATTCGTAATCCTTTTTTGTTTTATCTGTTAATTGCCTTAAACGATATGTTTTATATGCACCTTTATTTGACTCACCACCTTCTGATCTCTTAAACTCTTTAAAAAATTCAATAACAAGAGGATTACCCTTTTGCTTTGCTTCTTTACCACGCTTTACTTCTTCTTGTATTTGTCTTGAATATGGTATTTTATACAATCGAGTTCTTGGTTCTCCTACATGCTGAACCCATAATTCTATAGTTTCTCCGGCACGGAATCCGTCATGTAATATAACTTTTCCAGCAGGATATGCGGGATGTGCGTATCCTAGAATGTTATTTAACTTTACTATTGTACTATAGAATAAGAAAAAAATCAATGGTATTGTTAAAAATTTTATATAAAATTTTACTGGCGTTCTCAACAACGTATACAGCACTAATATTGATAGAATAACCATTGCTCCGAGTTGGAAACTAAACTCGTATATAATGTCATACCAATCTGAAAACTCAATTGCCTGGCCAGTATACTGGCTAAAATCTATTATTTCTTTTTTCTTTTCTGACATAAATTAGGTACCATCCCAGTCCCATAATTGTGGCAAATAATCATCATCACTTTGTTCATTGCCTACTTCACTAATCGATTGCTGGTCAGCCGACTGTATACTATTAATCGCACTCTGGTGATCCGGCATCCACATACCACCTTGTTGATATACAAATGGTGTTTGTATCGTGTTAATATTTGTAATACTATACGCAGGACCGTCATTACCATCACTAGTTACATGTCGACTTGGTTCATCTATTCGCGTAACTGTAAAGTTAAAGGCTGTGGCTTCTTGTCCAGGCTCGAGTAAACTAAGTTTAGATATGGTTATTTCTTTAAAAGGATTAACTCTTACTAAATCTACTGTCACTGGTATTGGTCCGAGCGGATTAACATCATTCTCGTGGAGATTTGAATCACCTGTTACCGTTGATCTTCCTCTTGCGGCGTAGTAGTGTATGGAAACATTCCATTCTCCAGGAATCCATCCACGTATAGTGGCAACTTCACGATTTTCGTCTGTTGCAACTGTTGTACCGTCAGCAAGTAACATAGTATCATTTGCCGCACCCAAGTCATCTCTATCTAAGTGCATTAGTCCTTTAGACTTTCCTTTAAAACTGATAACGTTTCCTTCTGGATCTCGCACCCACAAGTCAATATCGCTATAGTTTCCTTTTTCCCAAGTCAATGTAATAATAAGTTCAGCCTTAGGATCAATTTTTTTATTCGTAGGAACAGGAGGCTGTATTAACAAAAATGAGATAACAAATAAGAATACAAATCCTACTAATGTATTAAAAAGTAAGTCTGTAAATCCTATACCTGATGCGTTACGCCTTTCTGTGGTCATATTCTAAATTTACCAATTGTAGTTTTGAAAGTAGAGAGCATGACAGACCTACTAGAGTAGTAGTTAACGCTGTGCTCATGCCAGCAGCCATATCTCGAATTACTTCTTTTGCGTCCCCAATGTTTGATAAATCTAGATCACCGAACGCGCCGCCGAGCATTAGGATGAATCCAGTTACTGTACCAATCAGTCCTAATGATACCATTGAGTCTGCAAAAAACCAAGACACTTCTATTGTTCTAAAGTTGAGTGGTTTACTTTTGTATATCTTATAAGTTTGACCGCCAATGTGAAATGATAGTCCAACAAATAATACCAATATTGCGAAACTAATCTTTGTTTGGTCTAAGTACCAAAGTGCTGACCACATGTTAAAATATTGTAAAATTGCACCACTACATGCTATGGTACACATTAGTAACCACCACTTTAAAAGACTGTTAGATTTCATTATTATATTTAGTAAAAAGTTCATAATTATAAATAAATTGATGAAGGACAGAAAATTCTTTTGTATAGAACCATTCGTAAGTCTTTCCATAGTTAAAGAAGATCATATTTTTCCATGTTGCTTACACGAAGGACAGAAAAGTACACAAAAAGATGATCTTTGGAATGACCCTTACTTAAAAAATATACGTGAAACAATTCTCAATGACGAAGTGCCGGACGAGTGTCAAGCGTGTGTCGAGCAAGAAAAGTTTGGAAGATTAAGTAGACGACAACATTCCAATAAGGTGTGGTTAGACGAGCATGGAAATTTTGAAGATGCTATAGAAAATGATGCTCCATATAAGTTAGATTTTTGGACTGGAAATTTATGTAACTTAGCCTGTAGCACTTGCACCTACACAAATAGTTCAACATGGTTCGCACTTCTTAAAAAAGCAAGCAAGGCTGGCAATGTTGATCTTCGCTATAAAGGAAACTACGTAAGCAATCTTGATTATAATTTTGAGTTTAAAAAAGAAGACATACCCGACATAGATTTTAAGAACATGGAGAGTATTCACTTCAACGGAGGAGAACCACTGTTGACTGATTCTCATTTTAAAATATTAAATTTAATTCCAAAAGAAAGAAGAAAAGACGTATATGTAATCTACAACACCAACGGAACAGTAAGAATAGATTTAGAAGATGAAAAGTGGAGCATTTTTAAAGAGTTTAGAAGTGTTGATATGACATTTAGTTTAGACGGCATAGAAGAAATGTTTGAGTTTATACGTTGGCCTGCTAAGTGGGAGGAAGTTCAAAGCAACATCGATTTATGGGCAGAGTATTGCTACAGCGAATACGATAATTGCTTCTTTCAGATGAGTGTTAATATGGTAAAAACACCACATAACTTTAAAGTATTTGATGATGCGGTCAAGTATGTCACTGATCGTTGGTTTACCAAACTCGTAGCATTGCGAAAGTCAAACTTAAACGAATATGTGTTTACAACAAATGATCATTCATTTATGGGATGGACAGACGAACAGTTCGAAGAATACACAAAAACCGAAGAGTTTGATTTACAAACAAAAAATCTACTAATACTTAGAAATCAAGATAAATAATATTTGACATATTAAAGCAAAGATGCTATAATATGTAATATAAGTGCTCAATTGGGAGGCTTATAAAATTTACTCGCTTAACATAAGGAGAAACTTAAAATGACAGAGTATAGAATCACATCTGGGAATCTGATCCCAACACTTAACCGACACATGGTAGGCTTTGATCGTCTATTTGGCGATATGGACAGACTGTTCACAAGAGCAAACCAACAACCATCTTATCCGCCTTACAACATTGAGAAAATCAGCGATTCGGAATATTTAATTACTATTGCCGTCGCTGGCTTTAGCAAAGGTGATATCAAAGTAACTGTTGACAATGGTGTCCTAAATGTCTTTGGACATAAAGAGGATTCCAGCCAACAAACATGGATACACCAAGGCATCGCAAACCGCGATTTTCAACGCACATGGAACCTCGCTGAATTTGTTGAAGTAACTTCAGCAGAGTGTAAAAACGGTATGCTTGAAATTCGTTTGGTCCAAGAAGTTCCTGAAACCGCTAAACCTAAAGAGATTGAGATTAAATTTTAATCTTAGTACGGGTGGAGATGGAAGTGGGGGCAAAATGCCCCCATTTTCATAGCAAATTTTGTATTTTAGTCGGTAGTATTGGATCCGCCATACGTTCTGGATGCCAAACAACTCCTGCGATTTTACCGTCAATCCAACTCTCGCAATAGCCTTCTTCATCTACGGCTAGTATTTCTGCAGAAGAGTGGGGTTGTTTAATTTGTAAATTATGAAATGAATTGACTTGATTAATTGTGCCGTCTATAATAATATTATGTTCAGTGTCCATATGACCTTCACATTCTAGTACTGCGCCACCTAACATATCTGTCAGTAAAAATGCTCCATGGCAAATACCTATTATAGGCTTATTTTGTTTTAGCATTTCTATTGCTAATCGTGTTTCAGTAATTCTTCTAACTGTAGGATCATTACCACCTGTAATTACTAAAGCATCTAATAAATTTGCTAATGTTTTAAATTCTTGTTCTATATTATTTTTTATAGGAACAAGACTATGATGGCCTAGATAGTTATACCAACCTTGGTCTAAACCATCATAGATTTGTTTCTTGTGATAAAAAACTCTTTGGGTGAGTCCAATAATCACGACAAGTGTTTTACCAACCGTATGCTTCTGCTACTAGTTCTTTTGAACCTTCTGCTGTAGTTGTGTTTTCACAACTTACATCAAATAAGTCTTTTCTCATACCGTCAACGATTTGTAGTACACGGGATTGTGTTGCTTCGTCTGTTGCGATTTTTTCTAGTTTCATTGCGCCGATTGTTGAGTGGAAACCCTCATCTTTTGCGATTTTTGCATAACTTTTAGCAATGAATGTGTCTTCAATGCTTAAAGCCATTTGTTGCCAAACTGCTTGTGCGCGGCCTTCGGCAACCAATTGGTAAGCGGCTAGTGCGGCTTCGTCTGTGGATGCTTCATATTTTTCTAAAAGGTCTGCACCTTTAGCTGTTGGCTTTGCGGCTTCAGCTGCGATTGCGGCTTCTACGTCTAACTCTTCGCCTGTGATTTTTTCAATAACTTCCTTAACCATACGGAAGTGAATTGCTTCATCATTTGCTTGTTTTGACAAATTTTGCAGTTCAATTGGATCTGCGTTTGCTGGCATGTTAGCAATTTGCTTGCTAATCTCTACCATATTCATACGCTCGTTAACCATACGACCAATGAAATGATCAACTAATTCTTGTGATGAATTATTTTTACTTTCAAAGTATGCTTTTACGTTCATTTTTGATGCTTCGAACAATGCCTCGTTGTCTTTGGCTAGTTGTTCAACAAATTTTTTTCCTGATACCATTAATAGTCTCCTTGATAATTAATTATATATGGTTTAATATAATACATATGTATTATTATTATTTTGTGTTGTGTTGTTTACTCGTAACGAGACTCGTGACGAGCCTTCGAAGAGTGTTGCGGGATTACTCTAATGATCATTAGAGTTATTATAACTCTAATGAACTTCTTTCGGAGCGTTATTAAAGTTATAATATTATTTATCAAATAAGAAGATGGAAGTGGGGCATTCTGCCCCCATTTTTCCCTTTAAAATCAAGCATTTATATTTTTTATTTTCCCTTTAAAATCAAGCACTTAGGCGCACTTTTTTCGTGACTTTCTCCCCGAAACCTGTATAATATTATATATAGGGTAAAGAAAAGGAAAGAAGATGACACACAACATCAATGATTGGGTACACTACAAACGAGTAGGAGACGGTGTTAGACTCTCTGATAAGAATGTTGTAGTGATTGGAATCAGCAAAGACTTAGGCCCGGATCGTGCCCCAAGACTGAAAAAGGGTGCTACTGGCGCGGTGCGTGTTGAAGTCGCTAACGAGTGTGGAATCGAGTTATGAGCAAGAGCATAGAGCAGGAAAAACAAACACGGAATGTCATTAGTGCAATGAAGGTGCTGAAAAAACGTGCAGAGTTTTATGGTACGACTACAGAACAACTGTCACAATGGATAGACAATGGCCTTGATGAAGCAAATAACGTTTTACAGGCGCATCGGATTGTAAACCTCGATCAAAACACGAGACTTTAGTATAATCTGTTTCTACTTGGTGTGCGCTCTGCTTGTTCTCTTAAATGGCGTTTACGGGCAACGTCTCTGGCCCTTTTACGGACAATACTAGGTTTTTCGTAATACTCTTTAGATTTTAATGTTTGTAATTTACCATCATTGTCTATCTTCTTTTTAAGTTTGCGTAATGCTTTCTCAGCATTTCCGTCATTAACCCAAACTTTAAGTCCAGTAACTCGTACTGTGGCATTCTTTTGTTTCTTTTTGTGCCAAGGTTTTTTATCCTTGTCCCATCTAGTATTTTTGTTATTCCATTCTTTTGCCATTATTCCTCCAAGTATGTGAGTGGCTCTAATATATTCTTTATTCTATTTCTATTTAACGCAACGTATTGCTCTGCGACACTATCATCACAAAAGTAATAACAGTTATTTTTATTTAACATCCATCCGAAAACGTGAGCAATAATATGGTTGTATCTTAAATCAATTATTACAATATCTGACTGCTGTACGTTGTCAAGTAACCATGAAACATCATCGTGTGCTACTGGATCATAGATAGATAAACTAACATCCAGGTCTATATGTTTTATAGTATTTAAAAGGGTTCCCTGATCCTCTAAACCACAGGCCGCTAGTAATACGTTTACTGCCGATCCGTAATATTTGTCAGGGGGAGTTATGAGAGTTATTGTGTTATTCGCCGAGGACATCTCTTCTGCTTAAATGTGTTTGTAAGTATTCTTGTTCTTCTTGTGTAAATTCTGTAACACTTACTCCTTTATTTACTCGCGATATTAAATCATCTATCTGTTTTTGACTTAATTTTTTCTGATCACTAGATTGTTTTAATTGTTTCTTAAGTTTAGTAATTTCTTTCTCTAACTTTTTAATCTTTCTAGTATCTTCTTTATGTACTACAAAAGGTTTGCCTTCTAACTGTTCCTTCTCAACTACTTTCTTTTCTACTATTTTCTCTACAATAACTTCAACAGGAACTTCTTTGATTACTTCCTTTTCAACTATTACCTCTACTGGCACTTCCTTTTCAACTTCTACAATTTTCTCTACAATTTTTTCTACTTCAACAGGAACTTCCTTGATTACTTCTATTTCTTTTTCTACAATAACTTCGACAGGAACTTTTTTCTCAACAATCTTTTCTACTATTACTTCAACAGGAACTTCCTTAATTACTTCCTTTTCAACTACTTTAGGTTGGCTAGTCTTTTTTTTTAAAACGTCAGGTTGTGGTTCATATGAACCAAATTCAATTCCATTTTTGGAACGAAAACGTTTTAGCGTCATATTGCCAGCAATAACAAGTAAAACCGCTAGCGGGTCAAATACAAATATAATAACAATAATAACCCATCTTACGGCATCTTCTAACATATTAGCAGTTATATCATTACCGTAAATCACACCAGCAATGTACTTAATTGGCCCAACTTCTGCTTCTAAGTCTCTTACTTCACTTGCTAATACAAAACGTTCCTCTTTAAGAGTATCTATTTGTGTATAGTATGTCTCTATCTCTGCTTCAAGTTCTTTTACTTTGCCTTCTGTTTCGCCTGCTTTAATACCAACTTGATCTTGTAGGTCGCTAATCTCATTATTAGCAGAATTAATAACTTCTTGTGTTTCTTTACGCAGTTCTTCAATCTTGTCTTGGTATGGCTTAATGTTTTTATTAAACTCTACTCTTAATACCGTTATTTGTGTTTGTACATCATTGGATACAGCAATCTCATCTCTGCGTAGATCGTTAATCTCTACTTCAATCTTTCTAATCTGTGCGGATAGTTCGTTACGTTTATCTTGTTGCTGTTCGCGTAGTTCTCTACCTTTAGCAATCCAATCTGTGCTTATACCGCCAAAAGCATTTTTATCAACGCCTTTATCCGTGTACGCTTTAACGTCTGCATTAAGTTGTGCTATTGTTTGGTTAATGCGTTCAATAGCCTGTTGCTTTACTACAACATCGTCTTTAACACGGTTTTGTGCCGCTTCAATACGCTGTTCTTCTATAGCAATACTTTTGTCTAATTGGTTTTGTAGTGCTGTTATTTGTGCTTCTTGTTGTGCTATGGAACTGCTAACTCTGTCCCACGCACCATCACGCATTTGTTCTTGCTGTTTTATAGCACTAGCAAGGTTTGTGTTCTCTTGCCCGGTGCTACTGCTTTCTAGTCTATTAATCTTTTCCTTAATAACATTTACTCTGCCAGTAAAGCGATTAATCTTTTCGTCTATACGTTCTACCTGTGCTTGTGCTTGCGATGTTCCGCTTGTTTGTTCTACGTGTGCTTTGGATAAGAATCCAAAAATACCCATAGAGGTAATAAACATTAGTACAATAACAGCAATAGTGAGATAGTATTTTAAAAACTTAGGAATATCTTTCCAGAACTGGTAAAGCCACGAGGCAGTTACTAACTTACCTACTTCAAGCACCGCACCCATAATAGCAATGGGTACAGCCGCGGCGGCAAATATAGCCATCAAACCAATAATGCTATAATATGCGGCGACGGCACTGATAGACAGTGCCGTCATTAATACAAATAATCCTAATCCCATATAGTATAATATTTATCGATTTTCAACGTATAATATTGTACTATTTCTCGTAGTTACTGTTGTTATACATGTTCATTGCGCGAATAAAGCGTGTCATACCAATACCACCACCTACTCTTGGAAAGAAGTCCATTGCTAAAAAGTCATCTAACTCTTTCTCAACTCTTTCTTTACTAAAAGTGTTAAACAATATATCAGCATATCCGCCATCACTAATAGTATAGAACATGTCTCGCATTTGTTCTTTGTCTGTAGCACGTTCTGCAGAGCCAATAGTTTCTTGCCCAGCAATAATAACATCAATCTTTGCCGCAGTTTCGCCATCGTCGTTTTGTTTCATGTTCCAAAACGGACTTGTGTAGTTTGGAAAGTTTTTAATCATTGCTACGCGACCATTCCAGTTTTGGCACATTATTTCTTCGTGTTCGTGCTCTAGTTCTTTGACGCCGTAAATGTCGCACCATTCTAAGTAATCTTTACATACTATTTTGCTACCTTCGGACCACATTAAGTAATCCATAAGTTCGCGTTCCATCTTCTCTAAATCTAAAATAGTTCCTGGAAACTCAAATTCAAACATTGGGAATATTAGTTCATGTCTACCTGCTACTGGGTTTGGCTCCTGTCTATAGGATGTGGAAACACAAAAAAACCCCGGAACGTCGGGGCGTGTTAGTAATTCATGTTCTAACCACATTTGGCCTGTTTGTGGCAATGGCCATTTCTGTCCTGCATAATCGTATGTTGCTATTGTTGTAGGATCTTCGCATGCCGCTAGTATGCTTAATCTGTTTTGTGTATGTACTTCTAAAAATCCTTTATCCATAAAAAAAGACCTTAAAAGGCCTGTTGCTTGTGTAAAGTGTAATGGGTTGATGAGTTGTGTCATTGTTTTCTCCGTTCAAATTTTTTTAGGCCGGTTGCCTAAACTGTTTCTATTTATATAAAATGCTATGGGAGTTAGAAACGATAACACTACCTCTTCTGGTAGACCTTGGACTTAATATTCGTCTTCAAATTCCGGAGGATTGTCTTTATCATAAGCATATGAACGACTATGCTTTTCTAACTTATCAACTGTTTTACCAGCGTATTCTTTATGTAGTCCAAGTTCTCTAACTCTGTCTGCTACTGCTTTGGCAACAGCAACTTGGTTTTTTGTTGGTGGGTTTGTTTTTGCGTTAGATGACAGAAAACTTGTTAATAGATTAGAAGCATCATCATCTAATTGGCCTGCCACATCTCTTAAAATATGTATTAACAAAGCACTTGTGCCCGCTTCTTTGGAAATTAAGTTTGTACTACTACCTGCTTTTAAATCAGCAGTTTTAATTCTAGCAACAATATCAGCAATATTGCGTCCTGCTACATTTTGCTTTGCTTCGTAATCAGGAATAGACATACCATTCTGTTGAGTAAACATGTTGTTTACTTCTGTTGCTTGTTTGTTTAACTCGTCTGCTTTTTCTTGTTTGCCTCTTTCTTCAAGATCGCCTGCTTGGTCAATTAACTTATTAAAAAGTTTGATGGCGCGTTTAATGCTAGCTTGCTTCGCTTTTTCAGCAGCTTTAGTTTCACTTAGTATATCTGTAACTTTCATTTTATTTTCTGTTATCCATTGTATCTGCTGATGGCTTGTTGCCAGGTTGTATTCCTTTTACTTTTGCAGGCTTTGCTGATGGTGTATTACTTGTAACTTTTTTTCCAGCGGCATCCATACTATCCTTATACATCTCCGGATCAAACTCTTGATCTGATTTTACAGGGTTCATGTCAATCTCGTCGTTTCCTTTTTTTGGACTGCCATAAGGATTCTTTTTTGGTGCTATATTACTACCAACTGGCGCCTTTGGTGTTTTAGGCGTCATCGGATCTTCTGTTAGTATGTCTGCAATTTTCATTTTACTTATTTCTATTATCCATTGTATCTGCTGATGGCGTTTTGCCAGGTTGTATTCCAATCTTCTTTGCAGGTTTTGCTACTGCTGTAGGTTTTGATTGGTCAAACTTAGCAGACGCTTGAGGGTTTGTTGCGGCGCCTGACATATTTGTTGTTGAAGCAATATTAGCGCGGGGTTTATTTGAACCAAATTCGCCGGCGGCACTAGCAGTTTGTCCTGCCTTAGCGCCACGGTTAACTATAGCTGATTTCTTTGGTTTTACTACTGGTGTACTAGCAAACTCACCTGCATCCATTGGTGTTGGTGCTTTCTTTGGTTTTACTACTGGTGTACTAGCAAACTCACCTGCATCCATTGGTGTTGGTGCTTTCTTTGTTTTTGCTACTGGCATACGATCAGCGCCACCTCCTCTTGGTGCAGGAGCGGCCTTTGGTTTTGCTACTGGCATACGATCAGCGCCACCTCCTCTTGGTGCAGGAGCGGCCTTTGGTTTTGCTACTGCTTTGCTTACATCAGCGCCCTTGCCACCAAC
>Ga0098056_1000009_pt1 | contig 66174 bp, 83 predicted proteins | sample 17BtaG_FD_92583 | JGI IMG/M metagenome (GOLD analysis project Ga0098056, IMG submission 92583) | Marine viral communities from the Subarctic Pacific Ocean - 17B_ETSP_OMZ_AT15314_CsCl metaG | ecosystem: Environmental > Aquatic > Marine > Oceanic | place: Subarctic Pacific Ocean | collected...
GAACTGATACTCTAGCCAGTCTGTGTCTCCCACCTTTTCTGTGTCTATAATCTTAATAGCAATCTCGATAATCTCGTTGTTTATGGGATCAAGTCCTGTTGTCTCTGTGTCTATAAATGCTAATCTGCCCATTATTTCACCTCACATGTGTAAATGTTATAGTATCCCCAATCGTTATCCTCAACCAAACATCCTAGTTCGTGTAAAGTGTCGGGAAGATCATCAGCGTTCTCCACTCTCCATTCGGCATAATCCCAAAGTTGGCGAAATGCTGACTGCTCTGCTTTCTCTTGTGTGTCGAAAAGATATACTTGATCTTCTTCTCCACTCTCTCTTATCTGTACTACCCATACTTTCATTGTCTCTTTCCTTTGTACTTGTTTGCTGTATATATTATACGATTGTAGTCTAAACTTTATTCAAAGTTTTTTTCGATTATCTGAACATCTAAGTAACCACACTCATCTCCTAGATACCGTTGCAGAGGTTCAAAGCCAGTTACAGGCTGATCTTGCTCCCAACCACAGTTGTCCATGAGCGACTGATAGTATCCTTTTAGATAGTCGTGTGCCAGTTTAATCGCATCTTCCATAGTGCTAGTAAGGTAAAATTCCCAATGATTATCTTCGATGTAGTTAACTGTGATAAGATATGCTTTCTTCATGTGAAACCTCTTGGTTTGGTTGTTGTGTTGTATATATTATACGCTTGATCTCTTCTTTTTATTCAAAAACTTTAAAGATTTTCTTTCAAAACCAGTGAGTGCTACCAGTGGATTGCCCTGACTATCGAACCATCTAACACGATAAGAAATAACATCTTTATATCTGCCACTCATCATTAATACTTGATCACCCATAATGTCTACGACAATTCCGTATTTAGCGTGTCGATGTTCATAACGCGAACGTTTCCATCCGTAATGAGACATCTCCACTAGATCACCTACTTTCATCACATCTCCTTACATAAACTGGTAAAACTCGTCAAGTTCAATGACAGAAACACCAAACTCTTCTGAGAGCATACGGATAGTATCGCCCACCCATTGTTCCCACTCTAAGTCTGTCCTATCAGTCTCATCATTTTCCATAATCTCTATTAGCCTGTTCTGTGCGTTCATTATATTTTCGTAATAGCAACTAATTGTAACCATTATCTCTCCCTGTTTTGTTTGTTGTATATTCTATACGGATGAACTTGATTGTTTATTCAATTTATTTTGATGTTCTATCGCTTTATTTAAGTCTTCTCTAGGATCATACTCTACTAAATAGCCTTTGTTAAGTGCATATTGTCTAGCATCGTCAACACTAGTGAAGACTTTACCATCACCATCGGGTTTTTGGAATACACCCTCTAATCCGTAAGTTCCAACTGACATTACAATTCCCTTTCCTCTAGGCAGAGGAGTGTAGCATGTTGTAAAGTTCATACTAGAACGATAGTGCTTACTTGGATCATACGTTTTCATAAGTCTATCCTGTCACCTTTTTTGTTAATAATTTCGCCATCTTGAATGTCATGCTTGATCAGTAAGTCATATATCTTACCAAACAACTCTGCTTCACGATTGCCATTGTTATAATCTTGTTCCGTAAAGCCTTTGAGGGCATACTTTTTCTTTGTTTTTGAGTCTCTGATATAGATCATTGTTTCTCCTTGTGTGTATATTCTATACGTTTGTGGTTTAAAGTTTATTCAAAAAAAACCTGTATGGGCAAAACTCCCTATCAGTCCATCTGTTAGATACTATATCTGTGAAGAACCAAGCGATCTTGTAATATGTCTGTCCTCCAACTTGACGAATGGATAATATTATCCCTTTCTTATGCGGGAGGGTTATACTTCTGTGGACACGAATTACTAAATCACCTACTTTCACTTATCACTTCCAAGTCATGAACTGACATATGGCAAACATCGCCATCATTCCAAGCAACTTTAACGTTGGCAGTGTATACAATGTCGCCAATGGTTTCGGGATCTATACAAATAATAACCCCAATAAATCCTTGATCGTGTCTTACTAAATCACCTACTTTCACTGATTACCTCCAAATGTTTTTTATCAATACGAGTGTGCCAACCGTTTTGGACTACTCGAATGTCCACGCTCCACGTTCCTTTATAGACGACAATCGCCAACTTATCATCAAAGTCAGACTTCAGAAACGCTCCTTTCCTTATTCTTACTAAATCGCCTACTTTCATTATATGTCCATTGTTTGCTGTTGTATAGTCTATACGATTGTGATTAAAGTTTTATTCAAACTTTTTTATTTCAAAACTCCACAAGTGTTCGATTATTCTATTGCTTTTGCACATAACGATCTTGTAAAACAAGTCTCCATGATTGGTACGGTTACTTGACTCATCACCCTCGTATATGCTAAGAAGAATAGCCTTGTCACCTTCTGACAGTTCTATATCATCTAAGTTATGTTCACCTGTTTTGGTTAATGTAACTAAATCACCTACTTTCACCTATCACCCCCAAGTGTCCGATGTGGTATTGTTTTCGCTTACCATCGTCAAATATGAGAACCTCTGCGAACTTATAGGGTAGTATTTTACGAATAACACCAGATACCCCACTTGATCGCACTCTAACTAAATCACCTACTTTCATTGTGTCTCCAATGTTGTGTGTTGTATTATCTATACGAATGACGTTCAAAGTTTATTCAAAGTTCTTTAAATAATCTAATGCTCTGTCCAACAATACAGGACTCTTACGATAAAAGTACGACTCTTCGCAGTATGTCTTGAACCCATCATAATGGCTCTGAACATCGTCTAAGATACTTAGTAGCCCCTCATATGTTCTAGCCATTTCAACGCTTTCACAGTCGTCTTTCAGCCCTAGAGTCTGCAATATGACACTTGGGTTGCTATCTCGTTGTGTTACATATTCTCCATTGACTCTTGTGGCTATTCCACTTGGAAAGGCTACAGTGTGCTTTACTGTTCGATCTTCGGTACTTTCCTTTTCATTCTGAACTCTTGCTAGGTAACAAAGCATCATATTACGCACCACACCTTTAAACTTATCTGAGCCACCAGTCATTACCCAAGTCTCATTGACTGTGTCTGTACTTGTCATAAAGTCTACGTGCTGAACATATTGTTCTTCAGGGTTATACACTAGTGTTGATACAGTGTTGCCAAATACTTTGACTGCTTGGAATGTGTCGGGATGTGCTTTGGCAATCTTGAGGATCTCAGCCTTCGGTAGTTCTACTGCAAAGTCCAAATCTCCTAGAGTCCTGTCATACATTCCTACCCCATCATGGAACAGTTGTGCTGAGCCAATTTCAGCGATGTTCGGAAAGAAATCTTTCACGATGTTCTTTAGAACAATCCAGTCGTCATATGTGACTGGGTGTGGGTTAAAGTCTTTAAATGCGTTTCCACTCATTGTTTTGCTCCGTTGTTTGTTACGTAATTTATACGATTGGCTATATCTTTTTATTCACTTTTTTTCTGTGTTTCTTCATAAACGCTTCTTCAATCCAAAAAGGCTGTCCGTTTCCTCCGATAGGAGCGACTTTATACCGTTTTGCTCCTTTCCTAGCATTAATAATAGGCTCAGTGTTTGACAAGATTAAGACTTTGGATATATTACAATTTATATTCCAAGAATTAAACTTTGCGTTGGGTGCATTTTTAGTTTTAGTGCACTCTCTATTCGTCCTCAATGATACCAGTTCCCCAACTTTAAACTTAGGTTGATCCTTGTATGCTTTCAATACCTTTACAGCATATTTGTTAGTAGACACCCTCTCCCATTCTGCATAAGATATGCCCTCTATCCCTCTTTTGAATATGCCTGTAAAGTATCCTTGTAGGCTATAATACGTCTGAATTACATCGTAGGTATCTTGGAACTCTTTTGTTGCTTTTGTCTCTAGGAAATGCTTAGTCTGCTTTAGATCGAAGAGCAAGAAAGTATCGTCTATTAAAGCATTGCTCCATTCTTCGTCACGAAGTCCAGTATCATATACCAATTTATTCAATTCAGTATCGAAACTTAGCCAACTATGATAGTTTTCGTTCAGCCTTTTAGTCCATTTTTCTTTAAAGTCCTGTTCTGTTGAAACTAAATCATATATTTCGCACAATGCACGATAAATAGATTGCGCAAACTTACTACCAATACAATCAAAGTCGGGGTTTGACAGTCTATATGCCAATACAAAGTCTTTTAATTGCTCAAAGTCATAGTGCTTAACCATTCTCACCTACTTCAGGCTTGGATTGAAAGCCTATGCTAGCCTTTTCTTTATCTTCGCCCTCAGGCTCAGCCTGTTCTGCGCCCATCATCCCACCTAGCATCATCTGCATGCCGCCCATAGAGGACATACTACTCATCTTGATCATAGCCCCCATGAACTTATTAAGCAAATCATCTGATACGTTAATACTAATGTTGATCTCGTTGTTTGTTTTCTTGCGTGACATTGAGTCTCCTTGTTGTTGTGTACTATCTATACGTCTAACTATCTTATTTTATTCAAACTTTTTTGATGTGATTTTTATTTATGACTTTGTGCATGTAAAAATGGGGCTTTGTAGTTCCTTTAATCTTTATCCACCCCTCTTCGTCGATTGATATAACCTCAAAGACTTTCCAAGATCGACGTTTTGTTACTGCCGACTTAACTCTTATCTTTATTTTCTGATTTTTGAGTTTCTTTTCTTTTACTACTTTTTTTCTTCTTGGCATTTTTCTTTTCCTTGTTCTTAGTGATCATATCGACAACCCATTTCTCCCCACTACTTTCATATTCGGGAATATACTGATTTTCTAATACCAAACATTTCTCTCCTTTTAGGGCATGATTACGTAGTTTGTATCCTGCTATAACCATTTTTGAGCCTATGGCAATTTTCCCAAAGCCACCAGTCATGACAGTGCAGAGAGCATACGGAACTGATTTTAATCTCCATTTCATCTCACCAGTCTTTTTATCTCTATAGGTTCGTTTGAACCTACGGAACTCTATGTCTGTTACGATTGCTGTTGTCTGTCCTACTTTTCCCTTAAGGACAACCAAGTCTTCTTTTTTCAAGTAAGCCATTATGCTACATCCTCCTCTTCGTCGATGTCTGTGCGAGTCCATTCGCCATTCGTTTCCATTCTCCAATAGCCATAGTGATGTGTATTGACGTAGAAAGCACTCTCTCTGCCAATCCATTCAATAGTATAATGAAACTGTACTCTGTACAAATCATCGCCCATACATTTTTCTTTAAGTCTTTCTAAGTCATAAGAGTCAATCGAGCCATAACTTGATTCCTCTACCATATTCATTATCTCATCTAGTTTTTGTTTGATTAAGTAACTCATTGAGTTCTCCTTTGTTATGTTGTATTATCTATACGTTTGATGCTTATCTTTTATTCAATCTTTTTAAATACTTTGCGTTCATTGACATGACGACTGTTGTACGTTTTGTTGTGTTATCTCCGTTCCTTACGAACCAAACAACTCTTACAGGACTGACATGTTTATCTTTTCCATACGAGTTTCCTTTGATAGATGTTACTAATCCTAGGTTTCCCTCTAAGATTGGGCGATAATATATGCTACATAAAGTTTTCCCATATATGTATCGCTCCCCTTTCTTGCTTAGGCAAACCAAATCTCCAACTTGAATGTCGCTATTTCTAGGCATTTACCTATCCCCTATACACTCAATAGCAATCTGCTATAGATCGACTCAACAAACAATGAATGTGTTGATGGTTCTATGTCAATAATTTGTAAGTTGTAGTTAGGGTTTAATTCTCCATTAACAATGCCTGTACGGTATTCAACTAACTCTTCTTTCAAAGTCTTAGCCCACTTTCTAGAGCGTGTCGTGTCTACCGAGCCTAAGCAGATCATAAAGTCATACTCAATTGCATCGTCTTTTCTTATCTTACCAGTAGTACGTGAATTGGTTTCGCTAGCCTGTCCCATCCATTGGATGATGGCATCACCATTTTCAAGTGGTGAGGTGACAGAGAAGTGACAAGATTTGAATAGTCCATTAAGAGACTGTGTGCCCAACTCAATGTCCAAGTCCAGTTCATATTGTATGAGAACATAAAATGGGACTTTACCACAACCAGCACTATGTGTAGAGCCAGTCCAACCATTGGATGATTGTGTAGTCTTAACTTCGAAAGCGACTACTGTTTTTCCTTTTTGTATGGCAACATCAAAGTTACCTTCAATGTCATTTGCCCCAGACTTAGGTACAATCTCATAACCATAACTGTCTTTTAAAACTTTTGCAATGGCATATTCAAAATCATGACATACACGAACTGTGATCTGTGAGGTGCGTTGTGATGGATCGTCCTCTGCCAACTCTCCCCATTCTCGCACAGTCTTTGCGCCACCTAAATGGTATAGTGAGTAGAAATGATATCCTGCGCATTGTTCTACTTGACGAAGAACCTCTAGAGCAAATCTCTTAGTTCGCATTGTTTTGAGTATTGTTTCAGTGATGTTAGTCATAGCCACTCCCTGTGTTGTTGTGTATCTTCTATACGATTGATGTTTAAGTTTTATTCAAATCTTTTTATTCTTCTGTCGTAATCTTCTGAAAATCTTTGTCTCTAAGCAAGGCAGTCCAAGCACTTTCTTGTATTTTCAAAAACTCATCTTTAAGCGTACCACTTGGCATTATATTTACTTTCTCGTCTTCTTTCAATAGCATATCTATTATCATAGTAAAGGACTCTCTAAGTAAGTAAAGTTCTCTGCTTTCATGTATCTCTTTCACCAGTTTATCAAATGGTTTCAGTTCTTTATCTTTCATTGTTTCTCCCTTGTTCATATTCTATACGTTCATTGTTTAGATTTTATTCAAAAAGTTTTCAATATATTCTGATTGTAATCGTCTTTTCTCTTCAGAGTAACTCTTATGCTCACCCTTTGACAAGGATACTTGAGATGGTACGCTCAAGAAAACCAACTCAGAGATTGGTATTTGGCACTCAAAGCCATCTTTCAACTCTTTTGAATACTTACTCACCACATCTTTGTAGGATACGATAGCGACTGAATATGAGTCCTTACTGCCAGTGTCTACAATCAATAGCCAATCTGATGTTGGCTCTAGCACCTTATTGTCTGTGTTCTGCAATGTGTTTGTTAATTTAATTTTAGAGGTTTTATCTTTGAGATGCCCTTTCTTCGTATACAGGCAGAACTTTTGACTCTTCATTTCAAACTTAATACCATCTTCCGTATCAATATGATCATAGCCTTTCTCATCTACCCATTTAATGCGTCCCTCAGTTATTTGTTCGAAACATTGCTCAAGTAAATCAGACTTATCAAATCTATTCTTCCGCTCATTCAGTTCATCAGCGATGTTTTCGATCATTGAAAAGAAACCATTATAATTTGGTTGGTATTTTACGTTAAACCCTTTCATTAGAAACCTCTTGTGTTGTGCATTGTGGTTTCTATACGTTTCAAGCCTTTGCTTTATTCATACTATTAGCCAAATATATTTCATGGCTTTCTGTCGATACCGTCTCAAGGGGGACACTGGACTCAGATGTGTGTACACTTATATCATATACAAACTCTATATGCTCTTCAATTCCATTTTCATCAACCTTAATTTGCCAAACACCATTACCTCTCATGAAAGATATTGCCTGCACATGCGATATAATACCTATGTTCCAATGGTTGTCCCTATCATCTAAACTGTAAGCCACCATTGTCCTATTGAGGTATCTATATTTTACTAACGTGCCCTTACACAGATACCCATTGTCGTATAAGTAGCCAACGTTACCATCTGTCAATTTAGTGAACCTCTTGTTCATCAAGTCTCCGATGGTATATGCCACTTACTGTGAGCCAAGCATACTGACTGTGCCTCTAGTAGCATTTCCTCAATATCCTTAAGTATTACGTGTGGTGCACTGTCATATGAAAATGAAATCATATCTTCGTATTGTCTCTTGCCCATTCCTTTGAACAGACTAACTAAATGCTTGTCATATTCTACATCACTAACAGTGTCCCAGCCTTCAGGGTAATTAAGCGTAGTACTGGGTGATATAACATCCCAATGGTAATCTCCTGAGGAGTCTCCAACCAAAGAAGTAATCCTAGATAGAGTTATTACAGTACTGACAGAAGAATTCTCTAGGTTAACTAACTTAAATACCAACTCTGCTGAGTCTTTTTTGTCAAACGTAATCAAATCCCATTCAATGCCTGTTAAAATCCATTTATCGCCTTTGTTATACACTCTAGAACCATACCTCTTTGAATACTTACCAGTCATTATACACCCTAAACCTATTCCCCTCTCTTTGAAGTGGGAAATTATAGCATTTCTCCAAGCAGTATTTCTCTTTTTTAATTTAGATATGTCTTTGGATCTTATTTTGCAAGATCGCACGTTATGGTTGGGCTGAAAACAATAACTGCAATGTCTAGTTTTATTGGCATTGTCTGAGGATTTCTTGCTATATCCTTTGGACATTTTGTCATACAACCTCACATCGGGATGATCAGAGCCATGCTCTTCTCTCTCTTTCTCGATCAATTCTTTTAGTTTAGGGCAAGAAACTCTATTGTGCCCAAGTCTGCCACAGAAACTACACTTAACTGTTTTTTTATTGTTACCCATCCTTCCTCCTTTATCCCGATGGTGGTGCGGATTTTGATCTCTTAAAATCTTTTACCTTTTTAACTCCACTAGTAGAGTAATTATTACCTCCAAGTCCAATTAGCCTCCTTTTCATAGCAGGGTGTATCTTTTTTAACATCCTTTGGTAAGGCTCAGTCCCTGTTTCTCCAGTTGGATACTTGTGTTTCGTGACTTCAGATAATTCTTCATCAGTTAATTTTTTTGGCATCACTTGAACGTAGTCAAATGACAAATTAGGATTTTCATATTCTAGGGTGATATATCTTTTAATGTTTTCTATACTATCTTCAAATATAAGTACACTTTCACTGATGTTGAACCTATTTAGAAAGTTTTGCAAATGTCCTACCTTAAGGACTGCACCGGAAGTTCCGTATGCCCAAACCTTTTGAGTATCGACTCCCTGTTGAGATAAAAAATTAGATATAGCATGCACAGAATCATTCTGTCTTGCAGTAAGTACTATGACTTTAGTATCTTTCTCTAGGGTAAACCTTTTCATCAATTCAATTGTTTCTGAGATTGGCTCTGCTAAATCGGATACCGAATTGAACTCGCTAAAGTCGTAGTGATGAGTGCTAGCATCAAGAATGTAATTGTTTAATTCAGTCTCGGATGATAGGTGATCGACAATCCTATTGGAATCATTATCTCTGACAAGGACGCACTCATCTGTATCTGCAAGTGTCTTATCAAAGTCAAATACAACTAAGTTTTTCCAACTACTTTTCAATCTTATTATCTTCTTCATCGTTCCATCCTTTTCCATATTTATGTTGTTCGCCATCTTCAAATGTCAATATAGTTTTGTTAGTAGGGTGTGGCAATACATGCACCTTAAGAAAGTCGTCTAGACTATCAAAGATTGATATACCTCCTCTTGGTGGTGGGTACAACCAATGCAACACGCATTGTCCTGTTGCCATTACCACGCCCTCTATAACAACACCCTCGCCTGATACTCCACTCTCATCAAAGTTCCTACAAACCGTAAAAGTTCTGATACCTCTAGGCGCAAGTTTAGGTGGTGGCTTAGGTTTTAAACTATCTAAGCCGTCATCTTTGGACTCTTCCATCATATTATTATTCCTCTCCGGTTATGTCATCGTCTTTCTTGGAGTCTTTTCTTTTATCTCCGCCAAATACTTTTGATCTATCCTTGCTTGGATCACCGACTCCACTGTCTTGGGCATCGTACACTTGAAATGATTCTCCGTACGAAAGTATTTCTACTCCTCTAACTGCGTTAAGTTCAGGAATTAACTCGTTACGGACAAAGATCCCAACATCGGTTGACGATTTAGGTAAATCAAACTTAATATCATAAGTCATATACCAATTCTCACCATCAGACTTTCTATCCCTAGGTAGAGATAATGAGGTTACTGCCACCACTGCACGAAAATCATCTTCTGTCTCTGATTTGTTTCCACCCATAAGTTTCTTAACTTTAAAGCGAACAGGCACTTTGTATAACTTTTGGTAATACGCATCGTCCTGTGTCTCAAATACATAATTATACCATTTACGTTTGTTCATATTGAATGTTCTCCTTTTCTTCCTAAATAGGTTGATCGTTTAATAACAGCAACCTTTACATATTCTATACGTTTGAGGAAATTAATTTATTCAATAGTTTATTATTATCTTCAGAAATCAAGCCATACTTGAGTTGTGTCAATTAATTTAAACCAAAGTGCTCAGGTGGGGACTTGAACCCCACAATTCTCAATGCTTATCTTTAAAATAGAGTGCCTGCCCTACATTGAGCCTTTCACCTTTAACTGAGCGTAATCTTGTATTTGCAAAAGAAGTTTTGCAGTCATTCTGGTTTAACCCCGGATGCTAGGGCGATCTGGCATATGTGCTCTAGTCTTTCAATGTGCTCAAAAGCATCCCAAGGATTGCTACCCATAGCACAAACACCATGTTGTGCTTGCCCAACTATATCGACATTGTACGGAACTGACATTTTGTAAAAAGTTTCAGATGCCAATTCTTGTGATATGGCAGGAAGTACTGGTACATTATTTCCAACCTTTGTGTATCTATGCACCTCTGGAAACTCTTCTGCTAGTTCTCTTAAGTTCCACCCTGCCCTCATTGCAGCGATGGTGTAGGTAGGATGGAGATGAAGTACAGATTTAGTTCTGTGCCTAAACTTCTGTTGCAACTTCCAGTGCATTTCAAGTTCTCCACTAGGGTTCAGCCCATCTAACACCAATTTATTTTCAAAGATTGGTATCCTTACGACTGTCTCAGGTATGATCGTAGTCTTTCTCACTGCCGATGGAGTGATATAGAGTATCCCTGCTCCTGCCCTTCTCAATGAACAGTTACCATCTCTAGTAGTAATCCATCCTCTCTTGTGTGCTTCTCGCATCACATCGCCCATTGCTGTAATCACTTGTCTCTCCTATCCCACAAAGTTTCGAATACATAGTGAGAAACTATTAATAGCATGTGCAACATAATTGTGAAATGTGTCGCTTCTTTGATAGAACCAGTGAAAGCCCATGTCGTCAGCAGAGTTATGGTAATAGAACACATTCTCCAATATAAGACTTTTTTTAATCTTTCTTCTGATTGCCAGTTGATCATCATTCTGCTCTCCTATAATCATCTTCTATCCTAACAACATCTTCAGGATAATCAGTACTGACTTCTAGCAGAGTCACGTCTTCAGATACTGCCTCAAACCTGTGCACTGTCATCGGGTATACGTGATAAGACTCTCCCTCTTCCACGAAACACTGTTTTAATTCTCCATCTCTAGCCACAGAGTAAGTTAATTTTAATCTACCTTTAAGTACATATATTGTTTCTTCTTTGTCGATATGGTACTGCAAGGATAGTCTGTGTCCTTTTTTGATGTGCAAAATCTTTCCCATATATTTACCCTTGACATGTGCCCACCAAATCTCACTACCCCAAGGTTTGTCTACTTTTTTCATTATTTCTCCTGTTTATTGATCCATTCAACGTATTTCTGCGTTGTCTTGTTAACTAGTCTCTGCCAAGCCCTTTTTTCTATTGGAATCTCCATTCTATTGGCAATTTCTTCTGCTTTGTGCCAAGCAAGAACTTCTTCCATAAGAATCATGGTTTTCTCTTTAATGTTCTTATTACCTGAGTGGTTCATGAAAAAGGTTGAGTCTTCTTCATTCTCCATCATCCTAGATACATGTCCAACCTCGTGAAGAAGTATGTACAACTTATCTCTTGGAGGTGTTCGCCCACTGACTTCAATCTTCTTGTTGCCATAGTGGTAGATAAAAGCATTGTCTTCTGCTAACAACTCAACCTCGGCATCGTACTCCATGTGTGCATATCTGCATACTTTCTGAATCCATCGATAATAATCTGAGAATTCATATTTATAATCTAACACTTTTCGTAACCCTCCTCTATTAAAAACTTTATAAAGTCGTCAAACCCTCCAATAAACTCTTGTTTACCATTAATCTTTGAGACTTTCACTATAATTGGAACAGTGCTATGATCATATACCTTTTTGATTGACTCGAAATAATCAGGAGACTTATCTATCAAGATCAGCGCATGATCAAAGCCATGTTCATTCATTTTATTTATAGCGTCTACACAGAAAGGACATTTAACTTTTGCATATATCTTGTAATAATCTAGCATCACGTTTTACCCCTTAAGAATACTAGTCGCAGTACTATACAATTTTTTCCTAATGTCACGCACTGAACCTACAACTACCATCTCTTGCCCACTGGCACCTTTGTGGATTGCTATCCTAGTGAACTCTGCACCAGTGTGAATACCATCAGGCAGACGTCCCTCTGAGAGCAATCTCTTAGTGTTGGTATCGGGTACTAATGACACTACAAAATCCGGATTTACAAATACCTCTCTCAGTGAATACGTCTTTGTGGTAACAGAATTCTGCATCACCTCAATTAATTTTTTCATAACTTCTCCTTTTATTATAATAGTTAATTTTGCTTAAGTCTACCACAATTTCTTCACAGCCATTGATGACTACTCTGACAGGGTTGGGATAATCGTGAAAAGACTTGTTTTCTTCTTTTAGTCTCCCTAGGAATACTCCTCTAAGACATTTCTTTGTCAATTCTAAAGTCCAAGTGTTAACATTCGTATACCATGAAGACTGCTTGATTGACACTAAGTCGCCCGGAATAATAGTACTATTGTACATCAGTATCCTCTTGTGGAGGGATATCGTACTGAGATGAAATGCGTATCTTCTCGTACGAGAGACAGAGAGATTGTTGCTCTTCTAGATTTTTGTCTAGTATTGTTAGGATCTCTCTTATTCTCTCAATATCTTCTGATGCGTCGATATATCTACCTTCTTCTGCATTTCGAGATGCGTCATTAAGTAATGCTCGCGCACCAATCAGGCGATTTGATATTGTTACAAACTCGCCATCAATTTCTTCAGGAACTTCATCTAGATACATTGTTTTCTGTATTGTTATTTTCATTACGTAACTCCTATATGTTATATACGTTTAAGTATCAAGTTTTATTCAATTTGAATGATAGCGTGATTGGTATTTAGCAAAGTTGATGCTGCAGATACAGCATTTGTCAGTGCAGTCTTAGTTACTTTAACTGGATCAACAATTCCTGACTCGTACATATCACACATCTGATGATTACGGAAGTCATAACCTGAGTTAACATTTTCGACACTTGTCACTTGCTGAATCAGAATATCTTCGGATAACCCTGCGTTAATACACAATTGTCTAAATGGTGACTCACAAGCCTTGATAAGGATGTTTGATCCTATCCTTTGATCATCGTTCTCAAACTCTAGAGAATCGCCATCAGAGACGAATATGGCTGTTAGTAGGGCTGTACCACCTCCTGTAATGATGCCGTCTTTCTGAGCCGATCTGACGGCTTCTAGAGCATCTTCAATGCGATGCTTAGTCTCAATCATTTCAACATCTGTAGCACCACCAACTCTAACAACAGAAACCCCACTAGCAAGCCGAGTAATACGCTCGTTGTATACTTTCGCTTCGTGTTCTGTTTCTGTTTGCCTGAGGAGTGCTTTAACAATTTCAATCCTTTCTTCGACTGCTTCTCCTTCACCTTTACCTCCTACGAATGTAGTGATAGACTTGCCTACCTCAATAGACTTACTAGTCCCTAAGTTTTCAATCTTTACATCTCTCATGAGTAAACCTGCTTCTCTAGAGATATAATCTGCACCAACAGAAATAGCCAAGTCTTGTAAGATAGACTTTCTCTCTTCTCCGTATCGAGGTGCTTTGATTGCTACAATCCGCATTGTACCACGGATTGCGTTCATGATAAGAGCAGCAAGTGCCTGTCCTTCGATTTCCTCTGCCACAATTACAAGTGGACGTCCGTCTCTTGCGACTTGTTCTAGGAGAGGGAGCATTTCATCTACTGTCTCTAAGCGTTCATCAGTGACTAATACCAAAGGATTGTCATAATAACATACCCCTCGTCGCTCATCTGTCATGAAAGCACCTGCTGCAAAGCCTGAATCTATCTTGAAACCTTCAATCAAATTAAGACTAGTCTTGTTCGATCTTGCTTCTTCGATGATTACAGTACCATCCTTACCTGCGAGATCAACAGCCCTTGCCACTAGATCACCAATCATCTTATCATTATTGGCTGAAATACGTGCAATATGCTGAATGTCTTCAACAGATCGAATAGGACGAGCAACACTTTCTAATCCTTGGATCAGAAGTTCGCATGTCTTATCCATTCCTCTTTTAAGTTCAATCGGAGATACACCGGATACAATATACTTCTGTGCTTCGTTGATGATTGCTCTCGCTAGCACAGTTGACGTTGTAGTTCCATCTCCTGCATTTGTATTTGTTTCGTGACTTGCTTGCTTTACAATCTCTGCAATGGCATCAGTCACCGGATCAATACCTCCAAACTCTCTAGCAACTGTCACGCCGTCTTTAGTGACGTAGCATGGCTTGCCTTTGTTCTTGAGAAGAACATTTTGTCCTTTCGGCCCTAGTGTAGAAGCGACAGGCTCTGCCAATTCATTTACTGCATTAACAATAGCCTCCCTTAACTCTTCACCTTTCAAAACGATTTTCTTCACTTTTTCCTCCAATGATTATTCGTTATATATATTATACGTTTATAATCACCGTTTTATTCAAAGTCAACTACAATTTTCAGAAGTTACTAAGTTCGTAGGATCAATTTTTGACATGGCAGTTAATTTCTCTTGTATACCTTGTAACTTTTCCCCAGTTGGATCTGATGCAAAAGACACTACAGCATTAACATATTGTGAATAAAATGTATTCAATAGGTTCAATGTTTTGATGATCTTATCAATATTCTCTTGCTTGCCATTGGCAGTTACTTGAGCACTCAACTCTAACTCTTGCTCAATTTTCTGAAATCCAGAAATACCAATAACACTATCATCTACGATACTATCAAACTTTATCCCAAGCAGAGGTGCAAACTTAGAAACCAAGTCATCATAGTCTTTCTTCGAACGAAACACATACGTACCGTCTTCTTCCTTTGACATTCTTGTTCCTTTTTGGTTGGCGACATAATAATCTAGATTATTGATCATCTCCCCTCTATCAACTTTAAAGCATGAGATTGAGTGACTTTCTGTTGATTTCTTGTTAAATAAAAGATAATAAAGTCCTAAAGCGTGTTGAGGGACATCCGAATCAGAAATATATGACTTTGTACCTCCTTCTACTCTGAATTTTATTCCTAATGTTCTCATCAAATTAGTAAATGAGCCAGATAATTTTGAATCAGATGACGTTGTTTTGAGAGAAATTCCTATATTGTTACCTTGTATTTGTATATCTGCAATGGTTGTCGAAGAGGCTGCTGGAATTGATTCTCCTCCTATAAGTCCTGCAATAAAACTTTCATTGACGAAGCCTGCTGGTGAGCCAGAATATTCTTTAAATATCATAGAATATGAACTCATTACAACATGTCGAGTGAACATAGAAGACAAATCTGTACAACCATCACTATCCTCAGGAGGAACAAAATACTTCGCAAGAGCATTAATTAAAGTTTCAATTAACTTGTCTCCTGAAACTGATTTTAGTTCAGTTACGAAATTATTAGATTTTCTTATAACGTCGAAAGCATCTTTGATGTTCATCTGATCTCTTTGTCCCGACTCTGTTCCTGTGATGAGGGTTCTTGCAATGTCTTGTACATTTAAGATACTGTCACCTTCAGCGCCATTACTACCAATATCGCTCTTAACACTGTCAACGTTACCTACTACAGATTTCTTAGATGGATCTATCGTCGGTGCAGCCGCTGCGTCTTCTTTCAACTTCTCCCTCTTGTCGACAGCCTCAGCCAGTACTCTCAGTAGCATATCATTTCCTTTAAAATTCATTTCAAGTCCTCCAATAGTTTTTCAATGTCAAGTCCTGCACAATCAATCTTTGTTTTCTTGATATGATAATGCGACAAGAACCCTTTAAACTTACCACTCTTTGCAGAAGCGTCATAGGCGTTCTTAGTGCTTCCAGTCAATGTCTCTAGTGGAACACCACAAGCCAAGTGAATGGCTTTCCAGAGGGCTTGTAGGGCTTGCAATTGTACAGGATAGAACCCTAGGTGAGTATCTAACTTCTTTCCATGAACTTCTGCATCTGTTACGATTGGACGTTCACCAAATCCATGCTTCTTGTACCACTGCTGCCACTTAGGATAGTAAGCATTTGAAATCTCAACACCTACAGAAAGGTTGTTGATCTTTGAAACACCTGCATGCCATCCAATATGCTGAAGATCCATTGTCTGATAGATGGTTCCGTCATTGTCAATCAAGAAATGTACGGATATACCACGCTTATCAAGGACACGTTGACATGACTTCGACGACAAGCAGACATCCCAGTGATTAATAAACTGAGTAATCTTTCTAGGCTTCTTTCCTGCTTGGGAACGATAGGCTCCCAATTTTGCCATCAAGCCGCCCTTGTCTGTCCATAAGACAGTCTTATCCCATTCAATAGGAAACTCGCTACCATTATAGACGATACGTGCTAGTCCATCATTATCATAGTTAGGCGAGACATAATCAGAGATCTGTGATTCTCTCTCATTAAAAAGGACACGGAAGGTTCCCGGCCCACACAACCCATCGGCTGCAAGCCTTCTATCCTTCTGCCAGTTACGAATGATGCGAGTTAGTTTCTCGTCAAACGCATCATGCCCAAACCAAGTAGGATCCCATCCTAACTTGGCGGCAGACGCTTCATTGTAAAATTCTTTATCTATAGCCATAATATATTACTCCAAAATTTTATCAGCAATGCCTAATTTAATTGCCTCTTCTGCATTTAAATAGACGTTTTGTTTTCTTCTCATGAAAGATTTTAGTTGTTTCTTTGTCATACTTGTTGCATCTGCTAGAGATTGTAGATAAATGTCTTGCATTTTTTTAATCTCTGAGAGTTCATTTTCCAAATTGTGCAAAGAACCATGGTTACCGGCAATCACAGAATGAATCATAACACGACAATTCTTTCCAATATAGCGTTCACCCTTTGTCCCTGATGCTAATATAAGCACACCGGCAGACATAACCTTGCCAATCCCAACTGTTTCAATTGGACAATCTTTCTTTACAACATTCATGATGTCAACAAGGGCTGCCATATCATCTGCAGAACCACCATAAGTGGAGACATACAATTTGATGGGCTTGCCTTCTTCTGTAAGTTTCCCTTCGTCATCATACTTTGGTTTGCCTACATGCTGTAACATCAGCAATGCGGAGATAACTTCAGCAATCCTTTCCTCTTCTACATCACCATAAAGTCCGACTGAGCGCATAGAGTTCAAATCGTCTTCCTTTTCAGCCTCTTCTGATTTGGCTGCTACCATCTCTAATAGTTCTTGGAGAGTTATTTGCTCTCCCTCTTCTGACTCTCCCTCTTCTGACTCTTCGCCGTCGAATTGTTGATCTTCAGCAAGTGCGTGTTGCCGCTGTTGATCTACAACATCTTCCGAAGTTTCTTCGTTTTCTTCATTATCTTTGTTCATAACTTCTCCTTTGTTAAACAAAAAAAGGGCGAACTACCCACATTATAGATAGCCTGCCCTTATAATACGTTTGAATTTTGCAAAATATTCAGATTACTTTCTTTTTGCAGACTCTCTCAATAAACGTCTAGCCACACGACGAGTAACTTCAGCAATGACTTCTTCATCGTCCATTACTTCAGTATCTGCGGCTTCCAAATCAGCATCAACATCGTCAGCCATCCCCAAATCACCTCCTTCGGGCGCTGCTTCCATATCTTCCATGCCTTCTTCTTCATCACCTTCGAGTTCCATAGAGACTCCTTGAGACTGTGCCCAATCTTTAATTGCGCCAAGTAGATCCATTACCATGCCTTCGGCATCGTCAGATCCTGCATCCATTTCTGGTTCTGCAGCCATTTCGTCTTCAACTTCCATGCCAGCATCCATTTCTGGTTCTGCTTCCATTTCAACTCCCTCTTCTTCTTCCACTTCATCAAGTAGTCCTTCTTCCATTTTCTCTTCTTCTTCATCGCGATTGTACTCGGACTCACTTAAGAAGTTAGAAACATAAGTAGGCTTGATATTTGCGTACTTCATGAATTGACGAGTAGTACCCTCGTTTAAAATTAATTTTTTCTTAGCCATTTGAAATCTCCTTTTTGTCATGACAAATTATGCATTTTGTTTTAATTAGTGATATTCTATCCAAAAATCATAAATCCGGATGATCTTTTTCAATTATATCGAAAATATTTTCAATTTCAGAATCTTTGAATACAAAGTCTTCTTCAATAGTATTTAGTCCTTTCGTTATCATTTCTTCATTCTTTTTACGATTTTTAGATGATTTTACATAAGATTTTTCTTCAAGCAATTTGAAAAAGAATTGGAAGAACTGCTCATCGTCATTAATTAGTCCGGATATGCATCCTCTGATAAAGTCAGATTGGGAGATGCCGTAGTGTTTTAATTTAATTTTCAAGTCAGCATGACGCTTCTCTGTCTCTAAGAACAGTATTTGTTTATCTTTCTTAATTCCTTTCATAGCAGTTCCTCCTTAATTTAATCCGACTTACTAGAGTTTAAATAAATATCATCATAATCTTTATTTTGCCCTTCATCAGCCAATGGCTTTTCTTTGGCATCTGTACTTCCTAGTGCTCCATCACCTCTTTCGGACATTGTGATAGGATATCCATATAGATCTCCGTCATGACGACAGTAGGCTCGGAAAGGCACAATTGGGACTAAAACTGCCTGAGCAATCTTGTCTCCATGTCTAATCACTTGAGGGTTTAACCCTACATTGTGCAGATTGACAAACACTTCCCCATCATACCCAGAGTCCACTACACATGCACCAACAAGAAGGCTCCTCTTAGATGCCACAGATGATCTGTTCATGATTTGCAGCATGTACCCATGGGGAACTCCAAAGCGAAGTCCTGTGCGGAATAGCGCTCCAGTATTTGGATATATTATAACCTCTTCTGAAGACTCAGGATGAGAGAAATAGATATCCAATCCTGCATCTGAAGGATTAGAGCGAGTTGGTGGAACTACATTATCATGTGTAAAAGTATATTCTAGAATCATTTTCCCTCTCCTAACAGTACAAACCCTTGTGGTGTATAAGTACTGGTTACTGGTTTATTATCAACCCAATGATATTCCCAACCATCATCTGTTCGAGGCTTGTTATAGCACACAGACTCAAATGGAAAGCCATTATTTTTCAACCATTGTTCAGTTACATCGGCATGTTCACTAGTCCTAGCAGTAAAGAAAGTTACTCTATTACCTTCCTCTAAGACTTTGTTAACCATATCCAAAGCACCATCAATTGGCTTTGCCGATAAGAAGCGATGTGCTTCTTCATTTGGTACGTCCTCACAAACTGTACCATCAATGTCAATAAGATATATTGTTTTATTCATTTGTCTCCTCCAAACTTTTGATCTAAATCGTATTTAGCCTTGGCAGATGCCATGCTCATTGAGAATATGGCTATAATAAAGAAAGCCAACATACTCCATCCGGGACTAACTCCCAAGTTTTCAGACAACTTAATAATAATTGCCCAGATTGAACAGACAACGGCAAAGAATAGCATCCCTTGCAGTCCATTAATCATTCCTTCTTTCATCCATTTATTCATTTATTCTCCGTTGTAGATAATTTATCGATTCTTCTGCTTCTGTGATTGTTTTTATAAGTTTAACAACTTCTCCTACAATATCAGGATGTTCCCCGATGCCTGTAGGACTCGAAAGATAGACACCAAGATTAGCCTCTGCCCTTTTTTTCGTCGCTATGAAGTGTGCTAGAGCCGCTTTAGTTAAGCCGTGAATATCTCTGCTCTTCATTCACCACCTCCAAACATTTTCATCCATACAACTGTGAATACCGATACAAGCACAATTGTTCCTATGAAAGTAATCATTCTTCCTCCTGTGGTTGCATTGCTTTGAGAATCGCATCGAACTTTGAAAACGCAGTGCGTAAAGAGTTCATTGATGATTCCATCTGTTCCTTTGACAATTCGCCAAAGTCTTCTGCTTCATACTCTTCTAAGTATGAGTTATATGTTTCTGCGAGAGCATATGCAGCGATTGCCAAGTCTCCCTGAGTTAAGCCAGATGTTTGCTCTGGCTCTTCATTTGATACTTCCATTTTTACCTCCTTTGGTAGTTGTTACTTATTATACGTTTGACAAACATTCTTTATTCAATTTAAAGTTACTTTTTCTTTTTCCGAAAGGTAGTTATATTAGATACTATGGGGGTTATATGTTATGTTGATGTTATTGTTTATTATGTCTTGCATGTCCGATGGGATGCTAGCATACGAAAAAGAGGTTGAGGTATATATAGAGGTTGAGTCTGAGTGTGAAGTGATAGAGGACACTGACTATGACTTTTCAGATCTTTGGGTTGATTCTTTTGTTCAGATTCGCTCACTGGATGGTGTTGATATATTTTGGGTTATTGATCCTTCAGGCTCTATGTTTGACGATCAGCCTGCAATCTTGGCAGGTATCCAACTCATGATGAACAGTTTGCCTGCTGTTGGGTGGAGACTGATGATTATTCCTTCTGATTACCGTGAAGTGACAAACTTAACTTCTTTCCCTATTGTTCCGGGTGATACAATAGCAGATGTTGAAGCGATGTATAGCGATCATATCAATGGACAGTATGAGGCAGGCTTTGATGCTGTGATAGAATACATAGACTTCAATCAATACGCCAATACTTGGCTTAGGAATGATGCTGCTCTTCTAATTGTTTTCGTCTCTGATGAGAATGATCAGTCTAGAGAACATGTAGCCAATGAGTTTGAGTTTATAAACTGGGCATTAATGCAAAGATCTCACACCTTTGTTGCTAGCATCATAAACTTGCCAAATGATGTCTCTGAATGTACTTCGAATGTGCCAATGCAGAATGTTGGAGAGAGATACGTTAACGCCACAAACCACTTCGGCGGTAATATTGTCGATATCTGTTCCGAAGATTGGAGTGCTGGTGTGGCACAAGCAGCAGATCAAGTCGTTCCTTATGAATGGATTGACTTGACACACGTTCCGCTAGATCCCAATTGGATATACGTTTATATAGATGGCATCCTAAATCGTGATTGGACTTACAACGCCACCTTAAACAGGGTTGAGTTCACTGTCATTCCAACAGGCAACTCTTTGGTTGAAGTAGTTTATAACTATTGAGATTTTTTGTCTTCTTCAAGCATTTTAAGTTGTTTGTTTGTCAATTGCACATTATAAAGTTCAACACCATCTTGAATATATTGCTGGATGGTTCTTGCTTCTTCCAAGAGTAGGATATCTTTATTCTCGATTTCAAACTCTTTTAGAATGCTCCATTCAAATGCTTCTTCTCCATACTTATTGAAGTCTTCTTGGAGTGGTTTGTTAGCGTGACAATTACCTTTGAGACATCTTAGATGTCTTTTCCATCTTGACTCTCCTCTTATTGTCTCGCCAATATAGACTTTGATATTCTCCAAGTTCTTTATTTGATAAACACAATTTGGCTCTTCTGAGCGTTTCTTTGTCTTTTTTTCTGTGATTTCTTCTTTGTTTTCAGCACGATACCTTGCACTTGTTGCTTGCCCTTTCGGACTGTACCGGTACCTTAGATGCGCAATTGCGAATTTCGGGCCGGATTGGTATTTCTTATTACTATTTCTAACAGACTCTTTCCCTTTCGGGCTTTGATTCCACTTTCTTCTATTCGCTTTGCCTTCCGGGGTTTCATTGCGTTGTTTGACTTGGAGACATTTGCATGTCCTGCATTGCCATATATGTCCACCTTTCGAAGCCTTATTCTTATAAAACTCTGCTAACGGTTTTTCAATTCCACATTTTTTGCATTTCCTTGTATTCATTTCTGCCCCTTGAGAACCAACTCAATTAACTCTGACTTGCTCATAGCCGTTACTTCCTTTCTTGATAGACTGCCTTCCTTTACTTCCGGAGTGTAGTCTTTCTTGTATCCGTTCTGAATCATCTGTTCTGCAATCTTCATTCGTTCATTCGCAATATCAACATACTCTTCTGATATATCGATACCTAACCAACGTCGTCCATTGATTGCTGCCATCTTTGTCGTAGTTCCTGCTCCTACAAAAGGATCTACAATAAGATCTCCTTCGTTTGTCCAAGTCATAACATGATCTTCTGCTAGTGATTCCGGAAACATTGCCGGATGTTTGAAAGCAAAATCGTCATTTGTTGTATACTTTTTACCTGTATTATACTTCCAAACGTTGTGACGGGGGGAAAAATTAGGCGTAGGCTTTCTGTTCTTTGCCTTTACGAGTTCGCCGGCTGCGTTGCGGTTCGTCGATGTACCGAACGAGGTGTAGCCGCTCCACTTGTTGGGCTTGTCACAGATGAGGTTCGCTGTCTTTGGTTTGCCCTTGCTGAATACAAACATGTACTCAAACACCTGAGAGTATCTATTACCTGTGCGTCTTGCAGGAAAGGACGAGCCATTCTTCTCATAGATCATTGTGTCGTGGATGTTTAGTCCCAACTCTTGAAAGAAGATGGCTTGTCGAAAGGACGAACCAGTCTCAGAGCCCTTCTTTGTTGCATCTCCTACAACCCATACAATGACTCCACCCTTTGCCAACTTCTGATACATCTTCCGAGCGATGTCTTCAAACGGAAATGAGTATCCATTGTAATCTCTCAATTCATCATAAGGCGGTGAGGTGATAAATGCATCTACAGATTCATCCTCTAGTTGATCCATCACCTTCACACAGTTTCCTAATATAATTTTATTCACTTTCCCTCCCTTTTCATTTCTTTTAAGCATTGTTTGAACCGAACTATGAACTCTGACGCTGTCAACAACTCTCCGACTAGCATATGTGCTTGTTCTTCAGGTGTTGAGCGATCAGCCAAAAACATTAACAACATTCTTTCAATAGTTTCAGTCTGTTTTATCTTCTCTTTAATTTGTTTCTTTGTGAGCATAGTAAACCCTCCTATAGTATATACGTCTGAAGGGCACTATTTATTCATTTTTTATTCCCAACCGCACTCCTTGAGAGCCTTGCGTACGTCTTCCAAGGCATCGGTAAACCTCTTGCGCTTTATTGTCTTTTCGTGCCCTAAGACATAGCCTTTCCAAGTTCCCATGTGCATAAAGAGGTGTACAACCAAGTCTCCATCTTCATTAAAGTATCTGAAGTTATTATTTTCTATTTCCCATTTGTTCTTTACCATTTCTCCTCCTTAACCCAATAGCCTGAAACGTTTCCCAACTGAGCGTGTACTAAATCCCCACTGTTCTGAGTAATCTAGTCTAGCCATGTAGGGCTGATTAACATACACTGTATCTGTGTCCCTAGGATTCCAGCACTTGATGTCAACCATTGCATTGTTTGAGTCCACAACTTTAAGAATCCAATAGTCCTTGCCTTTAGTTGTTTTCTTCTTTAGTAACTTACGTGGCACAAACCATACCAACAGTTGATCGTCTCCACTAGATTCCACAGACATTGCCATCTCATATTCTGAGATTGGAACTACTGGTAGTTGTTCTAATTTTATACGAACGTTATCACTCATCACTAGATCAAACGGAAAGATACCAGTTAAGTCTGACTTCTGAGATATTAATTCATCTCTAGAGAAATCTCCCTCGTGCTTATATAATTCTATATTCTCACCGAACTTCTTCTTGTTCTTGGGACGATCAACAACTACGGCACTCCAGAAATGTTTCATGCCAGTGAACCTGTCGTCCATCAAATGATCACACGCTCCTGCTCTCACAAGCACGTCTAGAGCCTTTTTATTAAGTTTGCTATACTTGACGTCAGGGTTGAATAGAAAGTCCTCTACAGTGTTAAATGGGCGGTTATTAACCACTTGTTCCATGGCAGATGCACCTAGTCCTTTAATAGTAGTCAAAGGCTGAAGCAAAGAGTTGGATGACGAATCATATTCCCACTGCTTTCCAGATATATTTACATTAAGTTTAGAGATGGTATACCCCAAAGTCTTCGCAGTAGCGATTGCAGATTCTTTCTTCTTGTCTGAAACTTTATCTAGATATGCTGCCAGCCACTCACCCTCATGATAAGTCATAAGCCAAGCACATTGATATGAGATCATAGAGTAACACACAGCGTGTGATTTGTTGAAACCATATCCAGAGAAGTATTCAAATGTTTGCCACATTGCAGTAGCATCTTCTCGTCGCATTCTCTTCTGAACACAGCCTTTGATAAACCTGTCTCTGATAGAGTACATCAATTCAGCACCTTTACCTGTACCTTTCTTAGTCAAGAGTTTACGAAGCAAGTTACCCTCATCCAAAGAGATGCCATCTCCCAACTTGTGAGCCAGTAGGGCAATCTGCTCCTGAAAGATTAGAAAACCATACGTCTCTTCTGTAACGTCACGTACAATTTGGTTCTCGTAGAACACATCGTCTGGTGCATCTTTAGCCTTTACATAGTCTTCATGTACACCTGCAGATAGTGGGCCGGGACGGAAGATAGAAGTGATAGCAGAGATGTCAACAATAGAAGATGGCTTGACAGACTTACAAAAGTTCTGTGCTCCAGACTCTGTGAACTGAAAGATTCCAGCCCACTTACCTTTATGAAACACATTCTTGTATACTCTCTGATCATCGAAGTTCAGAACAGAGGGATGCAAATTCTTGTTATAGAACTCCTTAACTTGTATGAATGATGGATTGATGTTACCTTGCTTCTTGAGTATTCGCTCGATAGCACCCTGAATCATACGAAGGGTTGTTAACCCAAGTAAGTCGAACTTGATGAAACCCATTGGTTCAAGTTGACGGACGTTCTGCCCCTCACTCCATGGAGTCTGGATTACGCCACCTGATTGAATCAAGGGCATGTGTCTATCCAAGTTCTCTGCAATCACCACGCCACCGGCATGACGAGAGCAAGATCGATATTGCCCAACCATAGATTTGACATGCTTTTCTACTTGTGGATATTTCTCCAAGAAAGACTTGAGAGTACTTGAGAACTCTAACACCTCTTCCCATGTGGGAATATACATACCTGCTTTGATACCATGCTTCTTCTTGGCAAGCGGAGTTGCTTCAGCAATCATTTTGCCTGTTACAATGTTAACTTCTTTAAATTCAATGTCATACATTTTGGAGATGTCTTTGATTAAAGACTTTAACTGTAATGTGTTCCAGTTGGAGATAGGAGCCACACAGTCAGTTCCCCATTCCTCAATGAGGTGATCCTTAAGTTCCATAGGTTCTGCTACATCATAATCGATATCTGGGTAATCCTTAGCATCTTTACGCAAGAAACGTGAAAACAGTAATCCATACTCAATAGGATCAACCTGTGTTATGCCAAGTGCATATGCCACTAAAGAGCCGGCTGCTGAGCCACGCCCAGTACCTGTGAGCATCATATTAGATGCTTTGTCCGCCACTGCTTTCATAGTCAAGAAGTACTTTGAGAACCCACGTTCTGAGATTACAGACAGTTCTTCATCAATACGTTCTTTGTATATTCTGGCTGTTTCTTTGTTTGCTCTGTTCTGATCTTTGAGGATATTGAACATCCCTTCAGTTGTAAGGCGCTTAAGATAGCCATCTTCAGTATATCCAGACGGTACAACAAAATCTGGTAATCGTACTGTATTGTCCGGAAGGAAGTCTTGGATACGTTCAAAAGCAATAGTTTGTGTCTCTTTGATAGAATCTAGGACAATATCATCGTCATAGGATACTCCACACTCGTTTGCATATCTCTTGTATGATTCCCACATTTGTTCTGCGTTCTTAGGATAAAGTTCGCACTCTAGTTCTTGAACCTCGGCAGGAAGGGACATATCTAGCCACTCTGGCTTAGATCTACCAAGCCAACCAAGTCGCTTATATAGTTCTCTGTCTTGCCATGCTTCAGGTGTTGGATAGTGAGAGTCTGCTGTAGAGATCAACTTAAGCCCAGTCTCTTTATGGATCTGAATTATGTGACGATTAAGTTCATGTTGTTGAGGAACACGGTTCCATTGCAACTCTCCATACCATCGATCACCCAAAATAGATTGAAAGCGCTCTGTTAGACGTCGCATCTCGCTTAAGACGGCTTCATCACCTTCCTCGTGAAGACTCCAGTAAGCACCTGCATAGACTCCCCCCAAACAAGCAGAGGCTGCAATAACATCCTCTCCATACTTCTCTAAGAGTCCGAAATCAACTCTAGGCTTACGATAAAAATAGTCACCCTTGTGAGACTCAGACACCATCTTAAAGATATTGTTAAGCCCCTTCTGACTCATAGCAATAAGAATAAGATGACGAGAGCGATTAATGTCAGAACGTCCTTTAGACTTAGATTCTCCTTCTGTTTCGATTGAGATTCCTGATGAATCGTCTTTGATCTCTTTCTTGCGCTTCTTGTCTGCTTTTGCTTGTTCATACTTTTCTCTCCATTCTACTACATCTTCAATAAAATAAGCCTCAACGCCAAAGATTGGCTTGAAGTCTTTTCCTGCTTCTTTCATCTTCTTGGCGTGGAGTACTTGATAGGCAAACCCATTCATGTTTCCATGATCAGTGAGTGCTAACGCTTTTGAGCCGTTAGAGTGGGCATAATCCATGTGATCCTGTGGGTATCCAAAGCCGTCAAACGGCGAACCTACACCAGAATGTGCATGTAAATTGACGAAATCAATATTCTTGATATCCATAATAAAAACTCCCTTAGTCGTATTGTTTGTTGTTGTATGATTAATACGATTGAGGGAGTTGATTTATTCAAATAATATGTTACATATTGTGAACATATGAATTATAAACTTCATCCTTTGATTTATAATTTTCCATTGTAAACTGATTATCCAGAAACTTTGGAGGATTATTCGAATTTCTCAAGATTTCGTTAGCCATCTCTTCGCCGATTTGGTATTTACCATCTGATACATCGCCGATAATACTCAAAAAGTATCTAGGCTCACCAGAATTAGAAGATCTAACATAGATTGTATAATCTTGCCCTGCTTGTGTTTTTCCTCTTCTTTCATACTCAGGGCCTTTGCCTTCGAGTACATTAGCCAACTCCTCTTTGATAAGTTGCTTGATATAAGATTTTGTTACTTTCATTTTAATTTCTCCTTAAATGAGTATCGATTGTAATAAATAGTCAACATTTTTCTTATTCTCAGTATTCAAATAAAGTTTTTCTATACCTTGAAGGTTCTATCCATTTTTCAACAACTGGCTTTGCGATTTCAACGTTCGATTCTGCCCACTTCTTATATCCATCAAATGAAGTGGCTTCAAAATAGTAAGAAAGATCCAAGGTTGTGGCATCTTCCCCAAGTTGCGAGAATACGTCCTCAAGTTGAAAATGTCTTCCACTCCACCTTTCTTCTGCAGGGAGCAACTCTCTAGGTATGCCTTCTTCATTTTTCTTGCCTCCGGGAACATACCTGCCTGTACCTTCTTTGCGAACCCAAGCGCGACAGTTTATAAAATCCTCTTCATTAAATGTGAAGCCCAGCATCTTTCCCTGCTTTATGCCATCTCCCTGTGATGTGATTCTAAATCTCTTGTGAGTGGATATTGGCTTCCTATATTCTCTAATCATCTCTGGAGGGTAGAGGCTCCACGGGAATGCAACGTAATACATATTAGGCACTACCCACTTGGAAAGTTGATTAGATACCCTATAAGCCATATATGCGCCTTCTATAATGCTCCAACCATAAGAGTCTCTCTTGTTCCTGTTCTTAATATCAATCGACGTAAAATATATTGGTATCATTGATCTTTTTGCAAACCTATCGGGATCCATTGGACGATGATAATTTACCGGATCATAAACATAATCTCCTACCACTTTCTTAAACATTGGCTGAATATCTGGATCTGCAACTATCCATATTGTCTCACAGCCTGCCCATGCACATTCCATGATTGCTCTATGGATCATCAGGTAGTTGTCGTTGATTGGGAGCATACATGGGTGATAAGGCAGATTATACTGCAAAGGGATAGAAGACAGAGGAATTATTCCTGCCAAATGAAAGTTAAGATTGCTCAATGGAATTCCTCATCTAAAATATCATATTCAATAATATCTTCAATAGAATCAGCAATTCTAGCCATTATTGGAGATATCTCTCTTTCACCCAAGATCAGTTCAAACTTCTTTTCCATATTCCAGAATATAGAACTTTGAGTTCTTAACCTTACTGCTGTCTGGCTATACTTCCAATGATCCAAGTTATCTTGACTGATGATAGACTTTGCACATGCTTTGTGCTTTCTCCCCTTATCTTTCATGAACACAGTCTCATATGCAATAGTATCTTCAAATTCACAATCTTTCGACGGAAACAAATTCGCTGATAGATCGTAAATCTTATTCATATGAATATAGTCGTTAACCATATAAGTTTTATTCCCTAATGTATACTTGGGAAAATCAAAGAGTATCGTTTTCTTTGAATTGACATTAATTATCTTATTGTCTGCTCGAATTGTAAACATTCTAATGTTCTGCCCCATTGGGATTGATTCTGTGAATGTATTCTCGAAGACTCCCTGAAGTGGCATCAATCCCATAACTCCTAGTCGATATGCCATGATATTCCATAATTCTAGTCTTTGCATGCCTCTAGTCTCTTTTTTACCTGATAGAAGTTCAAACTCTGTAATGCTGTTCTTAACCTGAATTCTAGACAGATCTAAATCGGAAGATAAGTGATAATGAGGTAGTGGCTTCAATGCCTCATCCGCAAAAATTGGGATTTGGTACTTGAACGCTGCAACCATGGCTTGGACTGTGCTACCGATTATTATCTTGTCAAAGTAGAGATCTGTCTCACGATGTGGATTTGGCTTCACTCTTCACCTTCCTATATGCATTAACTGTCACTGGGAATAAATCTGTTGCTAATTCTAGACATGCTTCTGCTACCTTCTGTATCTCCCACTGCGCTCCTTCATGTGTTCTGAGTTCCACAAACTTTAAAAGATTATTAAGATTAACTGTACCGTAATATTCTGTATATAAGTTTTGTGGCAAAACTCCTCTAGCCTGTTCTCTGCATACCCCAGCATCGATCAACTTGTTGAAGAAGTCTAATGACTGGACATGCCAAGATTTCATAGCGTCAGATGCTGAAATGTAGGAATCGATAAATTGTGGCGTAATAGTAGGGTTGGCAGTATTATTCTCATTGGATGCCTGCCTATTACTCTCATGTTGGGTTCTAAACTCTAGAGGTTCATAAAACTGGAGATTTTTGTCCGTATAACGTCTACTAATCTCGTTATAACTCCAAGTGCGGTGCCTATGGTGCTGAGAGCGAACAAACAAAGGCACAACGAATTTAAAAGTAATAAGATTATGCTCAAGTGTTGATGTGTGGCGATGTTTAATAAGGTAATTGATAAGTCGCTTGTCTCTTCTATCAAGTTCGGACTTTTCGATACCAAAAGAAACCCTTGCAGAGTTAACAACAGTGATGTCGCTGCCCATGTAATCAACAAGGCTAACTGAGCCAATATTGTCTCCGTAAGTAAAAATCGTTCTGTTATTAGCATTACTTTTGTCATCAGTCCCATTCATTTTGCCTCCATAAGTAGTACTATATAGTTTTCCGATACTATATGATACATTTTACCTTCAATCATGATATCTTCAATCATAGAGTTCTCTACATATGCTTCGCCACTATATTCTCTTTTGCAATCATCAGCACATGCAATGATATTTACTTTAGCATATCTCTCTACTTTTGTAGTTTTATAATCTTCCGGAAGCAAAAATGTGCCTTCCTCTTCTTTAATCTCTTCAATTGGCATCTCTACCAATAAATGTCTGTTAACTGGTTTCATAAAAAAATCCTCCTCTTGGTATATATTATACGTTTGAGGAGGACATTATATTCAATCTAATTTAGAAGATTTCGCAGGAACCTCCGGCACAGGCTAACTCACCTGAGAGATTTGTTTGATCTTCTTCTTCTGAGACATTGTCAAGATTAATTTCTTTCAAACTCTTGAGCATTTGATGATATTGCTCTTCTGTACAGTCTTCAAACGGAGCCTGTTTATAAGAATGATCATTAAATGGTAAAACTGATAATCCATTATAAGAATCACGATTGTTCCACATCCATTCTCCTACTGTTTCCCATTCGTTATCTTTGATGGTTACAGTGGCAGAGACATTGTGAGAATTCTGCCCTTTTTGATGCCCACCACGCACCCAAGAAGACGTTACAGTCTTAACCCTCTCCAACATGTCCATCGCACTCTCAGAACGCGTTATAGAGCCTTCAGGAGCCTTCTGCGGTGCAGAGATGACTGCTGTATCATGTGGAGAGAAATACTCATCTTCAACTAACTCAGGATGGTTCTGCACAAGATAGTTATAAATTGCTTCATTCTTTCCTACGCGAATTCTGCGTATATAATAGTCATTATGCCACGCATGGATACCACTGGACGTTCCTAGGGTTAAAGAAGTTGTGCCTGCAGGCTTTACACAAGTAGTTCTAGCAGCCGGCTTAATTCCAATTTGCATTGCTATTCTTCGGTTTTCTTTCTTAACTTCAAGTGATGCCTTGCTCATGTCTAACTCAAGTACTCCACCAGAAGCAATGCCAGTCATTGAGACGCCAACTAAAGCATCTTTTTCTGTTGTTCTTTGCCAGACTGGACGTAGATAATGAAAGTCTGTATATCCTGCCTGAAGAGTTCCAATGAATGCTGCTGCTTTTGCCCTCTTCTCTAACTCTTCTTGTGTATCGACATCTGAGACATTGATTTCTGTCAAATTACAAAATTGATACGAACGTAGAGCAATCTCACAGCATGGGTTTGTACCCCAGTCTTTATCATTAGAGAAATAGAATCCGGGCTCTCCTGCACCTGATGCTCTGACACGTTCCCAAATATCCATAAAGAATTCTTTTGTTACACGATGTCGAAGCAGTACTACAGAGTTATTTGCTCGTCCTCGTTGAGGGTTGAGTTCCCACCAGTTTCCTGATTTTGCTGCTAGCATCTCGATGTCATCTGCCGAAAACAAAGAGATTAGAGCGGCACGTCGAATACCACCTGCCAACACTGCATCAGCAATGTGACACATAATATCATGTGCTTCGATTGTAGTCAGTTTTTCACCATCCTCTTTCTCGCGTAAGATACCTTTAACCTTCACAATGCACTCGCGAAGAGGTTGTGGGCCGGGTGCTTTACCACCTGAAGTTACCAATTTGGCACCTTTTGCTCGAATATCTGAAAAATCAAAACGAATCTTTGATGTTCCCTTAAAATAAGAACTCAAAAGCACCTTGATTGCATCTGCCCACCCTTCGATAGAATCTGCTACTAGATATCTTCTAGTTCTGCTTTCATTTGGCTTACGGATTTCCGGTAATTTGTCAATATGATGACGTTGGACAGAAAAGCCAACTCCAGTTCCCCCCAAAAGCAAGAACATTGCTTCTGAGAATGAGCGAAGATCATCAACGGGCATAAAAGCACAGTTGAAGATGCGATTAGGAGAAACCTCAATTGGTTTACCTCCGAACTGCATGCTTCTCATAGATGGTAGTACTTTCTTATCAAATACCATCTTATATGTTTCAATAATCTCATCTGATAGGTTAGGGTACTTTTTAATATGCATCTCCATATTGCGAGTGACAAGTTCTTTCCAATTCTCTCGTCTCTGCTTGTCTTCCAGATATCGAGCGTATTTCATATGGACAGTTATGTCCGATAATATTTGATTTGATACTTCCATAATTAATTCTCCTTGTTTTTATTGTTTTTGTATCTTTCGTATAAACTTGCTTTGTGTTCAGAGAGAGATTTTTCTTCAATCTCTTGCATTGTCTCTGTAGATTCAGAAAGTACTTCCATACTAACAGTACTCCAATCTGCAATAATTGGATATACAATCCCATCGACTCCATTTCTATTTTTTGCTACAAACATTCTTCCTGTGTTATTAACTTTGTCCTGCGCTGTCCTAGAGACAGAACAGATAAAGTCAGCGACAAAACATTTATTAAATGCTTCAGATATTGATTCCATTGTAACAACCTCAGCGTTAAGTCCTGAACGGTTTGTCTGGGACGCTGTCCATAGTGGGCATTGGAACACTTGAGATATCCCACGTAATTCTTCATAAATATTTTCTAAATCATGTCTCTTTTCTCTAGAAATACTGACAGGTTTGAGCAAATCAGCGTAATCAACTACAATCATGCCTACTTCAATTCCTCTCTTTTTCAGTTTTTCTAAATGATTTCTGATAGTGTTAGTTGAGGCAGATTTAGTAGGATATTCCTTAATGATGAGAGAGCCTTCAATTTGACTAATTTCATCATAAACTTGCTCCTTGAAACTATTCAAGTCTGATAATGGTACTTTCGTGATGCATGAGTCATAACGTCTTCCAATTACCTTGTCAGAAAGTTCAAAGGTGTAGTGAACAACAGTTTTTCCGTTTTTAACTGCTTCTGAACCTAGGGCAGTCAAAACCATTGACTTACCTGCTCCAGTTGGCGCTACCACAACCCCCAATTCTCCCATACCGAGTCCACCACCTGTGATGTCGTCAACATGCTCCCAACCAGTAGATTGTGGATTTCGAGCCTTAAGGGCATATCTTTCTTCAAAATCTGTAAGGTATTCATAACCTGCTTCATTTCCCAATCCTAGAGATAGTGCATCATTAATAATCTTGCTTATCTCATCAAACGAGGAAGACTGCATCAATTCTACAGTCTCCATCAGTGCTCCTTTTAATTTCTGCTTTCTGCAGAAATCTAGGCTTACTCCCATAATATACTCAGAGTCTTCCACTTCTGATCCGTGAATTCTACCAAAATACTCCTTAACCTGTCTTTGCAATGCTTCGTGTTCAGAATCTAGTTCTGTTCTTAGTATTGTAATCATTGTCTTGTATGTTGGATGAACTTTGTACTTTTCTCGATACATAAGTATCTTAGAAACAAATGTCTGCAGATATGACAGTTCAAAAAAGTTTATATCTAAAACTTCGGTAATCTGATCACAATAGTTTCTATCCTCTAGCATTAATTGTACCATTGATTCTTGAAAATGTTTCCCAAATCTGGAAAAATCTTCTGGCATTTTCTTCATATTCATTAACCCTCCTTGTTTGTTGTATAATCTATACGTTTATGTTGTTTGTTTTATTCAGAAATTATTCTCCTCATTGTCTGTTCAAGTACTTCCCACTTGAGTGACATGAATCCGTCTTCTGATAGCATTAGTTTAAAGCCTGTTAGATTGAAGTGTTTGTCTCTATCCACCAAGCAATTTTCAACCATTTGTCGTCTTTGATAAGAAACTGAAGGTTGGTAAAGTTGCATGATTTTATAATTTTCATCAATAACATCTTTATGTTCTAGAACTGCTTCTAGGTACTTACTTTTCTTTTCTTTTAAGAGATCGTTGGTAACCTTAAATAGATCTTGAGCACTATATTCTTCGTCTTCTGATAAGAAAGGAAAGAATTTAACTACCCTTCCAAACCCAATTCCCGGTACACCCGGAAGATTATCAGATGCATCGCCAACCATTGCTCTGGCTAGTGCCATGTTCTTTGGATGTATCTTAAGATCCTCCAATATTCGGTTCGTATTCAATACTTCCCATGGCTTTTTTGCAGGACGCATCAAGATAGTTCTCTCATCACACAACTGCATAAAGTCTTTATCATTAGATAAAATGATCTTCTGATCTTGAGCAACTCCTTTAGCCTGAACAATTGCTGAGATGATATCATCCGCTTCAATATCCTCAAACATGAATTGGCAAATTGGAAGATGTTCTAGGTATTCTAACAATCTAGATTGCTGCCATACCTTATTGTTTTTCTCTTCTTGCAAAGAGAAGTCGTATCCCATATCTTTTGGTAACCGAACTACCTTTCTTCCTGCTTTGTAGTTAGCATTGATTTGGCGTCTCTTTCTAGAGCCACCGCTTCCGTCCCAAACGATTACCACATCATCAGGCTTAGTTAGCCTAATAGACTTCTGTAAAGACTTTAAAAAGCCAATACAACCACCTGCAGGGTTACCCTGTATACTAATACTTGGATCCCTTGCATAGCACCTAAAAAACATATTAAGTGCATCAATAATTAAAATTTTTCTCATATTCCCTCCGTATCTATTATACGTTTGAGGGGGTAGTCTTATTCACATATTAAGTAAAAAGTTTAAATTATCTAATTCCGACTGCTAAAAGAAACTCTTCGCCCAAAGTTCCATCTTCCATCATCTTTTTAACAACGGCGATGGCTAGTTCTCTATTGCCGTCTGCTAGTTTGCTTTGAATCATATAAAACAACTCTTTTTCACTAAGATCGTTCTGTGTAATTCCAGAACCTTCAGGAGCATTACGCCAATCATGACTCATTCCTCCAAAGTGAGCGTCTAAATAGTGCCCCATGAAGGGGTGGTTAATTATTTTTTGAACTTCTCTTGGGGAAATTTGTGGAGCAGATTTCTTTTGCATCATATGTCTTCTGAGTCTAGACTCGTTTAATTCTTCTTTTACTAATTGCCTAATGTATGATTTTGAAACTTTCATTGCTATATTCTCCTGTTTGATATAAATAGTCACAAAAAAAAACTCCCTACCAAATTAATGATAGGGAGCCACAACATACAATTAACAAAGGAGTCATTTCGTACTACGTTCTACGTTTCGTTATCTTCGTAGTACTGGGATGCCTCGCCCAATCTTTTATCAAATTTCATGATGACTTCTTCATCAATAATCTCTAATACAATTCTTTTAAATTCTTCATCTTCTCGAACTATGTCGGCAAACTTTGATTTTTGAAACTTCTTTTCATATCCGTTCTTCTTTAAAGTAAACCAAGCACCGCTATTGTTGATACATTCTGATGATGCGATTGCATCAAACCAAGATTCTTCATCTTGTATACCTACTTCGTCACCCCATAGAATCTTGAAGTTACACATTCTTCCATGTGTTCCAAAGCGAGATTTCTCTAACTTACACTTAACTTCGGAACCGATTCTATATCCTTTATCATCAGTAACAAATGATGCTTTTGCTTTTCTCCCTGTTAACCAAATTCGGAGGGAATATGAATATATCAATGCTTTTCCACCGGGAGTAAAGTAAGGCGTAGTCATTGCTTCTGAAGGGCTACGTGTGATATTGTCTTTCAACTGGTTTAGTACCAACAATGCGGAGTTGGAGTTCGAAATTGGCTGAAGTAATTTAGCCAATCCTTTAGACAGAATACGTGGCTTAACTGCCATAGTACTCTGTGGGTTAAAATCGCCTTCTAAGTCAGCGATAGCCGGGGTAAGAGCCAAACTATCCCACACGAATAGATTGTTTTCTTCTCCCGATGTCAAGATCGTCTCAATTGTTTCTAGAACGAACTCAACATTCTGAGCCTGAATATATATGAAATCTCCATAATCTTCAACACCTTCTGTGTCTAATAGACATCCACATTCTTCCAAGAAATCAGAACTAATTGCCGACTCAGAGTCGAAATAATAAACATTATAACCTTTCTTTTGAGCATTTCCAGATATCTGAGCAGCCATATAAGACTTTCCAGTACCACTAAGTCCTGCTAATTCAGAAATCCTTCCAATTGGAATTCCTGCTTTTTTTCCTCTACATATAATAGAGTCTAGCCAAGTAGAGCCTGTAGGAATCCAATCATACACATCAGTTGGATTCTCTTGAGTTAAATCGTGTGCTACAGAGCCACCTGCTAACTTATTAATCATCTTCAATTTATCTTTGAAAGATAATTTACCAGCACTAGTGCTAGATTTTAAATTCTTCTTGCGAGCCATTTTAGTTTCCTTTGTTATACTTTATACGTTTGAGCATGTTGTTTTATTCAATTAAAAAGACAGTTTTTATAGAGAACTGTCAAACTCTCGACAAATAAATCTTATCGATTAGAAGGTGCGTTACTTCTGCCACCTCCAGAAGGGTTTCCAGTAGTGCTCGGCCATCCGCCGCCATTACCTTGTCCTCTTCCGCCTGATGAACCTTGCGATCCACCTGATGATCCTCGTGAACCACCTGAATTATTTCCACCATTCTTTCCCATTTTGAACTCCTTTTTTTTATTTAAAATAAGGCATCTGTAACCCCATGCCTACCTGCGGAACGAAAATCAACGGTTACTTACCACTCAAAGAGAGATAAAATAAACGGGTAGTTTTTGGAGAGAACTACCAAACTCTTACTAATATAGGAGATAAATCTATGATAGTAATTCTTTAAAAGCCGCATCTACATCGGAAGACTCTGATTTGGAATACTTTGTAGTACCAGTAGAGTTATCCATTGTTGAAGAACCTGCTTCTGCATTTAGGAACTCTGACAACATTGTTTCAATTTCTTCTGTAGTCTTTGAGTTAAAGTTATCTACAAATGAAGGCATTGAGTCCATGATTCGAACCGTCTCATCAGAAGATTCTGACAATGTACTTGGACGACGACGTGGAGTGATTTTAGTTACTGGGAACTGTGCTCCGGGAGGCTTACCATAATTGATAGTCAAATCAGTACCGCCATCGGTATCAGTGATATCCCCATAGTCCGGATTTGTTACCAATCCAATCAATTCGCCATAAGCCGTCTTACCATAGCCCCACAATTTGATGCCTTGTTCTTCATCACCTCGTACTACTACAGGTGAGAAAAAGCGTTCCTTTGCAAACAAGGTTTTACAGAACTTAAGTGTTTCAGTATCACCTGCCTTTTTTGCGTCATTATAAGTGCTCCAAGCAAAGTTGCATACAGGGCAATCATCGCCATGCATCTTCTTAGGACACAAAAATCCGGGATTCTTACCTACATTATAATGAAAGTAGAATTGCTTGAACGGATCACCATCTTCGGGACATACGATACGAATCGTTTGATCTCCGTCTTGTGGTTTCCAAAATGCGTTTTGGGTTGAGTTTCCATTGCCGTTTCCTTGCAATGCATTTAGTTTTTGTTTCATTTTGTTAAAATCTATAGCCATAATATTTCTCCTTTGTGTTAATTTTGACTTTTGTCTAAAGTAGGGATAATTGATTTATTATCCCTCTATAGTATTATACGTTTGAGTTGCTTGTTTTATTCAAACTTTGTTAATCTAATTCATTATCATCTACATATTTGTGTCCACCTTTTCCATCTGAAACTTTGTGATAGGTATCATCTCCACTCCAGCCTTGCTCTTCGGTTTGGTAGGATTCCTTTACAGGACGTCCTTTGTACGTTTTTTTACTCATTGAATCTCCTTATTGATTTGAGTTGTTGAAATTGTTAAGAATATTTTCATCTGATTCAAATGAAACCACTTCTTCTGTGTTTGCTGTGCGCCAATTGAATGTACGCCATCCCTTAGATTCAAGATCCCAGACAGTTTCCAGTCCCTCTTTAAGGTTACGGGTTTTGCCTGTTCCTTTGGTATTGCTTTCTACAAAGGTAGTTGGCAAGTCTTGGGAACGAACAAAGAACATTGTTCGAATTTCTCCATTTGATTTAGAAAAAGTTCCACGATAGTATTTTATGTTTGTCATTTTATCTCCTGTTTAGTTGACATATTATATACGTTTGAAGCCTTCATTTTATTCAGATTGAATTTTTGATGATGATTTCAAAGCAAAAGAAAAGCCTTCTTCTAGTTCTGTTGAATACACTCCAAAAGAAATTGACTTATCTCCTGATTCTGAAGAAGAGATATTTGTTAATTTTTCAAACAACTCTTCATCGTCTTCTATTCTTATACGATTGACTCCAAAGAAATATTCAATTTGATTAACATCTTTCATCTCAAAACAATCTATAGCCTGAGATTCATCGATATTTACAATACTAATGGTTCCTACTCTAGAACTGATGTACTTATCTCTAAATGTATCAAACACTGGATCTGAATTAATGTATATGTTATACCAATGTATTGATGTTGCAAGTAGTTTGTTGATCTTAGGATAGAAACTCAAAATAGATGTCTTCCCAACTATGTCAGACATAGAGTTATTGTTAAATATAAACATTCTCTCAAACACACCTGATCTAGTATACTCCTGAAGAATATGAAAATGTGCTCTATTTCTCATTATTGATTTCTTGTCTAGTGTAGATGAGTCTGGCTTGACATATACAATATTAATTTTCTTTTCTGTAAGTTCTTTCAAGATCCAAAGAGAACAAGCAGATACCTTTCCTGAACCGCAGACAATAAAATATACTTCCTCATCGTCATCTAACGAGCCTATGAGTTTTGCTAAATCTATTGGATTTGCATCATAGAGTTCTGCTGATTTCTGAGAGGGTATATAAAAACAATTCTTCTTTCTCTTATACTTATCCTCTGAGTCTAGTAAAAAGACTTTATACTGAGGATATTCTTTAAATAGTTCTGCTATCTTACATCCTGCTTTTCCTAATCCTATTATATTCATTTTAGTTTTAATCTCCTTATTTCTAATTGTTTTAGTTTATTAATAATATATTTTACTTAATATTATTATATTATAATCATTTTATTTTATTATTATAATATATTTTATATAATATTATATTATATATTAATTTTATTTAAATTATATAAATCCTTTCCTGCTGAAACAGTAGCAACAAATCTGCCCAATTTGGTGTTTCTGAATTCTTCAATAATCGGCTTTATAAGTTCCTTATCTTCGGAAGCAAAGTCCAAGATGACGCTGTCGTGAAGTGTGAACGCTATGTAACTCTTTCTGCCCTTCAAGAGTTCATAGATCGCCACCATTCTTTCTAGCACCAAGTCTGCACATGTACTTTGAATAAGGTAGTTTAAAGCATGATAATCATCACATTGTATTTTTCTTTTGAATATATTCTCAACTGAACCGTATATATAATATCTGCCCAATATTAAATCTCTATCATACTGCCCACTAGAGACTGTATCGTCTGAATTAGGATTATACAACCAAGCAAAGAATCTTTTCTTCGCTTCGTCTCTAGTACTATGATAGAGGTTTTTTGCGTTATAGTCGTGTATATCTTCGTCTGGCTGATCTAATCCGAGTAGAGCAAGTACGACTCTTGCCTCTGCTGCATTGTAATCTAACTCAATAAAGAAGTCATTGTTAGGCTTGATACAAGCCCTGTATTCTTTCTTCATGTTCATTAGAGGTAGCGAATCACCTGAAAGGCTTAGCCTGCCCGTCTTAGAGCCGAATAAGTTATAGTCACAGTATGCATCTCTACTTGTAAATTTCTTGTAAAGAAGTTTTGCTTTTGGTTCAGTCCAGAAGTCTTGTAATACTTTTGTATCTAAATTGACTTTTCGATACTTGATATCTGATAATACTTGCTGTACTTGCAACAAATGATCATAGTTTTCTGGACGGGCGTACTTGTCGAATATCCAATTGCAAATTTGATTACGGATATCGCAATACTCCTTAAGAAATCTTTCGGGTGTCAAGTCAAAAAAACAATTTTCAACTAGATTAACTTTTGCTAAGTGGTTTGAACGAATGAAAGCCTTAAGTCTATTTGTGATCCTTTCCCAATCTTTTAAAAGATGAGACGGGCACACATCACTAAGGCTTTTCCCATTGACGTAAAGTTGAGCATACTCGATAGGTATTCCATATAAAAAGTTTGAGTAACCCCAAGTCTTAGATAAGCCTTCCGGCATATCGTTGAAATGAAGTTCACCATTGGAATACACACCGACACACTCTGATTTATCGTCGAGTGTTTGGAATAGCATATTTTCTCCTATAATTTGATTGTAAATGTGCTATTCTTATACGTTTGATGAGTGGAGAATATTCTATAATTTTCTTCTTTTTTGGTTCGAACTCCATAATTTGCGCCATCACCGACGATCAAACATGTTTTGTCGTGAATATGATGTAGGCACTCTGTCAATCCATAATGCTGAAATACTTCATATGCCTCTTCGACAGACAGATCAAAGTATTCTTGATTCCATTCTTTTTTTGCTTCTTTCGCCCTAATATAGTAATATAACTCTATCAGTTTTCTGTCCGTAAAGTCGGTGTCAGTTCTTTTCTTTCTATATGTCAGTTTGGACTTAGAGCCTTGTCCACATATCTTTGTCTCTGTATAGTATGGGAATGAACTTAAGTAACTGTCATAAAAAGATAACATATACTTCTTAAGTGCGTTAATTTCAAAGAAATGAGTTTGATAGTAACACTTATCAAACATATCTTGAAGGTTTTTATAACCTTTCTCGTTCATTCTATGCTGCATTTGCGGCGATTCTAAATCTGCAACAAATCTCCATGGAGCATTTTTATCTACCATGAATCCATATGCATTTGCAATTTTCTGTATTTGCAAAAAATGTTCGTCTAGGATATATGAAGTATACTTCTTTTTATCGTCATCATGCTTTGCTGTTGATATCTCAAAAACTAGCCCACTCATTGCTGGATTTGCAGCACGTCTTAACTGAAGATTGCTTCTTGTCATCGGGAATACAGGTAAAAACACATCTAAAAACAAAGTAAACTCCTTTACATAGTCTCTATAGTTCTTGATCTTACTAGAGCCTTGCTTAGCATACTTTTTTATAAACCCTTGAAATATAGATTCCATTGTCTTATGATGATCTGATAAACTATCAGTCCATCCGGTTTTTACCACAAATGAGTAATATGTGCTTTTTTTCTTTAATTTCTTTATCTCTTTCATCCTGTTAATCTTATCTAACATATCTGTCAGAGCCTCACAAACGAAATCTAAGAGCAGTACATCATCTGTTCCGGGTACAAGTCTAAGAAACTTGTTAGAAGGATACACAGGGCGATTATGAGTGTCTATACGTCCATATAGAATCTTATCGTGTATGAAGTCAATTGATTGAAATTCAGGGAAAACATTTCTTGATTCTCCTTGATACTCTGACATATCGTCAATAGCGTCTCCACTGATTGTATCTTGAGAGCCAGCAGTGAATCCTTTAGGAAATGCATGTTCAAAATAATACCTCTTGTTGTGATAAAGATCCTTTGTTCCTGCACTATTTTTTCCTTGAGGTATTATTTCTGGATTGAAAGGTTCTAATATATCACTAGGAATAGAGTTCTTAACGATCTCTTCTATTATGCTATTAATCTCTTTTTCACTGAACAATTCTTTGTTGTCCATCTCATCACGAAACCTTTTGTTAAGGCTACCCAATATTCCTTCTTTTATTTTGTATTTTCTGTGATTAATCATTCGTTACCTCCTGATGAAAAGGGATTGACACTATCAATAGCATCGCCAACAACAGTAGTAACCCTTTCTGTAACAGGTATGTCTCTTACTGGCTTTGGACTAGATAGTGTATCGCTACAGCGAGCCTCTATAGAGTCTCTAGAGCCTCCAGATTGAGCAAAAATGCAATCTAATGTTGTTTCATATTGTCCGCCTCTAGATATTGATGAATCAACTGATATGACATCATAATAGCCACCGATACCCAATAAATTAGCCAGAGAGCCAAAATTAGATGGCTCGGAACTCGGAGATTGAGATATTGCACCACCGTCATTTTGAGGCTCCCCGAAACCCATTGGAGGGTTTAAGAACACCTTCATACCGGGATAAAATAATGTATTGCCCATAAGTTTAACTGAAGCATTGTATACATCTCTAATTTGTCCTAGATTTCTAGCATCTGCCTGCCTAGCCTCTCTTAAGCCTTCAACATCAGTTCTAGTATAATCAATCGATTTTACAATACCGCCTTCTGCGCCAATATAAAAGTGATATATTCCTTTGTCTCTGTCAGGCTCTTCTTCGCCTATTAATTCTGATGCCTTAAATGACAGTGCATGAAATAATAGGCAATTTACCATTTCCTCATTTTCTTCAAGTTCTGGTAGAACTGGGAATACGCTACCAATATTGATTCTTTTTGTTGGAGAAGTGTAGTTAACCATCAAATTATTCATTACAGACATTCCCTTAGTGATTGTGAAATTGTTCATTGCAATATTAATAGTTCTCTGCTCTTTCCCCATATCAAAGCATTCAGGAGGCTGAAGTACTTTCTTCACTAGTCTCTCTAAGACATCTTTAAAGAATTGCTTAAGAGGATAACTGGCTATTTGCTTCCTAACAACGACTTCTAAGAAAAAAGCCTGAAAATCAGAATAAGATATCGGTATATCTGCCAAGTTAATCTGAAACTTTGAACCTCTAGGGTGGTGAATCACCACTGGGCCGCTGATGATTACAGAGTCTCCCATACTTTTGTTTAAGTGAGGGTTCATTAGTGTGCATGCAGCATTTAATATGTCTCCCAGAAATAAAAATTGTACGTATCCTTTTTCTGGATCTTGTTGTGCCTCTTCGGCTTCTTCTATGACTTCTTCTAATGCCTCTGTGTCGCCATCAGCGGCTTCCGTTATTGCTTTTTCCGCATCATTTGCATTTTGCGCATCCTCGGTACCTAAATCTTTGAACGTTCCATCTTCGTTTCTAACTAGTCCATCAACTTTTGGGCGGACAGATTTAAGAGTTATGCTCTCAAGCCAATCATCAATCTCAGATTCACTTAATTCTATCGTCTGCACCTCTTTGTTGATCTCTGTCAAGAATTGTTTATATATTTCTTGCCTTTGTTGAGATAATATCTGCTCTGTCTCTTCCTCTCCATCTTTAATGTCTTCTTGAATAGCATCTACATTGTCTTTGTATTTCTGTGCTTCTTCATCATCTGGATTATTAAGTCTTAAACATTCAATATATTCGTTCATTTCAGAAATTCTTTGTCTTTTTTTCTCTATTTCTTCGTCTGCGTTTTGCATTAATGGAGAGTTCTTTTTTCGATCCAGAAGAGCCAATATATTAGCGTCATTTCCATTTATTGAAGACTCTAAAGCACCAATATAATCAACAGATAGAGAAATCGCTCCATTTTCTTTGATGTCGAAACTATGACTTACTAGATTTAAGATTAAAGACATATTTTGCTTACGAAGATCAGTTAGTAGTTCCTTGGTAGCACTTGGTGTCATTCCCGGAAGCATATTGTCAGATAATTGAGGTATAGCCCATCCAACATCTAGCCTGATTCTGTAAAATTTTGGAACATATCCCCCTCTTTCGTTAGAGATTCTAGCCTTGACGCCTTGAGAATCCTCAAAACTAGGTGGATGCAAAATCAAATCAATGAAATTAGCCTGCATTTCTAATTCATCAGTTGCTATCCCACTCTCGTCTTCCGAGAATCCACTGAGAGATCCATCCGCAGGATTAAACCTGCTTCCTAGGAGATCAGCCGCTGTCTGGAATTCAAATTTCATACTCACTTCAATCACTTTATCAGACTCAGCAGGATTTTTGCCATTAAGTTTCCAACTAACGTCTGAAATCCCTGCGCCACCTATTCTTTTGAATGTCTCAGAAGAAAATATATCATCAATGTTGTCTCTAGAGTAAAAATCATCAAATATGAACTCTGGGGATGCAATTGGATTCCTAGAATCTTGAGATCCGTAAATTAATTTGTATAGTCTTACTTTTGGCTGTAATGCTGTCATCGCAGCAGGACTAACATTCAAATACTCCTCTAAGCCATTCCTAGAAGTCAATTTTGAAATAATCTCATAAGCGCCTCCACCTGTAGTGGGATCTGAATCGATTACTTTAAAATTAGTGAATCCTAATTGATTTTTTTGTTTACCATATGCTGATATAAAATCAATATAGTCCATTAGCCAGCAAGCCTCGGTGAATTTTGACTTATCTTTCTTGTCTTCTTCTTCTCCTCCGAATCCAAAATATCCCATTAAACTCATTATTTATTCCTCAAATATTTCAATAATCTCTGCACGGGAGTTGGAATTGATACCAAACTACCAACTGTCAAATGCGACTCTGTCGGAGTTTTATTGTACCATGCTATTACCCACCAAAGAGTTGAATCTCCATAATATTCGTGTGCTAATTTATAAAACTTATCTCCGGCTTTCCATACGTGCTTTTCGATATTCATTCCTCTGAGTTCATCAGATGATGGATATCTGAATTCTGGCGTCTCAAGTTGTCTAAAGTATTTGACACCTCTTTCTTCTGCCATTTCTTCGTATAGTTCTGCTCTATTTTTAAAAACTCTTCTTCTGCTAAACCTACTCATTTATAATCTCCCTCTTCCGCCAAAGATTGAATTGTCTCCAGATAATATGGCATCTACGCCTGCAAGTGTTTCTTCGATTTTCTTTTCTGCTTCATCTATAGACTTGAGAGCATCATCCACAGACTGTCCTAAGGCTGTCAGGCTAGCACCCGGACTTTCGCCATATGGAAAACCAGCGGTTCTCTTCTTAGTACCATCCCATCCGAGTGGGTTTGTATGAAATACTGTGTATTCCATTGATAGTTTTACTTCTTTTGGGTACATTTGTCCAATAAAGCCATCAGCATAACTATTAGTCCCTAGTGCTAAATCTGTTAAGGAAGTATTTCGATATCCAGATTCTCCAATATTGTCAATAAACCCTGCTTCTATATTAGGAGAGTATGTAAAGCCGCTAATAGCGCCTACCAAGCCTGCGTCTTCAACACTTCCTTCTCCGGGCCCATATGTAGGGTTTTGAATTAAATTACCAAACTTAACTTTAAAGATAGGAGCAGTACTAATCTGAGTAGCACTAGATGCCGCTCCAGTAACACTGTAGTTTGGGTAAAGCATTGAAAAAAGTAATGAACATTTTTGATGATTAAGTTTTGCTTCTGCAACCGAAAACGCCGGAACAATCCAATCAAGTGATATCACCCTTTTCGTTCCTTGGTATTGGTGAACAGGATCCATTCTACCATAAACATCAGTTGAACTCCAATCAGAATCATATTTATCCTGAAAGTCATCAATGTATGCTTTGAATTTAATTGAGTTTCCTGAAGGGATATGCAAAATCTCTAGAAACTGCCCTCTTTTTGTGGCTAAGAGAAATGTCGGATCCTTTCTGAGAGATTCAACTTCGGCAGCACTCATATCTGGATGAAAGAACTCATCCATGCCTTTGAATTCTGGTTTTTGTTTTTCGCCCATAAACTACCCTCTTTTACCTATAATTAGTCAATACTAAGGTTATGCATCTTATTAAGTTGAACGTCAACTGCTCTACCCAACTCTCTTCCATTAAGTTGAAGAATGATGTTCTTTCCAGAATCTCCTTTTTTATCTCCCATTCCGAAAACATTTTTCATTGCCTGAACAAACGAATCTTCATCTGGCATTTTCATTTCTGCTTGAATCTCAGCATACTCACCGGCTGCTGCAACTACACGCTCTGACAACTCGACTGTATCTGGACTCAGTGCCGCAACTGCAGCGATTGCTGCTCCATATCCTTCCATTGCAAACCCAAATGCAATTGACTTAGATTCTGGAATGAATGCCAGTGCCATTGCTATACCCATAATTGACACAGCCAGTACTCCCATTGCAGCCGCTCCAGAAAGCCCAATAGCCGAGATCACGCTCAATACCTCAGTTAACCCAGTAAAAGTTGACATTCCTGCACCAATGAGCAATAATCCGATACCGATTGCTGACAATCCAGCACCAAACATAATCATTGGTACTGACAGAAGAAGAAAGCCAGCAATCATGATAGGTAATAATGGCTCTAAAACTGCCATCGCTATTGCGAATAGCATTAACGAAGATACGGCGAGTAATATCCCTCCAGCCCCAACATCATTAAACTCCTGAAGTCCCGAAGCAAATGATACTAGTGCCAAGCCTAGCAAAGTCAATGGAACTGCTATTATAGCAGCAGCAAATGCTATTGGGCTTGTGACTCCTATCATCAATATCCCAAACATTAATAATGCTGCTCCTGCAGTTAATATCTCTTGTAATCCAACTTTATTGAATTTTATTAGATTCTCAGCAAACATTCCAAGTGCTGCAGAGATCATCATTAGTGGAATTGCGAGCAATAGGGCGGCAATTCCCATTGGGAATGATGCTTTTATTAATAAAAGCCCAAAGCCCACTAATGCTATCGCAGCAGTCATCATATCGTCTACTCCAACTTTACTAAATTCTTTAATTCCTTTTGCAAAAGATTTAAGTCCTGCCCCAATCATCATCAATGGGATTCCTAATGCTAATGCTGCAATACCCATTGGGAATGATGCTTTTATTAATAAAAGTCCAAAGCCCACTAATGCTAGCCCTGCCATTGCCATTTCTTCCAGCCCTACTTTGTTAAATTCTTTTAAGCCTTTTGCAAATGATTTTAATCCGGCACCAAATAACATAAGCCCGATACCGACAACCAACATTGGTAACGATGCGACAGTCATAAAGGCGACTAGCCCAACCCCGAATGCGGCTAATCCAACAATTGCTGTAATTAATGCTTCTGGGGTGACGTCATTGAAAGCAGCGAGTCCCTCTCCCATAGATTTAAGCCCTGCTCCTGCCAAATACATTGCTGCTCCTGCAACAGCCATTGATAAGGCAAAAGACATCAATGCAGGTGCGACGGTTAGCATCGTTGGAGCAAAGCCAGACAATATCATCGTTGCCGCTACCATCCCAGTAGCCATGATAACCATTGCTGCTGATCCAGCAACTGCAAAAGCCAATAATCCGGTAATTGCCGCGCCAATTGCCTTTGGCGCTTCAAGCATTGCAATAAACAAATCCTTAAACGCTGTAACGATTGCTGCTAAAGCAAGAAATGGTGCCGCAATTGCCAAACCTAGTCCTAATAATCCCATGCCTAGCCCTACAATAGCAGGAGTAAGCAATAAGACAGGAACTAACATTGACATGAAAGTAGCACCTAACATAGCATTGGGTGCAATTGCACTGGTGGCTGTTAAAGATTCTGTGGCTGTTGCTCCAGCCAATACGCCTTGTGCTGCTGCAAAACCTCCAGAGACAAGGGCTGAGGCTGCTCTGATTCCCATTCCAATTTGCATAACTGCGTTATTAATCGCTGTGGCTTTACTTAGCAAAGCAATAACCCCAATTAGCCCAACCATTGCAGGAACAAACATTCCTCCTGTCATATCATTGATCATTAAGATCATATTTGCAAATCCATGCATAAATTCCAATAAAGGCATGAATGCAATTGCAAATGACTGTCCTATCATTTCAAGTTTTTTTGATAATGTCTGCACTGCTTGTGCTCTTTCTTCCATCATAGCCGCTTCTGCGTTTGCTTCTGAGCCTTTTGCTTGCATTTCGTCATATGCAGAGAGTGACATACTAAATAACTTGTTTGCCTCTGCCATATCTGAAATTCCAGCCGCAGATGCAATTGCTTGTTTCTCAAACTTATTTAATGATTCGAAGTTTTTACCAGATGCGGCAACAGATTGGATTAATAACCTGATTCTCTCTTCTTCAGTTCCATTGAGAAGATCCATTGAGTTAATCACACCACCACCTAAGATAGCATTTAACTTACCTGCTCCTGCTGCTGCTCCTTCAAAAGTATCAAACTGTTTAGTTATGCTCATAAGAGAGCCCATTTCAATCCCTGTAGCCTTTGCAGCACTTGCTAGCCCTTTGAATACGTCAATGGCATCGGAACCGTATTTAGCCAGTTCTGAGGCTGCTGCATTAAACCCTTCTGAGATTGTATCTGCTGCCATACCAATAGCACCACCTAGTGCTACCAACTCCATAGAGGCATCGTTAGCCATCGTAGCAGTCATGCCCATACCTTGAATCATATTATCGAATTGCTTGGCTCCAGAGCCCGTTTTGACGCCTAATACTTCCATTCTGGCTGTGGTTTCTGCCAACATTCCTTGGGTAGCAGAAGACATCTGATTGAAAGAACTAAGTTCATTATGAAGATCTCCAATTGCCTTTCCTGCAGTTTCTGCATCTACTCCAAATGTCTTATTCGATTCTTGAAGATCATAAAGCATGTCATTGTATTCACCAGTTGTTGCAGTGACTTTAGACAATTCTGCTTGTGCTGTGTCAAAATTGGTGAAAAGATCCTTTGTGGCAGAAACCATCTGATCCACTCCAGCCGCAAAAAGGTTTGCTGGCTTCAAGGCAGAAGACATTGTTGCGCCAAGGGCATCAAAAGCACCTCCCATATCTGATAAAAATCTACCTGTTTTAGACTTGGTAAAGTCTGTTACGAATCCAAAATTTTCAAACTTTGCATTAATATCTTTTGCAGTCTGAACTCTTCTTTCATTGATCTTTTCTCGTTCTTCGAGTTCTAATAATTCTTGATTTTTGGCGTCTCTTGCAGCACCTGCTTCTAATGCATTTCTTTCTTCAAGTAGTTTTTGTCTTTTTTGGTTGAAGCCGGCTTGAGCAGCATTTAGTTTTGCCAAATGTGCCTGAAGTCCACCTAGGCTTGCTGCTCTTGCTGCTTCTAATTCATTGTCAAGCGCTTTTGAACTAGTTTTTTGTCTTTCTTTTTCTTTCTTGATCAACTCTTTCATCTTTTCGATGGCATTCGCATCAAACCGATCTTCAATCATTTTATCTAATAATTTCTGTAAATCTGCAATCATATCTTAATATCCCCCTTATCTAAACTTAAGCGGCCACTTCATGCCCGTCTTTCTTTCAAAATCGTGTATTGCTCGCTTAAGACGATACTTTGAACGATATGTTTTTGGATTGTCTAGTCCATATTTCTTATATACTTTATAATAATCTCTTTCTCTTACCATCGCTTTAGCAAAGGCTCTAATTTCTCTAGGAGTACCCTTAACGACAATAGGAACTTGTTCACCTCCAAACATCTTCTTCATAAGTTGCTTGAGGGTGATCCCAAATGTACCAATGAAACCTTCATTTAGTTTCTTGGTGAAATCAAATTCATATTTTTCCATATATTAACCCAAAAAAAATCCTAACATAAATAGTGCACATAATAAGAAAGCAGGGGCTTTCACCTCTGCTTTACTTTCTTTTCGATTTTTGCATTGCTTTTTTGTTCGCCTCTGCTTCGTCTTTAATTTGTTTTGACAATCTTTCGATAAACCAAGTTCTCAACGAAACAGGTAGATTATAGGCTTCTATGAAACTCCATCCTCCATAATATTTCATTAAGAAGAACTGTTCATAGACTTGTTCCATAAATTCAGGCGTCAGGCCAAAAAAACTGTGCCGTGATAGGCACTTCAACCTCCTGCTCATGCCCACACTCTGTACATTCAAAGTCATGTCTCAGATTGAGTGCTGGAGAGATTTTAGCGTATGCTTGTCTTAAGAATCTTGAATCTCGAACAGGCAAGTTATCAATAAATCTAAATACTTGCTTTAGATCACCTACTCCGTTAATTGAAACTGTGAAAGTCTTGAATTGATCAGTGAGCATTGCTTCTGATTGCTTTCTTTTCTTTCTCTGTTCCATACGTTTGGCAAATGCCTTCTCTTCCCTACCAGTCATCATTCTTACTTCAAATACAGCCTTTGTCGCTGGAAGTGTAATATGGTAAAATCCTAGTGCATTAGGGCCGGCGATACCTTCTGGAGCGATTCCTTCATGAGAATCGTCGAAAGCACCAGCATAAGCATTTCTAGCGTCAAGTAAATCTACTTCGCATTTGTTCTGAGAACCGCAATTAGGGCACCCAACTGCTGCGTGGTAGTCATTACCATAGCCGGAGATTCTAGCAGCGATTATAAGGGCATTCTTGTCCCCTACAAGCAACTGATCTGTTGTGATTCGTTTGTCAACCAAAACAGACTCTAAAAATCGATCAATAGCAACACCTTGCTTAAGCAAAGTCTTAGAAGAGAGAATATCTTCTTCTTTAGCCGTCATGTGTCTGATTTCTACTGCTTCCACACCATGCAGAGGATGTCCAGACGGATAAAATTTACCTTTAGATGGGATTTCAACAAACTCTGTTGGTGAAACAAAGTTAAGTCCCGTTTGCCCCGGTTGTTGTAGAGAAGGGGCAGGGCTGCTAGGTTGTTCAACAGCCCCTGTTCTCTCGTCGTTATTTCTCATTAAGCCTCCAAAGAGAATAATTCATTAATTAGTCTTGTCGTTCAGGTACATCACCGAATGGTACTTCGAACCCACCGTTCAAGCCTTTAGGCTCACGATCAGCGTCAGTATTAAGTGTTCCAAATACAGCACCAACTTTAGTATCATTCAATTCTGCATAGTCATAACGTAATTCAACACTTACTTCTGTAAGATCGTCACCTTCATAATCTAGTTCACTGAATTCAATTTTCTTGATCCAAGCATTGTGAAGAGTCCATTTTTCAAGTACAGTACCTTCGTCATTGTAACCATCTGCAGCACTATTAGAAACTCTACCATTACCAGCACCAAAACCACCAGTTCTAGTGTTAGGTTGAGAAGCAGTACCACCACCACCAAGCAATTCAATGCTAACAGTTCCAAGAGCAGATACAGATCCATTCTTAGTCAAAGTTTGAGTTGCTGACAACTCATCTTTTGGTAAAGCATATCCACCGGCATAAAGCATTTGCTTTAAAGTCTCAGCAGCATCTGGTGAAGAAGTATCTACAACAGTGAAAGACACAGTATTATATGTTACACGTCCCGGAAAATAGAAAGTGTGATTGATAAATTTGTGTTCCGCCTCTGCCACTTCATATGTTGGGCGATTTACTTTCTTAATAGTCCAAGAAGGGATCCCGTTTATACTGAGTAGCCATCTAAACTTACGTTTAGGTTCTACGATTTTGTCATTCCAAAAAGCCATTTATAATTCCTCCAAATAAATTTGTTTTCATAGTAAATAGTGAGAGCACCAGTAAAAGACTAATACTCTCACCATAATTATTTTTTAGTCATCAAAAGATGCACCTTGGTTAGTAACGATAAAGTCAATTGCAATAAACTCAACTGCTTTAGTTGGCTTTACAAAGATTTTAGCGTACATTGTGTTTCTATCAATTAGATCCGCAGTTGTAGTAGATGAGTCCAAAACAACTTTGAAATCTTCCAAGCCAAACCCAGTCTTGATTGAATCCAAGAAAGGAGCAACTTGTGATGTAAAACGAGCCCAAGTAGCAGAAACGTTTGGTTCGAACAATAAGGTAGAAGCAATTCTGGAAATTCTCTTCTTGATGTAAATCATCAAACGACGAACGTTGATGCGATCAAGAGCAGAAGGAGTTGCCTGTAATGTCTTTTGTCCAAAGATAACGATTCCTTCAGCAGGGAATTGAGCGATTGGGTTGATATTGTTTTCGTACAAAGAATCACGTTCTTTAGAAGACAATCTCTGAGAAACACCAACTACTGGCAATCCACCGCGTCCTTCTGATAATCCACCTCTAGTAAAGCCTGCAGGAGCAAACCAAACTGCTTGAGTTGCTTGTCCGTAAGACATAGCACCTAGGGCGACAACCGAAGGTGGAGCCCAAGTTGGAAGCCCAGTAATAGGCGCTCTTAATTGAACCCATGGGTAATAACAAGCAGCATAAGAAGAATTGTATCCTTGTTGTCTAACTGTATTAACCGCAGTAGAAACCTTATTATCACTGGCTACGTTGTTTCTTTCAGATTCTGATGGCAAGGCACTTTCGTGACGTGGAGTATACGCATATTGAATATCAATAATAGCCATAGCATCTCTTCGTCTTTCGCAAGTGTTGATCATGTGATCAGTGATTCCTGTTTCCCAAATACCGGGCATAGTAAGCAAGTTCATGTCTACCAATTCGGGATCAGCAACAGTGTCGATTGCTCGCATCAAAGTATTCTTTTCATATGAATTTTCACGGCTTTTACTTTCGACAAGTTTGTTATTCACAAGTGGTTCCATTTCTTTTACATCTAGTCCATCAAATCCACCATACATTGGCATAGTAAATTTATCATAACCAGAAGCGATTAAGCCAGCAGCACCTGATTGCTTAGTCCAAGATGTACCTAATGCTCGTGAGCCATTAACATAAATGTAGCCGGTTTCTGGACGTGCTGGATCTATGGCGCCGGAAACATTATCCAAAGAAAATACTTCAGAATAGATCATGTCTCCACTAGTATCCCATTTTCCATTTGATAATGCTCCGCCTTTAGCCTTAAGCAGATCATAAAGAGATTGATCAAATTGAGTACCAGCATTTCTAGATAGATCGGCACCGAAGTAACGATCTGTCGGATCTGATAAAGAACTCAGAGAAGATGATTGAACCAACTTCATTGACGGCCACTGAAGTGACGTCACAATACTAGAAGGAGCCTGTGTAATGACACCGGTACCTCTAGCAGAAAGATTATTGTCATCTACAACATATGCAGAAGTTTCTTGATCTTGAATATATGCTGAATCACCCTCACCTGCAGAACCAGTCCCTGTAATTTCTACAGTTGCTGGCTTTGGAATTCCAAAGAATCCAAAAGGAACTAATTCTTCTGTGATTGCACCTTCGTCAACAGCAGAAGCCATTTCCATACGAACGTACTTAGAAGCATTAGCGTGAGATCCAAAGTAACGATATCTCTTTTCAATATCACTCCACTCAGCATATTGATCACCAATTCTAGTAGCAATATAATTAGGAGATGCAGGGTTCAGATTTAATCCAGTGTAGGACTCTACCGGTGTAACAGCAGCATCTGTATCTCCAATCTTACGGATTTGAACGTCAAAAGTTCCATATGCAGTTGCATCTGAATTTGGGTTAGGAACACGAATGTTTCTAATAGAGATCTTAAGGTTTCTCTGAGTCCATTCTGCTTCTTCAAGAGATACAAATCGGAATAGTTTTTGCATGTTCTTGGCTTCATAACTAGCGTGATCATCTGAGGTATCTTGGGCAATTACCCATCCAGTTTTTGAAGGCTGAGCATCAAATGTGTGATCAGAGTAATGAGTTGTACCGGATACTAATGGTGCAGTGAATGCATAGATATCATTTCCATCTGCTTGATCAGCAATTAATTTCTGTACATTGTCTTCGAATGTCTCTCCAAGCCAATAACTCTTTAAATCAGCAGAAGGGTGACGAAGGGCATTAGTAAGGTGTGGAGTAGTGTTGAACACCTTTCTGATGAATTGTCTAGATTGTGGGTTGAAGTTAAAAGATACTGTCTCTTCTGCTGTCTGAACTGAAGATGACGCGTCTGAGCCACTGATGATTAACGCTTTGTAGTTACCATCTGTGAACTTGATATAAGTTGCTGCGGCTTGTCCCAAATTGCTAGTGTCACCTAGAGTTCCAGAAAGGACAACTCCTACATTCTGGTTTGTGTAGAATACGGCTCCTAGTGTACCAGTCATATTTGCAGTTGAACCTGAAGGTACAACCCAAAGTCCCCATGCTCCACCTCTACCATCTAGAGCAGAAGTAGTATTCCATCCAGCAACACCTGTAGTCTCTGCATTATCTGATTTCTTACCTACTAGTCTTAAAATAGTAGCACCACCTTGATTAGCCAACCATGCGTTGGCTGCAAAAGCAGCATATGAAGGTGCAGAGAAGTTTCCGTTACGAGACACGTCTCCTGATTCTCTACCTGTGATTGGATCACCAAAAATCTCTGAGAGTTCTTGAAGAGAATCCACTTTTACGGGACGCATAGTAGGGCCGCGTTGGAATCGTCCGATGATTAATGGGCCGGGTTCGGCAGAAGGACGAGTTCTGCGAGATTGATCTATTTCAGCAACCTGAACACCGGGAGATACAAATCTAAATTTATCTATTGACATGTTGTTTTCTCCTTTGATAACAGTCTTAGTTTTATTAATTAAAAACTTTCATAGTAAATAGTTAATCTTTTACCCAAAGGGAAGTAAGAATTTCTCTTTTATTCTTTATAGAAAGGATTGTTTCCAGATTTGTTAGTTCTGTCATGTTTATCAGAAAGTGCCACCCTTTCTCTAGATATCTTTACATCAACGATATTTTCATATGTCTTTGCTAAATTACTATCTTCATTATCAGAGCCGCCAACAAGATATCCTAAAACATCTATGCTGATAGTTGTATTAAAAATTCTTTCTTCTTCATCTAGTTTTGCAGCATTATTATCATTTGTAAAAGAATTGTCAATGAACCCCTCAAAGAAATGGTTGTCATACCCCAATGTAATATACTTACTATTTCTGCCTAATCTAGAATTTGCTGATATAAAAGGAGTAATCAGTTGATTCATCTGCTGCATATATTCTGTTCTGATATGGATTTCGTATTTTACATTGATATATACCGGAACTGGAATATATACAGTTTCGTATACAACTTTATTCTTAGCGCCCACAGGGCGTGTGTCAAACATGGGGTTAATGTTTTCTGGGAACTTTCTCCCACTCTTTAAAAAGGCTTCCGAAGATCCTACGTCATCATCTCCACCATGCTTTTTAATATTCTGTGCATTCCTAAAGGCTGTGGTTTTGTCCTGTACGATTCTTCTTCTCACGGGTATATACCCTCCCATTCCATAGTCTGGAACGTTTGCAGGAAGAGGAGACTTAGCAGGATCTCTAGTCATTTCTTTTCTTTCAACTGTTATTAAAGGCACTTTAAGTAATCCTTCTGAGTCTCTTAGCGTGAGATCATTTTTTACTTGAAAGGTTCTTTCTGCTCCAACCCAAATAATAGGAGTAGGTACAAATCCTTTATTTGTGCTGCTATGTAAGTTTAGCCTTGTAACATAATCATACATTGCCATGTCAATAGTTTCAATTGTTGATGGCTGAAACTCTAGCCCTTGTCTATTATTCGCCATTGAAAACTCCTTCTCTTGCTCTGACACACTTGGCACTGATCTCTAGCCTGTGCTCAATTTGCCCATAAAGTCTCTTGGGTTCCATAAGGGACACTATTTGATAATGTAAATCACCGTATAAGACAAAATCACCTTCTCTGACAAACAAGTCTTGATCTTCTGTCAGTCTTCTCTTGTGAAAGTGTATAGTAATGGTAGATTGCTTATCAATACCAATCTTTTCTGTATATGCTGATTGTATTCCTTCCCACTCAACTAGTGCATGTACTCTAATAGGAGGAAGAAAATTCTTTTCTATCGCTTCTCCATAGATTGGGTGGAAATCTGTAGTGTTATAGTCTATCGGATAATATACAATTGTCTGCCCAATGACTCTTTCGATGATTTCGTCATTGACTTGCTTAACTAGATCGCGCTCTTTCTTCCCAGTGAACATGGGAGGAGGGGCTGCTGTTGGTTGTGTCCATTTATTATCTTTTTTTGACATCTATTTACCCCACAAATATCGTTAACGGAATCGCCTTCATAAGTGCTCCAGCATTTTCAACAAAGTTCTTGTCGTCTTCTGCTAATTTTGTATACGTCAATTCATCTAGTAATTTAATTAATTCATCTCTTAAAGAGTTCTGCTCATCTTTCGCTTGAGACAGTAAGTCCCCACCATTCAGGCTTAACGTTTCGCCCGGAATAGGGATAGAGTTTCCAAATTTTGATCGAACTTGTCCTAATGTTTCTTTTGATAAAGCCAGTGCATATCTTCTAATCCATTGCTTACCCATAGAGTTGATATTCACATAAGGAATATTCTCAAATGGAAGTGTGTTCATGTTATTAACACCTTTGATCCCAATGTCTGGTGACTCTTGCATATATGGATCTTGAGGTATGGTAAACTCAAACCAATACTGATCTGCAGTTACATTATTGGGAGTTGGGAACAATCTAAGAAGGTTATTTCTCAATTCGTAAGAGAAGTGTGAGTTTCTGGTATAGATTGCGTCTTCAAACATCGCTGCTTGCATTTTATTCTGCCATGTAGGGATTACTTCAAATGTAGAGTCATCCGAATATTGTCCATAGTTTGAAAGGTTTCCTACTGTGTTTAATCCGCCGTAGTATCCATAAAACCTCCACATAGAGTTTGGAGTCTTGTAGTATACTTTTCTTACTTCTACTTTCTTGTTTCCTACCATTCCTGCCCATGGAACACTATTCCCAGAGCCATCATCTAGTCCAGTAATTGATGAAGCAGATAATATGGATTGAAGATTGTAGTCTTGCTGATTTGCTACGGTACTAAAAGAAGCAGAATAAATTGGAACATTACCTCCAACTCCTGCATCTACACCAACACCATCAGAAATACGTCTAGCGTACGCAAATTCAAAGCGTGGGAACCTTTGTTGCACTCCGGTACCCGATAGACTGGTTTTTAAATCACTGTCCTTCAGCGCCCCATCAGAGTCAAAAGATCCTGTAGTCGTTCCAAACAAATCTGAAAGCACATTCTTTGCTTGGTGACTATTGACGATATAAGAATATTCTAATACCGCCTCTTCGTAATTGGCATATACATTGCCCTCTGTTATTTCGATATCTAATACATCTCCACCTAACTTCTTATAGGTGTAAGCCACCTGATCTGCGGCTCCTGATAGAAAATCATCTTCTGATTCATATACCCCTAAAGGTAAAGCAGCGGCAACTGCAGTTGTATCCCCAGTAGACGGTAATACAATTACAGATGTTTGCTGCTTTGGCGTAAGCGTAGGCTTTGACATTTAAAGTCCCTCCATTCACTATAAATAGTAAGTCAGGGGAGAAAACGATTAATCTTCTTTCTTTGACTTTTTCGAATATACCTTCTTCTTAGAAGATGCTTTCTTTTTTAATTCTGCTTCGGCTTTCTTTTCTGCTTCGGCAGCATCTTTGAGTGCTTTTTGTTCTGCAGCCTTTCTCGCTTCTTCTGCTGCAAGTACTTCTTGCTTTGCTTTCTCGGCAGACATTCGCTTTTCTTCTGCTAATCTAAGTAATCTAAGTTTCTTTTTACGTTTCATTGTGAGTCTCCTTTAGAATGAAATTATTATCAATAAATAGTATATAATAATAAAAAAGCCCCCAACTCAAAGAGAAGGAGGCTTAAGAAATGATTAGCAAGTAATCATTCAAATGCAGTCATTATACTGCTTCACCGTTCATTCCACGGCAGATAACCAATCCGTACATATCCGGACGAACCATCTTCTTAGCATAACGAGTCATTACGCCTTTACGTGGTACGAAGTCTTCTGTTCCGAAGATCGTAGGTGTAACTTGCAATGGTACATAAGGAGCATATACATAACCACTTTCAAGGAAAGAGTTACCTTTACGTCCAACCAAAATTACGTTACGTGGGAAGTATGGATCAACCATGACGTCAAACTTCTTAGAGATAGAACCTATATTCACAGCACCAACAGTACCTTTCTCATCAGCATGAGAAATGCTAGCACGGAAACCAGAAGTGAATTCCAAGATGTTTGCAACTTCAGGGCCGCAAACCAAGAAGTTAGCGCCACCACGCAATGTCTTTCTGTGAATCTGAGCAGATACGTCATTGACTGTTTCGATCAAAGTCTCATACCATTCAGAAACGTTTCCAGTAAAGTCAGGAGCAACAGAATTTGCTGTCAACAATGTAGCACCAGTAGTTCTGTCTACAAAGTTACCGGGAGAACGACTCCAGTAGAATGTAGCAGCAGTTGCACCTTGAATCAAGTCAGCCAAGATCTCACGATCAAGTTCCAACGCAATTTGCTCAGACAAGATAGAAGTCAATTCTACTTCAGCATCCAAGTTGTGGTAAGCGTTCAAGTCTTGTCCAAGTTCAGGACTCCACTTTGCTTTCAACTTCTTGGTACGAGCAGTGACAGATACACTGTCAACTTTGATTTCGATCTCTGGGATATCAGCAGCGCCTTCAAGTCCCCAAGTGGTAGTACCAGCAACAGAACCTAATCCAGAACCTTCAGTGAAGTTATCAGCAGTGATGAAGTTAATAGAACCACCAGCGTGACTCATATCGGCATCATCAGTAGCAGCAGTACCAGTAAAGGTAAGAAGTGCAACAGTCTTTGAAGAGCCAGAATATTGGTTCAAACGACGAACTTGCACAAGATCTGCAGAAGAAGTCAGAGCAGCGTTGTCGATTTTACCTTTACCAGTAGCACCAGAAACAATCATGTTAGCCAAACCACGTTCGGTTTTGTCCATTTGGGCTAAATTGCTGTCAGACAAGTCAACACTAAAGAAGCGACAGAAAGTCCCAGAAGCGACATCCATATCATACTTCAACAATTTATCAATAGTTCCACCGTCACCAGCAGTACCAGAAAGAACGTGTACAAGATTAAGAGTGCTGTGAGCAACAGATCCAGTAGCAGAAGAATAACCAGTTTGGAAACCGTATGGTTGTCTATCTTCATCGATAGTTACACCACCAGTCAAACCAGAACCAACAACACCTTGTCCGTAGATAGAATCACCTTCATCATAGTCCAGAACATTTCTACGACGATTTGTGTCTCCCCCATCAGCAAATTTGAAATCCAAGAAGAAGATCAAACCAGATGGCAAAGACATTGGTTGTACACTAACAAGATCGTTAGCGATAAGTGAGCCGAATACACGACGCACGATTGGGAATGCTACAGCAGCAAACCCTTCGACATCACCTTGTGACATCAAGGACGCTTCACGAAGAAGTTCCTTTGCTTGGTTCTCAAGAAGAGAAGCCATGTTATTTTTAGCAGTATCATTGCTCAAGCCTTCCAGCAAACCAGTACGCTCCCACTTATTCATTAGGGCAGCACCTTCTTGGGCAAGATCTCGACGAACGATACCTTCAGTTAATTTTTCAACGATAGACATAATATTTTCCTCCATATTTAATAAATAATTGTCTTATTTGATACCAGCGAGCATTTTCCATCTCGAAGCGGCACCTTCATTGAGACTCTCCTTTTCGGGAGTACGTCTCGGTAGTGTAGAAGAACGTCCAGCATTTCTATTAATTGCTTCGCTCAGTGTTTGTGGAGAACTAGTGTTCTCTCTCACTGCGCTTTGAAGTGTTTCATAGATCGTCTTTGCTTCATCTACGGTGTGTGCTTTGTTCAACGCTTCGACAATTTTTGATTTTTGTCGCTCATTCAGGGAGGCACTGATAAGTACACGGTTTGAGTATAGCAACCTAGCATTAACGACAACTGATTCTTCCAGTTTATCTTTTAATTGCATGGTTACTGATTTAAATCTTTTATTTTCTTGTGTGAGATTATCAACTTGTTCTTCAAGTTCTGCAAGAGTGTCTTTCATTTCTTCGTTTTCTTCTTGCATTTCATCTGACATCGCTTTTGAGAGAGCCATATCAATAGCAGTCTCTAATTCAACAGAATTAAGTCCACCACCAATTTGCCCACTCATGCCATGAGGTTGTGTTTCATAGTCCACATTCAAGGCTTCTGCTACCATTCTCTCCATTCCTTCTAGATCGTCTGGTAACTCAATTTCTTCTTCATCATCATAACCCAACTCTTCAGCATCAGAAAGATCAGCGAGTTGAGAAAGATCTACTTCCACTTGCTCGTCATCCATTTGTGCTTGAAAGTCGTCCAACTTTGGATCAACATATTGTCCGACATCATTTTGTTCGGCATCTTTCAAGAACTGTGCTAATTCTTCTGGGCTGATATTGATATCGATTGTCTCTCCTTCATCTGGAGTCGAAAATTCCATCTCTCCATCTTTAGAAGTAATTTGCTCTCCTTCCATATAAGAAGGAGGAATGATGTTTTCCTCTTCGAATGTTGAAGGCTCTAGAGTTTCTTCGGCTGGTGCTTCGGATGTGGCTTCTCCTCCGAGATCTAAACCACCTTCTTCTTCTGCCTCAAGCAAAGTATTAACAGCAGATTTAATTTCATTTGAGTATTTCTCAAGAATCATCTGCTCTGCATTCTTAAGGGCTGCTTCTTTCAAGTTGGCAGCATCAACTATTGCTTGTTTTAACAATGACATTATATAAAACTCCTAGTATAATAGATATATCAACATTAAATAGTGAGATTAATAAGAAAAAGAAATCTTTATTATATTATCCCGGATAATTACTTAGAATATGCCATTGATCTGTCCCACACACAATCGTCAAAGATGATTTGTTACCGTTCATTAACTTGTCACCCAGTCCATCAATATTCTCAGAACCATTTGGGTTAATCTGAATATTGTTTGTTGATGCGTTTCCTGAGGCGTCTTTTATTATCAAGACTCTTCCAGTGTGATTAGCCTTTGCAGGTAGATCAATTCCCCTAGGAGTTCCTGTGCCTTCAACTAATATAACATAGTCGTTATCTGATACAGTGTATGGAAAACTTGATACAACTGTCGCGTTTACTTTCTGAGAAGAGTTGAGTTCAGTTGCTCCATTAACCTCAAGTGAAGAATTGACAGCAACGTTATAATTATCATTGTAAGAATCCCATAGTCTCAACTCTTTTGGACTCCCTTGTGCGTATATCGCTGTCACTCCGGCAAGTTTCAATAGAAAATCATCAGACGAATTAACAGTGGCGAATACCATATTCTCGAATGAGTTAAGGAACATTGAAAACTTATCATTACCGCCCATCTCAAATACCATCTCAGATGTCTCAGCATCTGCTTTGGAGAATCTTAGCATCTCTTGATCGCTCGATTGGGTTATCTCAATTGAACCTGAGACGACAATCCCAGAGTTATCAACTTTAAGTCTAGTTGAACCACTGGTTTGAAAATCAATCTGATCTTCTCCAAAGTCTATGAGTGTATCTCTTTGTGCATCATCTGCAGCCTTAATGTCGCCTTGGACAGTTGCGCCTTTTGAAAATTTATATGACATAATGAACTCCTGTTTTATTTAAATAGAAAAAGGGCTGGACTTTCGCCCAACCCTTCCAAGAAAAAAATCTTAAAGATCTTTTAGATAATAAACCAACCCGGATTAGTGTTAGAATTATATACTGCAACCATAGTTACAGCGGCAAATCCTGATTCCAAGATAATGTTTTGCGCAGCACCTTCAATACGTTGAGAGCCACTAGGAGCAATAGTAACTGCCTCAGAAGCACAGTTTCCAGTATAGTCCTTAATAACAAACATCGCACCATCATTGTCCGCATCGATAAGCGGCATTGTGACTGTAAAGGCATTGCTCACAGTAGAATCTACTTTCGTAAATCTAGAAACAATATCACCGGTAGCCTCAAGTACAGCAATGTTGAAGTCCAATTCTGAAGCGTTATCAGCAGAAACACCAGACAAGTTTGATCCATCACCATAGAATGCAGAAGCAGACACAGGCAAAGCACCAGAGATGTGAGTACTACTGATTTCCCACGCATCGATAAATGCAGAATCACCTACTAAAGTTCCAGCCTGCAAAGGCAATGAAGATGAGAAGTTAAATCCTATTTCAGAACCAGAAGCAACTTGGAAACTTGCGAGATTATTTCCAATCTCAAAACCTCTTCCAGTCGACAAGGCTGAATCACCATCGCCAACAGTGATCAAAGCATCTTGGATCTTCAATTGTTCTACAGAAGCAGAAACAACTGCACCAAGAATATTCAAGTCACCAGTAACAGTAAGATCACCACTGAAAGAACCAGTAACACCAGTAATGTCACCACCACTGATTGCGCTTGAACCGACGTTGATTGTTCCGAAACCAGAACTAATAGAACCAGCGTCAAGTGCACCAACAGTTAAAAGTGAAGAATCACCCGGATATGCTGTAGCATCTGACAAATTAAACGCTGGCGTTGCATCTACACCACCAAGAGCCAATTCAACACCACCAAAGTCTACAGAATCATTTACTAATTTAGCATTAGCAATTGCACCAGACAATTGAGTATTAGTGATTGTTCCAACCAAAGCAGATGTACGATATGCTGTAGCATCTGAAAGATCGAAAGCAGGTGTAGCATCAGAAGCACCAAGATCTACAGAAACACCACCAAATGATACGGAATCATTTACTAATTTAGCATTTTCAATTGCTCCAGACAATTGAGTATTGGTGATTGTTCCAACCAAAGAAGTTGTCGGATAATCTGTAGCATCTGACAAATTAAACGCTGGTGTTGCATCTACACCACCAAGAGCCAACTCAACACCACCAAAGTCTACAGAATCATTTGCCAAAGAAGCATTTGGCACAGCGCTCAACTTAAGTCCACTAGCATCGATAGCAAGTCCAGTAGAACCAGAAAGAAGAACAGCAAGTCCGTCAGCATCTAATTTAAGTGCATGAGCAGAACCAGAACGTTGAATAGCCAAATCACTTACAGCAGCAGAACCATCGTAAGATGACATTGAAATACCGTTTCCGGCTGTTAACGCATCAAGATTATCTCCAAGAGCCTTACCAGAGATAGTACTCTCAGCAAGTTTTGCGATTGCAATTTCACCAGCGTCGATTTGAGCGACAATGTTAGCAGCGGTTGTATCGTCAACATCAGTGCTGTCGATTGAACCATCAGTTAATTGAATAGAACCGCTGAGTTTTGCGGTACCTAATTGAAATTTATAAGCCATTATTAAACCCTCCATTATATAGTTAATATAGCATATGACAGGAATCGCATATAGCAATGCCCATCAATTATACATAGTCTTTAAAAACTGAAAAATACATTAATAAATAAAGTACGAAGAAACACCATCAGAATACACATTCAATGCAGCGTATGGGGATTCTAACACTACTGAGGATGTCCCATCTATTGTTTGAGAGCCAGAAGTAGAGATTGTAACTTGATTATTTGAATTTACTTCTTTTTTAATGGTAACGTATTGTCCGGCAGATAAGTCTTGTGCAGGAGATAATTTGATTTCCAGCGATCCTGTTGAAGTAACGCCAATTATCCTATCACTAGCAGATGCTGTTGCGTTTGCAGAAATTGCTCTTCTGCCATAGTCAATTCCTCCCGGAATTGTAACAGTGATATCATTGCCTGAATTAGTTGCCGTAACACCTGAACCAACAAAATCAAAAGATTCCGCTGCCGTTGAGATAGAAGAACCCTCTTCTTTGACAATTATTTCATTTCCGCCACCAGATCCAGATGCATCAATTATCTTTTGATCAGCGTACTTTCCGACATATATGTAAGCAACTGCATATGTTGGAATCTTCGAGGCATCATAGTCCTGTACCAAGATTGTACCATTATAATAATCGACAATCCAATCGATTGGATCTGTATCATTGATCCTAGTACCACCTTTTGAGGTATACAATTCCAAGAAATAACCATTACCTGATGCCGGGCCGAACTGAGGATGGACTAACTGTAATGAACCAGTTGATGAGTAAACAACCTGAGAACTTGAGAATGGGGCAGTGCCTCCGAAGGAAGAACTAGTATTATAATCTGCACTGACTCTAAGATAATATCCGTGCTCACCAGAAACTTGTGATTCATCGCCACCAAAATATTCCACATCTCCGAAAGACTTATCAGCATCACCATCATACTGGCTATTGAACCCGACGACATCAAATTCAACAATCTGAACAATTTCGCTTCCACCTGCTGATGATGAATATGTGTTATACAAATCATCGCTTGCAATAGCAGTTGTTGGGTTTGGAACACCCTGAGGGATGTCATCACCGAAAATTCTTTTGGTATTGATCTGGATTGAAGAAGCAACTGTTTCTTCATAAAACGCTTTTTGATTACCCGTATTAGACTTACCTACCAACTTTTTAAAAGCCGATACCGTCATCGTTTGATTGGTAGATCCTGTTCCTGATTGTATTGGCATTAAGTCACCTCTATCCTGTCTAAGTAGCCATCCCAACTTGCACTAGCCTTAATTCTAATCAACATATATTGATTGTTAAGCCAGTTTCCACCATTGAAAGAGACGTTCAGTGAAGTCCCTCCAGAAGAGATAGTTAAAGGAAATTGAGAGTCAGATCCTTGAGCACCACCGTTTCCATCAACATTTCTATCTCCAGAAAAGGAAAGTGCTTTTCCGCCATCTTGCCAAGCAGTAGAATTATTGCTGTCAGTATGTGGGATCTTGTATTCAAATTTAAATGCTCCGCCTGTATAAGCAGTTGCTAAATCGTCTATGGAGCCTGAGCCCCTGAATGTGATCGTAAACCCTGTCTTAGTTGTGCCTGTACTGTTTCTAAAGTATCTTACATATGTTCTAGTTCCGACATCTAATTCAGAAGAAGAGTAGTTTACATTTCCTGCAGGTGCCTGCAATGCCCCACCGTCTGAAACGTTTCTGCAATCTCCATTAGTTCCTGCTTTGGTTGGAGCAACTAATTTATCTCCAAACACGACTAATCCATCAGCATAGTTATCATAACTCACAGTATTGTTGACTGGGTTTGTCGATACCCAAGCATTTGCCGAGGCTGTAACATTCGATTGAGAAAGATAAGTGACATTTCTGTTTTCTAGTCGATAACCTTCTCCTTCAAAATATTCAGCAGATGTTTCATTGGTGTTAGATTCAGATCCACTAAACCTTAAAAACCCAGATTGAGACGACGATACAAAGTCCGACGTAGTAAATTGTGAATATGTATTATTGTTCCCGTTAAATGGTGGCTGTAAAAACTTAACTTTTCCTAAGGATGCTGTATGGACATCACCACTAGTTATAAACTCTCCTACTAGTGAAACACTAGGCGTCAATCTAAGAGTAACATTATAGTTAACACTTCCTGTTTCGGCACCCGAAGTAGTTAGAAGAGTTGGGTAAGCAGAGACTCCATTAGAATCTGTTAGGGTATTGATGCCGCCACCACTGGATGTCATTGCCGTGATTGTAACATTTGACAAGGTATCATTGAAATCGATTGAGTCTGATGAATCATTATCGTACACATTTCTATAGTTGTTGCTAGAAGTTAGAGTAAAAGATGCTGAAGGGGCAGTAGCAAAATGCTTGATACCAGAACTATAGTAGAAGGTGCCATCATTGTTAAAATCAGATATGTCACCACCAGTGATTGCAATACTTGAAGAATCGTCATCGTTAACCCACTCAATATAACTTGAAGATAACTCTCCCCAAGTTCCACTGTGAACTACTCTGATAAAGTTCCAACCATTAGTCTGATCATCAGTATCGACAACCAGAGAGCCAGTTCTGAATGGACGAGTGTAGTCATGAACGCTATTGGAATATGTAGGATATTCGACTGCTGAGACGTCTCTGAAGCCACTTCCGGATGAGTTTAGACTATTACCACTGCTAAAGGAAGAGAAGTCTATTGAATGACGTTCTGCGCCGTTTATGTATAGTTTTAAAGTACCTGCTGAGCCTGAGTCAATTCTATATGATTCTGCTGAATCATTTAGCAATGCTGTGATATTTAATGCCCTATTGTATACACCTAATCTTTGATTCGTCAAGCCAGTATTTGGTGCCCATGTTTCATTAACATCAACTTCTCCATTGATGTTGGGGGATGCAACCACACTAGTGTATCCACTAACAGGTTTGCTAGAGCCGAAAGAAAGGTTAGCAGTAGAGCCATTATTTGATGTGCTTTCATTGATGTCATCTAGGCTCACTCCATAAGTTGGAGAACCAGTTCCTGCCCCAAAAACAACAGACACTTCAGTAATATTACCTGTCCATTGAGCATCGGCTTCGATTCTAAGCAGAGTGTATTCTCCGTTACTTACAACCTTTGTTCCAAGTGTTGCCACGTTAACAGCACCTGAACTATCAATATTGGCGTCCAATCCTAGTTCATTTGCTCCTGCCCCCTCCGAGACATCATTAAAAATAAAGTCATCTGCCAAGTTCATCCAATCTGTTTTTCCGGGAGTCTTGACAAACACTCTAACGTTTGCATTTGCGCCAAGCGAAGCAAGAGAAGATACAATTGTTGATGATCCCTTGATCGTAATTGAAATATCCCTTTCGGCAGTTCCCGTATTCTTAAACGCTCTATAAAATGTTCTAGTGCCTGAAGTGGATGAGTAATCAGGATTCCCTGACTCTGTGTTTGTGATGGTAGAAAAGTTTCCACCATTTGTAGTATTCAATGGAGATACAAGTCTTTGATTATAAATTTGCAATCCATCGGAGTGATTCCCAGATCCTGTCATGTGAGTCTGACTATTCCATGAGCCAGTTGTCACAACTTCTTGTGAATCGTAAGAA
>Ga0098056_1000014_pt1 | contig 58913 bp, 44 predicted proteins | sample 17BtaG_FD_92583 | JGI IMG/M metagenome (GOLD analysis project Ga0098056, IMG submission 92583) | Marine viral communities from the Subarctic Pacific Ocean - 17B_ETSP_OMZ_AT15314_CsCl metaG | ecosystem: Environmental > Aquatic > Marine > Oceanic | place: Subarctic Pacific Ocean | collected...
CTGTGGTTATCCGGCAAAGAGCGTGAGCTGAAAATTTGGGTAGAGGGACAGGATGCCCGTATTGAGGAGAAAAGATGAGCGCCATCGGTCGTATTAGCGGTCCGCTCTTAAAGTCGAATTTATTGCGTAACGGCATAGATTTAGCATTTGAGACGGATTTATTATATCTTGATGTAAACAATCAACGCATCGGTATCAAAAACGCAACACCTCAATACGAGCTAGACATCACAGGTACAACACGTACAACAGATATAAGAGTTACAAATAGAGCAGACATTGGTGATATCAATGTACTAGGTAATACTATTTGGAGCGACAACCAATACCTATACTTAGGTACAGTAGACAACATTGTTTACAACAACAAATTACGTGTAGATGATATTGACGTTGAAGGTAACGTTATTAGCACAAACACATCAAATTCAAACTTAGAATTACGTCCAAACGGAACAGGCGAAGTACATGTTTATTCAAACATGGAAGTGGACGGAAATATACATGCTACTGGAAATATTACAGCAGATGGTAATATTGTACTAGGTGATGCAGACACTGATAGTATTACTTTCAATGCAGATGTAGCATCAGATATTATACCAGATTTAGATAATACTTATAACTTAGGTTACAAAGGTACAGAGTATACACAAAATGCAGGTAACTTTGCATTAGGTGATGCTACAATTACTGTTAGTAGTGGTACTGGAACACTTAACGTACCTGCAAGTGGTACTGCTTGGGCAGATGACGTTGTTAACACTACAGCAAACATTGCTGATAGTTTATTATTAGCATTACAGTCTACATCAGGAACACTACACAAAATTACAACAACTAGTGTTTGGACAGGAACAAATCCAAGACAAGCATCAATATCAGCACCTAGCATTTTAGACGGAACTTACAACGTAGTTCAAGTTAACCTTGGTGCAAAACGTTGGGCTGATGTTTGGGTAGATAACATTGTAACTAACGGTATTAATACCGGAACTATTATTGTTGACGGAGTTGACCTAACACTACGCCAAGGTAACATTTTTTATGTTGCAGAAAATGGCGATGATACACATACAGGAACGCATCAACAAGATCCTTTTGCAAGTATCAGTAAAGCACTTAGTGTTGCAAGTTCAGGAGATACAATTCATGTATATCCTGGTATATACACAGAAACATTTCCACTAACTGTTCCAGTAGGAGTTACAGTTAAAGGACAAGGTATACGTAGCGTAACTATACAGCCAACAACAGCAACACGTTACAATGATGCATTTTTGCTCAATGGCGAAACGACTATTGAAGATTTAACAGTTAGTGATTTTTATAGTGGCGGAGCATTCCACGACACAACAGCGGCAAGCGCAGGATCTGCAACTTTAAATGTTGGAACTGCACCATTTGCACACACATATGTAAGTGGCGGAACAATTACATTTGGTGGCACTGATTATGCAATTACAAATGCTGTTTATACTCACGGAACTGGCGAATTAGTAATTACACACGCAGGACCAGATGCCGGCGTAGGAACAAATACATTTATTAAAGATATTGTGTTTAGTTGCAATGGCGGTAATAGAACATTCCCAGACAACGGATATGCATTCCGTTTTGCTACAGACTTTGAAGTAACTAGTCGTTCACCATACATTAAAAATGTATCAGTAATTACAAAAGGTAGTGTAACAAGTGCAAGTGATCCAAGAGGCTTTGATGCAGGAGATGCAGGTAAAGGTGTATATGTAGATGGTGCATACGCAACTATAAATTCTAAAGAAGCGGCAATGTTATTTCATTCTGCAACATTTATTACTCCAGGCGTTGATGCACTTACAGCAACAAACGGTGCTAGAATAGAATGGTTAAACTCATTTACATATTTTGCAAATAGATCAGCATACGCATTTGATAGTAACGATGGTCTAAAAGGCGAAGGTAAAACACGTATTAGATTAAGTGGTATCTCCGGCACATTTGCTGGCGGCGAAACAATTACATTTACATCTACAGATAATTCAACAGTAGTTACTAAAGTAATTAACAGTGTTGAAAACAGCGACACACTTGTTATTAATGGAAAAGACACAGGCTTATTAGGATTTGACTTTACTCCGTTAAGTATATCATCAAGTGGCGGAGCAAGTGCTACTGCTATTGAAAGTTTAGATCTAAGAGACTTTGGTGCTGAAATACGCATGATTGGTAGTGCTAGTGTTTACGGTAATAATGGCTTAGTAGGTGACGGACCAGGTGTATTAGTTTACGCTATTGGACACAACCTTGCATATATTGGTAATGGTAAAGCAGTTACTAATGATCCATCAACTGTAATACAATCACAAGAAGTTATTGAATCTAACGATGCACAAATACGTTATAACTCAGTTGACCATAAAGGTGACTTTAGAGTTGGTGATTTATTTTATGTAAACCAAGAAACAGGTAGTGCTTCATTTAGTGTTAGTGATTTTGTAATTAACACAACTAACGGAGTTACATTTAACACAGGTAGCGACACTACTTTTGTTGATGGTTCAAAAATTGAAACTGGTGATTGGCGTATAAGTGGCAACACAATACAAACACTAACACAAGATGCAAACTTTAATGCCGCTAGTGGTACAATTAAATTAAATGATAATGTTGATATTACAGGTAACCTTGATGTAACAGGTAATGTTACAATTGGCGGTAATATTACAATTGGTGACGAAGCAACAGATACAATAGAAATTGTTGCAGGAATTGATAGTGATATTATTCCTAAACTTAATGGTGTATATAGCTTAGGTGAAGCAACTAAACAATGGAGTAACATTTGGGTCAATCAAGTTAATATTGATAGTATAAAAATACGTGATAACTTTATTGAAACTACAGAGTCAAATGCAGATTTAGAAATAAGAGCAAACGGCACTGGCAACATCTATATACCAAACAATAATGTACAAATTGATAATGCTCTTACAGTTGCAGGACTTGCAACACTTGCTAATACAAATATTACAGGTACAGTAACGCATGTAGGTACTACTAACCAAACTGGTACTACTAATGTTACAGGTAATGTTACTGTAACACAAAACTTAGATGTAGGTGCCGCGGCACAGTTTGAAGAAATATTAATTGATGATAACTTTATTACTACAACTACAGGAAATACAGATTTAGAATTTCGCACAAGCGGAACAGGTAATATTATTGTTCCAGATAATAATGTTAACATAACAAATGATTTAACAGTTGCAGGCGATATTAGTGCAAGTAACTTAACTGCTAGTGCAAATATAACAAGTGCAACAGCAAACATTGGCGATGTACAAATTAGCGGAACAACTGTAGAAGCAACGGCTTCAAATGCAGATTTAGAATTACGTGCTAACGGAACTGGAGATGTAACCGTTCCTACTAGTAATGTTGTGCTTGGCCAAGCACTTCAAGTTTTGGGTACTACTGACTTACAAAATGTAAACTTAGGTAGTGTTCTTACACATTTTGGTAATACTGTACAAACAGGTAACTTTACCCTTACTAATGGAGAGTTTACAAACGGCGATATTAAAATTGATGGTAATACAATTGAAACAACTGCTTCGAGTTCAAACTTAGAACTACGTGCAAATGGTAGTGGTATTATTAGTATACCAACTAACAATGTTGCAATTACATTAAATTTAGATGTTGACGGTGATACAGATTTACAAGCAACAAATATTACAGGTACACTTACGCACTTAGGCGATACTAACCAAACAGGAAATTATACTGTAACTGGTCAAGCAGATATTGATAGTGTACAAATTGATAGTAACTTTATTACTACTAATGTTTCTAATACAGATTTAGAATTACGTGCTAATGGCACAGGTAAAGTATTAATACCAAATAACAATGTACAGATTGATAACAATCTTACAGTAAGTGGCGACACAGATTTACAAGCAACAAATGTTACAGGTGCAATAACTCATGTAGGTAATACTACACAAACAGGTAATACTGATCTAGCAGGTAACTTTGATATTACTGGCACTGTTACTGTGTCAAGTGTAGCACAGTTTGAAAATGTAAACATTACAAACAACGTTGTAACTACTACAGAATCAAACAGTGATTTAGAATTACGTGCGGCAGGAACAGGCGAAGTAATTGTTCCACAGAATGATGTACACATAACAAATGATTTAATTGTAGACGGAACTATTACAGTAGGTGATATTAATAGTGCAGGTACTATTACAGCAAATCAATTTAGTACAGGCGACATATTAATTGATGATAATTTCATTACTACAACAGCAAGTAATTCAGACTTAGAATTACGAGCAAGTGGTACAGGTGAAGTTGTAGTTCCTAGCAATGATGTTTTACTTTCACAAAACTTAACAGTTGACGGATTAGCAACACTAAAAAATACAAATATTACAGGTACAGTAACACATACAGGTACTACTAACCAAACTGGTGATTTAAACTTAACAGGTGCATTAGATGTTGACGGCGATATTACTATTGCTGGAGCAGTACAATTTGAAAATATACAAATTGCAGGCAATGTAGTTGAAACAACACATACAAACAGTGATTTAGAGTTACGTGCTAATGGCACAGGCAAAGTTATTATTCCAACTAATGATGTTGAAGTTATTGGTAACTTAACAGTTGATGGAACACTAACAGTTGGCGATATTGTTAGTACAGGACAAATACAAGCAAACACATTTTATACAGGTGATATACGTGTAGACGATAACTTTATTACAACAACTACAAGTAATTCAGACTTAGAATTACGAGCAAGTGGTACAGGAAGTATTGTAATTGATACGCTTAGTATTAACGATAGCACAATATCATCTACAGGCGATCTTACTTTAGCACCAAGTACAGAACAAGTTATTATAGATGCAACAGGATCTGTAAAACTACCAAGCGGTACAACAGCACAACGTCCAACAGGCGTAGCAGGACAGATTAGATTTAACAGTCAATTATCACGCTTTGAAGGATATGACGGAACTAACTGGATTGTATTACACGGTGTAGAAGATTTAGACGGTGATACTAAAGTAACTGCTGAACAAACAACAGGTGCAAATGACAACACTATTAGGTTTGATGTAGCAGGTAACACTATAGTTGATATAACAAATATTAGAATGTCAGCACCAAAAGTAACCGTTGATGACATCACTATTGACGGTAATGTGATAAGTACTACTACAACTAACACAGATATGATTCTGGGTGCAAATGGCACAGGTAGCGTTAAGATAGATAATATTGCTTTTAGTGATAATACTATTACTAACACTTCGTCAAATGCTGTAACGCTGTTATCAAATACTGATAATGGCTATTTTAAGTTTGGTACAACTTATGGTATGGTTTTACCAGGCGGAACGGCAGCTGAGAGACCACCTGTAGCATATACCGAACAAGGTATGATGCGTTATAACTCAGCTGACGGTCGTGTTGAAATATGGGATGGATCAAACTGGGTATCTGTAGCAGGTGCGCAGTCAGGTGTAACAAGAGCTGAAGCAGAAGACATAGCACTCGAAATTGTATTGAGTTTAGGATAAGAAAAAATGGCAACATTATTTAAGAATAAAGTAGTAAAAGAAATAGGTACGTTACCGGTTGACATATATGAAACTGATGCAAGTACACGAGCAACCGTTATTGGTTTAAGTATTACAAATTTAACAACATCATTTGTTTATGTTGATGTTATTATATTTGATGATACAAGTGTTGCAGGTTTCTATTTAAAGGATACAGTGTTGCCAGCTAATACAGCACTAAGAGTTGTTAACCAAGGTGAAAAACTTATATTAGCGGCTAATAACAAATTACAAGTTCGAGCTAGTGTCGCAGACAGTGTTGACGTAGTATTGAGCTTTGTGGAGATTGTGTAATGACATATTATGTAGGTAATAACCCACAAGACGTTTTAGACGGGTTTATTAAAAGATATTTTTACGGTATGCGTAGGAATGAAGATGGTGAATTATTTTTAATTCGTATTGACCAGCTTCAAGGACAAGAAAATGTTGCAGTAATTAACGACATTGGTGTATCAGCAAATAACTTTTTAGACTTTGAAGAAGGTATTGATTATTTAGATGGAGTAGACGCAGAGCATAATATTGTTTATGCAAACTTGCGATATCCACAGATTAGATGGGACGGACGTTCATTAGTCTATTATATTGATCCCACAGACGGACAATTTATAATGAGAATATCAGAAGGATATGACTACCCTGAGAATATTTCAGGACCAGGGTATTAAGGAGCAACTAAATGGCAGAGTTTAAGTTAGATAGATTTAAGTATGTTTGGAAAGGTGATTGGACCCCAACTACTGACTATCGAAGAGACGACATTGTAAGAGTCGGCGGTAAAAGTTATGTGTGTATTGTTACACATACTTCAAGCGGAACGTTCCTTACAGACTTAGAAGCAACATTACCAGGATCAAGTCCACCACAACCATATCCACAATGGACGGTGATGACAAGTGGTAAATCTTTTGCTGGCACTTGGACACAAGGCGTTGCATATAACTTAGGTGACATAGTACTTTATAACGGCTCTTTATATAAATGTAATGATTCACACAACAGCGGAAACTTTGCTTCAGAATATCCTTTTTGGGATCTGTTTGCATACGCACAAGAATTTTTAAAAGATTGGACAACAGCAACAACATATGCACCTGGCGGCATTGTAAAATATAACGGTATAGTTTATATTTGTCATATACCACATACATCAAGTTCATTACTAGAAAATAATATTAATGACTGGTTAGAATTTGGTAACGGTATTGAATACAAAAGCACATGGACTGCTGGCGTTGACTACAGAAAAAATGACTTAATACGCTACGGTGCTAACATATTCCGTTGTACAACTAGTCATACAAGTGCAGGTTTAGCATTTGATCAAACTAAATTTCAAATTGAATTTCCAGGTACACAAGCAAACTTAGCTGTTTGGCAAGATACTGAATTTTACCAAGAAGGTGACGTTGTACGTTACGGTGGATTTATTTACTTTGCAATAGCAAATAGTATTGATGTTGATCCTAGTAGAAGTCAAGAAGATAGTACAGTAGCATGGATTGTACTTGCTAAAAACTCAAGTTTTGCAGGTGAGTTTGTTTCAGGCACAGCATATAAAACAGGTGAACTAGTTTTACGTGGTGGTTATTTGTACAGAGCATTAACTGATGTTAACGTTGTTGATGGTACAGATAGTACTGTAGATTATTTAGATAATAGTATTTGGGAAAAAGTTGCTGAAGGTAACAAGTGGTCAGAAGTATGGAAGGAAAACACTAACTACGCAGTTGGTGAAGTTGTTTACTATAAAGGTAGTGCGTATGTTTGTACATTTGAACATGATGCTACACAAAGAGACAATCCAGAAAACGGTAGCGGATATAGTTATTGGGATCTACTTATTCAAGCAGGTCGTCCAGCAGGTATGGATACCAAAGGTGACTTACTTACATACAACACATTAGATGACGGCAGTTCACAAGGCGATATTGGACTACCAATTGGACAAGAACAACAAGCTCTATCAGTTGCTGACGATTATGAAGCATTTTGGAGAGACTTTGCTAATGATGCAGAAGCAGTGTATGTTGCACCAAAAGGATTTGACTTACCTGGTTACGGCAAAGACTGGAAACAACCTTTTGCAACTATTAGACATGCTTGTGAATATATCGAAGATACATTTCCAGCACTAACTCCTGCAAAAATATTTATTGCGGCAGGCAGATATGAAGAAGTTGGACCAATAGCAGTTCCAGCAGGTTGTGTTGTTATGGGAGATGAATTACGTGCAACAAACATAATTGCAACTCCTGCAATTCCAGAATACGAAGACAACTATCAATATGTAAAAGAAACAGATACTTATATTAGTGGATTTATTTTAGATCTTATACAAAATCAATTCTTAACACCTACAAGCGGAAATAGTGAACCACAAGTATTAGTAGGACCAGTATCAGATCAACCTACAGCACAAAGAATTTTAGAATTAATTGCTGAATATGAACAGTTTATTGAATTCCGTTTACCTACAGAATCAGGAGATGTTGATCCTGCTCAAACAACTGTAGCAAACGATTTAACAACTAACTCAGCATTTAAAGCGGCATCAGAACAGTTGATGGCTAACAGAGAATTTATTGGTAACGAAGTGTATGCAAGACTAACACTAAACTTTCCAAGCGTTACATTTACTAAGAAATATGTTTTAGCAGATGTAAGAGCAATGATTAGAGGTGTTGCACAAGACTTATTATACGAAGGCAATCATAGAACATTATATGCGGCAAGACGTTATACAAATAGTGCATTAGGCGGACAGTTTGATGACTTGTTTTATATGAGAGATACTACAGGACTAAGAAACTGTACAACTGAAGGTCTTACTGGAACACTAAATCCTCCAGGCGTGTTTGACTTATATCAACGTCCAACAGGTGGCGCACTTGTATCATTAGATCCAGGTTGGGGACCAGCAGACGAACGTGTTTGGATTAAAAATAGATCACCATACATGCAAGGTGTAACAAACTTTGGCTTTGCTTGTGCAGGTATGAAAGTTGACGGAAACTTACATAATGGCGGCAACAAGTCAATGGTCGCAAACGACTTTACACAAGTATTAAGCGACGGTGTTGGAGCATGGATTACTAATAATGCTAGAGCAGAACTTGTGTCAGTGTTTACATATTATTGTTCAGTTGGTTACTTGTCAGAAAATGGCGGCATTATACGTGCAACAAATGGTAACAACTCATATGGTAGATTTGGTAGTATTGCATCAGGTGGAGACACAACAGAAGTTCCACAATCAACTACATTAATGAATAGAAATAACGAAGCACAAGTTGATAAAGTATTTGCAGGTTTATCAGATGATAGAATCTTAGCATTTGAATTTAGTCACACTGGTGAGAAATATACTAGTGCAACTTCAACAGTAACAGGTGCTGGATCAAGTGTTAGTACAGAATTTAGAGATTATAGAGCCGGTGCTTTATTCCAAGCAAGACTAGTTAATACTCAAGGATCAGGAAGCGAAGGCGGTAGTAATTATCTAGTAAGACAGGGTTACGCACAGGAAACACCAAATGCCGCAAGTACACTAAAATTATCAACTACAGATGCAACACAGTTTTATAATGAAATTGAAGGCATGAGAGTTGTAGTTTTATCAGGACTAGGTGCAGGACAGTATGCATATATTACTGCATATAATAGTGCAACTAGAGAAGCTACTTTGACAAAAGATTCAGATGGTACATTAGGGTGGGATCATATTATTCCAGGAACTCCTTTAGTAGCATCATTTGACGCAACTACATATTATAGAATAGAACCAAGAGTAGTTGCAAGTGATCCAGGTTGGTTATCAGAAAATAAAACTATTGAACGTTTAGATTACGTTAGTGCAGACTTTGGCGGAACAAGTCAGTTATATCCAAGTTTAGATGGTCAAGTAGGAACAGGCGAAACTTTTGGATTAGATCCAATTGCAAGTAATTGGCGTGTACAACGTTCAGGTAACATTTATACACTAACACTAGTAACTGGCGGTGCTGGTTATGCAGTTAACGATACAATTACACTAAGTGGTACAGACTTAGGAGGCGCAAGTCCTGCTAATGATATTTCAATTAGAGTAGCATCAGTTACAGACGATAGTTCAAATAGTGTTGCAACATTTACATATTCAGGTGAACCAGTAGGCGGATTATTTGTTGCTATTGATGATAAATCACAGGCGGCATACAGTGCAGATGGCAACACTTGGGTACAAGTTAATTTAAGTTTTGACGCTGGAACTGATGAATACATAAAAATATTAGCAGAAGAAAATAAATTCTTAGCATTTGCTACAGGAATGAATACTTACAGTTATTCAGAAACAGCAACAAGTTGGACTACTAGAGCATTGCCAATAACTAGAAATTGGACTGATGCGGCTTTTGGTAGCGGCACGTTTGTATTAGTTGCTTCAGGAACAGCAGATGCACTTTATAGTACAGATGGACTAACATTTTCACAATCAGTATTACCACAAACAGATGACTGGGCGGCAGTACAATACGGTCAAGGAACATTTGTTGCAGTAACAAGTGGAGCAACACAAGACGTTGCTACATCACCAGATGGTATTACATGGACACTAAGAAACGCAGTATTACCAGCAGGAAGTAAAACTTGGACTAATGTATTATTTGGTAAAAATAGATTTGTTGCTATAGCAACTGATGGAACAACAGCATATTCATTAGACAAGGGTGTAACTTGGACAGCAGGTGGTAGTTGTAACGAAAGTGGAGCCTTTGTTGTTAAAAACGGCATATATTCGCAAGGTGTGTTTATGGCAGTTGGTTGGGCAACTACAGTTGGATCTGGCTTTACACTAGAAGGTTATGAAAATGCATTAGTATCAGAAGACGGTATTACATGGACACCACAATCATTAAATTTAAGTTATAAGTGGGCGGCGATTGCTGAAGCACCATTAGACGGAACTCCAAAGTTCATGGTAATTGCACAAGATGCAGACGGTGGCTTACAACATGTAACAACAGGATGTAAAGCTCTTGTTAGAGCAAGTGTTAACCAAGGTAAATTCCAAGACTTATTAATATGGGATCCAGGCAGTGGTTATAATGATGCAAATCCTTTAACATTAACTGTTACAGATACGCAATTTGTATCAGAAGTTGAATTTGAAAATAGAATTGGTACAGGAGTGTTATCACAACCAGACTTTATTAATAGAGGTGGCGGTTATCGTATAACAAGTACAAACGTAACTATTGCAGGTGATGGTTATGCAGATATTGTACCAGAAGCGGCATTTATGACACTAGCAGGAGTTGCAACAATTCCTGGACCAGGTGTGCAAATTAAATTTGAAGGCTTATTAGAAGAAGCTACAGATGACCCAAATGATTTAAAATTATTCTCAGGTATTGAAATTACAGATTTAGGTGATGACGGTAGTGGCGCAGGAACAAGACTAGTTGCTTTTAAAGTTTCTCCAAGATTAAGAAACGAATATAATTTAGCACACGGTACAGTTGTAACACTACGTGAACGTTATAGTCAGTGTAGAATTAGTGGACACGACTTCCTAGACATTGGTACAGGTAACTTTGTAAACACAAACTATCCTGACATATATGCAGGCGGAGCGTACTACACAGCGGCACCAGAAAATGAAGTATTAGAGCAAACAGGCGGAAGAGTATTTTATGTAAGTACTGACCAAGATGGTAACTTTAGAACAGGTGAATTATTCAGTGTACAACAGGCAACAGGTATTGTTACTATTAGTGCTGAATTCTTTGACTTAGACGGTCTGTCAGAACTAGCACTTGGTGGTGTTAGATTAGGTGGTTCAGGTACAGTTGTTAATGAATTTAGTACAGACCCAACTTTTGCGGCAGACTCCAATCAGGTTATTCCAACACAAAGAGCTATTGCTTCATTCTTAGCAGACAGACTAAGTGTTGGTGGTGAGAACTTAGAGACAAACGCAATACAGGCAGGACAAGTAAGAGTTGGTACAGTTGATAACGTTATAGAACATGCATCAGACGGCGCTATTGACATACCAATTGATGTTTCAATTGATGGAACATATACATCGACAGATGAGTTTGGTGTAGAGACAACAGAACAAGTTGCAATAAGTGGTACAATATACACTATGCAACAATTAATGAAAGGCCATGACGACTCTGTTCAATAAAATGCGCAGATATCATAGATGGATAAATACAGTAACTTGGAGTTAAGAACAAATGGCAGAGTTTAAATTAGGTAGAATTAGATTCGTTTGGAAAGGTACATGGAGTACTGGCAGAACGTATTATCAAGACGATGTCGTCACAGTAGGCGGCAGAATGTACATATGTACGATTGGACATGAAAGTGACGCAGACTTTTATAACGATTTCGATATAGTACCCCCAAAATGGAATCTTGTTTCAGATGGACAAGCATGGAAGGGTAACTGGTCCCCAAATACAGCATACATTTACAATGATATTGTAAAATATGGCTCAGGACTTTATATTGCAAATACCAATCATACTTCTGCAAATACAACGGGCACAGGCTCTTTTGCAGTAACAATAGAAACAAATGCTTCTGCTCCAGGCAATAATGTTTTTGTTGTCGATGGTGTACAATATCCAAACTTACAACTTACTGCTGGTTACACTTATACTTTTGTACAAGATGATGAATCAAATGATACTCATCCGTTTTTATTCAGTGAAACAAAACACGGTACACACAACGGTGGAACTACATACGAAACAGGCGTTACTTACTACCTAGACGGCGCTGTAGTTGCTGATAAAGCAACTTATGTTGGAGGCTTTGATGCGGCAACAACACGTAAAATAGTAATTGCAGTTACAGGCGCAACTCCAGATCCTTTATACTACTATTGTCATAACCATAACAACATGGCAATTGATGCAGAAATTGATATTCAACTTGTTGGATTAGAAAATGACGAATCAAAATGGGATACCTTTACAAACGGTATTACTTGGAAAGGTGATTGGCAAACAGGCTTTGGTTATAAAGTAAATGACATTGTTAAATATGGCGGAAGTTCATATGTGTGTAATACAGCACATACTTCAGGATCATTATCCGATGGCTTAGAAGTAGACCAAGCAAAATGGGATTATCTAAACCAAGGTATTGAATATAAGTCACAGTGGATTACTGGAACACGTTATAAAGTAAATGACGTAGTACGTTACGGTGCTAGTTTGTGGATTGCAACAGCACAGCACACAGGTTCAGCATCATTTGGTACTGACAGTGCTAATTGGGAAAAATTTGTAGAAGGCTTCCAGTACGAAGGCGAATGGGATGCCTATAAAGATTATCAACCAGGTGATATTGTACAATATGGTGGTTACCAGTATATTGCAAAAACAGATCACATTGGAGAGTTTCCTTCAACAAGTACAGTAAACTGGGACTTGTTTAGTGAAGGATTTAAATTCCAAGACGAATGGGGTGCTGATAGTACAGCACAAGAATATAGAGTAGGTGACGTTGTACGTTACGGTGGTTTTACATATCTATGTATTTTAGACCACACTAACCAAGAACCACCAAATGCTACTTACTGGAAAAAGTTTACTTCAGGATTAAACTGGAGAGCAGTATGGGCAGACGATGTAGAATACAAAGTTGGTGATGTTGCACGTTACGGTGATAACTCATACATATGTATTAACGGACATTTATCAGATGGTGATGGCGCAGGCAGTGCAGGCTTTGCTATTAACTCAAGACCAGACCAAGACACTGGTGGCGTATATTGGCAAGTTATTGCTGTTGGTACAGAACAATCTGTGCTTACTACAAAAGGTGACTTAGTTTACTATAGTGGATCTGCTCCAACAAGATTACCAATTGGTGAAGATGGTCAAATTTTAACTGTTAACTCCGAAGGACTTCCTAACTGGGAATTCATAGGCGAAACAGATGATGTTTATTATGTTGCAGGTCACGGTAAAGATAGCCCAGCACCAATATATGGTAAAACAATTGATAGACCTTTTAAAACTATTAGATATGCGGCACATCAAATTGAACGTGGTGCAAAGAATCCTAATGCGGCAAAACTACTTGAACTAAACAGAAGATTTATTCAAAGAGAAATTGTTGAATTTACAGACAATCAAATTACAAATAACGTTGCTCCATTTACAAGCAGTTTTGCATACGTTGCAGAAAAATGTGAAAGAGATATGGGTCTTATTGTAGACGCAGTTATTTGGGATATTAAACATGGCGGTAACGAACTTACATGGGACGCAATGTACGAGTATGTTAAAAATGCAACTAATTTTTACACACTAGGACAAGAAGCAGAAACAGTAGCAAGTATTAACTACGGTGTAACTGTAATGACTGCTGTTTTAAATCAAACAGCACCAGCAGTAAATTATCAAACATTAAATGGTGATAACTCAACAGCGATTGTAGCACAACATACAGATGCAAGTTTATCTGCTGAAACTGTAATTGACCATATTACAGCAAATGTTAAAATGATAACAGATGCAATTACAGCATCTAACCCAAATCAAGTGTTGCCTAAGAAAATTGTTCCAACAACATTAATTAAAGTTTCTACAGGATACTACTACGAAGTACTTCCAATTATTGTACCAGCTGAATGTTGTATTATGGGAGACGAATTACGTGCAACAAACGTACAGCCTCGCAAAGCAACAAATGCTACACTAACACCAAAACAAGATATACCATTTAGTTTTGAAGGACTTTCTCGTGTAGAAGAAGTTGTTGCAGATATTGTTGAAGGTGTTGCAGTTTCCAAAACAACAGCAAATGCATTAACACAAGACCAAACATGGCCTTATGCAGAAACTGATGTAGTTGGTCCGCAAGTACAAAAATTAGCACGTACTATACGTAGACAAATTGATAGTTCAACAGGTACTAAAGTTGAAGCAATTTATACACCTATATACGAAATGACTGATCCAAATTTTGGACGTTCAAGAGATTTATTCTTACAAAACAAAGCATTTATACAAGCAGAAATAATTGCTTACATTGAAGAAAACTATCCAGGACTAAGTTACAGTAAAACAAAATGTAAAAATGATGTTGGCTTAATTATGGACAATGTTGCGTATGACTTAACATACGGCGGTAACTGGATGAGTGTTGAAGCAGGTAAAGCATACTTCAACGGTAATACAAATACATTACAAATTAACAGTACTGAAAAAACAGCAACGTTAGCGGCATACGCACAACTTAAATCATTACTACAAACAGTTGGACGTAACATTGTAGTTAACCCAACTAGTCAAACACCAGATGATGCGGCAGACGTATCAACTGTTGCAGTTCCTCAAATTGCAGGTACAGGTGGTAGTGTTGCAGTTTCAACAGAAATAGGTAACTTACTAGACGATGTAATTTACACAATTGATAACGGATATGACAATGCTCCGGCAATTACATATCCAACAATTCCAGCAACATCGGATGCACAGTTAGTACAAACTCAAACTACTACTGACTTACTAGGAATACAAACTGGGACTATTGACTTTATTAGTAAGAACTTTGGTTCATTCAAATATAATAGTGCAACTTGTCGCAGAGATTTAACAAATATTATTACAGATGTTGCATATGATGTAGCATTAGGTACAAACTATAACGGTGTGTTTAGTGGTATTGCTTATCAGCGTCCAACTAACTCATATAACTTAACATCACAGCGTATTGAAACAATTGGTGCATTACGTTTTGCAAGAGATGAGCTAAAAGCAGACATTACTGATGCAACAGCAGAAGCAAGAATGGTTGCGGCATTTAATGAAATAGTTGATATTATTGATAACGGACTAGCGGCGGCAGATGCAAATGTATATCCAACACCAAGTTCATTACCAACAACAAATGCTGATGATGCGTTTGCAGACTTAAATGCAAACATTGCATTTATAAAAGCAGAAATTAATGCTTGGATTGATGATCAAGTTTTATTAAACACAACTACAACACCAGATCCAAACAGTATTTGGTTTAACTTTACATATGATGCAACTAAGTGTGCAAGAGATGTAGGCTATATTATTGAAGCAATGAAGTATGATATACTTTATGGCGGTACAATGGGAGCATCAAGAATTGCTGAATCCTACTTTGGAATTTACGGCGATACTTATCCTGCAGGCCAAACAGCACAAACTGCGGCGGCATATGATAGACTTGCTACAGTATTAGATCAAATTGCAAGAGAAGCATCAGTAACTAAATCTTCAGGTAACGCATTGAACCAAACACAATTAGGTTCAGCGGCAACTTCAACTGAAGGTAATGCATTACTTGCAAACATGCAAATTATTGAAGATGTATTAACAGCAGGAAATGCTAACGGCATGCCAGCAGTAGTATATCCAGACTTAGCATCATTAGGTGTATCAGCTACATTGCAAACTGAAAAAGGCGCAATGGATACTGCTAGAGCACAAACAATACTAGATGTTATCCAATATATTTCAGATACTTACAATGACTTTAATTACAATCATGCTAAGTGTTCAAGAGATGTTGGATTAATTATAACTGCTTTTGTATACGACTATGCATTGAATACTAACTATGCTAGTATGTTTGCGGCGCAGTCATACTTAAGAGCACCAAGTAAAAATGTTGTTAACGATCAAAAAACTGCAAGTATTGCGGCATTTGAATTTGCAAGAACTAAAGTATTAGAATCAGTAGTTACAGCAGGTGGCTTTGCTCCAGCAGTACAAGCAGTAAACAATACTTGGGAATGGATTGATGATACAATCTTTAATGCTACAGCAGAAGGTGGTAAATCTAACAGCGATCAAGAAGTATGGAACGCAGTAAGACACTTAGAACTTAATAAAGAATTTATTGTAGAAGAAGTTGTTGCACACGTTGATGATTGGTTCAAGATAGCAGTTTCCAAAACTGATCAAGCATCAAGCGTATTAACAGTAGCAGACACAAGTTGGTTAAAAGCAAATCAAAAAGTGCTTGCACAAAACATGGATGACTCTGCAGACGCAGTAACAGACGCAAACCTTGCAGTAAGTACAACTTACTATGTTAAAGATATTTTAAGCGATACAACACTTACATTATCTGCAACACCAGGTGGTTCAGCTGTTGCATTATACGACACTGATTCAATTGTAGTACAATTAGATGAAGGTAAATTACGCAACGATATGTCTGATATAGTTGAAGGCATTGCATTTGATGCAGTTCTTAATACTAACTACAACCAAGTAGCATTAGGCTTAGATTTTGTAACAGGCGACAATGCATCAATAACTGCACTAGGTAAAACACAAATTGCGGCAGGTATATCATATGCTAAAGGACTAGTTGCAGGAATAAAAGAGTTTAGAACAAATGCAACTTACTTGTCAAGATCAAATGCAGGATTTGACGAAGTTACTGATATTGTAAACAACGGTGCAGGCAATGCAAACGCATTAACTTTCACAGGCACAAACAATGCAGTTGACCAAGTAGCAAACAATGAAGCATTTATAGCAACAGAAGTATTAGAATGGATTAACCAAAACTATAATTCAATTTACACAGCAATGGACACTACACAGTTTACAACTGAAATAGGGTACATAGTTGATGCTTTAAGATATGACTTATTAAATGGTGGTAACAGTGCAACACATAGACTTGCTACAAGATACTTTACAAGCACAGAGTTTAAAGCTAACCTTGGTAATAATGCTACTGCAAGTGGACTTGCATTTAACTACTTACAATCGTTTATTGATAACATTGTATTAGATAATACAGCAGGTTGGTCAAAATTAAGCGGCGGAACACAAGATACATCTGCTTCAGCTGGTACAGCAACTCAAGCAACAACAGCACAAGCATTAGTAGGAATAATAGAATCAGTTGCAGGCGGTAACGCGGCAGGTGTTAAAAATTATCCAACAATGACACTAGCAAGTGCTACATCAGTAAGTAATGTTATAGCACATGCTTCTAAAATTGGAGTTAAAGCAGTACGTAGTGTAAGTAATACTTACAGAGCATCGTTTGAATTAAAAGCAGATTATGCTTACAATAAAACATTATGTAAACGTGATGTACGTGAATACATTGAAGCAATGAAATGGGATATGACTAACACTCAAGAGTGGGCAAGAACATATACTGACAACATTAGCTTTAATAGACCGGGTGCTTATAAATCAAGACTAGCGGCACGTTACTATGTTAATAATGTAATAGGATCACAAGAAGAAGATTTCTACTACTTACGTAACGGTACAGGTTTAAGATTACAAACAATGGAAGGCCTACAAGGCGACCTAAGTCCAGAAAATGCTTACGGAACAAGACGTCCAACAGCAGGTGCATATGCATCATTAGATCCAGGCTATGGTCCAGACGATGTAAGAGTTTGGATTAGTGCAAGATCACCGTACATACAAAACTGTACAACATTTGGATTTGGTGCAATAGGACAAAAAATTGACGGTGCCCTACACAACGGTGGTAACGACTCAATGGTATCAAATGACTTTACACAAGTTATTAGTGATGGTATTGGTGCATGGATTACAAACAACGGTAGAGCAGAACTTGTGTCAGTGTTTACATACTATTCACATGTAGGTTATCTTGCAGAGAACGGCGGACGTATACGTGCAACAAATGGTAACAACTCTTACGGTGCATTTGGATCAGTAGCAGAAGGTACTGACCCAGAAGAAATAGCAGTAACAGGTATCATTGATAATAAATTCCAGTATAACGCTACTGTAGCAACTGTTAATACAGATGCAGATCAGTTACTAGCATTAGAATACTCACATGCTGGTAATGACTATACTGAAGCAAAACTAGACTTCTTTGGACCAGGTTCAAACGAAGAAACAGTATCAGATGAATTTAGAGACGGTGCAGTTTATCAAGTTGGTATTGGTAATACAGTAAATGTTACAGACGGTGGTAAAGGTTACTTAGTTGTTACTAATACTGCACAAGCAGGTAGTACTACAAGTCTTACAATATCAGCAACAGACGGTAACATTAGTTCAGCATACATTGGTATGAGAGTACAAATTGTTGGCGGTGCTGGTGCAGGTTTATTTGGTATAATTGACACATACAATGCAGGTTCTAAAGTAGCAACTGTTGAAAGAGAAAGCGACGGAGTTGCAGGTTGGGATCATGTACTTCCAGGATTTACTTGGGAAGAACCTAACTCAACTTCAACATATTTGATTGAACCAGCAGTTTCGTTTACTGCTCCAACTAACACTTCAGGTGATAGTACGCTACCAACATCAACAACTTGGTATGCAAACGAGTTTATTGAAACAGCGGCTCAATATACAGGAGTTGCTTCTGAAACTGAATCAGACGGTAATGGTGCAACATTTGATGTTACACGTAACGGTAGCAAATACTATGTTACAGTTAATGCCGCAGGTACAGGTTATGTTAGAAACGCAACTGTAACAATTAAAGGTTCTAACTTAGGTGGCGTAGATATAACACACGATATAACAATAACATTAACATCACTTAATGCTAATGGTGCAGTTGTAGACTTTGACTTTATTGGTCAAGGACGCAAAGGATTCTTCCTTGGCGCAGGCGCAGGTAGTAACGGTGCAATTAGTTATGATGGTATTACATGGCAGTCACAAAATATTACAGCACCAGGTGCAGGTAATTGGTCAGACATTGCTCAAGGTTTACTTGATGATGGATCAACTACATTCCACCCAAGCTCAATAATTATTGTTGGTGACGGAACTAACGACATAGCACGTTCCGGAGACGGCGATACTTGGACAGCTGGTACTTTACCAGGTGCAATGAGTAGTGCAGGTGAAAAGAGTGTTGCATTTGGTAACGTTGACGTTGCAGTTAATAGATACGTTGTTATTTCAGATGATGACAGAGATGTTGCTTATTCAGAAGATGCAGGTCAAAACTGGACATTAACATCAAGTGCATTATCAGCAGTAGGCTTTGATAGTATTACATACGGAGCAGGATTATATGTTGCTGTACGTTCAGGAACAACAAGCATAAGTTACTCAACAAATGGTGTTGTTTGGACTGATGTTACTGCACCAGGAACAATATCAGGACCAGTAGTTTGGGGTAACGGACGTTTTGTTGTAACAGGCGGAACAGTTGGTGTAATGTACAGTTTAGATGGTATTACATGGGCAGATCCAGCATACCCAGGCGGTGCAAACGTAAGTACACTTGCTGGAACAGAACGTAACTTAGCATATGGACACGGTGTGTTTATTTTAACATCAGATGATACAGACGGAGTTCTTTATTCAGAAGATGCAATAGTTTGGACACTACAATCATTAGGATCTGCTGTAACAGGTGGATTTAATGCAGTTGCATTTGGTAACCCTGAGAAGATGGGAGTGTTTAGTATACTTCCTAATGCTACAGGTACAAGTGCAAAATACGCTAAGATTGGTGCTAGAACAAAAGCAAGAGCAGGTTTAGCAAATGAACAAATATTTGAGTTTAGAATTTATGAACCAGGTTCAGGCTACACAAGCGCACCAACTATTACTGTAACAGATCCAAATAACATTGAAGATGTTACACCAGTAGTAAGATTAGGAACAGGAGTACTTGGACAACCAACATTTATTAATAGAGGTAGTGGCTTTACAACTGCAACTGCATCAATTGATGCATTAAACAGTAACGGTAATGCAGACTTCTTACAAAGTGGATCGTATATTGCTGTAAGAAGACTTACTGCAAGACCAGTTAACGGATCTAATGTTGAGTTTGCAGGACTTCCAGGACAATTCTTTAAGTTGGTTAGTACAGTATCGTTTATTGGTAGTAATGATGGATCGTATACAACGTTCTTACAAGTTTCACCAGCAATAACTACAGCAAATATTCCATCAGATGGAGATGCTGTAAATATGCGTATCAGATTTAGTCAAGTACGTCTAACAGGACATGACTTCCTAGATATTGGTACAGGTAACTTTGCAGATACTAACTATCCAGGTGTACCAGTTAACGTACCTAACCAGGATAGAGAAACACAAGATGCTAATGGTGGTAGAGTGTTCTACACAGCAACTGACCAAGACGGTAACTTTAGAGTTGGTGACTTGTTTAGTGTTGAACAGGCAACTGGTGTTGCAACATTGAACGCTGAAGCGTTTAACATTGCAGGTCTACAAGAACTATCATTGGGTGAAGTTACACTAGGTGGTAACTCAGCAAGTATTACTGAATTTAGTACAGATCCATTCTTTACTGCAAACAGTGATACGATTGTTCCAACACAGCGAGCGATTAAGGCATACATTGAATCACAAATTGGTGGTGGTGGTGCTACGCTAGTTGTTAACAGTGTTACAGCAGGTGATATATTCATAGGCGGAACACAAATTACAACAGTGTCAGGTAGCCCAATAACAATTAAAGCGAACATTGTGTTCAGTGGTACAGTGCTAGGATATCCTCTAGCATGGAATTATTACCAGAGATAACAGTAACGGATAAATATTAGTAAGATAAAATGTTGAAATATCTAGCATATAACAGGAGATTAAGATAATGGCAAACGGAGTACTAGGATCAGCGGATTTAGCCGCGACAACGTATACTAACATATACGATGTACCCGATGGAAACTTTTCTGTAGTGTCGGTTAGCATTTGTAATAAAAATGCAACATCGATTACAGTAAGGCTTGCATTGGCAAAACCAGGGCAGTCACTACCACAGGCAGATGACTATATAGAATACGAAACAGAGATATTACCAAATGGTGTACTTGAAAGAACAGGTGTTGTTCTTGAAGCAGACCGTAAAGTATTTGCTCGTTCGTCAGCAACGCAGACAACTGTAGTAGTTTACGGTATAGAAACAGCAACAGTATAAGGAAATAGATTATGGCTAGAAGAATTTCAACAGGAAAACTAGGAAGACCAATACTAGGAAACATTAGTGTTGAAGATAGCACTTTTGGTTCAGTGATAGCCAATGCAGATGTTGTTTTAGAACCTAACGGTACAGGTATTGCTCGTTCTACAAAAGACTTTAGAGTAGATAGTGCAAACTCTTTACGTTTAGGAGACAGTGATAACACTAACTACGTTGCTTTTAAATCTCCAGCGGCAGTAGCTAGTAATGTTACATGGACGTTGCCAGGCGCAGACGGAACAGCAAACTATCTATTAGCAACAGACGGGTCAGGAACATTAAGTTGGGCTTCACCGTCATTGGCACTAGCAAGTGATACAGCAAGTGGTAACATTAATGTTGTACTTACAGCTGATGCAGGATCAAGTTTTTCAAACGCAAAACGTTCATCAAGAATACAGTTTGCACCCAACTCAGGTAATTTAACAATTACTGGTGAGCTAGGTGGAGCAACTGGTAACTTTAGTGGAACAGTCACAGCAGGCGGATTTGCAACTACAGGTGGTGCAAGTTTTGGTAGTGATTTAACAATTACAGGAACATTAACAGCAGGTACAGTTGCGTCAACAGGCGACATTACAGCGGCTGGCGATATTACTTCTAACTCAGATATTAGATTGAAATCTAATATTATTGGTATCAAAGATGCTTTAGCAAAAGTATTAAAATTAAATGGTAAACAATATACAATGAATGGCAAGGACAATCAAATTGGTTTGCTTGCACAAGAAGTTGAAGAAGTATTACCACAAATGGTTCATACAGCAAACGATGATATGGGTACTAAAGCAATTAACTACCAAAACATGGTAGCACTACTAGTTGAAGCTGTAAAAGAATTACAGCAGGAAATAAAAGGTTTAAAGGGGACAGCATAAATGGCTTTCTTTGTAGGAGCAACTGAAGTAGTTCCAGTACCACCCGGAAATGATTCCACTCGCGGAGGAGAATTAATGTCCGATGGCGATGGAACAGCATTCTGGGGATATATGGGTGCGGCAAGCGGCGATCCGGCAGCAGTTGACACAGGTCAATGGCGATATAGATCTATATATACACATGGATACTTAGCGGCTGGCTACAAAGGTTCCAATCCTTGGAGAAGTGTTAATAAAACTTGGCACAATACAGATACAACATTATACTGCGGCGAGCAGTTAGCAAGTACACAAGCATATACAAACGGTGTATGGAGTGATCATCATGCATATGTAATGACTGGTGGTGGCTTTAGTGGTACTAGTTCAGCAATATCAAGTTATAGTTTAGCAAATGGTTCGATTAGAATGTTTACATCAGATGGATTTTCATCTAGTGGTGTTAGCTACGGCTATGTAGGAAATGATCCAAAGAATGAAGGACTAGGTTATGGTACATCAGGATATGGTAACCACGTAGGTGGTATGAGAATGCACGTTAACCGTTATGACTTTCCTGCGGCAAATGACATTAAAGGTCAAAGTGGTTGGATTAACGGCGGCGGCAGTGCAGATACATCACGTATGCACTTTCCAACAGAAGTTATGTACAGTGGATGGAATTCAGGTACAGATGGATACGGCTGTGGCGGGCATGGAGAAAACAGAGGATACTTTGCTTGGACATCTACTTATAGATACGTAACATGGGCAAACTCAACATGGTCAGGAACAGGATCATGGGGTGGATATAGTAAAGACAGACATTGTAAAATACAATCAACAAAATGGGGACACCATTATATTGGTACAGGTAACAATGTTACAGCTGGTAAAGCAAGATTTAGTGATGCAACAGGTTCAACTGTAGCAAACTTTAACAAAGTAAGAAGTTACGGAGAAGATAATTCAGAAGACGGTCAAGATCATGGATATATTATGGGACACTTTGACGGTCAACAAAATAACCACACTATTAAACAAACACACTCAAGTGATTCAGAAGTAACTATGGGCGCAGGGTGTATGCCTAAAGGACATTATGGACAAAGTTCCGGAGCATGTTCAACAGGTGCGGCAAGTATTTTAGGGGGTGTAGGCTAATGGCATTTAAAATAGGAAATACAGAATTAGAATTTTTACCACAAGGTAGTGATAGTTCACGTGGTGCAAAACTTATTTCAAATGGATCAGATGGTTCGTTTTGGGGATATATGGGCTATACAGGCGCAGGCTCTGTACAAGGCGGCGGAGCATGGAGATATAGATCTATATACACACATGGTTATTTGGCCGCAGGGTACAAAGGTTCTAACCCATGGCGTTCAGTAAACAAAACATGGCATGCTACAGATAGTACTTTGTACTGTGGAGAACAAATTTCAGGACCTCAATCATACTGTGACGGTTTTTATTCAGACTATAATGGTTATATTCAAGCAGGTCCTACAGGTAGAGCATTTAACGCTGGTGGCGATTGGATGGCAAGTTACGGATTAGCAAACGGTACTATACGTATGTTTACAGCAGATGGTTTTTCATCAGCTGGACTGAGTTACGGTTATCAGGGTAACGATCCAAAGAATGAAGGCTTAACATACGGTAGTGGTGGTTTTACAAATCACGTAGGTGGTATGAGATTAAGTACATCAATAGTTGATGCGGCAGGAACACAAGACATTAAAGGTCAAGGTGGTTGGATGAATGGTGGTGGTACTAGTACAACACACCGTATGCATTTTCCAACAGAGGTTATGTATACTGGATGGGATAGTGGTAACTCAGGAAGAGGTACAGCGGCCGCAGGCGAAAGTCGTGGTTATTTCCAATGGTCCGGCACTAACTACAAATATGTAACTTGGAGTAACAGCACTTGGACATCTAACTGGCCACAAGGCGGCGGCTGGGGTAAAGATAACCACTGTAAAATACAATCAACAAAATGGGGTCATCATTACATCGGTACAGGAAATAATGTTACATCAGGTAAAGCACGTTTCAGCGATGCTACTGGTGCTACGTTAGCAAACTTTAGTAAAGTTAGATCCTATGGCGAAGACAATCCAATGGACGGACAAGATTGGGGTTACATCATGGGACACTATGATGGACAGCAAAACAATCATACTATTAAACAAACACACTCAAGTGATTCAGAAGTAACACTTGGAGCGAATGCAATGCCTAAAGGACACTATGGACAGAGTTCCGGAGCGTGTTCAACAGCGGCGGCAACGGTTATCGGAGGAGGAATGTAATGGCGTTTTTCTTAGGAGCAAATGAAGTAAAACCGGTACCACCGACTAGTACAGCAGATACAGGTGCAAAACTTATTTCAGACGGTAGCACAGGTGCAGGTTGGGGATATATGGGAGGCGGCTTCACACAGTTAGATAATAACCAGTGGAGATATAGATCTATATATACACACGGATACTTAGCAGGTGGTTATAAAGGTTCAACTCCGTGGCGCTCAGTAAATAAAATTTGGCACAATACAGATACTACTGTTTATTGTGGAGAACAACTTTCTAACTTTTGTGCATATACAAATGGCTTTTGGAGCGATTATCATGCATATATTTGTTCAACTAACGGTTACAATAATGCACACGATCAAATTTGTTCATACAGTTTAACAAACGGATCAATTAGAATGTTTACATCAGATGGTTTTTCATCATCTGGAATTGGTTATGGTTACGTAGGTAATGATCCTAAAAACCAAGGACTAGGTTATGGTACAGCAGGTTTTGGTAACCACGTAGGTGGTATGAAAATGAATGTAAACAGAGTTGATGCACTTGCATGTGAAGATATCAAAGGCCAAAGTGGTTGGATATCAGGCGGTGGTGATACAAGTACTAACCGTATGCACTTCCCAACAGAAGTTATGTATACTGGTTGGGATTCAGGAATGTCCGGGCGTGGAGATGCAGTTAGTGGTGAAAATCGCGGTTACTTTAATGGTAACGGTAACCAGTATAAGTACGTTACTTGGGCAACAACAACATGGACAAACGGTTGGGACCAGGGTGGCAACTATGGTAAGACAAGTTATCAAACTAAGAACTTAGGTTCTAAATGGGGACATCTTTACGCATTTACAGGTAACAATGTTACATCAGGTATTGCAAGATTTAGTGACGCAACCGGCGCCACATTAGCAAACTTCAGTAAGGTTAGATCTTATGGAGAAGAAAACTCCATGGAAGGTCAGGACTGGGGATACGTAATGGGTCATTACGATGGCCAACAAAACAATCATACAGTAAAACAATCATATAGCAGTGATAGTCAGACTACAATGGGAGCGGCGGCAATGCCTAAAGGGCATTACGGTCAAAGCTCAGGAGCATGTAGCACTGGAGCTGCCACAGTTATAGCGGGAGCAGGATTCTAAAATGAAATATATAATTACAAAGACAGAAGCGATGAGACCATATTTTGGTATGTCTGAAAACGATCCAAACATGTACTGCAAAGACATGTACACCTTATTTGATTTAAGTTGTGTAGAAATTGCAGAACCTTTATTTGATACAATATATCCAACTATACCAGCAGGTTACGAAGAAGTATCAGCAACTGAAGCTAAGTACGGAACGTTGTTTTTCTCAGAAGTAAGAGATACTGTTAAGATTTGGAATAACGAATATGGATGGGCAGAAACTGCTGATATTCCAGAAGAGCAAAAAGTTCCTTTTACACTTACTCCCGAGATTAAGGAAATGATACGTACATTTATGTACCGCTTTGCAAAAGAAATTATTGAAACAGAATACAATTATAGATTCCGCCACTTGCATAATACTACTGAATTAGAAAAAGCAAGTTGGGAAATACAAAAGCACGAAGCTCGTGAATGGTTAACTTACGCTGACGATCCTGCACACGTAACACCATTCCTTGATTATCTTGCTGTACAAAGATCAATGGATAAAACTACTCTTGCAAATAAAATTTTAGAAAAGTCTGAACAGTATCAAGATAACTTATCTACTATGCTAGTTGAATACCAATCACTAATTAAGCAGTTTAAAAACTCAGGAAGTATTTGGGATATAAACATATTATACGAAAAATACCTTGGTATTATGATGCCGGCGGCACAAGCTATGTCATTAGGACTTATGGATGTAGGCGGTGTACGTATATTTGAAGACCCAGATACTGGTGAAACAATGGTAGATCAAAACAATCCTAAATTTGGTAACAAGCTCAATTTCTAACTGTTAGAAATAGCATCTAAGTAAATAAGTATAGTCAAAAGACTAACTATTTCTTAGGAGAAAAAAATGAGTGAACAAGCAAATAATGCTGAGAAAAATAATGCCAATGCGCATATGGCATTAGAAACTAGAGTAAATCCATACGACGGATTTGAAGAATTTTTTAAGTTATCAGAACAAGACAGTAAAATACTGGACGGTGCATTAAACTTAAATAGTGGACAATCAGCGTATCAGTCAGAGCATTTTGTTGCTGACTCGCAACTTACCCCATATAGAAAATTAAAACAGTGTTTGTTAGAATTAGAAACAAGACACCACTCTTGGCATAATATTAACAACAGTTTAAAACGTAAACTAGTTGAAGTTAAAATTGCAAAAAGAGACTATGATGCATGTCAAGATGAATTACAAAAAGAACTAATTGCAGTTGACATTGAAGACATGGAACATGATGTTAAAGTATGGAACCGTAAAATTAGACAAGCGGCGGAAGAAGTACAAACATACTTAAACTTAACAAAGAAGATTGCTGGTGATGATAATGAATTATTAGACAAAGCAATGTCATACGATCATGAAGAAGAAAGAAAATATTGGGTAACACGTATGGCTAAACAAGCGGCTATGGATATGGTATCCTACGGACGCATTGGTTCAGGTAATATGGATTCAATTGCTATGATGCCAGAAGAAGATCAAATCGAAGCATTGGCAACAACTATACAGTACAATGAAAGATTACAAAATGGACTTGCACAAATTGCAGGTGCAGTTAATGAAGGCCTTTTAGAAAATAAAAATGCTATTCCAAACTATGACGTACCAAGTGTAACAGATAAGTTAATGGCAACACAAATCTTAAGCGGCAAATCTAAAGACAAGGAATCAAATGTTCAGCATACCCCTGAATCCAAAACTGGACCAGAAACAGTTTGAGGAATTCTATCAGTTTCTGATTGATTATAAAAGTTACATATACGATGTATACATAACTACTCGTATACCTCCTTTTGATCAGGATGCGATGGGAGATATTTTTGTAAATGACCCGAATGACTTGATTGAAAACTCACTCATTATTCAAGACAAGTTAGGCATTCCAGTGTCTGCTACATTTAATAATACTCTTGTGCGACCTGATCAAAAGAACTTAGATTTATGGATTGAAAACTTTAAAAGTCTATATCATCATAAAGGCATTAGGTCTGCTACTATCCCACATACACACTGGGTAATGACAGGGCAAATACAAAAAGAATTCCCTCAATTAATGATTAAAAATACTATATTACGTGAAGTAAACACTGCGGCTGATGTTGCAAAACAAGCAGAAGCAGGATTTCATTACATTAATATTGACAGAGATTTAGTACGTGATAGAGATACTTTAAAGAAAATAAAACAAGTTAAAGAAAAGTATAATGTTAAAATAGCAATACTAGGCAATGAAGGTTGTGTAGGTAGTTGTCCTGTAATGCCAGAACATTTTGAATTTAATAATTCAAGAACATCAACAGGACCACAATATTTCAATGATGCTATTAGTCGTATAAGTTGCCCTAAGTGGGATATTACAGAACCAGTAACAGCATTAAAAACAGCAAACATTCCGCCTTGGAGACAAGATTGGTATGAGATGTTATACTATGTTGATGTTATTAAGATGCACGGCAGAGAAAGTGTAGCACAGTTATTTTCTACAATGGATATTGTTAAGAAATATGCAAAAGGAGAAGAAATATTATTTTCTGATTTTGATGAATATATTTACGATAAAAATTTAGAAGGTAAGCCCATCCAAGCATGGAGAGAATTTATTAAGAATTGTAAGTTTGATTGTTGGGATTGCAATAAATGCGATAACTTATATGAAGCAAAAAATGGTAAGCCTCAACTAACAATTAAAAATATAATAGTGGAGTCAATATGTGGCGCATACACGGACTAACAAGTCACAAAGTACAAATGCTACTAAATCAGTTATGTCGTTGCGGGCAATCTTATTTAGAAGTAGGTTGCTATTTAGGTGCAACAGCGGCAGCCGCACTAGACGGTAATAAACTAAAAGCATACTTTGTAGATCATTGGGAAGAGCAAGTACAGCCCTTAAGAGATGATCTACCACCATTACCAGAAAATAGTAAAGAAGACTTTGTTAAAAATATCAAGTACTATAAAGGCGAAAACAAAATTAAAGTATTTGATTCAGATTTGTTTGATGTAGATCTTGACCAAATTGATCCGATTGATATTTTCTTTTATGACGGTCCTCATGGTCCGCAAATGACATTTAATGCTGTAAAGTACTATGCAACAGTACTAGCTGATCAAGCTATAGTAGTAATAGATGATGCTAATTTTGAAGGTAGTGTTAGTGGAGCAAAAGCCGCACTTAAAGAGCATGGTTTTAGCATATCATTTGAACGTCTTATACTTGAGGAAGAGCCCGAAAACGCCGAAGGTTGGTGGAACGGAGTTTTGATATTAGGTGTCTCTCGTCCTTCACTTTCTAAATAAATACAATATAAGTTTAGGAGATTACAGTGGCAGGATCAAGTTCAGCACCAATTGTTGATAGATTAAGAATCATACCAAGAGCAGACGACTTTCTTGATAGAAATGTTGGCTCTAGTGGAGAAGTATTCTTTTCAAGAGACACAAACACATTAAGAGTTTACAGTGGTAAAGACGTATCAGGCTTTGAAATGGCAAGAGCTGATTTAAACAATGTAGACTTAACTTCATTTTTACGAACATCTACTTTAGCAACTACAAGCGTATCAGCACTAAGTGATGTAAATTATGTATCTACACCTACAGTAGGACAAATACTATCTTGGGATGATACTTATCAAGCATTTATTCCAACAGACGCTGACTTGTCAGGTGGTAATTCATCTATTGACGTATCAGAAACTGCTCCAACAACACCGGCATCAGGTAACTTATGGTTAAACACTGCTACAGGTAAATTATACATTTATATCGATGATGGTACAAGTACACAGTGGATTGAACCAGCAACAACTGGCGGTGGCGGCAGTAGTAATGCTACTACACTTGCAGGACAATCAGCAAGTTATTATTTAGACTATAATAACATTACTAACACACCAACTATTCCAACTGATATTAATAGTTTAAGTAATGTAACAGCAACAGGTCCGTCAGATGGACAAATACTAAAATGGAGTACATCAAACAGTGCTTGGGAATTAGCAAGTGATCTTGTAGGTGGCGCAGGCGGCGTACAACTTTCAGACTTTAGTATTACTGCAAATGCAGTAGGAACAGCCGCACTATCATATGATAATACAACAGGTGTGTTTACATATACACCACCAGATTTAAGTTCTTATCTAACAAGTTATTCAGAGACATCAGGATTAAATGATGTTGTTTCTAGAGGGTCAACTACAGCACAAGCAGTAACTATTAATAATACATTAACAGTAGGAAATGTAGTTACAAACGGTTCGGGCACACCGGAAATAGTAAGTACAAGTACAATTACACTAGATGCTCCAGATGGAACTATAGTACAAAGCGGTCCATTTAGATTGCCAAGTTTTACTACAGCACAAAAGAATGCTCAGTCATCAGTTAATGGTGATATGGTATACGATAGTACACTTAACAAAGCACAAGTGTATGAAAACGGTGCGTGGGCTAACTTAGCATAATGGAAAAAGAATACGCAGTCATAGTTAGACGTGATCAAAATATTAGCGAAGTAGAAGCTGATATTATTGCTTCTACTGGAAGCGGTCCAATACCTAACAGAAGCGTGGAAGTTGCTAACCCTAGACTAGGGTCAACTCGTATAACACATTTTATGCTTACTGATGAAGAAGCAGATAATTTATCAACAGATCCAAGAATACTAGCAGTAGAAATACCACCTGATCAAAGAGACGATATTGAAATAGGTCTTAATTCTAGACAAGCAGGTAATTACTGGAGAGGAACATTTAACAATGCTAATGATCTTAATTGGGGACTTAGACGTTGTATAGATGCAACAAATCAATACGGTACAAGTACAACAATTTCAGGAGACTACCTTTATACGTTAACGGGCGCAGGAGTTGATATTGTAATACAAGATAGTGGCATACAACCAGGACACCCTGAATGGGAAGATGAAAACGGAGTTACTAGACTAGTACAACATGATTGGTACGGAGTAAGTGGAATAGCAGGAACACAAAATGCTAACCATTACAGAGATAGAGATGGACACGGTACACATTGTGCAGGTATTGCCGCAGGTAAAACATATGGTTGGGCAAAACATGCAACTATATATTCACAAAAATTAGCAGGACTAGAATTGATAGGTGCTACTGACGGCACTGGTATTCCAGTTGCAGATGCATTTGATAGTATTAGATTATGGCACAATAATAAAGTAAGTGGCAAACCAACTGTGGTAAACATGAGTTGGGGATATAGAAGTACTTCAAGTGTTGATCCTTCAAGTGGTACGTATAGAGGAACTCCATGGACATTTTCAACACAAACTGATGCACAATTATTTGCAGACTACGGTATAGTTACACCTAACGGAAATGGGGACAGAACATTCCCTGCACAAAATGCTTTTGCTGATGCAGAAGTTGAAGATATGATTGATGCTGGAATTCATGTTGTTATTGCCGCAGGTAATGATAGTTACAAAGCAGATGTTTCAACAGGTAATGATTGGAATAATTTTGTTTCTGTAAGTGGAGTATCAAGACTATATCATAGACCTAGTTCACCTTATTCTGACAGAGCATTTAATGTTGGCAACATTAGTTACGTTACTAATGGCGGCACTGATCAATCAGCAAATTCTAGTAAAAAAGGACCTGGTGTAAACATATGGGCACCTGGTACTGAAATAATGAGTTCATCAAGTAATGAAGCTGATTCTGGATATACAACTTATGATTATCCAGGTAATAGTAATTACAAAATCATGAAGATAAGCGGCACGTCAATGGCAGCACCTCAAATAGCAGGACTAGCGGCATTACACTTACAAGCAAACTCATTACAAACCCCAGAACAATTAGTTACATTAATGACTAGTGTTAGTAAAAGTGTTGTTTATGAAACAGCAAATAATGATACAGATTATGATAATACTAGAAGTATTTTAGGTTCACCAAATAGAATGATGTTTAGTAGATACGGCGTAGAACGTCCGTATAGAACAAATGGATCTATGACGTTTACTAATTCACTAGCAGTACTAAATGAAGACGGACCTCAATTAGAAACTAATGCTTGGTTAGATGACAATGGTACAAATGTATCAGTATCTAGTATTATTTCAGGAGTTGCTTTACAAGTTAATGCTGTACTTGCAACCAATCCATCAACACCATTTAATATACAAGGACGTTTAAGCGGTGCTACAACAACTGTATCTGCTATAAGTGCTAATACAGGAACTATATTAGAAATAGACGTCAACAATTCATTTGGATTTCAAGTAGGAGAAGGGCTGAACATTATTGCATAAATATTGTAACAGCAAGGATTAATATATGGCTTTAAATTTTCCAGACGCACCTAATGCAGACGATACTTATACCGAAGGTAGTGTAACCTGGGTATATGACGGCACTGTATGGAACATACAAGCAAGTTCTGCATCATCAGATCAAAACTTATTTGATACAATTAATGCAGATACAGGAACAGTAACAGCATCTAATACAACTGATGCATTAACAGTTGCTGGCGGTACAAATGTAACTACTGCTATTGTTGGAAAGACGCTTACTATTAATTCTAGCGCAGTAGGAGGATCGTCAGATGTTATTAAAACAGTTACTACTGATGACGGATCGTATACAGCAAGTGGAGAAGATACTTTAAAAATATTAGGTAGAACAAATATTTCTACAGAGCTTACTACAAATACAAATGAATTACATATTGATTTAGACTCACACAGTATTGACTTTTTAAGTGATGTTGATACAACAACTTCTGCGCCAGCAGTTGGGCAAGTGTTAAAGTGGGATGGTGTACAATGGGCACCAGGCTTTGACTCTACAACAGGCGGCGGTGGTACTGATGCAGATACTTTTGATGGATTTGACAGTACCTACTTTTTAAATTATAATAACTTAACCAATACACCAACTGTTGCTACACTATCAGACTTTAGTGTAGGCAATGAAAGAACACCAGACGGTAATGGTGCTATTGAATATGATAATACAACAGGCGTGTTTAGATATACACCACCAACACCGGGCGGTATTGGTGCATTAAGTGCAGAAGTAAATGATTTATCTGATGCAGTTACTTGGGCAGATGTACCAGATGCAAATATTACACAATCAAGTGTTACACAACACCAAGCCGCACTAAGCGTAACAGAATCACAAATTAGCGACTTAGGTAGTTATATTACAGACTACACAGTAGTTGCTAATGACTTAAATGCTATTAGCGTGGGCGCACTTAGCGATGTTGATCTTACTGGAGTTAGTAACGGAGAAGTGTTAGCATGGAACAATACTAACAGTAGATTTGAACCAGCATCTCCTGCAGGATCAGGCGGTATTGCACTAACAGATTTAAGTGTAACATCAAATACGCCAAGCGGCACAGGCACACTTACGTATGACAATGCTACTGGAGCATTTAGTTACACACCACCTGTTACAGGTGCAACTGAAATTGACGATTTAAGTGATGTTAGTATTGCTTGGGTTGGTAACTTACCATTAGATAATAAAGGACAGTTATTAAGTTGGACTGGTAGTACATTTATTAACTATACAGGTACTACTATTGATAAGATTACAGAAAACACATTAGTAGAATTTCAAGTTGGTAATGTAGGTACACAGTCTTACAATTTCTTTCCACATTATTCAGGACAAAATCCAACAATATATGTAATGTCAGGCACAACAGTTTCGTTTAAATTAGACGGAGCTCAAGGACATCCATTTGCTATTCAAGATCCTACAGGAACTACAATTACAGATGCTACACAAATTTTCCATGTACAAACTAATGGTAATAAAACTACTGGCTCATTAGCACAAGGTAGATCAGAAGGTGTATTGTATTGGAGAATACCTGAAAGTTATTCAGGTGGTTATAGATATCAGTGTACTGCTCACCCTGCTATGGTTGGATCAATTCAAATAAAAAGATTTAGTCAAATTTAAGTAGACTATTTAACTCACGTCTTAGATCAACAGTTTCTTTAATAAGCGAATTAATATTGCCTAGTTTAGCAAAGCCTCTACTAGACGAATGTACTGTATCTATACTTTCTATTTTATCTTTAAGGGTTGCAAGTAACTGTTCGCAATGTAGTTTTCCTTTTGGGTTAGTTACTTGTGTAATTGCTTGTTCCCAACGTAAAATATCATTTACGTAGTCGTTATGCTGTGCTAGTGTTCGCAAGTTCTTCTCCTGTTGGAGTTAAGTTATATGTGTCAGCATCATCGTCAATATCGCCGACTTCAGTAAAACTACCACTAGGACTTAAACATTCAATACTTGCAGGCATAAGTGCTGGTACATTAAATACTTGTCCTTCTTTTAGATTTGATTCAAATAGTTGTCCTGTTGCAGTATCAATATAATTTAGTCTAAAATTACCATCGTTAATAAACCAACTTTTATTTTTAACTTTATGAAAGTGCATACTAGTTTTATTAGGTTTGTTAAAGCCTACAATTTTACTATAATATGAATCTGTTTTAGCCCATATTGCTTCGTAACCGTAGGACGTTTGTTTTACATTCTCTGTCATTTATTCCTCTAGTAAATCTATAACTTGAAATACTGTTTCTAATTTAGAAAGGTTAGTTTTATTTTGCAGTGTATTTCGTAGTCCTTGATGTAATGTCTTTGGCCAACAACCAAAGTCAACCCACGCATATCCGCTGTGTTCATCGTTAAGAATAGGAATAAACTCTCCTTTACAGCACACAAGGTATGTATGAAAATTGAACTTTGCATCGTTAGATACAAAAGTTTCTAACGGAATAGTTTTTACAATAGGAGTTGTTTCAGATACTTCCTCAGCAATTTCTCTCTTTAGAGCTTCAAATGGTGTTTCACCATTTTCGTTACCGCCACCAACAAGTCCCCAAGTCCCAGCAGTTTTACCACCAGCTCTATGTAAAAATAAAAAACGTTTAGTGTCAAGAGCATAGAATAGTGCTCCACTACAAATTATCTTGTTCATACTAGTAATTAGCCGTCTAGGTTAATTGACCAGTCACCTTTGGCATATTCACCGTCTACACTTAGTAGCCATTGATCGCCGTCCCAGTAGTATTGTACACCTGTATTAAGATTTGTAGTATATAAAGTAGTAATTACTTCATCGTTGTATATAAGTTTATCAGCACTTGCATCAAATACTATTTGCCATGCAGTGCCGTCCCATTCAATAATATCATTAGAGTTTGCAACAAAGTCTGTTCCGTTTGCATTTTTCCAAGCATCAGCACCATCTGTATTTGTTGTACTACCGATGCTACCTAATAATAACAGTCTTAGTCCTGCTACTTTAGCAGTAGTTGGGTCATAACGTAATGGATCAATAATGTAGTCTATACTTGAATATTGATTTGCATTACGTGCAGGGCCTTGTACAGTACTATTACTAGGTAATGTATCTCTATCAAAGTCAATTGTAAGTTTAGTTTCGTCTAATGGATTAATAGTAATACGTCCTGCAAGCATTCCGTTTATATCAGGCTTTCTAAAATATGCAATACTTAACCCTGCTCTGTAAGATCCTAATAATGCATCAAAATGGTCTCCCCATTTTATATTACTAGGCAATCCGTTTTTAAGAATTTGTGCTTGACCATTTAAAATTAATACTCTATGTTGTGTGTAATTTTTTACTACTTCTTTAGTATGTCTAGTTTTTTGTTTTCTAGGATTCATTATGCCGTCACCATCACTAGGTGCCGCACCTGTGTCAACAACATTAGTAGTGTTATCTAATGTATCTTGTACAACAGGTTCAGTCATTCCGCCCATACTAAACAAATTAGTACCTTGTAACATCTGTTCAAAATCAACATATCCGTCACCGTCAAAGATGCTTGTAACAATATTTGTAACAACGCCTAAACGTTTTACTTTTGCTGGAGGACTAATATAAATTGGAGTACTAAATGTCATTGATCCAACATCTATTTCGCTATCAACACCTGTTGGTATTGAACGACTACTAAAGTTAACACTATCAAGCATAATAGTTGTTAAACTAGTCCAGTCTAAATAGTTGTCAGTTGTTTGTATATCTAAACTTGGATTAAAGAGCATTAATATTTGCTCCATAATTTGTAATTTCATATCTGTGTTTGTTGACCATAGATCAACATTTACAGTTAGCCTGTATGGTGTTGGCATCAAACGTTCTACAGTATATTGTTTACCTGCTTCATCATTATAGGCGCCTGCACTATCTTTTCCACGTTCTCTAATATGTCTTTTGTTTACATAACTGGAATCACTAGTACGATCTCTATCTAGTTCTAGTCCTGTAATGTAAACAGCCATACGTGGCGCACTAGGTATTTTATTTTCTGAATTATCTCTTAATATTGAGCCTACTTGTCTAGTAAGATCTCCGTACAATACAGGTACTTGCTTTTCAGTGCCATCACCTGTTTGATAACTGAAGTTACTAAACAGACGCATCATCTGTACAAGATACTTTCTTATTTGTCCGTCATAAAAATGTTCAGCCATTAGTTATCTGCCTTAGGTTTTAATACTTGTGAAAGAGCTTGACGTTGTTGCGTTCTTTCATTGTAAAGTGTTATTGTATGCAGTCCTGCATTTTTAATAGCAGTAGCACTTGGTAAAGTTAATTTTACAAGTTGTGTACTGCCGTCTTGACTTGTATATGGCTTTAGTATTCCAGGATAGTTAGTAGCACTATTCATTGGATAGTCTACAACTGCATAACTAACTACATCGATGCCATCTCTAGTGTCACTAGTGTGTTCTATTCTTATATATTTTGCTGACATATCAGCAATGTCTGTTAGCAACTCAGTTTGTCCAACAGTTAATTGCATAAAGTCTGTTGCTATAGGAGTATCGTATAGATAAGTGTCTACATCATTAATAAACGATCCTCTTAGTGTATCTTTAGTTCCATTATTCATTGGAGCTCTCTTAACATCATGTACTTTTATCCAACGATTTTTTTCGTATCTAAATAACCTTTGAGGTAAAAAGTCTGTTCGCATAAAATAGTCACCGTCTACAGAGTTAACTGGAAAACTTATACCGCTACCAAACTGACTTCCGTTAGGTGCAAATTCATCACCTATCAATAGTCCATCATAACCGTGTCCTCTAGGTGTTGCTTTGTCAGTTATTGTACTGCCGTCATCAGCAACTTGTTCTACTGCGGCTCTACCTGTATCTTCATCTACTGCAAGTGTATATAATGCTGTATCTGTATCATACCCGCTTTTAGGAGTATTAGTATTTGCTTCTGCAACTACAGCATTGTTAACATTCATTTCTGCTTCGAATGTTGATAATACATCACGTAGTGTACCATCTTCTGGATAGTCTTCACTTGCTGGTAAGTCAAGTATATCTTTGTACTCTTGACTGTCTACTATTTGTTTTAATTTAAGTCTATATAAGTGTGGATACCAAGTTGGTGAAAAGCCTTCTGCGGCTCTATTAATATCTTCAATAACATAAAAACGTTTTAGTGCAACACTAAAATCATTCATTGCAAATTCATCTTTTAAATGAGGAAGCTCTATAACATCGCCAGGCATAAGTTTACGCCCAACTGTTTGTACTGATGTATTAATATGTACTGTCATAAACAAAGTATCGTTGCTTAAGAACAAACCAAATTGGCTTAGATCAAAGTCAATGTCCTGTACATTGTAAATACCTCTGATAGTGTAGATATCTTTATCATACTTTCTATCTCTATTTTCTAAAAACAACATATCTTGGATCTGTGTATGATCCTTTTCTGTTGTTCCGTCATTCGTACCGATATACTTATGGACAAACAGGTCTGTTCCTCCGATATCGAACATTTCATTTATCTGGCGGTCTAAGAATTGAAAGTCTTTTCCGCGTTCTGGTTTATATAAACTTAACTTTGGCATATACATATTTATCGTAACGATAGTAACTACGATAAATACTATGACGGAGAAAACTAAATGGCAGTTAACCAAACACAAAAACAAGCAATATTTGACTATGTAAACGCCTTCCTGGGCGGTGGTATGGTTGATGTAGAACTGGATCCAATCCACTATGAAACTGCTTTATCCAAAGCACTTAGTAAATTTAGACAAAGGTCTGATAATTCAGTTGAAGAATCTTACTTGTTTATGCCTACTGTAGTTGATCAGAACGAATATGTATTACCAAATGAAGTAGTTGAAGTACGTAAACTGTTCCGCAGAAGCATTGGTTCAAGACCTGCTACATCTGCATCAGGAGGTCCTATATTTACTACGTCACATGTTGCCACAGTTTCAAAAAATCAAACATTTAGTACAAACTATAATTTAAATTCTATTGCAACTGTTGTTGTAAAAGTAAATGGACAAGCAACTACTGATTATGCAATTGACTACACAACTAGAACAATAACTTTTAATTCTGTACAAGCAGTTGGTAATGTTATTGGTATAGAATTATATGAATCAGGAGAAGCAGGTGGCGGATCATTATTTGAACCGTTTAACTTAGCATACACAAATGCATACCTATTATCAAGTTCAAACATGGGCGGACTAGCAACATACGATATGTTTAGTCAGTACCAAGAACTAGTAGGAAGAATGTTTGGATCATTTATTGAATTTAAATGGAATACTACAAGTAAAAAATTAACATTACTACAACGCCCAAGAGCTGAAGAAGAAATATTAATTTACGCATATAACCATAGACCAGATAGTGAACTACTTAATGACTATCTTGCCAATCAGTGGATCAAAGATTATACACTAGCAAGTTGCAAATATATGCTAGGTGAAGCACGTAGTAAGTTTGCTACAATCGCAGGACCACAAGGCGGTTCAGCACTTAACGGTGATGCTCTTAAACAAGAAGCCGCGGCTGAAATGGAAAAACTTGAAATGGATGTAATTAACCAAGTTGCTGGTGGCGTAGGTTACGGATTCACAATAGGCTAAAAACCACCTAAGTTAACGCTAACGATTTTGGTTCCTTGTAAATACAATATAACAAGGAGGTCCCACAATGTGCTCACCAGAAGTGCGTAAAGAAGCCAACCGTTTAAATTGGATTATCAAAGGTAAACTTATTGATCTATCCTGGAGCGACATAGAAGTCGAAAAAACTTACCATTCATATTTTAAAAGACTTTGGGGAAATAACGAAAGTTATATCCATGAAGACGGATTTGAAGAAGCATGGAAAATTCGTGAAGCTGAAATGCTGTCTGAAGAAATGGTAACTGTTGCCAATTTAGGCTACGATTAAGGTTGACATTAACTTTGTAATAGTATATACTGTAAAGTATATTCAATAAGGAGTTATGTGTGTTACCTAAACTATTAGTTGTTGGACACGGCCGACACGGTAAAGATACTGTATGTGAAATGTTAGAAGCATACGGATATACGTTCCAATCATCAAGCAAATTTTGTTCAGAACTTTTTATCTATAATGATTTGAAAGACCAATACGGATATGCTAATGAAGAAGAGTGCTATGCAGATAGGCACAATCATCGTACTGAGTGGTATGATATGATACACAACTATTGTAGCGATGACCTAGCACGTTTAGGACGTAACTTATTTGATCAGCATGATATCTATTGTGGACTACGTAACAAGCGTGAATTCTTTGCAATGCAAAATGAAGTAATATTTGACCATGCTATTTGGGTAGACAGAACAGATCATTTGCCCTTAGAAAGTTATAGCTCTATGAGTATTGAACAATGGATGTGCGACTACACTATTGACAATAATGGTACACTAGATAGACTAGAAAAAAATGTTAACGTGCTTATTAAAACAATATTTAAAAATCGGGGACTAAGTCTCCCTGCTTCCACACAACTCCCTCTTTTTGCAGAATTCTCTGACAGTTAGCACATATTGTTTTTAAGTTTTGTGGACGGCAGTTTTCTAAATTTCCGTCTATATGAAACACATTAAACTGTTCTGAGTGTTTAGATTTATAATTACACTTCTCGCAACTGCTCTTTTTCTCATAGCCTCTTTGCTTCCATTTAGGTATTCCATGACCTGCTCCATTACGTAAGCAACGCTCACACAATGACCTATAGTAAGTTCTACCATCTTTTTTATAGTTTATAGCCGCAGGACGTTGTCCGCATTTGCATAAAGGTCTCATACTGTATTTACCTCACCTTTTCGGTACCTTTTTTTATGGTATATTACAGGTGAATTATTCTTAAACTGCTAAATAACTATAACAAAGACTCATTCATTATTAATAGGAGAAATATAATGGCACTAACATCACCAGGAGTACAGGTTAGCGTAGTAGACGAAAGTTTTTACACACCCGCTGAACCAGGTACAGTACCAATGATATTCGTTGCCACCGCCGCAAATAAAACAAATGGCGCTGGTACCGGTATTGCTCCAGGATCACTGAAAGCAAACGCAGGTAAGCCTTACTTACTAACATCACAGCGTGACCTTACAGAGACATTTGGAGATCCAGTATTTTATACTGATACAAACAACAATCCAATTCATGCTGGAGAGCTTAATGAATATGGATTACAAGCGGCTTATTCATTATTAGGTGTAAGCAACAGAGCATTTGTTGTAAGAGCAGATGTTGACTTAGGCGCTTTACAAGCAACAGCAGATGCGCCAAGCGGTGCACCAGCAGATGGCGCACTTTGGACAGATACTGCATCAACAGCATTTGGTATATTTGAATGGAACGGTGCGGCAGCATCAACTACAGGCGGACAGAGCTTTGCAGTTAAAACTCCTATTATAATTACAGACGCAACAAAAACTAGCGGCTCAACTCCATATACACCAAAAGGTTCAATAGGCGCAATAGGCGACTATGCTATAACTGCTGGCTTATCAACAATTTACAGAGTATGGTACAAAAACACTTCAGGTAACTGGGTACAAGTTGGTTCAACAGCATGGACTGGAAGTACACCAAGTGCAACTGGAACAGTTGTTGTAACAGGCGGAACTACATTATTAGATTCTGATACTTTAGTACTTGACGTAGCTGGTTCTAACTATACACTAACAGCGGCGACCAGCGGTGGATCTGCTACTTCGTTAGATGATATAGTTTCAAACAGTAACACAGTACTTTCAGGTACAGGTGTTAGTGTAGCAAATCTTAACAATCAATTAGTAATTTACAATGATGGTTCAACAGACACAGAAATTACTCTTGCAGAAGGTGCTGGTAGCCCAGGACTAGCAGAGAAATTAGGCTTTACAGTTGGAAACTATTCTATTCCAGCATTAGCAATTGATCCACATACAAGTGTTCCACAATGGAAGTCAACAGGCTCAGGTCAAGTTGCTCGTCCAAGTGGAAGTGTATGGCTAAAAACTACAGAACCAAATAGTGGTGCAAGATGGAGAGTAAAATCTTACAATGCAGACACAGCACTTTGGGACTTAGTAGACGCACCAATACATGCTTCAAATCACAGTGCATTATATGCATTAGATAAAGCAGGCGGTGGCGCTAACTTAGCAAAAGACGCATTGTATGTACAATCTAACTTTACAGAAGCATCAAGCAAATTAGGTGATTTTGTATTATTTAAAAGAGCGGCGGCAGGTGCAACTACAATTAAAACTGCGGCAATAGCGGCTCAACTTTCAGCAACAGACTATACATTTAAAATAGCAGAGAGTGTTGTAGGTAGTGCGGCATTAGCAACAGCAATAGAAGTAGCATTTACTGCAACAGGTGCAAGTACTGACTCCGACGAAATGGCAGATGGTATTAACAGCGCAGGCTTTACTAACATTGTTGCTTCAGTAGACTCAGACAACAAAGTTGTAATTGAACACAAATTAGGTGGCGACTTTAGACTTGACAATGGTTCAGGTACAAGCCCACTTACATTAGTAGGTTTAACTAACGCGGCAACTAACGTATATGATGCTCCAACAGGCGATTCAACTAATGAACTAGTTGCTTCAAACTGGATGCCAGTAACATCAAGTGCTTCACAAGTGTACGTAGCATCAGCTAACGCACCAACAAGCACAACAGCAGATGGTACATTATGGTACAGTAGTGTTATTGACGAAGTTGACATGATGGTACACAATGGTACAACATGGGTTGGTTACAAATCATTATATGGTTCAAGTAACGGTACAACAGTATCAGCAACACAACCAAGTACTCCAGCAGATCAGGATCTTTGGGTTGACACATCAGACTTAGAAAACTATCCAACAATTTACCGTTGGAACAATGGTGCTCAAGAATGGCAGTTAGTTGACAAATCAGATCAAACTACTGAAGATGGTGTATTGTTTGCAGATGCACGTTATGGTACATCAGGCGGAACAACAACAGTTGCTCCAGCAGGTAGTATTGAAGACTTATTAACAAGTGACTACTTAGACCCAGATGCTCCAGATCCAGCACTTTACCCACGTGGTATGCTACTTTGGAACACACGTAGAAGCGGCTTTAACGTTAAGAAATTTGTACGTAACGCAATTGATGTTACTGCTGATAACGCAAGAGCAGGTGATGCAAGTATGTCAAGTTACTATCCACACAGATGGGTAACTGAGTCAGCTAACCAAGAAGATGGTTCAGGTAGCTTTGGACGTAAAGCACAGCGTAAAGTTGTTGTACAACAGTTACAAGCTACAATGAATAGCAATGATGATATTAGAGATGATGAATCAAGACTATTCAACTTACTAGCAACTCCAGGTTATCCAGAGTTAATTGGTGAAATGGTTTCACTAAACTTTGATAGAGGATTAAGTGCATTTATCGTAGGTGATTCACCAGCAAGATTAACATCAGACGCTACTTCATTAAATGAATGGGGTCAGAACGTTGCATTAGCAGTTGAAGATAACGATGACGGACTTGTAAGCAGAGATGAATACTTAGGTGTATTTTATCCATGGGGCTTTACAAGTGACAACGCAGGTAACAATGTAGTTGTTCCACCAAGTCACATGATGCTAAGAACTATTGCGCTAAGTGACCAAGTTAGCTATCCATGGTTTGCACCAGCAGGTACAAGACGTGGCGGCATTACAAATGCTACAGCAACAGGGTTTATTGATAACGAAGGCGAATTTAATTCAATAGCATTAAACGAAGGACAGCGCGATACACTTTATGCAGTAAGCGTTAACCCAATTACATTCATTAACGGCGCAGGCTTAGTTGCATACGGTCAAAAGACTCGTGCAAGAGGTGCAAGCTCATTAGATAGAATTAACGTAGCACGTTTGGTAATTTACTTACGTGGACAGTTAAACAAATTAGCTAAACCATATATCTTTGAACCAAATGATAAGATCACACGTGATCAAATCAAACAGGCCGCAGAGAGCTTATGTTTAGAGTTAGTTGGTGCAAGAGCATTATATGACTTCTTAGTTGTATGTGACGAAAGCAACAACACTCCAGCTAGAATCGATCGTAACGAGCTTTACTTAGATATAGCAATAGAACCAGTCAAAGCAGTAGAGTTTGTTTACATTCCGCTACGTTTGAAAAATACTGGTGAGATAGCAGGCTTGTAAAGATGATAAATATATATAACAAATTAGGAGCAAAGTAAATGGCTATTTCATCATTATCAAAAATCACAGTTCCATTAGCTTCGGATGCAAGTAACTCTACACAAGGGTTGCTTATGCCAAAACTCCAGTATCGCTTTAGAGTGTCACTGGAAAACTTTGGTGTAAGTGCAGGCGAAGTTACTGAACTAACAAAACAGGTTCAGGATGTTACTAGACCAAACGTAAGCTTCGAGACAATGACTGTTGACGTATACAACTCAAGAGTTTATCTTGCAGGTAAACATACCTGGGAAGCTATTACACTTACTTTAAGAGACGATGCTACTGGTGCTGTACAAAAACTAGTTGGTGAACAACTACAAAGACAGTTCGACTTTATGGAACAGTCAAGTGCGGCAAGCGGAATTGATTATAAGTTTGTAACTAGAATTGAAATTCTAGACGGTGGTAACGGTAACTATGCACCTGAAACACTAGAAACTTTTGAACTATACGGTTGTTACTTAGAAAGTGCAAATTACAATTCATTAGCATACAGTGCTAACGAACCAGTAACAGTTGCATTAACAGTTAAGTACGACAATGCTATCCAAACATCAGGCGCAAGCGGTGGTGGAGTAGGTACTGCTATTGGAAGATCAGTAGCGGCTATAGCAAGTACAACTGGCGCAAGCTAAGTTACTTAATAGTACAACAAATTAGGATTAGGGGCTTCATTGCCCCTTTTTCATTTTATACGCAGTTAATAACATTGGATAAATATTAGTATGGCGAACATATTCAATGGATTCTTAGATAACTTAGTAAACGGCGCACTTAGTCCAAAGGGCGACATGGCCGACTATTCACATGCGGCACGTTTATTCACAGACGACAACTTTCGTTTAGCTCCCAAACAAAAGTTTCTATATCATGTAACACTTAACTTAAACGACAACGTAGTAAACAAAGTATTACCAGGTTGGGTTAGCAGACATACTAATGAAGTTAATATGCTTGTTAAGAGTGTAACTATGCCTAGTTTTGATATTACAACTGAAACTAAGAACAAATACAATCGTAAAAAGAATGTACAAACACGTATAGATTACGGTCCTGTAAATATTATATTCCATGATGATAACAATAGCATAACAACACAGTTATGGACAGCATACTATAACTATATGTTTAGAGATGGTACATATGGTAGTAGAGATGGCGCAGGTGCACCAAATCAAACTGCAAGACCATATGACAGATTTAATACGTATAAAGGTAGTACACAAAACGGCGACCGCTTTGGTTTAGATAACAATCAATACGAACCGTTCTTTACAAGTATACAGATATCACAGTTAGCAAGACATCAATATCTTACACTAACATTAGTAAATCCAATAATTGAAAAATGGTCACATGACACACTTGATAATTCAGCAAGTGCTGAGCCTGTGCAGAATACAATGACAGTAGCATACGAAAGCGTATTCTATGCAGACGGTGCTGTAGCAGAAGGATCAACACCTAAAGGATTTGCAACAGAACATTATGATTCGACACCTAGTCCAATTGCCGCAGGTAGTGGTGGAGGACTATTTGGTAGCTCGGGTATATTAGCAGGCGGTGTTAGTGTACTAGGAGATTTAGCAGGCGGTAAAGCAGACTTAGGTACATTACTTACAGCGGCACGTACAGTTAAAAACGCTAAGAAACTTACTAAAGAAGGTTTACGTAATGAAGCATATCAAGTTGCAGGACAAACTATTAGAACAGCAACAGGAACAAATGTAAGCGGACTTGCTAATACTAGTTTTCCAAAATCAGGTGGTAACGGTACACAAACAACTGAAGCAAAACCAATTACAACTATTAGGCAATCTAAACAATTAGATACAGCAGACTTACAAACAGCATTAGATAACAATACAGAACTAAAAGACTTAGTTGCAGAAAGAGCTGTTGCAATAGGTGCAGTAAGTACACTGTCAGGTTATAATGTAGGTAATGCCGCAGGACTTGGTGCATATGATAACCTTACTGTAAATGAAAAAACAATAGTTAGAAACGAAGTTGATCAATTACTAAGTAATGAAGATCCCAAGATGCTATCCATTACCAACTCCATAGTCACTAAATACAGAGAAGCACAATCAGGCAGTAGTACTATTGCCGCACAAAAGAATCCATTAGGAAACGTATAATATGGCAAATAATTTACCAGCAGTTAAAGCACAAGATAGTGGTGCTGAAGTTAAAGAATTTTTCAATCAATACTTAACAGAAAAAACTTCTTATCCAGCAAATGATGTTGACGCAGTAATAGGCTTTTTTGAAAACAGAGGCTTTGAAAAATCAAGTGCTATTGCAGTAGGTACAGCAATCTTAAATCAAGCAAAAGTAGATGACATAAATGTGTTTGAACTTATTGATACACTAAAAGGTATAAATGCAACACAAATGAGTGATATCATTGCTAACATACTAAACTACAGTAGAGAAAAAACAAGCACACTTGGTTTTAAAGTAACTTCAAATTACGAAAAAATTGAAAAGCGAAACATCATATACTAAAATGCCATGGGAAGATTTGCACAGGGAAAATATAGTCTCAAAAATCCTGAGAAGTATATAGGTACAAAAACACCAACTTATAGAAGTAGTTGGGAGTTTACGTTTATGCGTTTTTGCGACGAACACCCAAGTGTTGCTAAGTGGGCTAGTGAAGCAATTAAAATACCATACAAAAATCCATTAACCGGAAAGCATACAATATATGTTCCGGACTTCTTTATTGCATATGCAGACCGTAAAGGCAAGCAACGTGTAGAACTAATAGAAGTAAAACCAGAGAATCAAGCAGTAAAAGAAAAACTAGGTCGCAGTAAGCATAACCAAGCATCTTGGGTCGTTAACCAAGCAAAATGGGAAGCCGCAAGGGCATATTGTAAACAAAAAGGTATATTTTTTAGAGTTATAACAGAACAAGATATATTCCATAACGGCAAAAGACGATAAATAATAGTAGCATATAATGGTATAGGACACATGACCAAAAAACTAGAAGATTTACTCAACATGCCTGATTCGAAAGAAATTATACAACAGGCAGAAAAACAAGAAAAAGCGCAAGCTAAACACGAAGTAGCTCATGAAGATAGTTTTCGTGATATAGCAGAGTTTGATAAAATTACTAGTGCATTGCCAGCCGTTAAAGGCTTAGGTGATAAAGCAGATAGTGAGCTAAATGAAATAGCAGATAAAGCACTTGAAGCATATGATGATTTAATGAATCTTGGTATGAATGTAGAAAGTCGTTATAGCGGCAGAGTATTTGAAGTTGCTGGAGGACTACTTAAAACAGGACTAGATGCAAAGGTAGCAAAACTTAATAATAAGTTAAAAATGGTTGAACTACAACTTAGAAAAGAAAAGCAAGATAAAGACAGCGGTGTTACAGAAGACGGTATGATTGCTGGAGAAGGCTATGTTGTAACAGATCGCAACAGCCTCTTAGAAAAGCTCAAAGGACTCGATAAGGATAAATAACTTATATAGGATGGATAATATGGAAACACGATTTCAAGAATTGCTAAACGAGTCTAAAAAGACTTATGCATTTAAAATAGGTATTGCAGGTAATTTACCTGAAGGTTGCGAAGACAGCATCAAAACATGCTTACAAAAGTATGATGTTGCTAGTATGAGCAAAGGTAAAAAGACCCCTATTACAGAACGTCCGTTAGATTTTCCACAATTAGAAAACATGGAAGTTACATACTTCGAAGTTGAACTTAACTATCCTTCCACACAACAAGTATTACAAGAATATATTGGACAGTGCTGTAACATAGATCAAGCACATATCATTGTAAGAAATCCATTAGAGATGCAAGAGAAGTATCAGGAAATGCCTGAAGACACTGTGTATCAAGCAAAGTTAACAACAGAAGACATGGGTGGCGAAAGCGCACAAGATTCAGTTGGTGAAAACAGAGTAATGGAATTGTTAAAAGAACTTGAAAAAGTAAAAACAGAACGTGAGCACGATCCAAGTGCGGCGGTATCGGAGACAAAATAATGAATATGAAAAAGTTAATAGAGTCGATTGATGTTGCACAGGAAGGCTTACCAATGCCTATGCCTAGTCCAGCACCAGAGATGGACAAAGGTAACCCAGTAACAATGAATGTATCAATGAATGCAAGCGGCAAAGAACATGTTGCAGATTTAATTGATATGATGAAAAACGCAGGCATGGAAGGCGCTAAAGAAGTTGACGCTGATATTATGCCAATGCGTAGAGACATGGAAAGATTACGTGACATAGTTAAAGGTCCAGATATGGATAAAGATATGGACGATCTTAAACCAGGCGTACAAGACGAACCATGTGATAATTGCGGTAAGCAACATGTTGGTGCAAGTAGTTGTATGGACGATATTGAAGCTGATGAAGCATATGCTAACGAACCAGATGAAAAATACGGTGCGATTGACGATGTAATTAATTCAGGTGATGATTTACATAAGTCTAAAGCGGCATATCCTGCAACACAGGGTGGCGACAATCCAATGGCGTTACAAGACGAAATTAAAGAAAAATTAGCGGCTAGACTCAAAGAGTTAATGGCTGGCGATGTAGAAGAAGCAGGCGACCACGATCATGATGATGACGAAGAACATGATTGTCCAGAATGCGGTGCTCCAGGCAAAAAGAAATTAATGGCTTGCGGCTCTTGCGGCTGTAGCTAAAATACACAAATTCAATAGGGCTTCCGGGCCCTATTTTTTTGAGTAAATACAGTATGAGCAAGAGTTTAGACGGTGTCCTTACCAAAAAGGCCAATCAAACAGAAACATTTAGCGAAGCACAAATTGCTGACTTACTAGCATGTACAGATCCTAACGAAGGTTACTTGTACTTTGCTAAGAAGTTTGCTTACATACAACACCCTGTACAAGGTAAGTTGTTGTTTGATCCTTATGAGTATCAGTTGCGTTTGATGCACAGTTATCACAACTATCGCTTTAATATAAACATGATGCCTAGACAAACAGGTAAAACTACATGTGCGGCAATATACCTAGCATGGTATGCAATGTTTGTACCTGATCAAACTATACTAATTGCGGCACACAAGTACACAGGTGCTCAAGAGATTATGGCACGTATACGTTACATATATGAAACGTGTGAAGATCATATTAGAGCAGGTGTTACAAGTTATAATAAAGGCTCAATTGAATTTGAAAATGGTAGTAGAATTGTATCACAAACAACTACTGGAAATACTGGACGTGGTATGTCCATATCATTACTATACTGTGACGAGTTTGCATTTGTGCAACCTAACATCGCAGAAGAGTTTTGGACATCAATATCACCTACACTAGCAACAGGTGGTCGTGCTATTATTACTAGCACACCTAACAGTGATGAAGATACATTTGCTACTATTTGGAAACAAGCAGAAGAAAAGTTTGATGCACATGGCAATGAGCAAGAACTAGGATCAAATGGCTTTCATAGTTTTGTTGCAGAATGGCAAGAACATCCAGACAGAGACGAAGAGTGGAAAGAAGCAGAAATTGGACGTATAGGCGAAGAAAAGTTTAGACGTGAGTATGGTTGTGAATTCCTAGTATTTGACGAAACACTTATTAACAGTATTAAGTTGGCCGCAATGGATGGTAAAAATCCTATATTAAATATGGGTCAGACTCGCTGGTATAAAAAGCCAAGCTCAGAGTTTACATATGCAGTTGCACTAGATCCAAGTATGGGTACAGGCGGAGATAATGCCGCAATCGAAGTATTTGAATTACCTAGTTATGAACAAGTAGCAGAGTGGCAACATAACCAAACAGGCATTCCAGGACAAGTTAGAGTATTAAGCGATATATGTAATTACATTGCTACTGAAACTAAGTCTGATACTAATGTATATTGGAGTGTAGAAAACAATGGTATAGGTGAAGCCGCACTTATTGTTATCAATGACTTTGGTGAAGAAAACATACCAGGACTATTTGTAAGTGAACCTATACGTAAAGGACATGTACGTAAGTTCCGCAAAGGCTTTAATACTACACACGGTACAAAAATTACTGCATGTAGTAGACTTAAAACTATGATAGAAAACGATAAAATGTCTATAACAAGTAAACCTTTATTATCAGAACTAAAAGGATTTGTTGCAACAGGATCAAGTTTCCAAGCAAAATCAGGAATGACAGATGATCTAGTAAGTGCTACATTACTTGCTATAAGAATGATGGCTGTTCTCAAAGACTGGGATCCAAGAGTGTATAATACATTCAATCAAGCCGAACAAGATGAAGATTATGAAGCACCAATGCCGATCTTCATTAGTAGCAACTATTGATAAATACATTTATGCAGAATTTAGACGTAACAGCAGAAGAACTATTTAATAAGATACGTGGACGCTTTCCAAGTATTACAATTGGTGATGCTGAAGGCAATGTAACTAACGAACCTAAACTAGGTAGATACTTTGATTTTGACTTTGTAAATGAAGGTCGTCCAATTGGTAAAGTTAGTGTAAGTCTAGATGAAAAAAGTGTGGCAGTAGTATACGGTGGCGACTTAGTTGCTACTGAGTCTGATATAGCAAAAAAAGGCTGGTACGATTTCTTAAAAGAACTACGCATGTTTGCAAGAAAACGAACACTAGAATTTGACACAAGAGACATAACAAAATCTAATTTAGATCAAAGAGATTACAAATTTTTGGCAAAGAATCGTGACGGGGATAACGGAATGAACGAATCAAAATTATATGGCACATCAAGACAGTCTTATCAAGACTTTGATGGAGCACGTTTAATGATCAAACATACAGAAGGTGTTGATCAAGAAGCCAGTGCAGGACGCACTAGAAAAATTGGCGCAATATATGTTGAAAGCTCAGAAGGTGAAAGATTTAAATATCCTTTCAAACATCTTACTGGTGCAAGAGCAATGGCAAGACATGTATCAGAAGGCGGAGTACCGCATGATGAGTTTGGTAAGCATATTGTAAGTATGTCAGAAGAAATGAATAAACTACGTAAGTTTAAATCTTACATGGGTCGTTCAGCAGTAATGGCAGAAAGCCTTGCAGAGTATGTAGATGTTGTTAAGCAACGTGTAGGTACAATTAAGAAAACACTAGAATCATTACAGAAGCCAGCATATTATAAAGAAACATTTGAAGCATTTGAAACCCCCGTACTTGAAGATGTTCCTACTGATGTTGCTGAAAATTGGATTGATCAACTTACTATTAAACAGTTCAATGAAGAACTATCAGATGTATTCCCCTACATTTATAAATTAGTAAGTGAAGCAAACAAAGCTGAAGAATTAACTGCTGAAGATTTAATGGCAGAAGTAGCAGGACCAGACAAGTGCTGGCCTGGACACAGAAAAGTTGGTACACAAGCAGGTACTGGCAAGAACAAAGGCAAACGTGTAAACAAATGTAAAAAAATTGAAGGTGCAGAAGATCGCGCCCGTTATAATGCAGATGAAACTCCACGTGGTGAGAAGAAGAAAAAAGTTAGTCTTAAAAAAGCACCGTGGGAAAAAGATGACGAAGAAGTAGAAGAGTCAGGCTTACAACGTTACACAGGTATTAAGAAGTACGGCAAAAAAGGTTTTGAAGCATTACAAAAAGCTGGACGTGAAGGTGCAAGCGAAGAAGAAAAAGGCGCAATCAAAGACAAGTATCTAAGTAAAGAAGAAATGGAAATTGAATCAGCGTTTGAAGCAATGATGGGACAGTTTGCTGAAACACCTACTAACGAAGCAGATGAAGGCAAAGTAGGAACTATGGCGTTATTTGTTACTGATCAAGATGGCGGCGAACACGAAGTAGAAGTTCAAGTTAAAATTGTAAATGGTAAGCCAGAGATTGATCCTAATACATTACCTGGACCAGAAGATATGCTTTATTGGGATGATGCTGATATTGAGCAACAAGCAATGGATGCAATGCGCGATGGCGATATTGAGTTTGACGAAGGCAATGCATACGCACACGCTGTAAAGAAAGCCAAAATGAATGGCAAGAAAAAAGGCGATAAGATAGACGGTCCAGACGGCGACGAAATAACACTTGAAAAGGACGAAAAGACACCATTAGGCGAGTTTATACTTTCTTACTACGATAAAGAAGCAGGTGCATTTCCAAAAGGCGAAACAGCAGTACTAACAATGGTAGAAAAAGATTACGGTGAACAGTTTATCAATCCAGCAAAAGCATTTATTGAAAGTGTATATGAAATGACGGAAAGATACAAACAGGCAGAAGATACGAATCCAGAAATGGATAGAATGAAAGAATTAGCCGGTCTAAGATAGATTGGTTATAAGTTTTTCAGGTTTTTCTTTAAAAAAGACTTGACAAGGTAAGTAGTAGAGTGTATTATATATACTGTGCTACAAACAAATAGGCACAAAAGCACATAGGCATAACAATCATATAGGAGGCACAACTATGGCATCATTAGCAGAAATCCGAGCAAAGCTCAAAGAGCAAGAAGCAAACGCTTCAGGTAACCGTAGCTCAGGCGGCGGTGACAACAGCATTTACCCATTTTGGAATATTAAAGAAGGCGAGTCGGCAACGATGAGATTCTTGCCAGATGGCGATGCAGATAACACTTTCTTTTGGAAAGAAAGACTCGTTATTAAACTTCCATTTGCAGGCATTAAAGGTGAAACAGATTCACGCCCTACACAAGTACAAATTCCATGTATGGAAATGTATGGCGAGACATGTAACATTCTTAACGAAGTACGTGGCTGGTTTAAAGATCCAAGTTTAGAAGACATGGGTCGTAAGTATTGGAAAAAGCGTTCGTACATTTTCCAAGGCTTTGTAACGGATAACCCACTAACGGACGATAAAACACCTGAGAATCCAATTCGTAGGTTTATTATTGGTCCACAAATCTTCCAGATCATTAAGCAGGCGCTTATGGATCCAGACATGGAAGAATTGCCAACAGACTACACTGCAGGCGTAGACTTTCGTCTAAACAAAACATCCAAAGGTGGATACGCAGACTACAGCACAAGTAATTGGGCACGTAGAGATCGACCACTAGGTGATGAAGAAATGAATGCAGTTAATACGAACGGTCTGTTTAATTTGTCAGACTTCCTGCCTAAAAAGCCAGGAGAGATTGAACTTAAAGTAATGCAAGAAATGTTCGAAGCGTCAGTAGACGGTGAAGCATTTGATGCAGATCGTTGGGGACAATACTTCCGTCCAGCAGGTATGCAACAGCGTACAGGTGATCCATTAAAGACATCTGCACCAGCGGCAACAACACCTGCTCCGGCACCAGCACCAGAAGCGGCACCTGCTCCAGTAGCAGAAGCGGCACCTGCGGCAACTCCAGCACCAACTGCTGAAGCACCTGCAGAAGGTGGCGGCAATGCAAATGACATTCTAGCAATGATCAGAGCACGTCAAAGTTAATAATAATATAACGTGGGTTACAAGTATTATGCTTGTAACTCACACATTAACGGCTTTTTAAAACAGGAGATACCATGGCGAATAAAGCGTTTGATCCTACTAAGTTTAGGACACAACTAACTAAATCCATTTCAGGAATGAGTGCAGGGTTCAATGACCCGACTGATTGGATTAGTACAGGAAATTATGCACTCAACTATCTTATCTCAGGAGACTTCCACAAAGGTGTTCCACTAGGTAAGGTATCTGTTTTTGCAGGTGAGTCAGGTGCAGGTAAATCATATATCTGTGCAGGTAACATTGTAAAAGCGGCACAAGAACAAGGCATCTTTGTAGTCTTAATTGATTCAGAGAACGCACTTGACGAAGCGTGGCTACAAGCATTAGATGTAGACACAGCAGATGACAAACTACTAAAACTTAATATGTCAATGATTGATGATGTTGCTAAAACAGTATCAACATTTATGGCAGACTATAAAGCAATGGACGAAGAAGAACGTCCTAAGGTATTGTTTGTTATTGACTCACTAGGTATGCTATTAACACCAACAGATGTTGATCAGTTTAACAAGGGTGATATGAAAGGTGATATGGGTCGTAAGCCTAAGGCACTAACATCACTTGTACGTAATACTGTTAACATGATTGGTTCACATAACGTAGGCTTAGTGTGTACTAACCATACATATGCATCACAAGATATGTTTGATCCAGATGATAAGATATCAGGTGGACAAGGCTTTATCTATGCATCTTCAATTGTTGTAGCAATGAAAAAACTAAAACTAAAAGAAGATGAAGACGGTAACAAGATCAGTCAAGTTATGGGTATACGTGCAGGCTGTAAAGTAATGAAAACTAGATATGCAAAACCTTTCGAGGCAGTGCAAGTTAAAATTCCTTATGAAACAGGCATGAATCCATATAGCGGACTATTGGAGTTATTTGAAGCAAAAGGCGTCATTGAAAAACAAGGCAACAGACTAAAGTATGTTTCCAGCACTGGCGAAGAAATCTTAGAATATCGTAAAAAATGGATCGGCGAAAACCTCGATACTGTTATGTCAGATTATCTAATAAAAGAAGCGACTTTGGTAAATACCTCGGACGACGAAACTATTATCGATGACGAAGTAGAATTAGACGACATACAAACAATCGAGGAGTAGAGTATGGAAGAAGAACAAATCGTAGATACATGGAATATGTTTAAGGAATATCTCGATAAAAAACATATTGAGATTGCCGCTGAACGCTTTGTAGACTTGATGGCCGATATGGGTACAGGTGACGATGTGTTTACTAACGCACTAGGAAGTGATAGTGCATTAGATAATGCAATAAACTATTATCTAGACATCGACGAAGAAGATGTTCTTGACGAAGAAATAGATTGGGATTAAATTATGGGTTGGTATAGCGAAGTATCTAGAGACATTAACAAGATACCTAATGCAGTTACATTTTATGAAACTGAACTAATTGACGCAAAGAAAGAAGTTAAATTAGTTGGTAGTGTAGAAAAAGCATCTGCGGCAATGCCAGGCATAGTAGAACACAGGTTCAATCAATTACAAGAGATTGAAGCAATCCTAAACTATCTAAATATTGAGCTACGCAGGTTGCGTAGTTCATACTTTAAAAAATACTTAGAAAACTATCAACGAGCTCTGTCTAGTCGTGACGTAGAAAAATACGTTGACGGCGAGGCAGACGTTGTTGATTACGAAAAAATTATTAACGAGTTTGCACTAATGCGTAACAAGTGGTTAGGTGTCTTAAAAGGACTTGATCAAAAGCAATGGCAAATAACAAACGTAGTTAAACTTAGAGTAGCGGGTATGGAAGATGCCACGCTATGACACAATACTACAGTCAAATAGAACAAGACAAGTATTATATTGAAAATATATCACGTGGCAAACGTGACGGATTCTATTTAGATATTGGTGCTAACGATGGAGTATTTACAAGTAATACTGCTACATTAGAATATTCCTTTGGCTGGAAAGGTATTTGTATAGAAGCAAATCCGCATCTAATACCACAACTGCAAAACAACAGACAGCATAGTACAGTAGTTCATTGTGCTGTTTTTAATACTGACGGTACAGTTACTTTTGAAATTCCTTTAAGCGAACATAAAGATATTCGAGGCGACTTGCTATCTAGAATTACAAATGCAGATTTAGATGCTAGAAATAAAAAATACTTTAAAACACATTTTAAAGATAAGACAGAAACTACAACAGTAACAAGTAAAACTGTTACTAGAATATTACAAGAGAATTATAAAGTGCCGTGTACAATTGACTACATGAGTTTGGATACAGAAGGTGCCGAACTAGAAGCCCTGCAAGGTATAGACTTTGATAAAATTACAATAAAGTTTATGACTATTGAGCATGGTAATAGAAAAGGCATGATTGAAAAGTTAACCAATTTCTTATCACCACACGGATACAAAGTACATAGAATCAACAAGTGGGATATAGAATTTGAGCATGAATAGCTGGGACGTATTTGATACACTAATTGCACGTAGATTCTTTTATCCTAAAACAGTACATGAAGAAACTGCTAGACGTATTAACGATTCTAACTACGTTAAAAAACGTATACGTGCTGAAAAAGCAACTAAGAAAGACGAAGGTAACTTCGAAGACATCTATAAACTATTACCCGAGTACGATCCACAAGTTGAATTACAAGTAGAACTTGAACACTTATTTCCAATAGTAGAAAATATAAACAAAGTCAAAGACGGTGACTTAATACTAAGTGACATGTATCTTAGTGCAGATGAAATTATGAAAATATTACGCAACTGCGGACTAACAAAAAATGTAGATATTATTGTTACTAGATATGGCAAGCGTCACGGATACATTTGGGATAGTGTAAAACAAAAGTATAACATAGATACACACTATGGAGATAACAATCACAGTGATGTTAAAACTGCACAAGCAAATGGAGTTAATGGCGTCTTAGACACGCTTACACACTTCACAGAGCTTGAACAAATGGCATATGAAGTAGATCCACAACTAGCATGTTGGATGCGTAAAACTAGGCTACTATGCCCACATACAGGCGATGCAAAGAAGTATTGGATCGAACAAGCAAACTTAAACTTGCCTGTACTAGCACTTGCTACACTAGAACTACCAGATAGAGATATTGCTTTTACATATAGAGACTGTTGTAATTGGCAACCATTATACGAAGCAATGACTGGTAAGAAAAGTAAGATGCTTATTACTAGTAGGAAAATGTATTTAGAACCTAACGAACATTTTAAAAAATATATAGATAGAACAGTTGACACTAACACAACTATAGTAGATTTACAAGGTGAAGGTAATAGCATTTATAAATTTTATGATCAAGCACCGCCGCATACAATATACATAGGAGGAAAGACACTTCCTTATATTGATCGTCTTGTACCGTTTGCTACAAAAAGTTTAGAAAAACACAACTGCTATCACCTTGGACCAGTAATTGATTGGGACGAAGATGGACCTATTAGAGGACCAAACGATCATCCTCAACACGTTGCAAAGATACAATATAATGCAATGGCTAGTGCAATCGCAATTTGCGATTTATTTAAACCTAAGCCTAACAAAGAACTATTATTAAAGTTTGTTGAACGTATGCACAGCAAAGAATATGCAACTACAAATATTAAATGGGCAAAGTTTAACGAGAAAAAGAAATGAAAGGCGTAGCAGTAATAGGCGCAAGTAAGTCATCTGGAATACTAAAGCGTATGTTATATGCACACGGACATACCTTTGATTTAAAAAGTTGCTTAGATTCTAACTATGCTGATTTTTATTTTCAAACAAATATTTTAAAACACTATGAAGGAAATAAAGTAACTAGAGATGCATTTGAATTTATTGCACGTAGTGACAAACCTTCTATTGTAAACGAAAGTCCTATCTTTAGAGATTTACAAGGCAACAGTAAACTAACTAAATGGCACAGGCTTGCGTGGAATAGTTATTTTTATAATACCGGCACATACCCAAAAAACTGTCCTAGTGACCGTTGGGAAATGATGCAAAAGGATTTTGATTTACAAATAAAACCTTGGGACGATACAGGCGATTATGTATTGCTATGCTTACAGAAAATAGGCGATAGTAGTTTAAATCATTTGTATAAAAAGTACAATACTGACACAGCCTGGCAAGCATATACCTTATGGTTAAAAGATACACTAGACGATATACGTAGTAATACAGATAGAAAAATTGTAATACGTCCGCACCCAAATAACATGCGACCACAAGTAAGATATTTTTCAGAATTAGCAAGCAAATATACAAATGTGGTAATGAGTAGCAACTTTGAATACAACGGAAGTGTTACTATGGCACCCAGCGGTGGGCTTAAAAAGGACATTTTAGACTCGAAATGCGTTATAGTTTTTAGTAGTTTAACGGCAGTTGAGAGCATTTTTAATGGCAAACCAACGTATACATTAGACCCAAGTTCAGTAGCATCACCTATTGCTAGAAGCAATTTACATCATATTGAGACTGCTTGGCAGCCTATTGATAGGCAACAATGGTTAAACGATATGAGTTATGCACAGTGGACAGGTGAAGAGATACAAAGAGGAGATCCGTGGCCTACACTACAGTCTTTATTTGAACAAGCCAAGACGCAAAAGCATACACAAATCATGCTATAAATATCTGTATGGATGTAGTATTAGTAACAGGCGGCTTTGATCCGCTACACTCAGGACACATAGAATATTTTAAAGAAGCACGTAAACTAGGAAGTAAACTTATAGTTGGCGTCAATAGTGACGAATGGTTAGCACGTAAAAAAGGCAGACACTTTATGCCTTTTAATGATAGAGTTGCTATCATTAGAGAACTTAGTATTGTTGACAAAGTTATTGGTTTTGATGATACTGATGATAGCGCATGTCAGGCTATCTTTCATACACTTAGTACACACGGTAGCGGAACAAAAGTTATCTTTGCTAACGGTGGCGACAGGACAAATTTCACGACCCCTGAATACAAAATTTACGGAGATATGCCGTATGTTGATTTTGCCTTTGGTATAGGCGGCACTAATAAAATGAATTCAAGTAGTTGGATACTTGATGAATGGAAAACACAAAAGACAGAACGTGACTGGGGTTACTGGCGTGTGTTAGATCATAAACCAGAAAAGGGTTACAAAGTAAAAGAGCTTGTAATATATCCGGGCAAAAGTTTAAGTGATCAAAAACACTTTAAGCGTTCAGAAGAATGGAATGTACTAGAAGGTACAGTTAAAATGGACACTGAGTGGAATGGTATACAAAGTAGTATACTACTAGAACAAAAAAGTAGAACATTTGAAATCGGTAAGGAAGTTTGGCACAAAGCAAGCAATCCTGGAACAGAGAACACTCATATACTAGAAGTACAATGGGGCGACTGTTATGAAGAAGATATAGAAAGAAGAGATTAATGAAAGTATTCATCGGCTACGACCCAAGAGAAGATATGGCTTACCAAGTGTGTAAGCATAGCATACTAAAGCATCAACCCGATGCAGAAGTTATTCCATTAGTACAAAAAGAATTACGACAAGCAGGTTGGTACAGTCGACCTGAAGATAAACTTGCATCAACAGAATTTACATTTACACGTTTCTTAATACCAGAGCTTACTAACTTTAGAGGCTGGGCATTGTTTATGGATTGTGATATGATCCTTACAACAGACATTGCTGAACTGTTTGCACAAGCAGACGACAAGTATGCTGTTATGTGTGTGCAACATGACTACACACCTAAAGAAGGTTTTAAAATGGATGGACAAAAGCAAACTATCTATCCACGCAAGAACTGGTCAAGTGTTGTGTTATGGAACTGTGGACATCCTAGTAA